>SXGT01113149.1_pt1 | contig 50479 bp, 32 predicted proteins | sample 3176221 | NCBI WGS metagenome assembly SXGT01 (sample SAMN11356862, study PRJNA531348) | freshwater metagenome | isolation source: freshwater sample F1-120 | place: China: Fuxian Lake, Yuxi | collected 2017-12-25
CCGCGCCATGGGCAAGAAGAAGGCCTCCGTCATGGACGCCCAGCGCCAGACCTTCGTCGACGGCGCCGTCAAGAAGGGCATCGACGACGAGAAGGCCGGTGAAATATTCGACCTGATGGCATTTTTCGCAGGTTACGGCTTCAATAAATCACACAGTGCCGCATATGCTCTAATTACCTATCAAACTGCATATCTGAAGGTGCACTACCCCGTCGAGTTCATGGCCGCCCTGATGACCTGCGATCGGGAGAACACCGACAAGGTCGTCCGATTCATCAACGAATCCAAGGACATGGGCATCCTCGTCATGCCCCCCGACGCCAACGAGTCCGACCTCGACTTCTCCGTCGTCGACGCCAAGATCCGCTTCGGCCTCGGCGCCATCAAGGGCGTCGGCGAGTCCGCCATCGAGTCCATCATCGAGGCCCGCGACCGCAAGGGCGCCTTCAAGAGCCTCTACGACTTCTGCGAGCGCGTCGACCTCAAGCGCGTCAACAAGCGCGTCCTTGAGGCCATGATGAAGGCCGGCGCCTTCGACTCCATCGGCCTGGCCGAGGACAAGACCGACATGCTGGCCCTGTGCGCCAGCCGCGCCACCATGTACGGCGCCATCCCCACCGCCGCCGACCGCGGCCAGAAGGCCCAGCAGGACCGCAACAGCGGACAGGCCAACCTCTTCGGCTTCTTCGCCGCCGCGCCGGCCGCCGCCGCCGTCGCCGTCGAAGACTTCTACCCCGAGATCGAGGCCTGGACCGACAAGGAGCTCCTGGCCGCCGAGAAGGCCTCCATCGGCTTCTACATCACCGGGCACCCCCTGGACCGCTACAAGGACGAGGTCAAGCAGTACGCCTCCCACAACACCCGCACGCTGCGCGCCCTGCGCCCGCGCGACAACGTCGCCCTGGCCGGCGTCGTCGGCTCCATCCGCGAGAAGACCCTCAAGTCCGGCAATGGCCGCATGGCCTTCATCGAGTTCGAAGACCGCGAGGGCTCCGTCGAGATCGTCTGCTTCTCGTCCGCCTTCGCCGAGAACGAGGAGGCCCTCAAGTCCGACGAGCCCCTGCTGATCAAGGGCACCATCAAGATCGAGGGCGACGACGGCAATGTCACCCACAGCGTCCGGCTGACCGAGGCCATGCGCCTCGTCGACGCCCGCAAGGCCAAGGTCCGCAAGGTCTGCATCGCCCTCGACGCCGAGAACCTCGACAAAAAGGCCATGATCAAGCTCGCCGACGTCCTGCGCCGACACCCCGGCGGCTGCGCCACCGAGCTGACCTTCCAGGTCCACACCGACGAGGTCGCCGGCCACTCCATCATGACCCTCGGCGACGCCTTCAAGGTCGACCCCTGCGACGACCTCCTCATCGCCGTCGAGCGCCTCTTCGGTCGCCGCGTCGTCAGCCTCCGCTGACCCGACGCCGCCCGAGGCCGCCCGACCGCCCGCCCACCCAGAGAAAAATCACGAGGCTGGACCCGCACTTCGACGCCGCAGCGCCGAAGGACCGGGGATCACCACAGCGCGCGGCCCGTCCTGTCCAGCCACCACATCAGCCCGCAGACCACCATCCCATTGCGCAGCTCCCCGGCCCGGAAGAGCCCCCGAAGCTCCTCCACGCTCACCTCGATCACCTCGATGTCCTCCCCCGCGTCGAGCCGCTGCTCCCCCACGCGCCGGCACCCCTCGGCCAGCGCCGTCGTACAGACGTTGTCCTGGTAGGCCGAGTTGGGCTGCACCTGGCCGATCACGCTCCAGCGCGCCGCCTCGAAGCCCGTCTCCTCCAGCAGCTCCCTGGCCGCCGCCTCCAGCGGGTCCTCACCCTCCTCCACCAGCCCAGCAGGCAGCTCCAGCTCGATCGTCCGGCTCCCGTGCCGCCATTGCCGCACCAGCAGCACCGTCTCCCGCTCCGTGATCGCCACCATGTTGACCCAGTCCGGCGACTCCAGCACCACATAGGGCGCCGTGCGCCCGCTGCCCGGGTGCGTCGCCATGTCCTCGCGCAGCTTGAAGATCGGCGTCTCCAGCACCACACGGCTGCCCTTGCGCTCAAAAGGCCTGATCATCGCCCCTCCCTGGCCTCAACGGCCCTCCGCCTCCGGTTCAGGCTCGGGCTCTTCCTCCAACTCGCCTTCGGGCTCGCCTTCGGGCTCACCTTCGTCCGGAGCGTCCTCCGGCCTGACATCGTCGCCCTCGCCGTCGTCGTCGTCGTCATCGCCCGCCTGGCGCTCCTCGATCGTCCGCTTCCAGTCCTCCACCTCGCCGTCGCAGTCCGGATCGGGCATCAGCGTCGACAGGTCGCTCGTGATGACGATGTCGGCCGCCCGCTCCCCTGCCGAGGGGCTTCGCATCCGCTCCAGCGTCCCCGCGCCTTCACACCCGCCGGCGCCCTCGACCGTCATCAGGTGGTACCCGGCCGAGAGCGCGCCGCCGAGCGACTCGGCCTCGATGTCGCCGTCAGCGTACACCAGCAGGTGCTTGGAGGCCCCGCCGACCATGGGCTCGCTGGCCCGATCCCACACCCCGTCGCCGTCGACATCCTCGTAGAGCAGGATGAGCGCCACGACGAGGCCGCTCTCCCGGCCCTCCGGCAGCACGGCCTCGGACGGGGGCGTGTAGATCCTCATGGTGTAGCGCGACGGCAGGCTGATCCTCATGTCGACGCCCTGCTCGACGAAGGCCGCCCTCGGCGACAGCGTCGCCAGATCGCCCGAGGCCGCCGTCACCCAGAAGAGCGCCACCCTCAAAGGCGCCGACGAGGGCGCGTAGGTCGACTGCTCGAGCTCGACCACCACGCTGCCCTCCAGCACCGCCAGCGGCTCGCCCTGGTACTGGCCGCTGACCAGCGCGTCGCCGCACCCCGCCGCCAGCAGCAGCGCCGCCGCACACAACCCAGCCATCTGGCTTGACCTGCCCATCGGACCCCCTCCTGACCTCAAAATCGAAAGCCCAGGCCCGCCGACCCCGAGGGCGCAAGCCGACCTCCAAAGCCGACCTCGCCAGTCTCCACCGACTGCTCCTTGACCAGCCAGGCCCCCAGCACGCCCTCGGCGTAGATCCACATCCACGGCTGCACCGACCAGGACCCGTGCACCACCGCGCCGCCCCGGCCGATGAGCGACGCCCTCGACGGCGCCGTCCCTTCCGAGTCAAAGCGCTGCCTCAGCCACGCGCCCCCGACTTCGATCCCGAAGCCCAGCGCCAACGCGTCCAGATCAAAGAGCTTCAAGGCCGCGACCTCCAGCCCCAGGAGATCCTGGCTCAAGGACAGCGACGCGTTCTCGGAGCGCGACTGACCCGCCAGCAGCTCCACCCGGAGCGTCACGCTGTCAAGATCCACCGCCGCGCCGATCACCCCCGCCAGGATCGGGCCGGTGCCCGGCAGCACCTCGGCGCTGGCCTCTCCCCCGACCGACAACCCCCAGCTGGCCCCGACCTCGTCGCTCATGCCCTTGCGCACCACCTCGCCGCCAGAGACCCGGCGCATCTGATCGACCGACACCCCCGAGCGCCGCCCCCCTTCGACCGCGATCTCCGCCTCGAAGACCTTGCCCCCCGCGACGCGCCTGACGAGGTAGCTCCCGGCAGGCAGCGTCAGCTCGCTGGCCTCGACCACCGACAGCTCGGCCACCACCGCGCCACGATCGCCGCCCTCGAAGATGAGGTAGTCCCCCGCGGAGCCCAGCCGCAGCCGCCCCAGCCCGCGGGCCTCCCGATCCAGCCGCGTCATCACCAGCTCGTCGCGGCCGTTCATCTTGAAGGCGTAGGTCGGGTGCTGCACCGAGGCCACCCGGCTCGTGGCCCGCAGCGTCTCGGTGTAGGCGTAGCGGTAGGCCTCCGTCAGCGTCACGCGCTTATCCCTGGAGGTGTCGGCGGCCCCGAGCAGCCCCGTGACGAAGTGATGGGTGAAGAAGCTCCCCTTGAGCCGCTGGGACTCCAGAGCGTCCTCGCTGGCCGCCGAGCTCGTGATGATCGCCGTCCCCTCGCCGTCGAGCTGGCCGCTGGCGTCGATCTTGAACGCCTCGACCGGCCGCGCGCCCTTGGTCCGGGTCAACCCGCCCGAGCGGCACGCGTCGATCACCATCACGCGGAGCTTGGCCGGCGAGCTCCCGAGCGCGGCCCGGACACGATCAAAGTGCAACAGGCTGCCGCCCAGGTGCATCGCCGAGGGATCGGCGTGGCCGCTGTAATACAGAAAGAGCAGGCTCTCGGCGCCCGCCGTCTCGTCCGCCCTGATCCGCGCGTTGAGCGCGCCCAGGACACGCTCGACCTCAACCGCGCCGGGGTCCTTGAGCAAGATCAGGTCTTCGGCCTGAACGCCGCCGAGCGACCCGAGCACCTGCGCCACCCGCTCGGCGTCGCGCACCGCGAAGAGCAGCGGCTCGTCGCTCGGATCGCCCGCGTTGGCGCCGATCACCAGCGCGTAGCGGCGCGCCTGAGCGCTGGACTCCACCCCCCACGACAACAACGCCACCATCCCGAGCCCCGCGCACGCGAGCCGCCACGATCCAGGGGCAGCTCCCCTTCGCAGCGGTGCGCGCGCCCCTCCCTCCAGGCCAGGGCGCTCACTCACCCCGGGCGCCGAGCTTGTGCAGGACCACCTCACGCTGTTGGCAACCTCCGCGAAGCAGCGGCAGGCTCCCGAACCCCTCGTCCGGTCGCGCGCCCCTCAAAACCTCGTCGACATCCTGAAATGTAAAGGGCGACGGGCAGACCAGCAACACGAAGCGCTCCCGGCCCAGAATCCCGTCCAGCTCCATGGCCTGCTCCACGTCCTCTCCCTCGCTCTTGGCCTGGAGCACCCCGCTCTGGCCAGTCTGAGGATGGCACAAGTAGACGCCGCCTGCCTCATCGCGCCCGACGATCATGAAAAACCAGTTGAAATCCGAACGGATACGAAAGCCTATCGCGTCGCCGGGGGCCACCGCGTCGCCCGAAGTGACCAGCCGCGGGCCGCCTTCGGCCTTGACGTAGACCTCAAAGCCGAGCCCGGTGCCCTTGCTCCGCACCTGATCGGGCTCGACCGCAGGCGACCCATCCGCCCCCCCCTCCGGCACATCCGGCGGCAGCCACCACACCGCGATCAAGACCGCGGCGACCGCCCCGAACACGGCCAGCGGCGGCCCGACGGCTCGCCCCCAGCGCCGCGTCGACCCGCCGGAGCGCGCTCTGGCCGCCGGCAGGCGAGTCACCCTCATGGGCGGCCGCTGCTGCCTGACCTCGGCGTCCGAGGTGCGCAGCGCCTCGACATAACGGCCGCAAGAGCCGCACGCCTCGATGTGAGCCATCACCTCGGCCAGCGCCTCACCGGCCAGCTCACCGGCCAGCAGCCGCTCGGCCTTCAGCTCGCTGAGGTGGTGCTCCCGTGGAGCCTCTGAACCACGCGCTGTCTGTTGATGCCCCTTCACCTGAACCCTCGCTCTCTGGAGAACCGCTCCAGATGCTCTTGCAAGCTCTTCAACCGGTTGCCCACGGTCCGCCGGGAGACCCCCATGAGATCGGCGATCTCCTCATGGGTCATCCCATCGCCGTAACAGTACATCCCGATGGCCACCAGCTCCTCGGGCAGCGCCTCTTGCAGCTCCTTGAGCGCCACCGCCGCCTCCTGGCTGGATGGGCGAGACAACGAGGGCGGCTCCAACCCCTCCTGGTGTGCGAGCCAGAGCGACTGACGACGGCGCTCCCGCGCCAGGCGCTTGAGGCAGAGGTTCGTCGTGACGGCGTAGAGCCACGTCACCGGGGAGGACTCGCCTCGGAAGCTCACGAGGTGAGCGGCCAGATGCACGAAGACTTCTTGCGTCATGTCCTCGGCCTCCTGGGGCTCGAAGAACCTCGTGCAGCGGCGGTAGACCATGGCCGAGTGGCGCTCATAGAAGAGCGCCAGATCCTCTTCGGGCGGATGTCTTTTCGGAGTTCTCACGCCCTAGCCACCCACCAGGCCCTCCCCACAAACCCGCCTCAAGCGCCCAAGGGTTCAGCCCGCATCCTCTTCGTCCTCGTCACCGTCGACGTCGGCGTCGTCATCGGCGTCATCGTCGGCGTCATCGTCCTCATCGTCCTCATCGTCATCGTCATCGTCATCGTCGTCGTCGTCATCGTCCTCATCGCCGTGGCCAAAGAGCCAGCCGCAGGCGCTGTCGTCGTCGCTGTCGAAGTCGTCGTCCTCCCACTGGCCACAGGCGAGGTTCGAGATCTCCCCTTGGCAGGCGACCACGTCCTCCTCGGTCAGATCGATCTCCCGATCGCGGACGCGCCGCTCGAACTCACCGAGGCGCTCCTCGCACACGACCTGGAGTGCGGACACGCACGACGGCACATCGTCGAAATCAAGGCGCTCGTCGCCGTCCTCGTCACCGTCGTCGTCGCCATCGATATCATCGTCGTCGGCTTCATCGTCGGCCTCGTCACCGTCATCAATGCCTCCGTCGCCCTCGTCGGTCTCATCGCCGTCGACGCCGTCATCGTCGGTCTCATCGCCGTCGACGCCGTCATCGTCGGCCTCGTCGCCGTCGACACCGTCCTCGTCATCGCCGGCCTCGTCGCCGTCGATCTCGTCGTCGGCCTCGTCGTCCTCGTCGTCTTCGCCCTCAACGCCTTCGCAAAGGACGTGGGCCTCGCACCAGACCTGGACGGCCTCATCGCAGTTCTCATTGAAGGCTTCGACGGCCTCCGAGACGGTCTTGGCGTTGACGTCGACGGGCTCGGCCTCGCTCAAGCAGCCGGTCAGCGCCGCGAGGCAGCCGAGGCTTGTCAGGAGGGCGAGGATGGGATGGCGGCTTTGCATGAGGAACCTCTCTTGGTTTGAGTTCAGGTGTGGAACCACCCAGGCACTTCTACTGGATTGGACCCCGCGATCGCGCCTGAGCGGCAAAATAGTTTCAGGGACAGGATCAAGGACCGCGCACCATTGAGGCGTCGAGGCCGAGGGGTTATGCTCCGCCCCTCACCGCGCTGATATACCAGGGAGGGGCCGCGTGACTGAAGATCGCCTCAAGCTCTACCAGTTCGAAGAGTCGCCCTTCTGCGAGAAGATCCGGCGCGTCATGCAGGCCAAGGGGCTGTCCTTCGAGGTCGAGGAGATCGCCCTCTCCCAGTCCCTCGTCCGGCTCAAGAAGATCAACGCGATGGGCAAGCTGCCCTGCCTGGAGCACGGCGACCGCCTGATGGGCGACTCGACCGAGATCGCGCACTACCTGGAGGCGACCTTCCCCGACCCTGCGCTGATCCCCTCGACCCCGCGCGAGCGGGCGCTGTGCCACATGCTGGAGGACTGGGCCGACGAGAGCCTCTACTTCTACCATGTCCGGATGCGCTTCACCTTCCCCCACAACGCCCGCCGCCACCTCCCGCTGCTGGTGCGCCACGACACCGCGATGGCCGGCCGGCTGGCCAGCCTCGTGCTGCCCAACACCTTCAAGGCCCAGCTCCACCAGCAGGGCGTCGGCCGCAAGCCCGACGCCCTGGTCGTCCTGGACGTGCGCCGCCACGTCGAGGCGCTGGCTGGCTGGCTCGACGGCGACTGGCTCATCGGAGATCGCCTGACGCTGGCCGACCTCGCCGTCTTCGTCCAGATCAGCGGGATTCGCCGCACCGAGGAGGGCGAGCGCATGATCGACGAGCGCCCCCGCCTTGCCGCGTGGCTCGACCGGGTCGACGCCGCCTCCTCCGCCCCCTGATCCCCGCCTCAGCCCGCAGCGCCCCCGACGGGGTGGTGCGCGCTCACACCAGCGCCGCGGCCGGGATCGCCCCTCCTGGGGCCTGCGCACCCTACCAGGCTCAATGATTACGGGCACTTGGAGCTGGCACGAGGTTCGCTCAGGGATCGCCCGTGCGTCGGGCCGTCGCTGGTTGTGGGTCCGGCGGGTTGCCCTGAGCGGGGCCAGGACAGGAGGAGAGGGAGATGACGGAGCTTATCCACAAGGCCACGACACACACCGGGCGGCGGCAGAACAACGAGGACGCGCTCAACGTGAGCCCCTCGCTGGGGCTCTACGTCGTGGCCGACGGGATGGGGGGCTATGAGGGCGGCGAGGTGGCCTCGGCGCTGGCGGTCGAGACGATCGAGGATTTCTTGAGGCGCAATGTCGAGGACGAGGGGCTGACGTGGCCCATCGGCGCGTCGCCCCAGTGGTCCTTCGCGGAGAACCTGGTCATGGCCGCCATCACGCTGGCGCACCGCGCGATCGTGGCCAGAAAGACCGGGCGGCTCGCCAAGATGGGCACGACGATCGCGATGCTCTTGCGGCACCGGGACAAGATCGTCGTCGGGCACGTCGGCGACAGCCGGGTCTATCGGCTCAGGCAGGGGGAGCTGGTGCAGGTGACGCGGGATCACTCGCTCTACAACCAGATGCAGGACGCGGGGGTGGTCGATATGCCGCCGCTGAGCGACTACCCTTACGGGCACGTCATCACGAGGGCGCTCGGCTTCATGGACCGGGACTGCGCCCCGGACGTGAGGGTGGAGGCGGTGCAGCCGGGCGACACCTGGCTGCTGTGCACGGACGGGCTGCTCGAAGGGCTGGCCGACGAGGAGATCAAGGTCGGGATGTCGGCCCCGGACGTCGAGCGCGGCTGCGAGGGGCTGGTCGAGCGGGCCTACGAGCGCGGCAGCAAGGACAACATCACCGCCATCATGGTCCGCGCCGCCTGAGGGTCGCAAGATCGCTCGCCGGGCCAGGGCCTAGCGATCGGGCAGCAGGCCGTGGCGCCGCAGGAGGGTCTTGAGGTGCTTGCGGTCGATGTCCGAGGCGCGGGCGGCGGCGGAGATGTTGTCGTCGCAGCGGGCCATGATGTCGCGCAGGTAGCGGAGCTCGAAGTTGTTCAGGAGCAGGGCCTTGGCGTCGGCGAAGGGCAGGTCGGCGCGCACGCTCAGGGCGTCGTCGGCCGAGCCCGGCGCCACGGCCATCTTGAGGTCTGCGAAGCACGCGGCGCCGGGGGAGAGCGCGATGGCGCGGTCGATGACGTTGCGCAGCTCGCGGACATTGCCGGGCCAGTCGTGGGCCATGAGCCGGTGCAGGTTGGCGCCGGAGATCTCGCCGGCCTCGACGCCGCGGTTGCGCATCAGCGCCTTGACGACCGGGACGATGTCCTCTCGGCGGCCGCGCAGCGGCGGCAGCGCGATCCGCACGACGGAGAGCCTGTAGTAGAGGTCGGGGCGGAAGCTGCCCTCGGTCACGCGGCCCTCCAGGCGGTGGGTGGAGGCGGCCACGATCCGCACGTCGATGTCCTGCTCGCGGTCGGCGCCGACGGGGCGCACGCGCCGCTCCTCGATGACGCGCAGCAGGCGGGCCTGAACCTCCAGCGGGACCCCGGCCAGCTCGTCGAGGAAGATCGTGCCCCCGTGGGCGCGCAAAAAGGCGCCCTTGCGCGGGTTGGACGCGCCGGTGAAGGCGCCCTTGACGTGGCCAAAGAGCTCCGACTCCAGCAGCGTGGCCGGCAGCGCGCCGCAGTCGATGACGACGAAGGGCCCCTTGCGCCGCTGGCTGGCCTCGTGGATGGCGCGGGCGGCCAGCTCCTTGCCCGTGCCCGTCTCGCCTTCGAGCAGCACCGTCACGTCCGACTCGGAGGCCAGCTCCAGGACCGCGATCACCTCGCGCATCACGAGGCTCTCGGCCACCAGATCGCCGAAGCGCCGCGACTGGCTCGGGGCCACCTCCATGACCTGGGGCCGGGGCTGGATGCGCAGGAAGGTGCGCCCGACCTTGATCGTCGCCCCGACGGGGACGGTCGACTCGGTGATCAGGGAGCCCTCGTAGAGCGTCCCATTGCGGCTGCCCAGGTCACGCAGCACGATCCGCCCCCTGTCGGCCCCGACGGCCAGGTGGTGGCGCGAGACGCGGTCGTCGGTCAGGACCAGATCGCACCCGTCCCAGGTGCCGATGATCACCTCCCGGCCGATCAGATCGACCGCCCTGCCCATGTCCGGGCCGTCGATCACCACGAGCTGGCAGGGCGAGTTGGCGTCGCCGGCCTCAAGGCTCTCGCTGTGGATGGTGGCGACGGTGGTCGAGATGTCTCTGTCCGCCCTCATGCTCGCTCCCGGGCTGGGGTCGATCTGGCCTGCGAGGTCGGGGTGCGCCGACCGCGCCCGCAGACCTCAAGCCTACCACCATCGACGCCTTCCAGAGCAAAGATCGTCGGTTGACTCCGGGCCCTCGCTCGTCGACACTCTGGGCAGGTCCACCATCGGCGCCAAAAAACCGTGATCCGTCAACTTCCTCGACAGCTCGGCCCCTACAAGCTCACCCGGCGCCTTGGCTACGGTGGGATGGCCGAGGTGTACCTGGCCCAGGTCTACGGCGCCAGCGGCTTTGAGAAGCAGGTCGCCATCAAGACCTTGCTGCCCGAGCACCAGGGCAATGACGAGGTCTTGCGGCACCTGATCCGGGAGGCGCGCCTCGGCGCCAGCCTCCAGCACCGCAACCTGCTCCAGATCCACGATCTTGGCGTCGATCAAGGGATTTATTACGTCCGGATGGATTACGTCGACGGCGCGGACCTGAGCACGCTGTGCCGCGTCGAGCGGCCCTCGGCGGCCATCGGGCTGCTGATCATCGAGGAGGTCGCGCTGGCGCTGGAGTACGTCCACGCCTTCGCGGACGAGGCCGGCCGCGGGCTGGGCCTCGTCCACCGGGACGTCAGCCCCTCCAACATCCTCATCTCGCGCAATGGGGAGGTGAAGCTGGCCGACTTCGGGGTGGCCAAGGCCACCCACATGGCCCACAACACCCGAGGCAGCGTCCGCAAGGGCAAGTACGCCTACATGTCCCCCGAGCAGGCCAACAACGAGGCGCTGACCCCGGCCAGCGACCAGTTCGGGCTGGGCGTCACGCTGATGGAACTGCTGTGCGGGCGCCGCCCCTACGACGCCGACACGGTCCTTGAGACTCTGGACCGCATCCGTGAGGCGGCCCCGCCGAACCTGTCGGAGTTGAGCCAGGCGATGCGCTGGATCATCCAGCGCTGCTTGAGCCGCGGCATCGAGGGGCGCTTCCCCGACACCTACGCCTTGCGGCAAGCCATCGCCCACGCCCGCAGGACGCTGCCGCCGGTCGGGCCCCCCGAGGTCGGGGCCTGGGTGCGCCGCCAGAAGGCCGCGATGCAGGCCCAGGGGGACTCCCCGGCGCTTGAGCGCGACACCACCGTGACGACCTCCTACGACTGAACGGCCCGCTCGGCGAGGGTGGAGCGAGCCCGGCGAGTCCTCTCCAGATGGGCTCTGGGGCTCTGAAGGGGCTTCACTCGTCGGTCCAGTCCTGGCGGTCCTCGTGGATGAGCTCGACGGTCAGCTCGGAGTCCTCGTTGAGGGGGATCTGCTCGTCGTGGTCGCGGTAGCCGGCCTTCTTGAGGGTGATCTTGATGACGCGGCGGGCCGCCTTGCGCTCGATGGTCAGGGGCGTGCGACCGAGCTTCTTGTCGCCTTCGAAGATCTCGGCGCCGGGGGGCTCCGAGTTGATGGCGATGGAGGTGGCCTCCTCATCCAGTGTTTTTTGCGCCTTGCTATGGGTCAAGGGCGAGAAGAACAGGACAGTGAGGGTCAGCGCCGCCACCCCGAGCGTGATCGTCATGGCCACCAGGATCCAGAGGACGGACAACCGCGCGCGGGGGGCTGGCCGGACGGGGGCCACGACGGACGTGATCGAGGGCGCCGCGGGCAAGGACGGGGCGGTGTGGATGGGGGCCCTGAAGGGGGAGGTGGGCATCAGGGGGGGGTTGGCCTTGGGCCTGTGGTTCGGCGGCGTGACGACGGTCTTCGCGCCTTCAACCAGGGAGTAGTCCATGACGTTGGAGGCTTCGAGGTCGACGGTGACAGCGTCGGGGATGTTGACGCTGACCGAATTGGGATCAAAGCGCACCGCGCGGTAGGGGGCGTCCTCGGAGGGCTCGGGCATCTCCACGTCGATGTTGCGGACGGTGACGGAGGAGGTGTCGGAGGCGTCGTCAAACTCAAGCGAGTCGATGTCGCTGGGGACGCGCTCGAAGACGCTGGTGGGGAGGCCGAGGGCCTCGTTGAGGTCGACGGCCTTCATCTCGACGGTGCCCAGCGCCCAGGCCGGCAGATCCTCCTGGACGTCCTGGCCATCGGCGGAGGGGGCCACGCGGTAGGGGTGGGTCAGCTCGTCCGGCGTGGGCCAGCCGAGCTGATGGCGCAGCTCGACCCCGGAGAGGGCCTGCTCGATGGCCTGTGACAGGTCTGCGGCGTCGCGGAAGCGGACCTCGGGGCGCTTGGCCAGCGAGCGCTCGACGATCGCCTCGATCCAGGTGCCGCTGAACTCGGCCGGCAGCGGCGGGGGCTGCTCGGAGACGTGCTTGAGGGCCAGCGTCATCGGGCTCTTGCCGGAGAAGGGCGGCGCGCCGGTGACCATGTGGTAGAGGATGCAGCCGAGGCCGTAGATGTCCAGCGCCGGCGTGATGTGCTCCTCGCCGACGGCCTGCTCCGGGGCCATGTACTCGGGCGTGCCGCAGGTCATGCCCGTGGCGGTCAGGCGCCTGTCCCGATCCTCCCAGCCCTCCATGACCGCCTTGGCCAGCCCGAAGTCGAGCACCTTGACCTTGCGGCTGCCGTCCTCCAGGCGGCAGACGAAGAGGTTCTCGGGCTTGAGATCCCGGTGGATGATCCCCTTGGCGTGGGCCTGGGCGAGGCTGCCGAGCGACTCGCGCAGCACCCAGGTGGCCTCGTCGACGGTCAGGCGGCCCTTGCGCGTGATGTAATCGTAGAGGTCGTCGCCGTCGAGGCACTCCATGACGAGGTAGGGCAGCTCCCCGCCCCCGGGGTCCTGGTGCAACCCGATGGCGTGGATCATGACGGCGTTGGGGTGGGTCAGGGCGCTTGCCAGCCGGCCGCCGCGCACGAAGCGCTCGACGACCCCCTCGATCACCAGCGCGCGCGGCAGCAGCATCTTGATCGCCACCCGGCGCTCCAGGCCCAGCTGGTGCGCCTCGAAGACGACGCCCATGGCGCCGCGCCCGATCTCCTTGCGCAGCTCATACTGCTGCGAGATGACGTCGCCCGGCTTGGGGATCTTGGGGATGATCGTGATGTCCAACATGCCCTGTGTCGGTGTGCGTTGGGGACCCCTCATCATCACACTTTCTGAGGCGAGTTGGAAGCATCAGGGCGCTTTGAGGGCTCACCTCAGCCCTTGTGACGGGCGTCTTCAAAGCGACGCTCGCCCGGCGACCTCCAGGCGACGCGGGGCCGGAAGGGGTGATCGCGGCCCTCGACCACGTCGGCGATCAGAGCGCCGAGCACGGGCGCGAACTTGAAGGCGTGGCCGCTGCCGCCGCTGGCCACGACGAGGCCGGGCCGGTCGGGGTGCTGATCGATGAAGAAGTGACCGTCCCAGGTGTCGCAGTACAGGCAGAGGCGCTGGCCGATCAGCGCCGACGAGGCCAGCCCGGGCAGCGACTCGGCCAGGAAGGCTCTGAAGCGGGGCTCCGCAGCCTCGGGGACCTCGCGGGGCGCGTTGGGATCGAGCCGCTGGCCGGGGCCGTGGTTGGCGACCTTGAGGGTGCCGTCGGCCAGCGCCGGGAAGCCGTACCAGCCCGTCCGGCCGATGTCCGCCGCCCAGGGCGGGAAGGCAGGCGCCTGGTAGCGGGGCGGCACCTCGACCTTGAAGTGCAGGACGGGCTGGGCCACGGGCCACATCCGATCGGCCAGCTCGGGCAGCAGCACCGGCGTCCACGCCCCGGCGGCGACGACGACGACCTCGGCGGCGATATCCCCGGACGTCGTGCGCGCGCCGACGACGCGGCCACGGCGCTCGATCAGGCCGAGGGCGCCGTGGCCCTCGCGCAGCTCGACCCCCTCGTCGCGGGCCTGCTCGATGAGCGCGGCGACCACCGCGCCGCTCTCGGCCCACCCCGCGCGCGGGTTGAAGTAGCCGTCGACGTGGACCCCGGGCGCCCACGCCGGATAGCGCCGATGGATGGCCTCGCCCGACAAGCGCTCGGGCCGCAGGCCGCGCGCCAGGAGGCGATCGAAGCTCTCTCGCTCAAAGCCGCCGGGGGCCATCGGGTCGCGGCTCAGGATGAGGAAGCCGTCCTCGTGGTAGAGCGGCCTCCTGCCCTGCGCCAGCCACTGGGCGTTCCAGGCGTCCCACCCGGCCAGCGCCTCGGCCATCCAGCCCATGGTCAGGTCGTCGGACCCATAATCCATGCGGATGACCTTGCTGATGTCGGTCGAGGAGGCCAGCGGGTGAGGCAAGGGGCCGGGGTCGCACAGCGTGACGCTAAAGCCCCGGCGCCGCAGCGCCAGCGCCCCGGTGACGCCAAAGACCCCGGAGCCCAGGATGAGCGCGTGGCGAGCGGCGCTCATTCAGCGGAGAGGATGGTGCGAACGGCCCGCAGGCCGATGGTCCGGTTGCGGCAGATGGGCTCGACCTTGTCGCGGGAGGCCGATCGGCAGAAGTCGGCCTGATCGCGGAAGCTGCCGCCGCGGTGGACCTTCTGCTCGCCGAGCTCTGGGCCGAGGGGGTCGGTCACGGGATCTGCGTTGAAGATCGCGTAGTTGTCGCTGACCCACTCGGAGACATTGCCGCTGGTGTCAAAGAGGCCAAAGCGGTTGGGCCGCTTCTCGCCGACGTTGTGGATGCGGTCGCCGGCATTGCCGCAGTACTGGCCCATCTCGGCCACGCGGCTCTCGTTGCAGCCCGAGCCGGTGACCTGACCGGTGAAGTAGGCCGTCGTCGTGTTGCCGCGCGTGAAGAACTCCCACTCGGCCTCCGTCGGCAGCCTGAAGCCCGCGCAGTCCAGGCCCGCGAAGGTGATCGTGTCGCAGTTGAAGGCGTCTTCGTTGCTGCAGGCATTGCCCGTGCAGGAGCCCGCCCCAGGGGTCCCCTCGCAGTCTTCGAGGGTGTAGCAGGCCTCCACCCCGTGCTGCCTTGACAGCTCGTTGAGGAAGGCCAGCGACTCGTACCAGTTCAGGCAGCTCACCGCGCACTCCGGCCCCGCGCAGTTGGCGTCCGTGGTGGGCGTGCGGCTCGTCACCGCGTCATAGAGGCCGCGGGTGACCTCGTCGATCGAGACCTCGATCGTTCGGGTCAGCGTCACCGGGTGCTGCGTCTCATCATTGCGGCGGCCCGGCTCATCGAGCGGCGATCCCATCTGGAGGGTGGCCGGCAGCAGCCGCACGAAGCCGTCGCAGTTGTTGTCCCGGCCGTCGCCGGCCACCTCCTCGGCGTCGGGGTTGATCGTGGCCGGATCGACCGCCTCGACGGTCTCGTCGAGGCAGTCGTCGCCGTTGTCCACGAAGCCCTCCGGCTGATCGCAGGCCGTCTGCGAGTCCTCCGGGTTCCCGAAGCTGTCGCCGTCGCGGTCGCGGAACCAGACCGGCGCGGGCACGTCCAGGCAGTCCAGCGCCTTGGTCTCCTGGTTGCAGCGGAACTCGCCGCACTGGCCGCAAGGATCGCCCTCCGTGTCGCTCAGCTCCTCGCAGCCGCCGCACGCGTTGAGGACGCCCTCGCCGGCATCCCCGACGCAGACGGTGTCCAGGGTGGCGGTGTTGCACTCAAAGGTGCCCGTGCCGCACGTGCCGCACTCGCCGTCGACGGGGTTCGTCGGCTCACCGCACCCCCCGCAGACGTTCAGCGCGACCTCCCCAAGATCACCCCGGCAGACGAGGTTGCCGCGATCGCACTCCAGCTCGCCGGATTCGCAGGTGCCACAGCCGTCGCCAGGCGCGCTGTCGAGGACCTCGCACCCGCCGCAGGCGTTCTTGGCCGCTTCGCCCAGATCTCCCACGCAGGCGGTCTCTCCACCCTCACCTTCGCACTCGAAGACGCCGCTGTCGCAGGTCCCACAGGCGCCGCCGACAGGATCGCGCAGCACCCCGCAGCCGCCGCACGCGTTGGCCGGGGTGCACCCCTCGCAGGGGTTGGCCGACACGTCGCACCCGCCGCCATCACCTCGGATGGCCTCCAGATCCGTAAAAACGTTGCAGCCGGACAGCAGCAACACCGCCCCGACGAACAGACAGGTCTTCTTGACCATTGCGGCTCCTCCCGACCCGATCACCATGGCAATGAATACTGGACGCCGGCCCCATCAGGGCCGATCCACCCCTGGAGGCCCGAGCCGGCCTCCGGCGCCTGCTCCTCGGGGGCGACGAGGTAGAGGACCACCCCGGTCAGCGCGATGACCGCGCCGGCGACGTAGGTCCCGAGCACCACGGTCTGGAGCCCCTCGGCGTCTTCGAGGGCCTTGTCGGCCTTGTCGACGTTGATGGGCTCCTGGGACGAGGCGACCTCCAGATCGTCGACCGCCGTCGCCAGCGTCGTGGCGTCCAGCAGCGCCGCGGTGCCCAGCACCGCGACGCCAACCCCCATCGAGATCAACCCCACGGTCTCCATCCCGCTCGACTCGCCCTGCTTGGCCCCACCGGAGCCGTCGGACCCCTTCGGGTTGTCGATGTTGAGCGTCAGGCTGGTCGTCTCCATCCCGGTGATCTTGACCTCGCGGTCGGTGCTGACGCCGTAGGCGAAGGCCAGCAGCTTGTAGGTGTCCGGCTTGAGGTCCACGGGGAAGTCGCTGCAGGGCCGCCGCGCGCCGTCGCCGATCCGGATCTCCATGTCCGAGGGCTCGCACGCGATCTCCAGGCGCCCCGGGCACTCGACCCGAAGGCCGATCCGGTACTCCTCGATCTTGGCCCGGATCGTCGCCGGCGGCGGGTCTGGCACCGCGGGCGCCGACAAGGCCTTGACGTAGCTCTCATCGGCCGCCTTGCAATCCCCCAGGCGGAACTGCGCCCGACCCAGGCTCGCGTACAGGATGTTGGCCTCGCCGGCCTTGATCGCCAGCTGGTAATACTCCACCGCCGTCGTGAAGTCCTCGCTCTTGAGGGCCTCGCCGGCCTTGACGAAGTAGCCGACCTGCGCCTCGCTCAGCTCGACCGTCTTCTCCTCCTGCGACATGGCCGACGACGACCAGAGCACGCCTATCGCCACAACCAGGGCCGCCAGCGCGCCGCTCGCGCCTTGAAGGGTTCTCAGGGTCATGGGGAGGGACCTCACTCAGGCAACACGAGCTTGGGCGGCTTGTCACCGCCGCCAGTCTTGCCGCCGCCGTTGTTCTTGTTGTCGCCGCCGGTCTTGTTGCCGCCGGTCTTCTGGCCCACCTGGGCGGCGCCTGAGCGGCTCCGCTTGAGCGCGACGGCCACGCGCGGCGCCTGAGACACCGAGATGTCCAGACACTCGTCGTCGTAACCACTTGACTTGACACATATATTGACCGACGGCGCGCCCTCGTCGGTGAAGGAGAGCGAGGCAAAGCCCTTCTCGCCTATCCTGTTCTCGCCCACGAAGATCTCGGCCTCGGCCGGCTGGGCCGTGATCGCGACGCTGATCGACGCGTCCGCCACGGGCACGGCCTTCTGCTCGCCCTTGTCAGCCTCACCGGCCTCGTCGCCCTTGTCGGCCACGGCGCCCTTGTCGACCACGGCGCCCTCGCCTGAGCCCGCGCCCTTGTCGGCCTCACCGACGCCCTCGACGACCTCTCCTGCGCCCTTGTCAGCGCCGCCAGAGTCGCCAAAGACGACGAAGCCAACGCCAGCCACGACCACCAGGCCGAGCAGCGCCGCGACGGCGAGCCCGCCGATGAGCGCGACGGGCGGCTTGCGCGGCGATGCCAGGGGTTCGGGCTCGGAGACCGCCGAGGACGCCTCCGCGATCGCGCCCAGATCGACCTCCACAGTGCTCTTCTGGGCCAGCGGATCGGGCGACCCCGCCTGGATGGCCTCGGCCTTGTCGGCCGGCAGGTGCATCGTCTTGGCGCCGGGCGCCGCGATGGGCTTGGAGGGATCGGCCAGGGGCGTGAAGTAATCCCGCAGGATCACCATCGTCTCGGGCTCGATGTCCTGAGAACGGCGAGGCTGCGCGAAGGACTGCCCCTTGAGGTGCTCGTCCGGGACGTGATCGAGCGCGTCGCGGAAGAACCCTGCGCTGGAGAAGCGCTGCGTGTGATCGGTGTTGAGCGCTCGTGTCAGCACGGGCCCCAGCGGGCTCTCCAGGAGCTGACGGGGCAGCTGGATCTCGCCGTTGCAGTGCGCGTAGATGAAGGTGAAGGTGTTGTCGGCCTCGATGATGTTGCGGCCCATCAACACCTCGGCGAAGATCAGGCCCATCTGATAGACGTCCAGCGCCGGGGTGATGATCTGCTTCTGGATGTACTCCGGCGCCAGGTAGCGCGGGGTGCCGAAGACCTGACCGGCGTTGGTCAGCCGCGTGTCCTCCTCCATCATCAGCGCGATGCCGAAGTCCAGAATCTTGAGCGCCTCGACCCTCGTCTTGGCGTTGATGACGAAGAGGTTGGCGGGCTTGAGATCCCGGTGGACGATCCCCAGCTTGTGGGCGGCCTCCAGCGCGTCGAGGCAGCGCACGAACATGTGCTTGGCCCGCACGGGCTCCATGGCGCCGTGCTTGCGCAGGTCCACGTCCAGCGGGCTGCCCTCGAGCATCTCCATGACCATGTAGGGTTCGTTGCGGTCGGTGACGCCGTAATCGAAGATGGTCACGATGTCCGGGTGCTTGATCTGGCTGGCCGTGCGGGCCTCGCGCAAGAAGCGCTCCCGGAAGGTCTCGGCCTGATCGTCCTCCGGCATCTGGAGGACCTTGACGGCCACGAGCTGCTCGATCTGGGTGTGACGGGCCGTGTAGACGGTCGCGAAGCCGCCTCGCCCGAGGATCTCCAACACCTTGTAACGACCGTTGAGCGTCGTGCCGATGAGGCGATCGCTGTTGCCGGTCTTTTCCTGGGTGGGCGCCGCGGTCTGGTCCGTCATGCTTCAGGCCATGGTTGAGGTCGCGGTCATCGAAGGCCGCAAAGCGACCCCCAGCGTCACGGAGACCCCCTGGGAACGTCGAACCCGGCGGCGTGGATTCCAGTCGAATCTCTCACCCATGATAGACCCCACCACTGGCCTCGTCAATCCGGGGTAGAGCGCAGGCGGCGCCGCTGAGCGCGCACCTCGCCATGGGCTCACCAGGAGGGATTCAGCAGCGGCGCGCGAAAGAAGACGGCGGCGCCGGTGCCATCCGGCGAGGGCGCGAGGAAGACGCTGGTCTCCTCCTCGGGCGCGTCGTCCGGGGCGGAGGCGACCAGGACGATGCCGAGGACCGCAAGACCGACGCCCAGGCCCGTCGACCAGCCGCCGACCTGGTTGAAGAGGTCCGCGTCGTCCTGAAAGGAGATCGCCTGCTGGGTGTCGACGGTGCGCCGCGACAAGGACGCGGAGTCCGAGGCCTGGATGAAGGAGAAGACGCCGCCGGTGAGCGCGACCAGGGACAAGCTCACGAAGGTCCAGCCGGCCACCCGCTGGCCAGAGCCGTCGTCGTCGTCCTTGAAGATGATCGTGCCTCCGCCGCCACCCCCGCCGCCGTCGCCGCCGCCACCGTAGGCGATGGGGGGCAGCAGGATCGGGGTCATGATGATGGATCCGCCGCCGTTGTTGAAGGAGGCGGTGGCGCCCCCCTCAAGCCCGTCCGAGAAGAAGATGTCCACGCGGCGATCCAGGGTCGTGGTGCCCTGCCCTCGGCGGGAGATGATCGCGAAGCTGTTGGGGTCGCGCTGGCGGAAGTTGCTCGCGGCCCCGATGATCAGGATCGGCGTGCCGTCGAAGGTCTTCAGCCCGGCCTCCTGGGCGATCTCCGCGATCTGGAGGGCCCGAAAGACCGCGATCCGCTCGTGGTCCGCGATCCCCGTCGGCACCAGGTGCGAGATGCACTCGGAGGTCAGCCCAGGGCGCTTGCGCGTCACCTCGTTCTCATCCGAGTAGGCCACGATCGTCGCCGCAGAGCCCACCGGGACGACGACCTCACGAAGCCTGCGCGCGAAGTCCTGGGCCTCCTCCTTGCTCAAGCACACCTGCCCGACTTCTGGGAACTCCACCGTCAGGGTCTTGCTGTCCTGGGACGCGGCCACCTGGGCAAAGGCCATCGTCACAAGAGCGATCGTTGGCACCGCGAGGAGGTTTCTTGGCATGGGCTCCTTCCGTCCTTCTTCTTGAAGGATCGACGCGTCGACCCCCCACCTTGCGCCACCGCGCTCAGTTGTTCTGGCAAGCCCCGAGCGACGCTGAGATCGTGTAGACGCCGAAGTTCTGACCGTTGATGCCGTCCACCGCGAGGAAGTAGGTCAACCCGGCCTCGGCCACGAACTCGATCCGAGGATCCGTCCCGATGATGTCGTCAGCGCACGCCAGCGACGCGACCACCTCACCGCGACTGCAGGGCTCGTCGCGGATGTACATCGCCGCGTCGAAGCCGCCCGCCACGACCTCCACGCAGATCGTCGTCTGCGCCTCGAAGGTGAAGGTGTAGATCTGCTCCGGAGAGCCATCGTTGCCCGCGCAATCGGCGCCCTCGGTGTTGTTGGCGCCCGTCGTGTCACCCGAGATCGGCCCCTGGTCGATCAGCTCGTTGAGGTCAAAGGGCAGCTCGCAGGTCCCATCGGCCGGCAGGCCGCACACGCCCTCGACGCACACCTCGCCGACCCCACAGGCGCCCTGACAGTTGCAGTTGGCGTCGTCATTCTGATGCTGAACGGGATCGCAGACGCACTGGCCGCCCACGCACGCCTCCAACCCAGGCTGATCACACGCACCGTTGCAGGCGCAGTTGACGTTGTCGTTCTGATGCTGCCCCGGATCGCACTCGCACGCGCCCTCGACGCACGACTCGCCGATCCCGCAAGGACCCTGGCAGGCGCAGTTGTTGTCGTCGTTCTGGTGCTGGCCCGGCGCGCAAACGCACACGCCGTTGGCGCACACGTCGTTGCCGGGGCCATCGCAGACCCCGTTGCAGCCGCAGTTGGCGACGTCGTTCTGGTGGAGCAAGGGGTTGCAGGCGCACTGGCCGCCGACGCAGATCTCAAGGCCCGGCTGGTTGCACGGCCCCTGGCAGCCGCAGTTGGTGTTGTCCACCTGGTGCTGCTGGGCGACACAGACGCACTGGCCGCCCACGCAGGCGTCCTGGTCCTGACCCGGATCGCAGGCCCCCTGACAGGCGCAGTCGGCCCCGTCGTTCTGGTGCTGGAGCGGGTCGCAGACGCAGATCCCGGCGTCGCAGGTCTCCCCGACGCCGCAGGCCCCGTTGCAACCGCAGTTGGCCTCGTCGTTCTGGTGCAAGTCCGCGTCGCAGACGCACTCGCCGCCGACGCAGATCTCCGCGCCAATCTGCAGGCAGGCGCCCTCGCAGTTGCAGTTGGCGTCGTCGTCCTGATGCAGGTTCGGATCGCAGACGCACTCGCCGCCGAAGCAGATCTCGGCGTTGGGCTGATCACAGGCGCCCTCACAGTTGCAGTTGGCGTCGTCGGCCTGGTGCAGCGCGACATCGCAGATGCAGCGACCCGCAGCGCAAGCCTCCAGGTCGGGCTCGTCGCAGGCGCCCTGGCAGCCGCAGTTGTTGCGGTCGACCTGATGCAGCAACGCATTGCAGACGCATTGACCCGCCACGCAGGCCTCGGCGCCGACCTGGTTGCAGGCCCCCTGGCAGTTGCAGTTGGCGTTGTCGTCCTGGTGGAGGTTGACGTCGCAGACGCACTCGCCGCGCACGCAGATCTCGCGGTTGGGGTCGTCACAAGGCCCGGCGCAGTTGCAATCCACCGGATCGTTCTGGTGCTCGGGCGGGTTGCAGACGCACGAGCCATTCAGGCACGCGTCGCCGCTCTGACAAGCCCCCTGACAGCCACAGTTGAGGTTGTTGAAGTTGTTGTCCGCCACGCGGCACACGCACAACCCCGTCGAGCAGATGAAGCCGCTCAGCCCGTTGTCCGGGTCGTTGCACGGCCCCTCGCAGTTGCAGTTGTTGTCGTTGGACTGGTTGATCGGATCGCACAGGCATCGGCCGCCCGAGCACACCTCGTTCTGCCCGCACGGACCCTGGCAGCCGCAGTTGAGCGGGTTGTTGAGGTTCTCGGGATCGCACTCGCACAGACCGTCGATGCAGGCGCCGTCGTCCGGACACGGACCTCGACAGCCGCAATCCAGAGCGTTGGTGTTGTTGATCGGGTCGCAGGCGCACCGACCGCCCACGCACAACTCGTTGCTGTCGCAAGGCCCCAGGCAGCCGCAGTTCGCCTCGTTCTCGTTGTTGATCGGGTCGCAGGCGCACCGACCGCCCACGCACACCTCATCGACGTCGCAGGGCCCCCGACAGCCGCAGTTCGCCTCGTTCTCGTTGTTGTCCGGGTCGCAGATGCAGCGACCATTGCTGCAGATCTCGTCCCCGTCGCAAGGACCCTGGCAGGCGCAGTTGCCGTCGTTGGCCAGGTTGTTGCCCGGCCGGCACACGCACCGCCCCGTCTCGCACTGGAAGCCCACGCGGTTGTTGATGTTGCAGGCGCCCTGGCAGGCGCAGTTGTCGTCGTTGTTGATGTTGCGCGGGTCACAGATGCACCGGCCGTTGTCGCAGATCTCGCCGTCGCCCACATCGCACGGCCCGTTGCAGCCGCAGTTCTCCGGGTTGAAGAGGTTGTCCGGGCTGCACCCGCACACACCCCCGACGCACAGCTCATCCCCCGCGCAAGGCCCGTTGCAGCCGCAGTTCTGCGCGTTGGTCTGGTTCCGCGGGTCGCAGGCGCAGCGGCCGTTGGTGCACAGCTCCCCTGAGCCGCAAGGCCCGTTGCAACCGCAGTTGGCCTCGTTGAAGGCGTTGTCCGGATCGCAGATGCAGCGCCCGTTGTTGCACGTCTCCCCGCCCACCACGTCGCAGGGCCCTCGGCAGCCGCAGTCGTCGTCGTTGAAGGCGTTGTCGGGATCGCAGACGCAGCGGCCGCGATCGCAGACCTCGTTGTCCGCGCAAGGCCCGGTGCAGCCGCAGTTGGCCTCGTTGAAGTCGTTGGCCGGATTGCACAGGCACTCGCCGGCCCTGCAAAGCTCGTCGGACTCGCACGCGCCCCGACAGCCGCAGTTGTTGTTGTTCGTCAGGTTCGTCGCCGGGCACTCGCACGTCCCGTTCTGGCAGACCTGCCCCTGGAGGCCCTCCGTGTTGCACGGACCCCGGCAGCCGCAGTTGTCCGGGTTGAAGAGGTTGTCCGGGTTGCAGATGCACAGCCCGCCCGAGCAGAACTCACCCCGCTCCGTGTTGCACGGACCCCGGCAGCCGCAGTTGTCCGAGTTGGTCTGGTTCTCCTGCGGGCAGATGCAGCTCCCCTCCCGGCACACGAAGCCATCGGCGCAGGGCCCCCGGCAACCGCAGTTGTTCGGGTTCGTCAAGTTGGCCGGATCGCAGATGCAGCGGCCCGTGTCGCAGATCTCGCCGTCGCCGCACGGACCCCGGCAACCGCAGTTGTTCGGGTTGACGAAGTTCTCCGGCGGGCACAGGCACGTCCCACTCTGACAGATGAAGCTGTCCGGGCACGGACCATTGCAGCCGCAGTTTTCCGGGTTGACGAAGTTCTCATCCGAGCACACGCAGATGCCCTCGCGGCAGATGAAGCCCTCGATGCCAGCGTCCGGATCGTTGCACGGACCCCGGCAGCCGCAGTCCAGCGGGTTGGAGAAGTTGTCCGGGTTGCAGTTGCAGCGGCCGTTCTCGCAAGTCAGGTTCTCGTCGCAAGCCCCCGCGCAGCCGCAGTTGCTCGAGTCGTTCGCGTGCGCCAGCGGATCGCACACGCACTCCGACGTGCAGTCCTCGCCCGTGCACACCGGCTCGCAGCGCTCACCGTCATTGCAAGGGCCGTTGCAGGCGCAGTTCTCGCGATCCCGGAGGTGCTCCTCGGCGCGGCAGAAGCACACGTTCGGCGGCAGGCACTCCCCGTTGCAGAAGACCTCATTCGGGTTCGGGCAGGTGCACTGGCCGGCCTCACAGAAGGACCCGTCGGCGCAAGGGCCCCGGCAGCCGCAGTTGTTGTTGCTCGTCTGGTTGATCGGGCTGGTCGGATCGCACTCGCACACCCCGTCCACGCAACGCTGGGAGTTCGAGCAAGGGCCGTCGCAACCGCAGTTGTCGTTGTTGCCGCTGTTGCGCGTCGGATCGCACGTGCACACGAAGGCCTCCTCGCCCTCCTGCTCGCACGTCTCTCCCGAGCTGCAGGGCCCCTGGCAGCCGCAGTTCGACACCGAGCGCTCCAGGCCCGGATCGCAGCACTGACCCGCGGTGCACACCTCTTCGCCGCTGCACACCTCGCCGCAGCCGCAAGCGTCCTCATTGGTCTGGTTCAACGAGGGATCGCAGCAATCCCCCTGGAAGCACACCGTGTTGCCCTGGCACACCGCGCGCAAGCACCCGCACGCCGTGTTGGACTCGTTCCGGAAGAGCCCCTCGCGCTCCTCGTCGATGCAGATGTCGACCGCCGGCAGCTCCTCATCCGGGCAGCCCGTCAGGAACACCGGCAGAAAGAGAGACAAGGCCCACAGCGACAAGCTCAACCATCCGGCCACACCTCGACGCCTTGCCGGCGAGGGCGACACACCCGAAGAGGTCAGGGACTCCAACTGTGGAACGTTCATATCCGGTCCTCTCACGTCTGGAACCCTCCAGGGATGGGCGACGCTCGCCCGCCCCCCCCTCTCAAACCCTCACGGGCCAGGCAGCTTGCCCCTCAAACCGCGAACATCAGAACCATGAGGGAAACTATCCCCCAAGCACTTCCTGACCCGTGGAGCGGTCCAGGAGGGCTTCTCGAGATGGGAGTTGTCGCAGCTATCACCAGCGTCACTTTAGGGAACGCCCGCGAACGCTGTCAAGAAAAAATACCTCGAAGCCGACCACGACGGGATCGATTGCCATCACCAGGGCGGCCCTGCGCGACGGCCTGCGAACATTTGTCACCCCTTGACTCCACCTCACGGCCTCGCGTTGAGCAACACCGTGACGTCGTTGTCGTCGCGGTTGCTCACCACCAGATCCCTGGCCCGATCTCCGTCGAAATCCCCGGAGACCAGCGCGCTGGGCCCATTGCCGGCCTGCCCGGGCGCGATCACATCAAAGCCCCCGAAGCCATCCCCCAGCGCGATCGACACGTCGTCGCCCACCCTGTTGGACGTCGCGATGTCCAGATCCCCGTCGCCATCCAGATCGACCAGCTCCAGATCGCTGACCCCGTCGCCGGCCGGGATCGTCCCCAACGACAGGAACTGACCCCCCCCGATGCTCGCCAGCACCGACACGCCCTGCGCGCCGGCCGAGATCAGATCCAACCGACCGTCGTCGTTCAGATCCCCGACCCCCAGCGCACTGGGCTGCGCCGCCACCCTCACCTCACGGGGCGCCCCGAAGGCCAGCGCACCCTGGCCGTCCAGCAGCCACAGCCGACCCTCCTGCACGCCCGCGTCGTCCGCCACGACAAGGTCACCCCGGCCATCGGCGTTCAAGTCCGAGATCGCGATCGCCCGCGGCTGCAACAGCCCCGCCACCGGCACGATCACCGCGTCGCGCACCAGCAGCGCGTCCGTCCCTCGGAAGATCGCCACCGTCCGATCCGCCATCAACACCGCGAAGTCCTGGATGCCGTCGCCGTCCAGATCCCCCGCCGCCATGTCCACCGGCTGGCCGCCCGCGAACTTGCTGTTCACATTGCCCGTGTCCCCCTGACCGTTGCCCGCAAAAACCTGCACCGTCGCCCTGTCCAGGTTCTGATCGTAGGACATCAACACCACGTCCAGGTTGCTGTCTCCGTTGAGGTGCGACAGCGCCACCGAGATCGGCCGGATCGCCAGGAACTCCGAGCCCGCGCTGTCAAAACCCCCGGCCCCATTGCCCAGGAAGATCCCGAATGATCCCGGCGTGTTGCCGTTGGCCACCACGATGTCCAGGATCCCGTCGTTGTCCATGTCCCCCGACGCCAGATCCACCGGCGTCGGACCCACCAGCCTCGACGGCCCCTCCAGGAAGAGCCCCACGTCAAAGGGCTCGCTCTCGGCCTCCTCCAGCCCCTCGGCCAGCGCCAGGAGCGTATAGCCCGCGCCCGCGCGATCCACGATCAGCTGCCCGAAGATCGCCACGCCTCCCGTCGCCACCTGCGGATCACCCCCGAAGAGCCCCGCCCCGGAGATGTTGTTCCCCAGCTCCAGCCGGATCGCCGCCTCGAAGTCATCCACCGCGTTGCCAAAGCCGTCGCTGACGCTCACGCTGACCTGCGCCGTGTTCGCCGCACCCACCGCCGTGTCCCTCGGCTGGTTCACGAAGCTCAACCTCGACGCCGCCCCGGCCTCCACCGTGATCGTCGAGCTCGTCGCCGACCCCAGCCCCTGCGCCGACGCGCTGAGCTGATAGGCCCCGGCCTTGGCCAGCACCACCGCGAAGAGCGCCTCGCCTGCGCTGGCCTGCACCTCCGTCGGCCCCTGCAAGCGGCCGCCCTGCGGACCCTGCGCGATCGACAGCGTCACCCGCGCCTCGCCGCGACCCACCACCGGGTTGCCGAAGCGATCCACGAAGCCCACCACCATCGCCATCGGCTCTCCCGCCACCGACTCGTCCGGCGCCCGCAAGAAGGCCAGCCGCTCCGGCTCGCCCGCTCCAAAGCCCAACAACACCGGCGGCAAGGTCACCGGCGCCCTGCCCTCCGCCTCCAGCCTCACCTCCAGCCGCACCTGCCCCGTCGAGGTGCTGTTGACCAGGAAGGTCGCCCGACCCTGCGCGTCCGTCTGCTGGAAGGCATTGCCGATCCCCACCCCCAGCGACGCCGTCGTCGCCCTGGCCCCTATCCCCTCGATCGCATTGCCGAGCGTGTCGCGCGCCGTCACCTCCACCGAGTATGACGTCAGACCGTCGGCCGGCAACGGCCCCTGTGGGCTCGACGCCGCGCTCGACTGGCTCGCGCTGGCCGCGCTCGGATCGCCCTGGAAGAGCACCTCGCGCCTGTCGCTCAACCTCACCTCGCCCCCACCCGAGAGCACCCGCGCCGTGATCGTCTTCCTCTCCGCGCGCCGCGCGCTCAAGGCCGCCTCGAAGACCCCGTCGATCCCCGTGACCCCGATCGCGGGCGTCAACACATTGCCCTCCCCCGTCACGTCGATCACCACCGACCGACCGACCACCGGCTCACCCGCCGCGTCGCGCGCCGTCACCGTCACCTGCAAGCTGTCCTGCAAGTTCGCCAGCGCCGACGACCTCGACACCTGCAAGGACGACAAGCCCGGATCCACCGGCTGCTCCACCTCGATCGCGAAGGGCGCGCTCAACAAAGGGGCGCTCGTCGACAGCTCGTCCAGCGCGCCGTCCGCCACCACCACCTCGAGCACCGCGTGCCGCACCGCCACGTTGGCCCCGAAGGCCCCAAGCACGTCGTCCTGCACGCGCCACCTCACGACCTGCTCGCTCCCGTCACCCGGCAGGTTCCGCCTCGGCGTGCTCTGGTCGATCGTCGCGTCCACGAAGCTCTCTCCACCGTCGAAGGACACCCGCAGGCTCAAGTCCACCGGGTTGCCCTCGTCGTCCGAGATCACCACCCTCAGATCCACCGCCGGGTCCGTCACCAGCGCCGGCGGCGGCGTCAACACCGCCGTCGGGTTGTGGTTGCCGTCCACGCGCACGGGCACCAGCACCTCGAACTCCTCCGCGTCGCCGCTCGACCGGGACACCGCAAATCCGACGCTCAAGTCGTTGATATCATTGGGTACATCAGCGCCGACCGACCAGAGCGCCGTGTAGACCTCGCCGGCCTCCGAGGTCGGCAAATCCGACAAGTCCAGATCCATCGCCCCCGGGTCGTCCTCCGCGATCAAGGCCTCGATCCGCATCGGCGCCGTCACCCCCTCGATCAGCGTCTCCAGCCGCACCGCCGCCGTCGACGCCTCCGGCCCGATCAGGACGAAGCGCAGCGACGCGGCGCCCTCCGCGGCCCGCAACACCTGACCCGACGAGGGCGACAGCGGGACGATGCTCTCCTTGACCCGGCCCGCGTCGCTGACGTCGATGGGCTCGAAGGGCCCCAGCAGCACCTGCTCGCCGACCGCGCCCAGCGCGTCCGTCGGCGTCAGCGCGATCTGGAAGGCGTCCTCCACCGACTCGACGTCCGCCTTCAGGCTCCACACGATCGCGTGGCTCGCGCCCGCCCGCGCCGTCCTCAAGGCCGTCGGCAAGCCCTCGATCAGCGTCGGCTCGCTCAAGATCACGTCCCGCGGGTTGTCCCCGTCGACCACCTGCATCAGCACCGAGGTCGGATCCTCGGTCGAGTCCGACAACTTGAAGGCCACCCTGAGCAGCCCCGCCCCCAGGATGCTGACCTCCGGGTCCGAGAGCGACGGCGCGTCGTTGAGCGCCACGAAGCCCGTCGAGCTGCCCGCCACGCCCACCCCGCCGTCCTCGGCCCTCGGCGTCACGCGGATCTGCACCGCCTTGGAGCGGTCGAGATCCTCCGACGCCGCCCACTTGAAGGTGTAGGCCTTGCCCGAGGCCGTCGCCTCCAGCACCATCGGGTTCAGGCTGCCCTCACCGGGCGTGCACGGCGAGTAGTCCTCGCCGCCGGCCTCGGCGAACTCCACCGTGACCTGAGCCTGCAGACCCCCCTCGGCGGGATCACCCCCGAAGTCCCGCAGCACGAAGTCCACCTCGATCTCGCCGTCCACGCCGAGCTGACGACCCGAGAGCGCCTCGGACACCGACGCGATCGGCTTGGACTCCGGAAACTCCACGATCGTCACCGGCGCGCTGGGCTCCTCGCCGCAGCCAGACGCCAGGAGCAGCGCGCACGACCCCAACAACGCCCCACGGCACGCAGTCGACTTGATCCACATCGATCGCACCTCAACACCACTCATTGACGCCGCCTCCAATCGAGCGCCGCTCCCCCACCTGGGAGATCGACACGGCCACTAGGGTCGATGGCTTTAACCTTCGGTGAGAATAGCCGCTTCGAGGCTCAGGTTCCACAACAGCCCGCGCACGCCCCAGGAAAGATGGGGCCGGCGGCGACCCCCGGAGCACGCCAGGGCTCGACAAGGGTCACCGCCGCGCTCATCGGGCTCATCTAACGGGCGCGGCGGATCACCGCCAGCCCCAGCAGCGCCAGCCCCAGCAGCCAGCCGCGCCCAGGCAGCGCGGGGCCGTGATCGAGCGTGACGCAGCCGCACGTGTCGTCCTCGGGCTCGGGCTCGGGCGTCGGCGCCGGCTCGCCCTCCGGGGTCCCCTCCGGCTCAGGCTGCGCCTCCGGCTCGGGCGTCCCCTCCGGCTCGGGCTCCTCGATCTCGACGCACGCGCTCAGGTCAAAGGTGCAGTCCTCATTGCACGTGATCCCCTCACCCTCGCGGTCAAGGTCCGCGCACCCGATGGCGCCCAGGTTGTCCCCGTCGCAGTCCTCGAAGTCGTTGATGACGCCGTTGCCGCAGCTGCTGCAGAACTCCGTGTCGAAGGTGCAGTCCTCGCTGCAACCCAGATCGCCCCTGAGGAACCCGAGCGCGACGCAGCTCTCCTCGTCCAGATCCACCCCGTCGCACTCCTCGTCCTCCTCCTGGATGCCATTGCCGCACACCGCCGCCACGCGGCACGCGCTCGTATCGAGCTGGCACACCATCGGGTCGCAGGCCAGCTCGCCGCCCTCCTCGAAGCCCAGCGACACGCAGTCCTGACCGTCGAAGTTCTCCCCGTCGCACTGCTCGTTGGCCGAGAGCTCGATCTCGCCGTTGCCGCAGTTGTTGCACGCCTCGGTGTTGAGCTGGCACTCCGGCGTGCAGCCGACCTGACCCCCGGCGAAGCCGAAGTCCAGACAGCTCGAATCGCCGACGTCGTCCGCGTCGCAGGGCTCGCCCTCGTCCAGCACCCCGTTGCCGCAGTTCGTGCACGAGCCCGTGTCGAGCTGGCAGCCCGCCGTGCAGCGCAGCGCGCCGCCGAAGAAGCCCTCCGCCTCGCAGGTCGCGTCGCCGAAGGACTCGCCGTCGCACTCCTCACCCTCGTCCAGCACGCCGTCGCCGCAGTTGTCGCACCCCTCGGTCACCAGACCGCAGGCGCCGTCGCAGGCCAGGACCCCGCCCACGAAGCCCTCGCTGGCGCAATCCCGGCCGCCCAGATCCGCCCCGTCGCACGCCTCGCCGCCATCCTGGACGTCGTCGCCGCAGTTGTCGCACCCCGACACGTCAAACAGGCAACCCTGCCCGCAGCCGAGCTGACCCCCCAGGAAGCCCCGCTCGACACACCCGTTGCCGTCCAGATCCGCCCCGTCGCACTCCTCGGCGCCCTCCCGGACCCCGTCGCCACACACCACGTTCGGCGGCGCCTCGCACTGCGTCGTGTCAAAGCGGCACGCCCCATTGCACCTCAGCTCGCCGCCGATGAAACCCCGGCCCTCGCAATCCTGATTGGCCAGCGCGGCGCCGTCGCACTGCTCGCCGGGGTCGATGTTCCCGTCGCCGCAGTCGTCGCAGCCCGTGGCGTTGAAGGTGCAATTGCTCAGACACGCCAGCTGACCGCCAAAGAACCCGCGATCCTGGCAGCTCTGCTCGTTGAGGTCCTGGCCGTCGCACTGCTCGCCCGAGTCAACTTCCCCGTCGCCGCAGTCGGTGCAGTTGTCCGTGTTGAGCTCCTGACAGCTTGACCCGCATAGGAGCGCCCCGCCGAAGAAGCCCTCCGTCTGGCAGCTCCGGCCCCCGAAGCTGGCCCCGTCGCAGACCTCGCCGCTGTCGACGAAGCCATTGCCGCAGTTCGTGCAAGCGGCTGTATCAAAACGACAATCTCCACCGCAGGAGAGCGCCCCGCCGAGGAAGCCCCGGCTCGTGCAGCTCTGGCCGCCGAGGTTGCCCGCGTCGCACTGCTCGCCCGGGTCAATGCGGTTGTTCCCGCAAGGATCGCAGGCGTTCGTGTTGAGCGTGCAGTTGTTGTTGCAGCTCAGATCCCCGCGCGCGAAGCCGAGCCCGACGCAGCTCGACCCGTTGAGGTTCCCCCCGTCGCACTGCTCGCCCGGGTTGATGTTCCCATTGCCGCAGTTGTTGCACTGCGAGGTGTCAAAGCGACACAGCCCGTCGCAGCGCAGCGTCCCGGCGGCGAAGCCCTGCGTCGAGCACTGGGCCCCGTTGAGGTTCCCCCCGTCGCACTGCTCCCCGACGTCGATCGCGCCATTGCCGCAAGGGTTGGGCGGCATGGGGAAGTTGGTGGCGTCGCCCGGGCGAGTGGCCTGCACGCTCGGCAGCGGCTGACCGGGGCGCCACGCGCCCGTGGGATCGCCGAGCTCCTGGCCGTTGGTGAAGCCGTCCCCGTCCGAGTCGAGGTTGAAGACCCCGGCCCAGTTGCGCCCGTTGGCCGGGTAGGCGATCCCGAAGGCGTTGCGCGACCCGCCGCCCGCAGGGTTGAAGTGGCACGTCGAGCACCTGAAGGGCGTCGGGATCGTGTTGACGTAGCTGGAGAAGGCCTCGGCCTCCCCCTCCATCATCCAAGGTATGGCCAGGAGCACCGCAAGCCCCAGCGCCGCTCTCTTCAAGGCGTCCTTCATCTCATCCCCTTCCTTTCGCAGTTCATGCCGAAGAAGTCTCATCCCAAGGTTCGCGCTGTCGCGGACGTCGCCCGTGAAAGGTTCCGATACCGGCCCTCGCAAGTCAAGTCCCCGCCCCTCGACCTCGGCCGCCCCGGCCCCGAGGCCGACGCCGCAGATCTGCCGCTCAGGTCCGCGCCCGATCGGGCGCGAAGACCGCCACCAGATCGTCGCGGGTCAGCGCGTCGACCATCACCCGATCGGCGTCGATGGCCGACGCCATCAAGGCCCGCTTGCGCTCCTGCAGCTCCAGGATCTTCTCCTCCACGGTGTCACGGGCGACGATCTTGAGGCTGATCACGGGCCGGGTCTGGCCGATGCGGTGGGCGCGGTCGGTGGCCTGAGCCTCCACGGCGGGGTTCCACCAGGGATCCAGGTGCACCACGCAGTCCGCGCCCGTCAGGTTCAGCCCCGAACCCCCGGCCTTGAGGCTGATCAAGAAGACCGGCGGCCCCGCCGGGTCGTTCCACCGCTCGACGAGCGCCTGCCGATCCCGCGTCCCGCCGTCGAGGTAGAGCCAGCCCAGACCCCGCGCCTCAAGCCCCGACTCCACCAGCCGCAGCAAGGAGGGCCATTGCGAGAAGATCAGCGTCCGGTGCCCCGCCTCGATCAGCCCCTCAAGCCGCTCAAAGAGCAGATCGAGCTTCGCCGAGCGCTTCACGCCGCGCGCCTCCTCCATCGGCAAAAGCCGCGCGTCGCAGCAAGCCTGCCGCAGCCGCGTGAGCGCCTCCAGGATCTTGATCGTCGCCCCTCGCACCCCCTTCTCGTCGACAGCCTCCAGGACCTCGTCCCGGTAGACCTCCCGCAGCCCCTCGTAGAGCGCCCGCTGCCGCCGACCCAGCTCGCAATAGAGCACCTGCTCCTGCCTCGGCGGCAGCTCCGCGGCCACCTCCGCCTTGAGCCGCCGCAGCACGAAGGGCCGCACCCGCGACCGCAGCGCCCGCAGCGCCTCCAGGTCGCTGTCGCGCTGGATGGGGTTCGCGTAGCGACGCCCGAAGGCCACCTGCGTCCCAAAAAAACCAGGCATCACGAAATCAAAGAGGCTCCACAGGTCATGGAGGTTGTTCTCCATCGGCGTCCCCGTCAGCGCCAGCCGGTGATCCGCCTTGAGCCCTCTCGCCTTGCGGCTGATCCCGCTGCCGGGGTTCTTGATCTGCTGCGCCTCGTCCAGCACCGCGTAGCGCAGGTGGAGCGCGCCGAAGAGCGCGCTGTCGAGCCGCATCAAGTTGTAGCTCGTCACGATCACGTCCACGCCCTCGGGCAGCGCCTCCCCGCGACCCTTGCCGTGGTGCACGGCCACCCGCAGCGAGGGCGCAAAGCGCCTCGCCTCGATCTCCCAGTTGTAGACCACCGAGGCCGGCGCCACCACCAGCGAGGGCCTCCCCGGCCAGCGCGCGTGCGTGTCGGCCAGGATCGCCAGCACCTGCAGCGTCTTGCCCAGCCCCATGTCATCGGCCAGCACGCCCCCCAGCCCCGCCCCCCTCAAGAAAGCCAGCCACCGCACACCCTCGCGCTGGTAGCCGCGCAGCTGAGCCTCGATCGGCGCCGCAAGCTCCACCTCCGGGATCGACTCGAAGCTCCTGAGCGCCTTCGAAATCCCCAACCACCGCGCCGCCGCCTCGCGCTGCGGCGCCTCGGCCAGCAACCCCTCGGCCAGCGGCGCCGCGCCCGCCCCGAGCTTGCCCCCCGCCGCCTTGCGCAGCTCCTCCAGCTCCACCAGCCCCTCGCCGTGCCGCGACAGCCACCGACGAGGCAGCCGCGCGACGCCCCCGCCCGCCAGCCGGTAATAGCGCTCCCCGTCCAGCCACGCCTTGAGCACCGCCTCCAGCGCCGCATCCCGACCCCCAGCCTCGAAGCGCACGTCCAGGCTGAACCAGTCGATCCCGCTGGACACCTGCACGCTGGGCAAGAGGCTCCCGACCACCTTGTTGCGCACCAGAGAGCGCTCCCCATAGATCGTCCACCGACCCGACAGCCCCGACAGCCCCTCCATCAAGAAATCAAAGGCCGCCTCACCCTCCAGCCGCGCCGGCAATGAGACCCCAAGCTGCGCCTCCAGCGCCTCGATCCGCCCGACCTCGAACCCTCGATCGCGCTCGACCAGCGCGTGACCCTCGTCCTGAAGCACCGCGATCACCGGCGCGCCCTCCTCCGCCGAGGCCTCCGCGCTCCGATCGCCGAGGTGGTAGCCAAAGCGGGCCGCGATGACGAGCTGATCGCCCTCCTCCGACAAGAATAACCTCGGCTCGATACGATCCGCCGACGACACCCCCGACATGTCCCCGCGCGACAACCTCAAGGGGATCGGGCAGCGCAAGGCGAAGGACTCGATGAAGCGCGGCACGTCCGAGCACGGGATCGCCGACAGCGGCTCGCTCAAGAGCGGCCTCATTGCCTCGGGGAAGCGCGGCGACAGCGGCGCGATCACCCCCTCCGAGAGCACAAAGCCCGGTCCCACCTCCAACACAAGCCTCAAGGGCGGCGACCACGACAGCTCCAACCCTCCCCCCTCGACCGCCGACGCCCGAAGCTCCGGCAGCACCGGCACCTCCGACACCTTGACCGGGACCCCTTCCCAGAACACCTCCCGCGCCCCGGAGAGGTGCGCCATGATCGACCCCAACCCCTTGTCGATCAGCGCCGTAGCCTCCCGCTGCTGCGTGATCCGGGTCGTCATCTGAAAAACCTCGTAGAGCGCCTCCAGACGACGCACCTCCACGTCGATCGCCCGATCCACCTCGCCGAGCCCGCGCACCTTCGCCTCGGCGCCCTCGAAGGTCGCCGGCATCGACTGCGGCTTGAGCACACCCCCGCCCCGCCTCGGCGCCTTCATCAAGACCCTGCCGATCACACCCCGGTAATCCGACAGCGTCGACCCATTGCGGCTCGACCTGACCGCAGACCCCGACGACTTGAGCAGGTAGCGCACCCAGCCCTCGTGCCGCTTGTCCTCCACCGCCACCGGCGCCTCGGGCAGCCGCGCCATCAACTGAAGCTCCCACCAGGGCGTGTCGAAGAAGGCCCGGCATGACTCCGTCTGGCTGGCCAGCGCCAGCAGCGCCGCCAGCCGATGCTCCTCCTTGAAGCCGCCCCACCCCTGCGACGGGGACCCCAGCAGGCCGTTGATGGGGTCGGTCATGTTCCAGATCTCCTGCAGCGCCCCGCCGACCCGCACCCACAAGAGCGACCCACGAAAACGGCTCGACCCCACCCGCACGAAGCGCGACAACATCAAGGCCTCGCCGTAATGGCCGCCGAAGCTGCGCCCCGCCACCCGCTCGAAGAAGACCTGCACCCGCAAGGACGGCGGATCGAAGCCCGCCGGCACCTTGATCGAGATCCCCTCGGGCCGATCCTCCTGGCGAAGCTCGTCCCCCACCAGCCTCATCATCTCGTTGAGCGCCTCCCTCATCCCCTCACCTCGTCGCCAACCACCACGCCACCAACGCCAGCACCCCGAAGCCCACCAGCCACGGCCACGACACCTGCGCCCACGCCCGCCACCCCACCACCCCGCGACCCTGCCCGTGGCACCTCGTACACACCGCCACCGTCTTGACCGCGCCCCCCGTCAACACGCTGCAGTCCGCGCAGATCAAGGCCCGACAGGTCGCGCACGGCCCCGCCGCCGGGGCATGGCACAACACACAATAGATATCGTCAGGCTCGAAGCCCGCGGGCGTCGTCATCCTCGCCATTCCCCAGCAAGCGCCGCGCTCCCCGCCCCACCACCACACGACCCGGAGGCGATCCAGCGGCACAACCTGACACCAGCCATACGCCTCTGTAAAGCGCCCGCGACCGCTCGACCCCTCGCAAAAACCGACCGCGTCATTGTCTCCCTCAGACAGGATGATATCCTCAAGCACACGACCCGGCGCGGCCACGGACCACGCGCAAGCGCCATACCCTTCGACCACGCCGGGCGAAACCGCCGCCTCAAAACGGACCCAACACCATGAAATCAAACAAGATTCTACTCACCCTCTGCGCCGCCATCCTCCCCGCCCTGGCCGCCTGCGGCGAGGACGACCCCAAGGCCGCGCCGATCAGCCCGACCCCCGAGGCACAGCCCGAGGCACAACCCGAAGCCCAACCCGAAGCCACCCCCGAGGCACAGCCCGAAGCCACCCCCGAAGCCCAGCCCGAGGCGCAACCCGACGCCGAGCCCAGCCCTGAAGCCGAGCCCACGCCGGAGCCTGCGCCGGAGCCCACGCCAGAAGCCGAGCCGGAAGCCGAGCCCGAGGCCATCCCCCTGGAGGAGATCGAGGTGCTCGGCGGCGACGTCTCGGGGCAATGGTGCGGTCAGGTGACGCTGCGGGGCTCGGCGCGCGTGCCGGCCGGTCAGACGCTGTCGATCTGCGCCGGATCGTCCGTCCGCGTCGTCCCCGACGGTGGCGCCCGCGTTGCGCTGGAGGTCGAAGGCGCCCTCCAGATCAACGGCTCCCGCGCGGCCCGAGTGGCGCTCACCTCGGAGACGAGCTGGGCCGGGATCGTCGTGTCAGGCCGCCTCGACGCCGCCTTCATCGACGTCTCACGCGCCGAACGGTGCCTACGCGGCCAGGCGACCTCCGAGATCAACGTCTCCGAGGCGACCTTCACCCAATGCGGCACCAGCCTCGTGCTGGCCAACGGCGGCACCTTCGACCGCACGACGATCATCGGGGGAGACAGCGTCAGCATCGACGGCGGCGTCCTGCGCATGGCCGACAGCACCATCGACTTCCAGACCAACGGCGACGTGCCCGACTGCACGCGCTGGAGCCGCGGCGGCGCCGTCCTGGATCACGTCCTCTTCACCGGCTGCCACTGCCCACTGCACTTCGGCGCCACCACCGAGGAGGTCACCGTCACCAACTCGATCTTCGACCGCGCCACCTTCCCCATCATGGTCGCCAACATCCAGGGCACCTTCTCCCACAACCACATCCTCGGCGGCATCAGCCAGATCCTCGACATCGGCGGCGGCATCGACATCGACATCCGAGACAACTACTACGGCGGCCAGGCCCCCGACATCGGCACCAACGACATGGGCCAGTTCCGAAACGCCGACGCCTTCCTCGCCGAGCCCGTCACCGACGTCGGCCCCCGCGACTGAGCCCGCCCCAGAAGGCGCCTCGGCCCCTCTCGGGTCGACCGCCGCCTCCCTGAAGCCCCTGCGCCCTCAGGGGCCCTCCGTGGACAGATCCATCCCCGCCGGGTGCGCGTAGCTGACGTTGTAACCCCACCCGTAGACGTAGACCGAGACGGGCAGATCGCTCGTGAGCGCGTGGCGCCCCGCGCCCACCGGCAGATCCAGCGCCCGATAGCCCGTCTGCCCGATCGGCTCCCCCCCCTGCAACGACAGCGAGGCCCTGTCCAGCACCACGCGGGCCTCCTCCGGCCCGATGAGGGTGATCCGGTGCTCGTCGAAGATCTCCGGCGTGAAGAAGCGGTGATCCCGGCGGTACTGATGGCGAGGGACGACGAGCAGCATGGAGGGGTCGCCGACGTCGATCGAGGTGCAGGTCGAGCCCCGCATGTACTGCGCCAGCATGACCGGGGCGTTGGCCCTCAGGTAGAAGCTCTCGCCCGTCGTAAACTCGAAGAAGGTCCCCCGATCCAGCGTCGGGACCTCCACCAGCGGCGGATCGAGGGTGACCGTCGTGCCATTCTGCGACGCCACGATCCGCCACACGTCCACCGAGGTGTTCGTCCGCCTCGTCGGCGACGCGTCGTACTCCACACCCCACGTCGCCACCGGGAAGAGCGCCTCCTCGGTGTGATCGCAGAAGGGACACCCCACCGGCACCTGCGCGCAGTCGCTGCCGCCGAAGACCGCCACCGGCGCCTCGCTCTCGATCAGCGTCCCCGTCAGATCGTCCCCCGCCTGATCCGTCAGCACCGTCAACACCTCCCCCCTCGACAGCACGAAGACCTCCGGCTCATCGGGCCTGATCACCGGCACGTCGCCGCCCGCCCGCGTCCTCGGCACCGTGGACGGCGTCGTGATCGTCACCGTGTTGTCGTCCGAGCCGCTCACCACCGAGAAGAACCCCGGCAGCAGGAAGTGGTGCGGCGAAGAGGCCACGATGTACTCGGTCCCAAGCGCGGCGTTGGGCAGGAGCAAGGAGGCGTCGGCGGACTGCAGGCGCACGTCCAGCATCTCGTCCAGCGGCACGAAGGGGTTGAACTGCACCGCCGTGACCGGCACGTCCGTCACGATCCGGATCCCCGTCGGCCTCAGCCCCGTCGTCGGGTTGTTCAACGCCCTCGGCGCCTCCAACTCCAGGAAGGCCGAGCGCAGCGGCTCGATCTCGGCCTCGTCCAGCACGTCGCCCTCGCTGTCCTCCACCCGCACCTGCGCCGTCTGCACCCCGTCCACATTGCTGACCACGAAGCCAAAGGGCCGCCCCAGATCATTATTATTGATCGTGTCCACGGCCCAGAAGTCGCATCCGAGGTATTGGGACTTGCCCGACAGCGCCTCGCAGCTGAAGGCGCACTGCCCCTCCAGACAGTTGAAGCCCTCGTCCGGATCGCAGACCTCGTCGGTCAGCCAGGTGCGCCGATCGCTCTGGCAGCTCTGCACCTCGTCCAGCAGGCAACGCCGAGATCCGGGCACGCACCCCGGCACGCACCGCCCGTCCTCGCAGACGGACCCCTCGGCGCAGGCCAGGGGATCCTCCCGCGTCCCCTCTTCCACGCACTCCAGGATCACGCGCAGGTCCTGACAGCGCCGCGCGCCTTGTTGACACACCGTCGCCTCGCAGCGGTCCGTCCGGCAGATCGTGCCCTGCGGGCAGGTCGAGGCCAGCTCCTCCGCGCCGTCCAGATCGCAGGTCAGCAAGGTCAGCGCGTCGCGGCAGCGCGTCGAGCGAGGGCTGCACACCACCGGCACGCAGGCCCCCTCCCGGCAAACCTCCTCCGGCTCACACAGCGACGCGTCCTCCGAAGCGCCCTCGTCGTCGCAGGTCACCACCGTGCGGATGTCGCCGCAGCGGACCTCCCCCGGCACGCACACCCTCGGCACGCAGGCCCCATCCCGACACAACCCCATCGCCGGACAGGACATCGGGATCTCCGAGAGCCCGTCCTCGGCGCAGACCAGCGCCGTCCGCCCGTCCAGACAGCGGGTCACGCCGGGCTCGCACGCGATCCCGACGCAGGCCCCCTCAAGGCACGACGCGCCCTCGGGGCACACCACCCGCGTCGCCCGCGTCCCGCCATCCTCGCACCCGATCACCGCATTGCCCTCGCAGCGCGGCGGCCCCGGCGCACAGACGATTGGCGCGCAAGTACCCTCCACGCAAAGGGTTTCTTGAGGACAGGCGAAGGCCGTCTCGCGGCGCCCGTCCACCTCGCAGAGCAGGTTCGTGCGGTCATCGAGGCAGCGGGTCGCGCCGGGCACGCACCCCGGCTGCGGCGCGTCCTCGTCGCCGCCCTCGGCGTCGTCGACCGAGGCGTCAAGCTCATCGAGGGCGTCAGGGAGGGCAGCGTCGGGCTCGGCGCCGCCGTCCAGGCCCTCCCCGATGTCTTCGACGACGCCGCCAGACCTCCCCGAGTTGGCCTCGGCGCAACCCCACAGCGCGACGGCGAGCCACAGCGCGACAAGCGCGCGCCCGACGCCGCCGGCGAGCCCGACGCCGCCGCCCGCGCGGGGCTGGTTCCAGGTGTCCATTCGGCCTCCAGAGGCGCTTGGATGACAAGGAGAAACAAGCTTCGCACAGTCTAGCCCGAGGCCGACCCGCGCTCAAGGCAGCCTGAACGAGGGGCCCGCCGCGCAGAGCGCGTCGATCTCGATCTCGACACGGGAGGCAAGCTCGATCATATACCAACAACATATTATTGAATGAACGATGTCTCCCCAAACGAACCTCTCGCTCCGCCGTTGACAGATCACGGCGGATGGGCCGCTCGCGGCGCCACGGGGCGCGGCGTCACCAGGGAGCGACAAAGATGAGGATGACGATCAAGGGGATGGCGTTGGCGATGGTGGCGACGATGGGCCTGGCGGCGGCGGGGTTGGCGCCTCGGGCTGAGGCATGCGGCCCTTACGGCGACCCGATCCAGATGGCCGGCTGGAACGTCGAGTCGAGCCAGTACAACCTTGAAGAGGCCGCCAACCGCCTCGACGAGGCGCTCGCCCGCAAGGACCCCGCGGCGACGCGGCGCGCCATCAAGGAGCTGCGCGAGGCCCGCGCCAGCCTCCAGAGCGCCCGCGAGCGCCTTGAGCGCCTCACCCGCCAGCAAGAGGAGATCCAGAAGGAGCAGCAGCAGGCCGCGCTCAAGGCGCGCTGAAGAACCTGAACCGGCGCGGCGAGCGCCAGCCCGGATCGACGCGCCGGTTCAGGCCGACGACCTCACCGCGTCGCCTGGGCCTCCACAGCCCGTCTGGCTTCGTCGGGCGCTGACGCCGCAGCGCGTCGGTGCTATGATCGCCACCCTCGGCCCGAACCGAAGGTGGATCATGCAGATCACGCACACAAGAACCCTGCTCGCGGCTCTGACCGCGGCTCTCCTGACGTGGACCGGCGGCCTGGCGATGGCCCAGGAGCGCTTCGGCAATGATCTGGGCCCGGACCCCATCGAGGCCTGGGAGGGGGAGGTCGATTACGCCGCGACCGCCGGCACTCTGCTGACCTGCCAGGACTTCTTCGGATCGTCGGTCTGCGAGGCCGTCCCGTCGAGCACCGCGGCGATGGTCGGGGTGCCCGGGACCCGGCGCATCGTCAAGGCCTTGCTGATCTGGACGGCCTCCAAGGAGTACCAGACCCCCAACGACCTGAGCGTGGACCTGACCATGCCCGGCGGGACGCCCCAGGAGGTGACGGCCTCGCCTGACGAGGTCGAGACGATCGACCTGGACGACCTGATGGCCCCGCCCTTCGGGACCTTCCAGGCCTCGTGGTTCACCGCTCGGGCCGACATCACCGATCAGCTCACCCAGCACGTCGATCAAGGCGGCGACCTCAACGGCCCCTGGAGCGTCGGCGGCCTGAACATCGCCCACGGCTCCCTGCAGAACCTGACCTCGATCTGGGTGCTCGGCTCGCTCGCCGTCGGCGGCTGGTCGGTGCTCATCATCCACGAGCCGGTAGAGTCCACCGGCTTCCGCAAGCTCTACCTCTACACCGGCTTCGAATGGCTCTCGGCCGGCTCGCTGACGCTCTCGCCCTCCGGCTTCGTCGTCCCGGCCACCCCCAACGCCCGCTTCACCATCCACATCCTCGAAGGCGACAGCAACATCACCGGCGACTCGATCGCCTTCAACGGCGCCACCTTGAACGACGCCTGCAACACCTCGACCAACGCCTTCAACGACACCGTCAACACCAACACCGGCGGGGCCTGCCGCACCCGGATCTTCGGCGTCGACCTGGACACCTTCACCGTCGGCGATCACCTCGACCCCGGCGACGAGGAGGCCACCCTCTCCCTCTCGGTGCCCCGCGAGCAGATCTTCACCAACTACCTCATCGTCGCCTTCGACTCCGTGCCCGAGTTCCTCAAGCCGACCAAGCTGGCCCAGCCCTCCTCCGGCACCCCCGTCTCCATCGGCCAGCAGATCACCTACACCATCGCGCTCCAGAACCGCGGCACCGGGCCGGCCTCCAACGTCGTCATCACCGACCCCACGCCCGCAGGCACGCGCTACGTCGCCGGCACCGCCCTGCTCGATCAGCAGACCCCCATCGGCGACCCCAGCCCCGGCGTCAGCCCCCTTCAGCGAGGCCTGCGCCTCGACCCCCTCATCGGCGGCCCCATGCCCCACGAGGGGCCGGGCGCCAGCCGCACCCTCTCCTTCACCGTCGAGGTCACCTCCGCCCCCGAGGGCCGCGCCATCATCAACGAGGCCACCATCGACGCCGACGGCATCGAGACCGTCCCCACGAACCTGACCACCCACCCCGTCGCCATGGACGATCCGCCCGACGCCGGCATGGAGCCCGACGCCGCCGAACCCGAACCCCAGCCCGAGCCCGACGCCGGATCACCCGACGACGCTGGCGACGGCGAGGTCGACAACCCCGAGCCGGAGCCCACCCCGGAGCCTCAACCTCAGCCGGAGCCCAACCCCGAGCCCGAGGCCAACCCCGATCCCAACATCTGCGGGCCGGGCACCACCCTGCGCGACGGCCAGTGCGTCCCGATCTGCGGCCCAGGCACCAGCTTCGTCGACGGCCTGTGCGTCGCCAACGCCCAGGACACCCTCGACGACGGCTGCGGCTGCCGGCTCGCCTCACCCCACGCCCGCGGCGCCCCCTGGCCCCTCTGGGCGCTGGCGGCGCTCGCCCTGGCGCTCCTGACCCGCAAAAAACATGAATAAAGATCAATACTTAACACCGATGGAGGTCAAGCGCTCACACCGCGCGCGGTCAAGAACACCGCCACGAAGAGCGCCAGCGCCCCCACCGGCGCCAGAAAGACGCCCAGCCCCGGATCGCCGCCGTAGGTGAAGATCCCCCCCAGAAAAAATCCTGCAGGCAAGAGCACCCCGGCCGCAATGAGGCACCTTGAGGCCAGCCGGCGCCTCGGCGACGCCCACCCGGGCGTCGCCCGGATCGTCACCGCGAAGACGACGTGCACCAGCGCCAGCAACGCCCCGTGGGCGTGCGCCAGCGTCCACATCGTGCGCCGGATCTCGCTGTCCACGTCCAGATACCAGCCCACCTTGAAGCCGTGCATCGCCTCCAACACCCCGCCCAGCATCAGAAAAATCAGCAGCGACCACCAACCTGCCTTCAGGTGCAGCCGCTGGTCGGCTGCGCCACCATCGCCGCCCTGGGCCTCAACCACCCCGACCTCATCGCCCGCGCCCGTCGAGGGATGGGCCGCGTCGCCATCGCCGCCCTGCTGCTGTCGCGTCTTCCGGGCCATCGGCCTCTCTCCTGCTCGGCCAGGATCACTGGCCCGTATCTCTCCACGCCCAGCGCCAGACGACCCCGCCGCCGCAGGCGACCTGCTCGGCCAGGATCACCGGCCTGATCGCTCCACTCCCAGCACAAGGCGGCCCCGCCGCCTCGGGCGACCTGCTCGGCCAGGATCACTGGCCCCTATCTCTCCGCTCCCAGCGCCAGGCGGCCCGCCGCCGCAGGCGACCTACTCGGCCAGGATCACCGGCCTGTCGTCCCTCTGGCTGCGCAGCGACTCCACGCGCCCTCCCATCACCTCACCCTTGGCGCCGATCAACACCTCCGACATCGACATGGACCGGCTCGATGCGCCACCTGACGACCTCCACCGACCCCGCAAGGCCTCCATCGACGCCCTCCTGACCTTCGACTCGGCCATGAAGTCGTAACCGCCCAGCTCCTCGAAGCCGGGGTGCTTCCTGAGCGAGCGCTCGGCCACGAGCCGGATCGCGTCGTAGGAATCATCGAGCGCGTCGATCAAGAAAGGCACCATCCACGCGCCGCCCGAGGCCCGGCGCGCCTCGGACCAGCCCATCGACCACGCCATCAGGACGCGCTGGGCCGCGTCCCCCTTGATCAGCCACACCAGCGACGCCGACACCTCCCGGTGCGTCGCCTCCAGCTCGACCGCCGGGGCCCCGTACCACCGCGTCAGCAGCTCCGCGCTCCAGGCCAGCGTCTTGTCCAGGTGGCACTGGTTGCAGGCGTTCGGCCGCCCGACCCGCGCGCTGACCTCGGCGCTGGGGATCTCGATGGTGTGGTTGCGCGCGGCCTTGAGCAGCCCGAAGGCCGTATAGGGCATGTGGCAGTTCATGCACGCGCTGCCCGCGCTGCCCACCGCATGATGCGTATGAGCCTCGATCTTCCCGGCATGGTCCGCGTGGCACTTCAGGCAGGCCTTGTCCCCGTCCATCCCCTCGATGAGCTGATCGTCAGGGTCGCTGTCGTGCATCGAGTGACACGAGGTGCACGCCATCTCGCCCTTCGCATGGCAGGCCGAGTCCAGCAGCCCGTTGTACTCCCGACCCAGGATCCGCACCACGCCGTCGGACCAGAAGCTCTGATCCAGCTCCGCCTGGGGGTTCCACTCGCCCTCGCGGACCTCCTCCTTGCTGGCCTCCTGACCCCCGCGAGGCCAGACCACCCTCTTGACCGCCTCGAGCGCCTCGCCCGGCCGGAAGGTCGACCCATGTTCAAGAAACCCCTTTGGGTCCACATAGTTGGACACGCTGTGACACTGGCCGCAGATCTGGGACGAGCGCTTGTGGTCGAAGCGCTCCGGTTGAGCCACGGTCCCATCGGCCTCGCCGCTCAAATAGAGCCCGTAGCGGCGCAGGGGTTGGGCGTTGGCGCGCCCGTGTTCCCCGGCGGGGCCGTGGCAGGACTCGCAGGCGATGCCGAACTCCACGACCTCGGAGGCCATCTTCGCGGCCTCGTGGTCGGGCCTGGGTCGCCCCTGGGTGGTGTGGCACTTGAGGCAGTTGTTGTTCCACGGGCCGAAGGGGCGAGGGTCGCTGGGGTGGACGAAGACGGCGTCGCGGGGGACCCAGCGGCGATCGTCGAGCAGGTAGACGAAGCGGAAGGGCAGCAGCTCGCCCTGGAGGCTGTCGGGGGTCCACTTGAGGTTGTAGAGGCCCTTGTTGATCGTCTCGACGCGGTTGGAGCGCCGATCCAGGGTCGAGGGGTACCAGTAGACCTGGTAGTGGTGCGAGCCGGTGACCTGCACGATGGGCCGCTCGTGGACGACCCGCGCGACCTCCAGGGCCTTGAGCGCGCGCAGCTCCGCCTCCCGGTCGCGGACCATCGCCGCGAGCACGTGCTTGGGGAGGCCCCCGCCGGAGATGTTCTGCTCCAGCGCGCCGATGATCATCTTCGAGCGGGCGATCGCCTCCGCGTCCGGCCCCTCCCAGCGAACCCAGGGTGCGCCCTCGCGCTGCTCCAGGCGCCATTCTTGATCGTAGATCTTCAGCGTCTGGCCCGAAAAATCGCCCTTCACGGATTCGGGCGTGGCGATCTGGGTCATGGTGCGGTGGAAGGAGGCGTGCCAGGAGGTGTACTCGGCGGGGTGACAGGCGCGGCAGCGGCCCGAGGTCGCGAAGCCCTCGGCGGGGAGCTGGTTGGGCCTGTCCACGCGAGGCCCCTCGGCGGGGGCGCGCCGGGCCTGTGCCAGCTCGAGCGCGGCGACCGTCGCCGCCCCGAGCCCCAGCGCGACCCACCGCAGCCGCCGGTCGATCCCCTGGCGCGCGCCCACGACGAGCGGCCCCAGGCCCACCGCCAGCGCCGCGATCGCCCAGAAGAGCTCCATCCGCCACCAACTCCGCCGGGCAGGCCGACGCGGCCGCCCTCGAAGCCCAACCTACCACCGGCCGCGGCCCTGTGTCATCGCAATGCACCGCCCCACGCTCGCCTGATCGCCCCACGCTCCACGAGCACCCCACGCTCCACGAGCACCCCACGCGCGAGGATCGCCCCACGCTCCACGAACACCCCACGCTCGCCTGATCGCCCCACGCTCGAGGATCGCCCCACGCTCGCCGATCGCCCCACGCTCCTCGCACCGCCCCCGTTGGGGACGGGCTCGTCGGGTGGGGCTAGAACGCTGATTGGTTTGAGGGACCGAGGCCGGCGAGGCCGACAGCGAAGACGCCGTCGGCCAGATAGACGCCAAGGAGGAGAGCACAGGCGGGCCTTTGGCCCGCCGAGCATCGACGACGCCGGCATCGATCTTGCCGACGGCGTCGTTGTCGGCCCGTTGGCCGACGGGAGTCAAACCGGTCAGCGTTCTAGAAGCTCAGGGTGGGCTGCGCCCTCTCGGTCGCAGGCCCACGCGCGACCCAAGTCGACACCTGGGGCACCGCACCTCAAAACCACGCGCCACCCCTGTCCAGCGGCTCCGTTGACGCACGGCGCCGGCCCTGCGATCCTCTGTCGACCGCCCGCCGGCCTGCGACCGACAGGTCGCAGCCCACACCGGGCATCCAAGCCCCACCCGACGAGCCCGCCCAACGGGCGGTGCGAGGAGCGTGGGGCGATCGGCGAGCGTGGGACACTCGACAAGCGTGGGTCGTGGGGCCAGCGGCCAGCGACGGAGGGGAGATGGCGATCAAACGGGTCATGCTGGTGGACGACGAGGCCGACATACGACGCATCGGCGAGCTGAGCCTCGCCCGGGTCGGGGGCTGGACAGTCACGCTGGCCGCCTCCGGCCAGGAGGCCCTCGACAAGCTCGCCGAGGCCCTGCCCGACGTCATCCTGCTCGACGTCATGATGCCCGGCATGGACGGACCCCAGACGCTGACCCACCTCCGAGCCCGCCCCGAGGCCGCCCACGTCCCCGTGATCTTCGTCACCGCCAGGGTCCAACGACAGGAGATCGAGCTCTACCTCGCGCTGGGCGCCTCAGGCGTCATCGCCAAGCCCTTCGACCCCATGGGCCTGCCCGACGAGGTCCGCCAGATCATCGCCGCCCTCTGAAGGCCAACCCCCTGCCCCGCCTCATCTTTTTACCGGTCAGGCCCCGACCCCGACCCCCTCACCTTGATCCACCTCGGCCCCTGCGCCCCGTCGCGCACCTCGAAGCCCATCCCCTCGATCTGCGCCCGCAGCGCGTCAGCCCGCGACCAGTCCCGCGCCGCTCTGGCCGCCTCCCTTGCCCCGACGAGCGCCTCGACCTCTTCAACAATCCCCTCGCCCGGCCCCTCGCGCCCCTCCAGCACGTCCAGCACCCCGTCCACCTCGCCGAGCCACCCCCGCGCCGCCTCGATCTCCGCCCGCCCCGCGCCGCCGCCGTCCAGGATCGCGTTGGCCTGCCGCACGAAGGTGAAGAGCGCGCTGAGCGACGCCGCGATGTTCAGATCGTCCTCCAGCCCCGCCACGAAGCCCCCTCGGGCCACCTCCAGCGCGCCCCCAAGCTCGCCCCCAGGCTCGCCGCCACCGCCGCCGTCAACGCCCTCCAGCGCCTCATCCAGCCGACGGGCAAAATCCCGCAGCCGACCGACGGCCTGGGCGCTGGCCGCCACCCACTCCCGCGTGAAGTTGAGCGGCTTTCTGTAATGAACCGTCAGCAGCGCATACCGGATCGCCACCGGATCGAGCCCCTCCTGAACCAGATCGCGCAGCGTCAAGAAGTTCCCGAGGCTCTTGGACATCTTGAAGCCCTCGACCTGCAGGTGGGCGCTGTGCATCCACACGTTGACGAAGGCCGCGCCCGTCGCGCACACGCTCTGGGCGATCTCGTTCTCGTGGTGCGGGAACTTGTTGTCCACGCCGCCGGTGTGGATGTCGAAGTGGTCGCCCAGCAGCGCCCTGCGCCTCGCCGAGCACTCGATGTGCCACCCCGGTCGCCCGCGCCCAAGCGCCGTATCCCAGAACACCGGCCCGTCCGAAGGCTCCCAGGCCTTCCACAGCGCGAAGTCCTGCGGATCGTCCTTGCCGTACTCGTCCTGGTCCACCCGCGCCGTCTGGCGCGACGACCCCCGATCCAGCGCCACAAGCTGCCCATAGCCCGGCCACGACTCCAACCTGAAGTAGATCGACCCCTCCGCTGAGCGGTAGGCGTGCCCCCGCTCCAACAGCCGCTCGATCAGCGCCACCATCCCCGCGATGTGGTCGGTCGCCTCGGGGTAGTGCTCGGCGCGCTGGATCCGCAGCGCGTCCAGGTCCTCGAAGAAGGCCCGCTTGTAGCGCGCCGTAAACTCCCCCAACGGCACGCCCTCGGCGTTGGCCTTGCGGATGGTCTTGTCGTCCACGTCGGTGATGTTCATCACATGACGCACTCGAAAGCCTTTAAAGATCAAGGCTCTGCGCAGCAGATCCTCAAATATGAAGGTCCTGAAGTTCCCCACATGGGCAAAGTCATGGACGGTCGGACCGCAGGTGTAGAGGCTCACCTCGCCGGGGCGGATCGGGATCAGGGGCTCTTTGCGACGGGTGAGGCTGTTGGTCAGCTGCATGGCGTCTCCGGGGTTGATCCTCTGGCGCGGAGGTCTGGGGGGAGAGCGCGCAGCGCGCAAGAACGACAAGACCCCCCAGCGGTCGGCGCCACAGGGGGGTCACGGTACGAAACGGCGATCTCCCTACGGCCAGGCGCAGGCGAGACAACACGCGAAAAGCTGGAGCTTGAGAGGAGACAGGATCATCGACACGCTCTTGAAGTGCAGGGCGCCCATTCCGCCCGCCCCAGCAGGTTAAGGCCAGCCCCGCCGACGCGCAACCCACCCCCACGGAGATCGCGCCGCTCCCCCCCTCCGCAACCCCCTTCCCTCCCTTCCTTGCGCCCGATACCCCAGAGTCGACCGCGCCCAACCCCGCCAACGCAAAACGCGCTCGCGCCAGCCCACCGCCCGAACCCCCACCCAACGCAACCACCTGTCATCACTGTCTCGGGCAAGGATCCCGCCTGTGCGCGGCATAAGAAGGATGTTGAGGCGCGTGGCAGATATGCAGCCCTGTGGGTTCCGGCGAGATTACAGATACTCTGACAGGTTGAGGGTGATCGGCAAGGCGCCGGTGTGCAGGGCGATGGCCTCATGAGTATGGCCGACGTTGGCTAAGGTCTGAACCTGAAAGCGTTTTGTCATCGAGCACATCCTTGAACAAGCTTGGAGGCGCGCGGCAGACGAATTTCCTTGAAATATCAAACACTGATTTGGTAGACTTGGCAGGTTCGGTCGGCACTCCGCTTCGCCCATCTGCTTAAGGAGGTAAGTAGCCGTTTAGCGGCCCTCCATAACGGGATTGAGAGGGGATTCAAACTGATGGTCAAGAGCCACGCACAGGCACGGACGCCGTGTTCATCGTAACGACATCTGGCTCGGCGGTGCATTTCGACCTCCCAAACAAGTCCCCATGACCCACGAAGCCCCTGTTCAAGGGCCACTGAACACGCACAACAAGGAAAACAATATGCCAAAAGAAACACCAAACTCCGAGCAACAAATCGAATCAAGCCGTCTCTTAAACTTGGTGCGGGCTGCGGCTATCTCGCCCGACGATGCAAGAACTCTCGTTGAACGCATCATAGAACAAGTCCGCGATCGCTACCCCGATGAGAATCATAGCCAGCATCAAGATCGAGTAGCCGAGATGATTGTCTCCCGATATTCCAAATGGGCTTCTCTCAGCGGCGGTGCTACAGCCCTCGTTGGTGTGGTTCCTGGTCTTGGGACTGTCTTGGTTGCCACCGGAGGAGCTATTGGTGATGCAGCCCTCTCCATGAAGTTCCAAGTTGATATGGCCATGTGTTTGGCAACGGCTTACGGTTACGATCTCAACAACGAAGACGCCCGTAATCTCAGCCTACTCATCGCTGCTGGTGGCACTCTTGAAAAAGCCGGTGTCAGCGCTGGTACTCGCATCGCCTCTCAAGCGGGTGTCAGACTCCTTCGCCAATACCTGAAGGGTGCAGTCCTTCAAGCCATCAAAGAATTATTCAAAAAACTGGGAATTATTTTCACCAGAAAAGCACTGGAAAAGGCCCTTCCCTTTGGAATAGGTGTGGTCGTTGGAGCCACGGCCAACTATTACCTTACCCGCTATGTTGGCCGTGAAGCTATTCAGTGGTTCCGCCTTGATCGTGAATCAGGAGGTCCCGAAGCGACCCTCGGGAGGTAACCATTCACCCCCCTTGGACCTCGTCGTGGTCGGCCCTCGACGTCATCGGCATCCAAGCCCTTCGAATGCAATGATCCTGGTCGATCCCGATGAACACGAGGCGCAGATGATTTTGATCCCAGTTGAGTTTGACCGTCGAGATCCATCATTTGAGTCCCTTGTCATCGAGATCGAACGGGGGATGAATGGTTACGCAAGACCAACACCTTGCGCCTTCAGACACCGCGCGCTTGATGAGAGGCGCTTGAGCGCCGCCCAGGATCACAGACGATAGCGTCAGCGGCAGATGTTGCGGCGGGTGTTGCAGCTGTTGCTGCAGCAGTCGGCGGCGGCGCTGCAGGTCGCGCCGACCGCGCCGCACTCCGGGGGAGGCGGGGGAGGATCCCCGCCGCCCGGATAAAGGGACCGCGAGCCGGCAGCGTCGGACTCGGTAATCACGAGGTCACCGACGTTGGTGCCGTTGCATTGGGGGTAGTGCATCACGGAGTTGGCGTCGTACGGGGTCAGCTCGCGCCAGCTGTTGTCCTCGAAGCACGCCGCCGCCTCGGGGCGGGTGTGCTCGTGGCGGAAGCCGAGGATGTGGCCCATCTCGTGGCGCAGCACACCGGGGATGGTCACCACGCCGAGGGTGCCAGGCTGGAGGTAGTACGTGGAGAACAGGATGTTGCGGTACGCCCGCGTGTCGTTCGGGAAGAACGCCCGCGCCGCGTAGGCCGTGGTGCTCGTTGGGCGCACGTCAAAGACGACGCCGGTGGTCTTCGCGTTGCACTTGCTGTCCAGGGACGAGACGTGGACGAAGTTCACGCCCGGCGCTGCCGCCTCCCAGCTGGCCGCCGCCTCGTTCATGGCCCCGACCATCGTCGTGTACTTCGTGCCGAAGGTGGTGGAGACGCAATAGGTCAGGTTCTGCGCCGTCGCAGTGTTCCACGCGACGTCACTCCCGTTGACGCTATAGACGATGAGCGGCTGATCGGCGGTGCGGGTGGCCCCGTCCCCCTGCTGGTCCTCCATCATCCGCTCGTAGAAAGCACGCAGCCCCGGCTCCGACGAGATCGGCTCGTCCCCGTTGACGATGTAGATGCCCGTGTCGGGCTCCCGGTAGATGGCGGCCTGGAACTCCTCCCAGGTCAGCTCGTCCGGCTCACCGGCGTACTCAACGACACAGCCGGCCGGCAGAACCGCGACCAGCAGACTCGCAACAACCCAGTTCCATCGCATAGGACCTCCTGTAGGGCGAAGGAGAGCAACCGTCCGCACCCAGTTGCCCCGAAGCCCCGAGGGAGTCAACACAAATCCACGGGGTGGCCGGCGGCACTGCGACGACCTGTCCCCATCGGCACTGACCAGGCTCTGGTCGGCATGGAGCGACGATATAGACGCCTTTCTTCGCACCTTCTGGGATGACGTGAAGGCCGAGATTGCTGCCATCGAAGAACGCTGTCAAGCGACATCCTAAAGTGTACCCCTGCGACAGACCAAAGTGTACCCCCTGTTGAGTCAGGTGGAGGGGTTCCCCACCTGGTTTGAAGCTGTGGTTTTGATGAGCCCGGCCCGCCGCTTCTCGCGCAGCCTGTAGCTC
>SXGT01146206.1_pt1 | contig 50471 bp, 44 predicted proteins | sample 3176221 | NCBI WGS metagenome assembly SXGT01 (sample SAMN11356862, study PRJNA531348) | freshwater metagenome | isolation source: freshwater sample F1-120 | place: China: Fuxian Lake, Yuxi | collected 2017-12-25
GAAGCGATCAATCACGCCAAGGCTGCCGAAGTCCCGATCATCGTTGCGGTCACTAAGGCCGATCGCGAAGACGCAGACACAACGCGCGTCCGCCAGCAACTCACCGAACACGAACTCGTACCGGAGGAGTGGGGAGGCACGACAATCGTCTTGGATGTGTCGGCACGCGCTAACACGGGTATCCAAGAACTGCTCGATTCGATCTTGCTAGTTGCCGACGTTGAGCTAGCCCTCGACCTAGTCGCTAATCCAGACAAAGCCGCGGTTGCCGCAGTACTCGAAGCCCAGCTCGAGAGTGGCCGCGGTCCTGTGGCGACGGTGTTGGTAGAAGAAGGCACGTTGCGCGTTGGTGACTCGATTGTTGCAGGTCCTGCCTGGGGTCGCGTACGTGCAATGTTCGACGAGAACGGACAGCCAGTCAAGGAAGCCGGACCGAGTAAACCAGTGCAAGTCTTGGGTCTCGACGCGGTACCGCTAGCTGGTGACGAGTTACGCGCTGCGCCATCCGAAAAGGTCGCGCGGACAGTCGCAGAAGCACGGTCGCGTCGGCGCCATGTTGCCGGGCTTTCGCGCCGCGAGACTCTCACGAGCGGTTCGCGTCTCGAGGACATATTCGAAATGGTTCAGCGGGGCGAGGTCGCTACCTTGAATCTTGTGCTGAAAAGCGACGTGCAAGGTTCTCTCGAGGCCGTTACCGAAGCCTTGCGCAAGCTCGATCACCAGCATGATGAAGTAAACCTCGGCTTCGTGCATCGCGGTGTTGGAGCAATCTCGGAAAGCGACATCAACCTCGCTGCAGTCTCAAACGCGACGGTCATTGGCTTCAATGTTCGGCCCGATCGCAAGGCTCGCGAACTCGCGCAACGCGAAGGTGTCTCGATCCGTCTCTACGAAGTTATATATGGGCTTATCGAAGATGTCAATTCGGCTCTGCTCGGAATGCTGAAGCCAGAGTACGAAGAAGTTGTCACAGGCGAGGCCGAAGTTCGCGAGATCTTCAGCGTGCCGAGGGTCGGCCGGATTGCAGGTTGTCTTGTGCAGCACGGCAAGATCACGCGTGGTTCGAAAGTGCGGTTCCTTCGTCAGGGCACGATTATCTGGAAGGGCGAGATTGCCTCGTTGCGTCGCTTCAAAGAAGACGTCCGCGAAGTGCGTGACGGCTTCGAGTGCGGTATCGGTCTAGACAACTTCCAAGACCTGAAACCGGGCGACGTAATCGAAACCTACGAGGACCGCGAGATCCCGCGTACCTAGATTCAATCTGCCAACCGAAAACGTTGGGTTCTAAATTGAGGGGACATGATGGCTCCTAACAGCCGATCGTCAAGGGGCAGGTCACATCGTTATCCGCGGACCGCGCGACTCCACGAGGTAATGCTTGAGGTGCTCGCGTCAGAACTCGACAGGCTCGACGACCCGCGCCTCGTGCTCGTCACTCTCACAGGCTGCGATGTAACTAGCGATCTCGCTTTTGCCACTGTGTGGTTCACGAGCCACAATTCTGACGAAGATGCGGCTGCTGGTTTAGCTAAGGCGGCTCCTCGCTTGCGTGGAGTACTGGGTCGATCGGTGAGGGTCAAGCAAGTTCCAGAACTCATTTTCAAGGTCGACCCTTCTATAGCTACAGGCCACCGTATCGACGCGTTGCTAGAGGGCAGTGGCCGGCGGACGGACTCACTAGAAGACGACGAATGAATCACTCCGTAGCGCTCGCGGAAGCCGCACGATCGATTCGAGGTTCGGTTCAAGTAGCTCTCGCGTGCCATGTATCGCCCGATGGTGACGCTTTAGGTTCGATGCTCGGCATGCACCATGTGTTGCGACATCATGGCATCGCGTCTGTTGCGTCGTTCTCAGAACCATTTGTAGTTGCGGCCCACTACAGGGAACTCCCAGGCCTTGAACTGATGGTTCCGCCAGCGCAGTTTCCACAAAATCCCGACGTGATGATCACGTTTGATTGTGGTTCGCTTGCCCGCCTCGGAGACTTGCAGGGCCCCGCGCTTGCTGCGCGCGAGTTGATCGTGATCGACCACCACATAAGCAACGACCGTTATGGCTCGATCAACGTCATCGATGATCGAGCGGCAGCATCTGGCGTCGTGGTCCGCGAACTAGTGCGAACTCTTGGGTTTTCGCTCGATCGAGATGCCGCCGTGTGTCTATATGCGGCGCTCGTTTGCGACACCGGCCGTTTTCAGTATGCGAGTACTACGCCCGAGGTGTTCGAACTCGCCCACGAACTTGTTCAGTTCGATGTTCCGATACCGACTCTTTCGCGAACCCTGTTCGAAGAACACAGATTCGCTTACCTGCAATTGATGGCTTCTGCATTACAGCGGGCGGAACTAGTAGCGCACGAACGATTTGTGTCAACGATCGTGACCCAAGAAGATCTCGCGAAATTTGACGTCACCATGGATGAAGTCGAGGGCCTTATCGATGTAATCCGGCGCGCTCGAGAAGCAGAGGTAACTGCTGTGCTCAAAGAAGAAGCCGATGGACTAGTGCGCGTGAGCCTGCGCAGCCTCGGTGAGGTAGATGTTTGCGCGATAGCGCAAGCTCTAGGCGGGGGAGGCCATAAGTTCGCCGCAGGTTTCACAGCGCCTGGCCCTTCGGAAGAAATAGTCCGCCAGCTCCGATCTGCGGTAGCCGCAGCGCGCAGGGTCAGTACGGCGAGCTAAGCGCGGTAGCGAGGGGTTTTCATGGGAATCATGGCGTGGCTCGTGGTTGGCTTCGTTGCAGGAGCGCTAGCGCGTTCGGCTAGTGGTTACAACCGGTCGACCGCTAACAGAAGCCGTATCGGCTGCCTCGGAACTACGGCTGTGGGTGCTGCCGGCGGTCTAATCGGCGGTTCGTTGTCGACAGCCGCAGGAGGCGAACCGATCGGCGAGTTCGGCCTGCGTTCGATCTTCCTCGCGTTCGTCGGGGCCGTTGTGCTGCTCATGGTGCTTGGCGCCTTACGTAGATCAAGTCGGTAGCCGTGGGCGACCGACTAGAACGCCAAGGGAATAGCCATGGCTGACGGACTTGTGGTCGTCGACAAGCCACGTGGCATGACGAGTCATGACGTCGTATCGCGCCTTCGCAAGATTTATGGTCAGCGATCTGTTGGGCACGCCGGGACACTCGACCCTGACGCGACCGGCGTGCTGCTAGTCGGCCTCGGCAAGGCAACGCGGTTGCTGCGTTTCCTTCAAGAAACCACGAAGGGCTATTCGGGGACAGTTGTATTCGGAGTGACCACCGACACGCTCGATTCCGAAGGCAAAGTGACGGCTGAATTCGATATGGCCTCGCTTGGGCGCGAACTCGTTGAACAAGCGATTCAAACATTTCTCGGCGAAATCGAGCAGATCCCACCAATGGTGAGCGCCATCAAGATCGATGGTCGTCGATTGCACGAACTCGCTCGTGAGGGCATCGAAGTCGAGCGCAAATCGCGTGCTGTGCGAATCGATTCTTTTGAGCTGACGGCTTGGCGCAATTCGACAGATATGACTGGGCCAGAGTCCGACGTCGCCGTTGAGTGTTCAAGTGGCACCTACATCCGTACGCTCGCTGCAGACCTAGGAACGGTGCTAGGCGGTGGAGCGCACCTGCGCGATTTGAGACGAAATCGAGTCGGTTCGTTCACCCTCGGCGACGCGCACTCGCTTGCTGAGATAGAAGCAGTTAGCCTTGAGTGCGTGTTGAGCCCCTTAGGTGCGATGCGGTCGCTCGAGCGCATCGACGTCGACGACGACGTAGCGAAGAGGGTCGGTTACGGCAACACTTTCACGGCGAGGGACCTGCTTGCGAATTACCACGGTGGAGCGGGGCCTTTTGCTGTGGTCCACGACACAGAGCTCATCGCAATTTACGAGCGACGTGGAGATGGCTTGAAGCCAGCGGTGGTGCTGGCGAAGTGAAGGTTTTTGAGGATGTCGTCCCGCCGAGTGCTCTCACGAACCGCGCCGCTGTAACTATTGGCGCGTATGACGGAGTACACCGCGGTCATCAAGCGGTATTGCGGCTTGTCCACGATCTTGCCAGAGCGCGCAACCTTGCGACAGTAGTGGTGACTTTCGATCGCCACCCGGCCGAAATTGTCCGACCACAAAGTGCTCCGAAACTACTCACGACTCTCGATCAAAAGATCGAACTTCTGTCTGCAACGGGACTTGTAGACATATGTGTGGTCATCAAGTTCGATGACCAGCGCAGCAAAGAGACAGCTCCAGAATTCGTTTATGAGGTGCTAGCAGACAATCTGCATTCACAAGTAGTAGTCGTAGGCGCCGATTTTCACTTCGGGTATAGGCGTGGCGGCAACGTTGCTTTGCTCGAAGGTATGGGACCCGATCTCGGCTTCGAGGTCATCGGTCTTGGACTTGTATCTGATAAATCTGGGGATGTGCCACTCTCTTCGACGCGTGTTCGCGAACGCCTTGGCGTTGGTGATGTCCACTCGGCAGCGGCAATCCTCGGGCGCGACCATGAGGTCAGAGGACTAGTCGAGACGGGCGACAGGCGGGGAACTGAACTCGGGTTTCCAACGGCCAATGTCGGGGTAAATGACCGTACTTGTTTGCCAGCGGACGGCGTGTACGCCGGAACTTTCGTCGACTCTGATGGGGTCGAACGGAACGCTGCAATCAGTATCGGTCGACGACCGACGTTTTATGCCGAACATGGACTGCAGTTACTCGAGGCAAATGTCCTTGATTTTGAAGGCGATCTATACGGGCAGCAGGTGAAAGTCCGTTTTCGAGAGCGAGTAAGGGATCAGCGAAGGTTCGCAGACGTAACCGAGTTAGCTTCCCAACTCACGGCAGATGTGGCTCTGTGTCGAGAGATTCTGAACTGAACTGATACCCTGAACCCTCGTGCCGAAACGTTCGGCGCGTAATTGTTCGTTCCGCGACTGAAAGACCACTCCACTAATTATGCCCGACAAGGCCGCAACTATCGTCGAGAACCGTCGGCACGACACTGACACTGGCTCGGCAGAAGTCCAGATTGCGATCATGTCAGAACGCATCGCGCACCTCACAGAGCACCTGAAGGCCCACAAGAAGGACCATCACACTCGCAGAGGCCTGCTGATGTTGGTTGGTAAGCGTCGTCGACTTCTCGATTACCTCATCAGCAACGACGTCGAGCGGTACCGAGCGATCATCGCAAAATTGGGGATCCGCCGCTAGCACACCGAGGAGCCAAACATTGGCTCCTCGTTTTGCGTCCGGCCTACTTTTCCGGTCGATTGGCAACGAACACTTAGAGCAATATCGCGAGAGCGCCGGGGGTTACCGGTTGCCACCGCACCGAGTCCGAACGATGGTGGACACCCATCAGGGCCCGGCGCGCTGACCACTGGGAACCGTCGCCTCTTGCCCAACATAGAGAGGAAGCGTTCACATGAGTGACGCAATCCGCGTATCTGGTCCCATCAACGCAGATGGGCTCATGATGTCCATCGAGACCGGCAAACTTGCCGCACTCGCCGATGGAGCCGTCGTAGTCCAAGTCGGCGACACCCAGCTTCTGAGCACGGTGTGTACCGCCAAGCCACGTGAAGGAATTGACTTCTTCCCGCTGACTGTCGAAGTCGAAGAGCGCATGTACGCCGCCGGAAAGATCCCGGGCAGTTTCTTCCGTCGCGAAGGTCGCCCAGGCGAGAGCGCGATCCTGACCTGCCGCCTCACAGACCGTCCGCTGCGCCCAAGTTTCCCCGAGGGTTTCCGCAACGAAGTTCAGGTCGTAGCAACAATCTTGAGCGTCGACCTCGCCAACCCGCACGACGTTGCTTCAATCAACGGAGCTAGTGCAGCACTCACGATTTCGGGTATCCCTTTCGACGGTCCAATCGGAGCCGTGCGGCTAGCTCACAAGGACGGCAAGTGGCTTGCTCACCCGACGTTCCAAGAGGGCGATGATTCAACTTTCGAAATAGTGGTCGCTGGCCGTGTTCTAGACAATGGTGACGTAGCCATCATGATGGTCGAGGCTGGCGGCACTGCCAACACACACGAGTTGTACGAAGCCGGTGCTCCAAAGGTCACCGAAGAAGTTATTGCCGAGGGTCTCAACGAGTCGAAGCAATGGATCAAGGCCGTTATCGACCTGCAGATCGAATTACGCGACAAGGTGATTGCGGCCAACGGTCCGATCAAGACCATCGCCTACCAAGTCCACACCGACTACGACGCGGATGTCTTCGAAGCGACCGAAGCTCACACCAAGGCCAGCGTGAACGAAGCGATGAAGATCGCCGACAAGCACGACCGCAACGAGAAGCTCGACGAGATCGAAGCCGACCTATTGGTTGCTCTCGTCGGTACTTCGGAAGCGCCGGGCGCATTCGCAGACAGAGCCGCACAGGTGAAGCGAGCGTTCCGTAGCGTGCAAAAGAAAGTAGTGCGTTCACGCATCGTCAACGAAGGTGCTCGCATCGATGGTCGCTCAACCACCGAACTGCGTCCGCTGTCGTCTGAGACCGGAGTGCTTGTAGCCGCCCACGGTTCAGGATTGTTCCAGCGTGGCGAAACTCAAGTCTTGTCAGTGACGACTCTTGGCATGGCCCGGATGGAGCAGATGCTCGACACGATCACGACCGAAGAGCGCAAGCGGTACATGCATCACTACAACTTCGCTCCGTTCTCCACTGGCGAGACAGGCCGCGTTGGTTCACCGAAACGACGCGAGATTGGCCACGGCGCCCTCGCCGAGCGCGCAATCGTCCCAGTGCTGCCGAACGCGACCGAGTGGCCGTACACGATTCGTGTCGTGAGCGACGTTCTCGCGTCCAACGGTTCGACCTCGATGGGGTCAGTCTGTGGTTCAACGCTCGCCCTTATGGATGCTGGCGTGCCGATCAAGGCGCCGGTCGCTGGCATCGCGATGGGTCTGGTATTTGCAGAAGGCAAGTACACGACGCTTACCGACATTCTTGGGGCCGAGGATGCTTTCGGCGACATGGACTTCAAGGTCGCTGGAACACGTGATTACGTGACAGCGTTACAGCTAGACACCAAGATCGATGGCATTCCTGCCGACGTTCTTGCTGCTGCGCTTAGTCAAGCCAAGGTCGCTCGCTTGCAAATTCTCGACGTGATGGAAGACGCGATCGCGGCTCCTCGCTCAGAAGTTCGCACAACAGCGCCGAAGATCATCAGCTTCGAGATTCCTGTTGACAAGATCGGTGAAGTGATTGGACCGAAAGGAAAGGTCATCAACACGATTCAACAGGAGACTGGTGCAGACATCGCTGTAACGGACGACGGATCCGTTGGTCTGGTGTCTATTGGCTCAAAGGACGGTGCCAAGGTCGAAGAGGCTCGGCGTCGCATCGAGTTGATCCTCGACCCACCTGTGGCCGAACTCGGGGCGGTTTACCTCGGCAAGGTTGTGAACGTCACCAAGTTTGGTGCCTTCGTAAACATCCTTCCTGGCCGTGATGGGTTGCTGCACATCAGCAAGATTGGTCGCGGCAAGCGCGTCGACCGTGTCGAGGATGTTCTCAACCTCGGCGACGAAGTCGAAGTGCGTGTCGAAGACATCGACAACAGTGGCAAGCTTTCACTTGGCTTGGCCGGTGGCGAAGCCGACGTAGATCTGACCGCAGGTACTTCGAGCGACTCAGGCGAAGCGACGCAGCCAAAGTCGGCATCTAGCGCCGATGGATCGGTAGAGCAGGTGTCATTCGAAGACTCATTCGACGCAGAGATGTCGGCTGAGTTCGGCGATCTTGGTCCTGCTGACGAATCGACTGCGTCTCGTGGTGGTGACCGTGGTGGTAACCGTGGCGGGAATCGTGGCGGGAATCGTGGCGGCCGTGACAGGCGCCCACGCCGCGACTAAGTCTGTCGACGCTGTCGCCTAGGTGATTACAAAAACCACACTCGACTCGGGACTCCGGGTAGTCAGCGAAGCGCTCGGACATTTGCGCTCGGTGACACTCGGAGCTTGGGTCGGTACTGGTGCCCGTGACGAGTCGGATGATCGAACCGGTACGAGTCATTTCCTAGAGCACTTGTTGTTCAAGGGAACACCGACTCGCAGTGCGCGTGACGTGGCACACGCCATCGAATCGGTTGGTGGCGAATTCAACGCTTTCACGACCCACGAACAGACCGTGTTCTATGTGCGCGTACCGGACGCACATCTTGAGACGGCTGTTGACGTGCTTTGCGATGTCGTCTGGAACCCTGCCTTTCGCTCAGAAGAAGTCGATATCGAGCGCGAGGTAATTCTCGAAGAAATCGGCATGCGCGACGACACTCCAGACGATGTTGTCCACGAAGTGTTCAGTGCCGCGATGTTCCCAAGTCATCCTCTCGGACGCGAAGTGCTTGGTAGCCGCGACTCGATCTTGGCAATGCCGCGTGAAGACATTATTTCGTTTCATGCCGACCATTACAGGCCTAGCAACACAGTGTTGGCCGCCGCGGGAAATCTCGATCACGCCAATCTCGCTTCAATGTTGAATGAACGCGTGGGCGACCGTACCGGTGATCGTCCCCAACGAGGCGCCCTCGAATTCGCGACTGCAACTCCGTCGAGTTTCGTTGAGCGTGACACCGAGCAAGCGCATCTCGTCTTAGGGGTCAGGGCAATCGCAATTGGTGATACCGACCGCTACGCGCTCACAGTTCTCAACCAGGTACTCGGCGGCGGCATGTCGAGTCGGTTATTCCAGGAAGTTCGCGAGGAGCGTGGTCTTGCGTACAGCGTCTATTCATATCGCGCGGCTTTCGCTGACACAGGCTTCCTTGCGCTGTACGCAGGTACTGGCTCAGAACGCGCTGCTGAAACGCTCGAAGTATTGAATGCCCAACTCGACAGGCTCGTGGCCGATGGCGGTGTCGCCCCTGCCGAACTAGAAGCAGCAAAGGGGTCTCTAACTGGATCGTTGGTGATGGGGCTCGAAACGAGTTCGGCACGTATGCATCGACTTGGCCGAGACGAACTAGTCGAAGGCAAGGTCTCCGACCTAGACGAACTTGTACGCAACGTTGAGGCTGTCGATGCCTCGGCGATTGGAACTGTCATCGAAAGGCTCTTGCGCGGCGCGCCACGAACGCTCGCTGTCGTTGGGCCTCAAGCCTTAAGCGTTTGAGCACGCGGGCAGTTGCATCTAGCGTGGCCGCATGATCAAGGTCGCAGTATTCGGTGCAGGCGGACGTATGGGCGCGACAGTATGCCAAGCAGTGCAAGATGCTCCTGACCTTGAACTCGTAGCTGCTGTCGATCCGCTGCATGCTGGAATCGATTTGTCGCAACTCGGAATTGCCGGTTCGCGACTGTCGATATCAAAGTCGTGCGACGCGATACTTGACGCAGGCACCGACGCAGTCGTTGACTTCACAGTCACTGCCGCTGCGCACGAGAACCTGAAGTGGTGCGCAGCAAATGGCGTGCACGCTGTCGTCGGGACCACAGGCTTCTCCGATTCCGAACTTGCTCGGTATGCAGAAATGTTCGAAGCGTCAGACGCCAACGCCGTTATCGCACCCAATTTCACTATTGGAGCAGTACTCATGATGCGTTTTGCGGAATTGGCGGCGCCATATTTTGATACGGCAGAGATCATCGAGTTGCATCACGATAAGAAGGCCGATGCACCGAGCGGAACTGCCATGATGACAGCTCGGCGCATCGCCGCTGCAAGCAAGGACTGGGCGCCGGAGCCGACCGAAAAGGTTGTCGCCGACGGGGCGCGTGGCGGTTCTGTCGATGGCATCCCGGTGCATTCGGTACGTATGCGGGGCATGTTCGCACACCAAGAGGTGCTTCTCGGCGTAGCCGGTCAAACACTCACGATCCGCCACGACAGCTTCGAGCGTTCCGCGTACATGCCAGGAGTGTTGTTAGCCCTGCGTCAGGTTGGCAAACGTCCCGGCCTTACAGTCGGTCTCGATGCGTTGCTCGATCTGTAATCCTCGCGACCACGAGGTCCGCTGAGCCATTCGGGCTTGTAACGACGTCGTAGCCATCCGAGTGCGCAAGCCAATCGAGGTTCGCCCTATGGATCGGGTCATCAGCGTCGTAACGATTGAGAGCGACGACCAAGCGCTGTTGCGCTAATGCGTCGGCACTGAGCCGCACAGCGTTGATCGCGCCGAGACCGGCATCGGCAACGAGAATTACCAAGTCTGGTCGCAAGTACCTGCAGAGGTCGGTGGCGTCGCCATCGTGTGCCAAAGGAGAACGAACGCCACCCGCGGTTTCGATTAGGCATACAACTGAATCGTCTCGAGGAAGCTCGAGTTCTTCGAATAAATCAGCCGTTGTGAAGGCCGGACGTCCGAGAAAATCTGCTGCCATCGGCGGCGCCATGGCTACCTCGTAATTGCGGTGGGATCGGCACACGAGATTCTCGGCCTCGCCGGAGGCCTCGCTGAGCACTACGGAATCGCGATGGCTTGCGTCGCTCGGATCGAAGCTTTGTACGGGCTTGCGTGCGGACACAGAGATCTGTCGTGCACGCAGTTCTGTGAGTAGTGCCGCGCTATGCCAGGTCTTGCCGACCTCTGTTCGAGTGCCGACAACGACAACTATCACGGAAAAAGCCCGACACTTTCCATAGATTTCAAAAGTAGGTCGATGTGGTCGTCGTTGTGCGCTGCCGAGAGGGTTACGCGCAGTCGCGACGATCCGACTCGAACAGTTGGTGGCCGAATTGCTGGCACGAGTATGCCAAGTTCTAGCAATGCGTCGCATTTGCGCATTGCGGTTTCAGATTCGCCACAAATTATCGGGATGATCGGAGACGGATGCGCGAGCCTGACTCGGTCAACGTTGGAACGCAATCTCGCTAACAGGGTTGCGCCCTCGTTGGACTGAAGCACCCGTAGTGCGGCGCTTGCAGCAGCCGTGTCGGCTGGCGTGCTCGCCGTTGTGAAGATGTAGCTGCGTGCTCTATTGACAAGCAAGTCAGCAAGGATTCGTGAACTCGCTGCGAAACCGCCAAGAGACCCGAGAGTCTTGCTCAGTGTGCCGACACGAACGTGGGCGCATTGCTCTAGCGCAGCGACAGAAGGTTCCGGTCCGAGCACAGCATGCGCTTCGTCGAGCACCAATAATGCGTCGTGTTGCGCACAAAGGTTTGCAACCGCGTCAACATCTGCGACGTCGCCATCCATAGAAAACACGGTGTCGGTTACGACCATCGCGCGGCGGCTACCTCGCGTCGCCAACAGACGTTCGAGTTCAGCTAAGTCCGAATGCGGATAGATCGCTAGGTCGCTCTTAGACAGGCGGCATCCGTCGATGATTGAGGCATGGTTGAGTTCGTCTGAGCAGACCAGAACATCGTCGCCACCTAATACGGTCATGACTCCGAGGTTGGCTGCAAATCCAGTCGGGAACAGTACCGCCGATTCGGAGTGCTTCCACTTGGCGAGTTCAGCTTCGAGTTCTGAGTGACTTGGTCGTGCCCCGACTATTAGTCGTGCCGAGCCTGACCCTGCGCCCCAGCGGTCGAGTGCTTGGTGTGCCGCGGCTTTCACGGCAGGGTGCTGGGTTAGTCCGAGGTAGTCATTAGAGGCAAACGACACGACCGACCTGCCGTCGGCGAGCAGGTGTGTAACCCCGTCTCCATCGAGAACTCGTGGGGTACGCCATTGCCCGCTGTCGCGGGTTGCGGTTGTGGCTTCATCGGCCCAGTCGATCCAACTCATGTGCAGACCTCGGAGATCGCCGTAGCGAGAGTCGCGACGATCGTATCGATCTCTGAGGATGTAACTGTTAGTGGTGGCATCAGGACGATTACGTCGCCGAGTGGGCGAATTAGGACCCCGCGTGTCACGCATGCAGCCGTGACTTTGCGACCCCAACGTAGACCTTGTGAAGGGGGCGCGAGTTCGACACCCGTCATCAAGCCGCAACGCCTAACAGCGCGGACGCCAGGAAGAGTCGCGACTCGTGCCGCTAGCTTCTCGCCGAGTTCGACCCCACGCTCTACGACGTTTTCAAGAACTTTCCACTCGTGGATGAGTGAAAGGTGGCGAAGAGCTACAGCTGCAGCGAGCGCGTTTCCGCTATAGCTATGGCCGTGATAAAAGGTTCGCTCGCCGAGATCGGCGCCAAGAAACTCTTTGTAAACACGGTCATTTGCAACCGTGGCAGCCATAGGTAGGTAGCCACCCGTGATTCCTTTGCCAAGGCACAACAAATCGGGGCGGAGCCCAGCTTGCTCGCACGCAAACAACGTTCCTGTGCGACCGAAGCCGACGGCGACTTCATCGGCTATTAGCAGCACATTGTTCGCCTGGCATGCGGCCTCTAGGCGTGCGAGGTCTGTTGGTGAACATAGCTGCATCCCTGCAGCGCCTTGCACTAGTGGTTCGATAATTACTGCGGCTAACGAGTCTCGGTTCTCCTCGATTAGTTGAGTGGCAATTTCAAAACATCGCGAATCCGAAAAGTCTGGCGCTCGCAAGACGTCGAATCGGAGCGGATCAAAGATGTCTGTCCCGAATCCACCAGCGCCAACCGAAATGCCGCCGACTGTGTCGCCGTGGTACGCGCCACCAAAGGCCAAGTAACGATGCCTGCCATGAATTCCCTGATTGGTCCAAAACTGAAATGCGATCTTTAGGGCCTGTTCGACGGCGCTCGCACCGTCGGACGCGTACAAGAAGTGAGGCCCATCGAGTGGCACGACCTTCGCGAGAGCCTCGGAAAGCTCAATCACGATCCTGTTCCCGTTGCCAAGCAGCGTTGTATGCGCGACGAGGTCGAGTTGTGCGCGGACCGCGTTGTCTAGTTCTGAAACGTTGTGACCGAGAGTAGTGACCCACAGGGAGGAAATGGCGTCGAGGTAGCGACGACCATCGACATCGACTAGGTAATGCCCATCTGCGTGATCAACGATGACAGGTGAGTTCGAGTCGAAGGTCGCCATCTGTGTAAACCCGTGCCAAACAACGGCAGCGTCGCGTTGGACCCAGCCGGTGTCAGTTGCGCTTTCTTCGCTACGGTGCACGGGACTCGAAGTCACTCGGCAGAGGCTATGAGGGTGACTGCCTAGGATCAGTTTCAGGCGAAGAGGAAATTGTGTGACCGAAGTAGACGATCCGCTAACAGTGCATGACCATGTAGTGCGGTGCACCTATGCGTGTATCGCGCGGTTCGGCATGTCCAAGACAACCGTCGAAGATGTCGTCAAGGAGACGGGGCTATCGCGGGCGACTATTTACCGATATTTCCCCGGTGGGCGCGAAGAGCTCTTGCACGAGGCGGTGGCGTGGCAAGTAGCTGTGTTTCTGAGCCGACTCGCTGACCACGTTGCTCCGGCTGAGAGCCTCGCTGAGATGCTCGACAAGGGTCTGGAGTTCGCTCGGCAGGCTGTGGTGCATCACGAACTTCTGCAACGGCTACTGCAGACAGAACCGGAACGTTTGGTCGGTTTGCTCAGCACCGAAAGCGCTAAGACGGCACCATTTATTGCTGCCTTCTTGGTACCGCGGCTCGAGATCGAGCGTAAAGCAGGCCGTGTGGGCCCGGATGTTGACCTGGCTGGAGCCGCTGCGCACCTTTCGCGTCTCATCCTCAGCTACATCGGGGCAAAGAGCGTGGTCGACCTCGACGATGCTGAACAACGTCGTGACCTCGTAGAACGCGAGTTGCTTGGGTGGTTGCACCCATAAGTCTGGCGATGGCAGACGTATTTGCTAACAAAGTCTTCTAAGACAGCTTGACACTGAGACACTTATTGGTTTAGTGTCTCAAAATAATGGCAACGAGCCCACCTCTGCGGATTCTTGACGCGATGTGCGATTGCGTCGCGCTTGTCGGAGTCTCGAAGACGTCGTTGGACGATGTCGCCTCGGGCGCTGGCTGTTCAAGAGCGACTCTTTACCGATACTTTTCGAACAAACAAGAGCTACTAAGTGCGCTGATCGCCCGCGAGGCCGAGGCATTGTCTGGCGCACTCGCAGACGCAACAGCAGAGTCTGGCAGTCTCAACGAGGCATGCGCGGCCATCATCGTCGAGGGCGCTGAGTTCTTGTTGGATCACGCAGCACTCAGTGCAGTTCTAGCCATCGAACCAGCCGCAGTGCTCCGTATCGTGACGCTAGGCGGCGCAGATGAGTTCATTAGGGCAGCTGCTGCGCTGGTAGCGCCAAACCTCGCCGCTCACATGGAAACACAACAAGACGCACTTCGTCTCGCAGATCTACTCGTTCGTATCACCTTGTCTCACCTGCAAAACCCAGACCCGCAATTCCCGATAACCGACCCGCCAACGGTTGCAAGACTCGTTGAGCAGTACATAACCCCTGGATTCGTTCGCGAACCAGCCGCATGGAGGACCGACTCATGACCACAACCAACCCGAATCCAGACACTGTCGACTACACGAGCCTGATTGGTCGAGAAAACATCAACGACCTCGAAGCGATCTTGTCGATCACGAACTCTGACGTCCATGCGACTTCGTATTCGGTGGGCGCCAAAGTCGACACTACGTTTACATGGGATTACGAACAGAGCCGCGAACCACTCGTCAAGCTCTACGAAAAGGCAAAGACGAGCCAGTGGAACGCGTCGACCGACCTCGACTGGTCAACCGACGTCGACATCGAAAAAGTTGTACTCGCGAACATGGCGCAGAACAGGCCAGACGGAGCGGTCGCGTTCGGTGGCGTCGACCTATCAGGCACGCAGTTCGCGAAGTGGGGCGACAAGGAGTGGACTCGGTTCGCGATCGAGAGCAACAACTGGACGATGAGCCAGTTCATGCACGGCGAACAAGGTGCGCTTGTTTGCACAGCACGCATAGTCGAGACGGTGCCGTGGATCGACGCCAAGTACTACGCATCAACACAGGTGGTAGACGAAGCACGCCATGTCGAGGTCTTTAGCCGCTACCTAAACGAGAAGCTCGACGGGCATTACCCGATCAATGCGCATCTGCGCCTGCTCCTCGATGACATCCTCATGGATTCGCGTTGGGACATGACCTACCTTGGCATGCAGATCATGGTCGAGGGACTTGCCTTGGCAGCATTCGGCTTCATGCACCAAATGACGACCGAGCCGTTGCTCAAGAAGATGCTCCGCTACGTCATGAGCGACGAAGCCCGCCACGTCGCGTTCGGTGTGCTGTCATTGAAGGAGTACTACCAGGAACTCGACGCTCACGAGATTCGCGACCGCCAGGAGTTTGCGTTCGAAGCGGCCGTGCGCATGCGTGACCGTTTCATGCAACAAGAGGTCTTCGAGCGCATGGAAGTGAATGTCAAAGAAGCGATGCAACTAGTGCTCCTCGATGAAAACCGCGTCGTCTTCCAATCGATGCTGTTCTCAAAGATTGTGCCGAACTGCAAGAAGCTCGGTTTGCTCGACGCTGGCGACGGATGGTTGCGCAAGAAGTTCACCGAGCTTGGCGTCATTCAGTTCGAAGACTGGGCCGACACAGGCGAAGAGTACTTAGAGCTTGACGAAGTAGCTAAGGATCGCGCCGAAGCCTGAATGAGCCGTCGCACATAGTTATCCCGTACCGGCCTGATACGTTCCTAGACGTGGCTGGGCCGGTACGGATCGTTTTCCTTGGCGGTCTAGGAGAGATCGGCCGCAACTGTGCATGTATCGAGGTCGACGATCGCATCCTGCTGATCGACTGCGGGCTCATGTTCCCCGATTCGCACATGCCCGGTGTCGACATAGTCCTGCCTGATTTCTCGTATCTCATACAGAACAAAGATCGTGTTGAGGGTGTGCTCTTGACCCACGCACACGAAGACCACGCAGGAGCGCTGCCGTACCTCTTGCGCGATGTGCCAGCTCCAATTTACGGTTCTGCGCTCAGCCTGAAGTTCGCTCGGCGCAGAATCGAAGAGGCGGGCCTCGAAGGCCAGACAGAGTTCATCGCTGTCCGCGATGGCGAGCGACGCATGATCGGACCGTTCGACGTCGAGTTCGTACCGGTGAGCCATTCGGTGCCTCATGGATTTGCGACGGCCATTCACACACCTCAGGGCACAATCCTTCATACAGGAGACTTCAAACTCGACCTAACTCCTGTCGACGGTCGCCAAACCGATATTGCACTGCTTGGCGAGATATCGAGGCGCGGTGGTGGCGTGCGGTTGCTGCTAGCCGATAGCACCAACGCTGAGCGACCAGGTTTCACTCCAAGTGAAAGCACTGTCGGCGAAACGATGCGGCGAATTTTCGACGACTATTCCGACAAGCGGATGATCATCGCATGCTTCTCATCACATATCCACCGGATCGAGCAGGTAGCGAACGCTGCTATGCGTTCGGGTCGCAAGATTGCGTTCCTAGGTCGATCGATGCAACACAATGTCGCTGGTGCGCGCGAACTAGGACTCCTCAATATTCCTGTTGCCTCGATAGTCGATATCGATGAGACGCCGAGCATGCGTCCGAGCGACGTCTGCATCATTTGCACAGGTTCGCAGGGCGAGCCGATGAGTGCGCTCAGCCTGATGGCAGCGAGTGAGCACAAGTACGTCAAGGTGTGCGAAGACGATGTCGTAGTCCTGAGCGCGCATGCGATCCCCGGTAATGAAGTAGATGTCAATCGCGTTATTGATCAATTACACCGGGCTGGCGCCGAGGTCCTACATGATCACATCGCTGCTGTGCATGTGTCTGGTCATGCGAGCCAGGAAGAACTCAAGTTTGTGCTATCGCTTGTGTCGCCAGACTGGTTCGTGCCTGTGCACGGCGAGTACCGCCACATGGTTCATCATGCTCGTCTCGCCAGGCAGATCGGTATTGCCGATGAAAGAATTCTCATTTGCGAAGACGGTGACGCTCTTACGCTTTCTGACGGCGGCCTCGATGTCGAACGTGCAGCAGTGCCTAGCGGGTACACGTATGTCGACGGCATCGTTGGCGACATAGGCGGGGGAGTGCTTCGCGACCGTCGAACTTTGGCGGCAGAAGGTGTAGTGGTCGTGATAGTGACACTCGACGCTCGCACAGGTGAAATCTTGAACGGGCCCGAGATTGTTACGCGTGGATGGGTCTACGCACCCGAAGCCGAGGAACTTCTCGATGACGCCAAGATTCGCGTTGCCGAATCGCTAGCTGAGGCAGCGGCCGCTGGCGCATTCGACTTCGAGACGATGCGCCGCCACGCTCGGAGCTCTCTCAAGAAATTCATCAACGAACGCACCCGTCGCTTCCCGATAATCGTGCCTGTGGTGCTCGAAGCATGAGTCTCGCGATTGATCTATCTGGACGAACGGCCCTAGTTACCGGTGGCGGCAATGGTGTCGGCGAACAGATTTGTCGAGCCCTCGTCACCGCTGGTGCATCGGTGTGGGTGAATGATATCTCGGCTGAACGTGCAACCCAGACCGCCGAATTGCTCAATCGTCTCGATGGCGGAAAAGCACGGCCGCTCAAAGCCGATGTGACTAGCCCTGCCAAAGTGCTGCGCATGCGCGAAGAAACCGGCCCCGTAGACATTCTCGTGAACAATGTCGGCATTCCGACGAGTGGTTTTGCGCTCCAGAAGTTTGTTGACTCGAACCCGTCTGATTGGGACAACATGATCTGGCTGAACTATGGATCAGTGCTTCACGTAACCCATGCCTATGTCGGCGACATGGTCGACAAAGGTTGGGGCAGGGTGATCACAATTATTTCTGATGCCGCTCGCAAGGGTGAACGGTTCCAGACGATTTATGGTTCTGCGAAGGCGGCAGCAGCAGGATTCTCGCGTTCGCTTGCCACCGAGGTTGGTAAGTACTCCGTGACCGTCAACTGCGTTGCGCTTGGTTCAATCAAATCCGGACTGCTCGAGTCTGCCGTTTCGCAAGACTCAAGCCTCGAGGCAAAGATGGCTAAGCCTTATCCGATTCCAAGGCTCGGTCGGCCAGAAGATCCAGCACCTCTAGTCGCGTTGCTAGCGAGCGATGCCGCGAGTTGGATAACGGGCCAGGTCATCCCAGTTGATGGCGGCTACGTGATGGCTCAGTAGGGAGCCGCGAAGACGCGCGAAAACTTTCGGACACTTCACCTGCTCTAAGCATTTTGCATTATGAGCCGAGAGGTGCATAATGCAATTGCATTAGCCGGATGGACTGTAGGGGGTGGCGGTGAGCGTGACCGAAGCAACTAGGGCTGTTCTAGGTCAGTTAGCGAATTTGGAAGTCGTAGCAATTAATTTCTCGAAGTCGACTAGTGGTCAAAATGCCTGGGAAACAACGGGTTTTTTTCACGAGGCGGTCGAAGCAGCATTCGAGGATGCGCCGAGTCCCGTGGCGATATTTAGCCTCGAGCACAATTCGGTCGTGTGGGCTAACGCTAAAGAACGCGAGTGGATCGGCGACCCAGAAGCGCATCCAATGACCGAAACCTCTGCATGGTTGATTGCCGAAGCATCAGGCCCAGCGCGTTTCGCTGTGGTCGAGATTCGCGACGTCGGCCTAGACGAATCATTAGACGCTTTGGCTGCTTCTACGGTCGTAATACCGGATTCGCTAAGTCCTCGAGAACGCGAGGTAGTGGACCTGATTCTGACAGGCCATCGCGTTAGTAACATTGCGACAGTGCTCAGGCTTTCGGAATTCACCGTACGCAACCATTTGCGGTCAATATTCGCGAAGATGGGTGTCACCTCCCAGTCTGAGTTGGTCGGAGCGTTGCGGAGCTGATTCAGTCACGGTCCAATGTGGCCGGTGTTGCTGGTGTTACCGTTGTGAACATGGCTTCAGCTACCAAGTCGCGCTCTAAGCGCAAGTCGGCACGAAACGCCCCAAAGCGGAGCGCGCAACAGTCACGGAGTCGGCATATATTTCGTCGAAACCCAGGCCGGGTCCGCGACGCGCTAAATGAACAGTTGGGTGCCCATCGCACAGACCTTGGCGCTGTCGTGTTCGGCGTGGCGGGAGTCCTCGCAGCACTCGGAGTGTTGTCTAGTGCTGCTGGCCCGTTTGGCGAGGCGATCGACTCCGGGGTCGGCGCGCTCTTGGGTGAGGGGCGCTTCCTGTTGCCGTTCGCATGTTGGGCTGCTGCAGCATCGCTTGTGTGGCGCCGTAGCGACGCCGACCAAGCTCGCCTTGGCGTGAGGGTTGGAGTCGGACTTGCGTTCGTGCTGTTCGCCGTGGTCGGCCTCCTGCACATAGCGCGATCGGAAGCGACCGACGCATTTCTTGATGCTTCACGAGACGCCGGAGGATTCGTCGGCGCACTTACGGGTGGTCCGCTTTCGAGCCTCGCAGGGGTAGCCGGCGCGAGCGTCGTGCTCGTCGCTATCGCCGCAGCAGGACTGTTGCTCGTTTGCGACCTGCGGATTCATCAGGTCGCAAGCGGTGCAGTTGTTGCCGCGAGATGGGTCGCGAGTCAAGTGCACGGCTTGGTCGAACTCCGTGTTGCTGAGGAAGAACCTGACGACTCAGAAAACGAGAGTCCCGCTCCGCGCCGAGCGAAACGAGCGCCCAAGTTGGTTGTGTTCGATCAATTCGGAGACCCAGGACAAGAAGTCGATCTAGCCACTTTTGATACACCCGTCAATGACATAGATATACAGCAAGTAAGCGTTGACGCAGAACCACAAATTGCAGTGATCGATATTGCCGAACTCGAAGCCGACGAGGTCTCGACCACGGGCACGCAACTCGCGTTAGCTATGCCGCCTGGCGCGCGCACATCCGACTGGAAACTTCCTGCAGCGAGTGTCCTAAAGAGGGGTAGCGCCAAACAGATAGACCAGCGCTTTGTCGATCTCGGCGGCGAAGTACTCGAAGCAACCATGCGCGAATTTGGCGTGGACGCGCGGCTTGTCGGCGCTTCAGTTGGTCCAACAGTTACGCGCTATGAACTCGAACTTGCGCCAGGCGTAAAGGTCAACAAGGTCACTGGGCTCGCGAAAGAAATCGCGTACGCAATGGCAAGCCACGACGTACGCATCTTGGCTCCGATCCCAGGACGAAGCGCGATCGGTGTCGAAGTGCCGAACAAGCAGCGACCGATAATCACACTCGGCGACATCCTCGCTAGTGATGAGGCAAAGTCAGCGAAGCACCCACTCGACGTCGGTATGGGTCGAGACATCGCTGGCAAGGCACATATGGCCAACCTCTCGACATTCCCGCACGTCCTCATCGCTGGCCAGACCGGTGCTGGCAAATCGAGTTGTATCAACAGCATCGTGACATCGATTCTGATGCGCGCGACTCCAGACCTTGTGCGCCTGATTCTCATCGACCCGAAGCGCGTGGAACTCGGCCAATACAACGGGGTGCCACATCTGCTCACTGAGGTCGTGACCAACCCGAAGAAGGCAGCAAATGCACTCGACTGGGCTGTGCGCGAGATGGAGTTGCGTTACGACCTGCTTTCTGAGGTAGGCGTTCGCGACATTGCTGGCTACAACGCTCGTTACGACCGCGGCGACCTGCCGACGGCAGAAAACCCTGATCCTCATGGAGGGCGCAACTACGAACGACTGCCGTTCATCGTCATCGTGGTCGACGAACTTGCTGACCTCATGATGGTCGCGGCGCGCGATGTCGAGACGAGTATCTGCCGCCTAGCCCAGATGGCTCGCGCTGTTGGCTTGCACTTGGTCATTGCCACGCAACGCCCATCTGTAGATGTCATTACCGGAGTGATCAAGGCCAACGTGCCGAGTCGCCTCGCGTTTGCTGTCAGCAGTCTCGCTGACAGCCGAGTGATACTCGACCAGCAGGGAGCCGAAAAGCTCGTTGGCAAGGGCGACATGTTGCTGTTGGCCGCAAGTACAAGTCGCACAGAGCGAATCCAGGGGAGTTGGGTTGACGAAGATTGTGTCCGCAAGGTTGTGGCACACTGGCGTCGTCAGGTAGAAACACCGCAATACATCGAAGGCGTACAAGGCAACGCTGACTCCACTGGTGGAAGCGACGGATATTCGAGTAGCGACGACGACGGCGACGATTTGCTTGCCGAGGCTATGGAATTAGTAGTTCGGTCAGGACTAGGTAGTACATCCATGTTGCAGCGCAAGCTACGAGTCGGCTTTGCGCGGGCAGGCCGAATCATGGATTTGTTAGAACGCAAAGGGATTGTGGGGCCGTCTGAGGGCTCTAAAGCACGGTCGGTATTGATGACCGTCGACGAACTCGAGGCCTTGTTAGCTAAGTCTTGACCTTGTTTTCGCGAACTACAGATACGTAGTTGGCCGATCTCTTATCACTAAAGATCGCGACCAGCCTTCCGATTCAGGTGCGGGAGATGTCCTTCCTCGAGACTTCTCACTACCCACGGAGGCGCCACGTCGTCATGAAAATCATTCGCTTCAAATCTCTACGCACGAAGCTCGTTGTTAGCTTCTTGATACTCACCATCGTCCCACTCGTGGCTCTGACGCTGATCGCTGGCGGCAGGAGCCGGGACGCTCTCACGAATATGTCCGGGGAGTTTCTGCAGACCTCAGCGCAGGAAACTGTTGACAAGATTGACCGCAACTTGTTCGAGCGGTACGGCGACGTGCAGGCCTTTGCTTTCAACCCGATGGCCGAAGGCACAAGTGCAGAGATCACGGAAGCCGCAAATACTTACGCGAATCTTTACGATCTTTATGACCTTCTGATCGTCGCCGACGCGAACACTGGCGAGATCTTGGGTGTGAACACAGCAGACAAGGATGGTGAGCCGATTGAATCGGCGAGCCTTGTTGGCACGAACGTCGCTGGTGAGGACTGGTTCGAACAGGCGAAGGTTGCAGAGAATGGCACATCGATAGTTTCAGAGCCAGTCGTCGACGCTCAGGTGCAAGCCGTTTATGGCGAAGGCGCCGGAACATCGATCTACTACTCGGCACCTATCTTCGATGCTGACGGCAACGTCGTTCGTGTCTGGACCAACCGCGCTTCAGTAGACAGAATCGTTGCCGAAATCGCAGCATCTGCAGCTGCTGACATGCACAAGAAGGGTTTGAAAACAGCCACGATCGAAGTGATCGATGCCAGTAGCGTGACGATTGCATCAAGCGCCGGAAAGGGCGTGGGCAGCACGCTCAAATCTGCCGCAGCAACATCAATCGCTAACGGCAAGTCTGGCTACACCTCCCACGGCAAGCGCATCGATGGTTATGCGCAGTCCGATGGTGCACTCGGCTATGTGTCTGGATTTGGTGTAGTCGTGTCGCAAGACGCGGCCGAGGCAGGGGCTGCAGCATCAAGCCTGCAGAACTCGCTTGTCGTTCTCGCACTCGTCGTCGCTGGTCTCGTAGCGTTGATCGCGATCTGGCTTGCTAACGGAATTGTGAAGCCAATTCGCAAGGCATCAGAGGTTCTCAGTCTCGTCGCCAAGGGTGACTTGACAGTCCGACTCGCAAGCAAGAGCAAGGACGAAGTTGGCCGCATGGCCGATGCTCTGAATGAGACTCTAGAAAAGGTCGGAGCTGCTGTCGGAGCGATCGCTCACAACGCAGACGCCCTTTCTGGCGCATCTGAGAGCCTTAGTGGAGTCAGCTATCAGCTTGCTTCCGGGGCTGAAGAGTCATCGGCACAAGCACAGTTGGTTGCTACCGCATCCGAAGCCGTGGGAGCGCACATCAACTCGATGGCAGCTGGTGCCGAGGAGATGACCGCAAGCGTCCAAGAGATCGCGCGTGCAACAGAGAACGTGTCAAGGGTGGCCGCATCGGCTGTCCAAGTGACGCAGACCACCAATGCGACCGTCGGTCAGCTCGGGACGAGTAGTTCAGAGATTGGCGATGTCGTGCGACTCATCAACTCGATCGCAGAACAAACCAACTTGCTTGCGCTCAACGCGACCATAGAAGCAGCTCGTGCTGGCGATGCTGGCAAGGGTTTCGCTGTCGTCGCAAACGAAGTTAAGGAACTCGCTCAGGAGACCGCTAAGGCCACCGAGAGCATTTCCCGCCGGGTGGATGCGATCCAGGCACATACGACCCAGGTAGTTGTCGCGATGGAACAGATCGAGTCCGTGATCGTTGAGATCAGCGAAAGCCAATCGACTATCGCCGCTGCGTTCGAAGAGCAGACTGCAACGACTCACGAGATCGGTCGTGCAGCCAACGACGCAGCGACAGGATCAACCGAGATAAGTGCCAACATCACCGGTGTCGCTGATGCCGCTCGTTCCGCCGCAGAGGGAGCCATCGATGCTCAGCGATCAGCAGCGAGGCTCAGCGAGATGGCTTCGGAATTGACACAACTAGTGGGGCAGTTCAAGTACTGAGGGTTCTTGCTCTAACAAGTCGGTCGTGACGGGACTGCAACGTCTGATGACGTCCGGTCCCGTCACGGCAAGGTCCCAACATCCTGGCGACTTACGAAGAGTGAGGGCGCCCAGATTTAGACTCCTAGCGTGATGCCCGAAAAATCGCGCAGCTTTCATATCGAGACGCTGGGCTGTCCAAAGAATGCCGTGGACTCAGACAAGATCGTTGCGACTCTCATTGCTGACGGCTTGGTGGGGGCAGGGAGAGCCGAGGACGCCGATCTGATTGTCGTCAACACATGCGCTTTTATTGAGGCGGCTCGCCAGGAGTCAATCGACACAGTGCTCGCACTATCTGACGCGAAACGTATAGACGCCAAGCTTGCGGTCACGGGCTGCATGGCAGAGCGCTACGGCGACGAACTAGCAGCGGCGCTCCCCGAAGTCGATGCGATAGTTGGGTTCGGCGATGCCGGGTCGATAGCTTCAACCGTAGGAATGGTCTCGCCGGTGACCATGAAGAGGAAACCCGTTGGTGTTCGAGACCTACTCGAGTTGCCACGACCGACTTCGACTTCCCCGTGGGCCTACTTGAAAATCGCGGAGGGCTGTGACCGTGCATGCGCTTTTTGCGCAATCCCTACGTTTCGCGGCAAGCAGCGATCGCGGACCTCGGACTCGATCCTGACCGAGGCGCGTGGCCTCGTGGCGAATGGCGTCTCAGAATTGGTTCTCGTAGCGCAGGATCTTGCATGGTACGGGAGAGACATAGGTACATCTGGCGCGCTAAGTCCGCTACTGCGCAGCCTCGATGCACTGACCGCTGAAGGACTTTCGCGAATCAGGCTCCTTTACCTGTATCCCAGTGAAGTCCAAGATCCTCTTGTATCAACGATGCTCACGCTCGATTCGGTCGTTCCGTATTTCGATCTGTCATTGCAACACGCAGCGCCCGACTTGTTACGTCGCATGAAACGGTGGGGGAATGCTGAGCGATTCTTGGCAACCATCGATGACATCAGGGAGCGACAGCCGAACGCAGTGTTTAGATCGTCTTTCATTTCGGGTTTCCCTGGCGAGACAGAAGATCATCACGAGCAACTGCTCCGATTCCTAGAGGCAGCGCAACTTGATTGGGCAGGTTTTTTTGCTTACTCGAGTGAAGCTGGAACAACGGCTGCGGAACTCGATGGCGCAGTCGATGACTCGGTGATTCGAGAGCGCCTGCGCGAACTTGCTGCAACTCAGGAACCGATTACCGCTGCAGCTCGGATTGCTATTATTGGATCCACCATCGAGGTTCTTGTCGATGGCGTGGACGAAGACGGTATTGCGGTAGGCAGGAGCTACAGAGAGGCGCCGGAGATCGATGGTGTAGTCCGACTTGCTGACGCCGATTTCGTGCGATCCGGCGCTGCAGTCGTCGCGATTGTCACCGATGTTGAAGGACCAGATCTAGATGCCACAGCACAGCGGGTAGCGCCTCGTAGTGTTGGTGGTTGATGACAGCCACACGCGCTTCTGTGACGGTAAAAAGATTTGGTCAAAGCGCGCTGCTAACACCGGCGAACGGCATAACAATCGCGCGCATCGCCGTCGCTGTCCCGACACTTGTGTATTTGTATGGAACTCCGACTGGTCACGTGAGTTCATGGCTGAGCGTGGGTTTGTGGTTTGCCATAACGACCTCTGACAGTCTCGACGGATGGGTGGCGCGTCGATATGGGGCGACACGCTCTGGCGCGTTCTTGGATCCGGTTGCAGACAAGCTCATTGTTTTGGGCGGCCTTTTTATCCTTGCGAATCGGGGCGATATTTGGTGGTGGCCAGTAGTCGTCATTGCGGCGCGCGAGTTCGGGATATCTGTATACCGATCCGTTGCTGGAGGGCGTGGAATCGTGATTCCAGCGGTGCAACTCGGTAAATACAAAGCGTTCGTGCAGTACGGAGCTGTTGGGTTCGTGCTGCTTCCATGGACAGCCTCACAAGTAGTCCTGCAACGCGTCACGCTGCTCATAGCTACAGGACTCACACTGATTTCCGGTCTGCAGATTTTGCGACGCGGGTATAGCGATTGGCAACGAGCAGAGACTTGAACTAGCCGTAGCATCGCCAAATGCGCTGCGAAGTTTTAGCTATTGGGACCGAACTGTTACTCGGCCAGATTGTCGACACGAATTCGGCGTGGATTGGCGAGCGCCTTGCCGAGATCGGAATCGACAGTTATGAACACCGGGCTATTGGTGACAACCAGGCAAGGATTGTCGCAGCGATGCACGAAATGTTTCAGCGTTGTGATGCTCTCATCATCTGCGGTGGCCTAGGTCCGACTCAAGACGACCTGACACGCGACGCCATAGCGGAGTGGATCGGGGTAAAACTCGTCCGACACGATGATCTTGCCGAACAAATCGCGGCGATGTTCAAGGTCCGTCTCCGAGACATGCCACAAAACAATCTTCGTCAAGCAGATGTTCCGCAGGGCGCCGAAGCGATCCCGAACCCGATCGGTACTGCTCCTGGACTGCGATGCGAACATGGCGGGAAGGTTGTTTACGCGGTTCCCGGTGTTCCCTATGAGATGCAAAAGATGGTTGCGGAGCAGGTTCTTCCAGATCTGCTCAGGCGCTCAGGTGAGCGCAGTGCGATCGTCAGCCGATCGCTCAAAACCTGGGGGACCAGCGAAAGCGCGCTAGCTGAAATGGTGTCACATCGCGTTGACGCACTCGTTGATACAGGCAATCCGACAATCGCCTTCTTGGCGCGCGGTATCGAAGGGCTAGTAGTGCGGGTCACGGCGAAGGGCAGCACGATTGAAGAGGCAGAGGCTCTCCTCACCGCCGAAGAAACCGAGTTACGTAAGGTATTGGGCAACCTCGTGTTCGGAGCAGATGACGAGACGCTTGAGTCTGTCGTCGTTTCAGAGCTAGCGCGCCGTGGCTGGACTCTTGGTACAGCCGAGTCGGTTACCGGAGGTCTGATCGCATCGCGCATCGTCAATGTTGCCGGAGCTAGCGAGGTCTTCAAGGGCTCGATTGTGAGTTACGCAACGGAAGTAAAGCGCGATCTGCTCGACGTGTTGAGCCCTTTGGTTGTCTCATGTGAGGCAGTCGAAGAGATGGCAATAGCAGCCAAGCGGCTGCTCCAGACAGATGTCGCGATAGCGGTGACTGGTGTCGCTGGTCCGAGTGAGCAGGACGGTCAGGCTATCGGCACAGTCTGTTTTGCGATGGCGCTTCCTGGAGGAGTAGTCGAGTCGGTCCAGACCCGTTTGCCAGGGGATCGCGAGCGAATCAGGCAATTTGCATCGATCTCACTGTTGAATTTGCTGCGTTTGCGCCTCGAAGCGATGCCTCTCTAAAGAACCTTCAGAGGGTCCTTGTTCCGAACAGTTGTTCGGTATAATGTCAAGCGTGTAGTTACACCCGGAGAAGTTGTCCGAGGCGTTTCGTACAGTTCCCATAAGAGAGCGAAACGACAACAGTCGCCGATACCCGGCGGAGAGGAAAACAACGACATGGACCGCGACAAAGCACTAGAGATGGCACTAGCCCAGATCGACAAGCAATTTGGCAAGGGCTCAATTATGCGACTCGGCGAAAAGCCGCATGTCGGCATCGAAGCCATCTCGACGGGAGCGTTATCGCTCGACTTAGCGCTCGGCATAGGCGGTCTGCCACGTGGCCGTGTCGTTGAGATCTTCGGTCCAGAAAGTTCTGGTAAGAGCACACTTGCCATGCACGTAGTCGCCGAAGCGCAACGCAATGGCGGCTTGTGTGCCTACATCGATGCCGAACACGCCATGGACCCTGTTTACGCATCGGCTATCGGCGTCAACGTCGATGAGCTCCTCATCAGCCAGCCAGACACGGGGGAACAGGCACTCGAAATCGCCGACATGCTTATCCGTTCAGGCGCACTCGACGTTCTGGTTATCGACTCTGTCGCAGCGCTCGTACCACGTGCTGAGATCGAGGGCGAAATGGGCGACAGTCACATGGGGCTACAGGCCCGGCTTATGAGCCAGGCGCTCCGCAAGCTCACAGGCAACCTCAATAAGTCACGCACGGTCTGTGTTTTCATTAACCAGCTTCGAGAGAAGATCGGTGTGATGTTCGGATCGCCTGAGGTGACCCCTGGTGGTCGGGCGCTCAAGTTCTATAGCTCGGTACGGCTAGATATTCGCCGCGTAGAGACCATTAAAGACGGCGCCGACATGATCGGTAACCGCGCCCGAGTCAAGGTCGTAAAGAACAAGGTCGCGCCGCCATTCCGTCAGGCGGAGTTCGACATCATGTACGGCAAGGGCATCAGCCGCGAGGGCTCAGTCCTCGACGTTGCTGTCGAACTCGGAATCGTGAAGAAATCGGGTGCGTGGTTCACCTACGAAGGCGAACAACTCGGTCAAGGTCGCGAAAAGGTGAAGCAGTTCCTCTGCGATAACACAGACCTAATGATTGAGATTTCCGAGAAAGTTCGGATCGCGTCCGGTATCGACGATGTCGATCTAGCGGAAGTTGCGCTCGAAGAAACTGCTGAGGCGTAGTTTGAAGACCCGTTGGCGAAGCCATGTGCGTGGCTTCGCCAACTATTGATCGACGCGCGTCTACACGATGGCGTTTGTAATCACAGCGACACCTGCAATGCCACCGAACGCGAGAACTGCTGGCCTCAGCAGGCCACGATCGATTTTGGCTAACACGACCCGGCTCAGGGACGAGCCAAGAATCGTTGCGGGTGCAAGGGCAAGGCTCAGCGTCAGATGATGCCATTGCAATCCCCCTGAGACTGCGAGAGTTGCGGCCGAAATCAGCCCTCCGAAAAAGAATGATGCTGCCAACGTAGACCGGACCTCTGCTCCGGTCTTGTTCTGATACAACAAGGCGAGTGGTGGGCCGCCGATACCCGCACAAGTGTTCATGAATCCAGAACTAAATCCACCGACAAGACAACTGCGGGTGCTCACTGCCACGTTGTTATGAATGATGCTCACAATTACAGCGATGAGCACTGCGCTGCCAGATAGCAACGTCAATGTCGGAACCGAAACCATCGTTACTACTAGTCCTCCGACGATCGCTCCGGGCAGATGGCCCGCGAGAATCCAGGTAGCGCCTGTCCGATCGGTAGCGTGGTGTTCACGCGCATAAACCAGGATCCAGAGCGGGAAACCTATAAGGACACCGACACCTGGTAGCGATGCCGGTTCAATTAGTGCCAAGACCGGGACGAGCACCAGATTTAAGCCAAAGCCGATCGAGCCCTGGATTGCTGCACCCGTCAGAACCGCGAGAAAGGCGAGTAAGAACTCGAGACGGTCGATATGCACGAAGAGGAGACTGTACCCCTGCGGTTTCTAGACTGAACCGATCATGTCAGAGTCTGTGGAACCACGCCGGTATTTCATCCGCACATATGGGTGCCAAATGAATGAGCACGACTCAGAACGTCTCGCGGGAGCCTTGGCTGAGGATGGAATGGTTGCGGCCGACTCAGTTGAAGACGCGGACGTGGTCGTATTCAACACGTGTTGCATCAGAGAAAACGCTGATAACCGCTTTTACGGTCAACTCGGGCGTATAAAAGCGCTCAAAGAGACTCGCCCGGACCTGCAGATCGCTGTGGGTGGCTGTCTCGCCCAAAAGGACCGAGAGCTAATCATCGAGCGGGCCGGGCATGTAGATGTGGTTTTCGGAACCCACAACCTCAGCCGCGCCCCGGAATTACTCGCTCGGAGTCGACAAGAGGGCCAGGTTGTAGAGATTCTCGAAGAACTCGACGCATACCCGTCGGCGCTCCCAGCAAAGCGCGAACTTGCCCATTCAGCATGGGTCACAATCCAAATTGGTTGCGACAACGCGTGTGCGTTTTGCATCGTGCCATCTGTGCGCGGCAAAGAAGTCAGCCGTCGGATGGGTGACATCATCCACGAGGTCGAAGATCTCGCCCGCGAAGGTGTAGTTGAGGTCACGCTGTTAGGTCAGAACGTGAACTCCTACGGTCGTGATCTTGGCGCTGGGCAGTACCGCCCACAGTTCGCAGACCTGTTGCGTGCCATCGATGCCGTCCCTGGAATCGAGCGCATCCGCTACACGAGTCCTCACCCGAAAGATTTGCGCCCCGAGACCATCGCGGCCATGGCCGAATGCGCAACAGTGATGCCACATCTGCATTTGCCGCTTCAATCGGGTAGCGACAAGGTGCTCGCACGGATGCACCGCGGCTACACGGCCGAACGGTACCTCGACCGACTCGCGGCTGCGCGGGCAGCAGTTCCAGACCTGGCTGTCACAACCGACATCATCGTTGGGTTTCCTGGGGAAACTGAAGAAGATTTCGAACATACGCTCAGGGTCGCTGAACTAGCGCAGTACGACTCCACCTACACATTCGTCTTTTCTCCACGCCCTGGTACCGAGGCTGCGAAGATGACCGAAGACTTCGTTTCCGAGGAAATCTGCACATCGCGTATCGGAAGACTCAAGGAACTTGTCGATGAGTCGGCACTTGCTAGCAACCAGGCACGGGTCGGTCGTACGGAGACCCTGTTGATAGAGGGTCCATCGAAACGCGATCCCTCGATGCTCGCTGGTCGCACAGAGCAAAACAAGCTGTGCCACGTTCGAGCCGATGCCAAAGCCGGAACGTTGCTTTCGGCGAAGGTCACATACGCGGCCCCATACTGGATGAGCGGTGAGCTAGTCGAAGTGTTACGTGAACCGCGACGCGCAAAGACTCGCATCGCAGTCGACGTGGTGTGACACGCCACATCGCCATAGTCGGCCCGACGGCGTCGCAGAAATCTGCGTTGGCTATGGCTATTGCCGAAAGCGATTCGCGTTGGGAAATCATTTCCCTGGACTCCATGCAGGTCTATCGCGGCATGAATATTGGGACGGCAAAGCCAACAATCGAGGAGCGCCAACGAGTCCGACACCATCTCATCGACGTTGCTGATCCGTCCGAAGACTGGTCGGTCGCGCGAACACAGACGTTCGCTCATAACGCCGTTAGCGAGATCGAAGCACGCGGCGGGAGGGCGATCCTTGTTGGTGGGACAGGCCTCTATTTTCAGGCTGTCGTAGACGGGTTGAATTTGCCTGTCGAAGACTTGGCTGTGAGGGCCGATTTGCAGGCGCAAGTAGCCGAACCGGGCGGCCTAAGAGAAGCTTTCGAAGAATTGCAGCGCTTAGATCCGACCGCGGCGAGCCGAATAGACCCACAGAATGAGCGACGAATCGTGCGGGCACTCGAAGTGATCCGGTCTACCGGCAAGCAGTTTTCTACTTTCGGACCGGGCATGTTCGCCAGCGAATCAGATCGGTCAGCGGTGACTATGCAGATTCTCGGTATGTGGCTCACGCGTCGCGAATCGGCCGATGCGATCAACGATCGCGTGCGAGTCATGCGTGAGCGAGGTCTAGTCGAAGAAGTCGCTCGGCTAGCGCGCACTCCGTGGGCTCGTAACGCTCGCCAGGCGATCGGTTACAAGGAGATCGCTGATGCACTCGCGAACGATGGAAATCTGGAAAATGCGTTTGCGCTAGTAGCGCAACGGACTCGGAGCTTCGCTCGTCGGCAGCGCATGTGGTTTCGCAGGGATGAGCGAATCACATGGTTAAGTGCGCCAACACTCGCGGACCGTGTTGAAATTGCTTCGCACATAGTCGCGGAAGGGCGATAATGGTCCACGAATCTGTAGTGATGTTCGGTTGTCAGGAGCGATGTTGAGGCTGTCAAAATTGCACGGTACGGGCAACGATTTTCTGGTGAGAGTCGCCGAATCGCCCGAAGACGTGCTCGACGCGCTTGTCGTGGCTGCGCTTTGTGACCGTAATCGTGGGATCGGCGCCGATGGGGTCATCACGATTGGCGCAGGCAACTCGCATCACGATTGTTCGATGCTGTTACAGAATGCCGATGGCGGTGTCGCAGAGATGAGCGGCAACGGAATTCGGTGTCTTGCATACATGGCAGCCAAGCATGGCTACGCCCGCGACGATGTTCTCAGAGTTGCGACAGGAGCAGGCACGCGCGACGTGTTTCTTGATCGCGACGAAGCAGGCAACGTGACGAGAGCCGATGTCGATATGGGAACTCCGAAGTTTGGAGAACTGCTGGCTTTTCGTCTCGGTGAAGCGTCGTTTGAAGGTGAAGTCGTAGACATGGGCAACCCGCATCTCGTGTTCGTTCTCGACGAACTCGAATCAGTCGATGTCGCTGTCGATGGTGCACGTATCGAACTGGATTCCCAGTTTCCGAACCGTACGAACATCGAGTTCACATCCGTTCGAGACCGACGCACGGCCGAGATGAGAGTCTGGGAGCGCGGTGTTGGCGAGACTCTTTCATGCGGTACTGGCGTCTGTGCTGCGGCGGCTGTGTTGCGCAGACGCGACCTGATTGAAGACACGATTTCGATGCATGTGCCAGGCGGCGTGCTGTGCGTAACTATCGCCGAGACAATTCGCCTCGCAGGGCCAGTCGTGCACATTTTTGATGTCGATATCGACCGTTCGAGATTGGTTGCGTCTCTCTCTTGACAGCGAAGGAAGCCGCCGGGCGTTCGAGGCGACGGCTTACCGCAACAGAGATCGACTTCGATGTCGTTCAACAGCGAGCGCTCCTTGTCGGTACGACCGCGGCTACGAATGGCAACGTTGAGCAAGCCGAATTGTCGTTAGACGAGCTTGGGCTACTCGTCGACACAGCCGGCGCGTTAGTCGTTTATGCAGACCTTCAGCGCCGCGGTTCGCCACATCCCGCCACCTATGTCGGGACGGGTAAGGCGGCAGAGCTAGCAGCTATTGCGGAGGCGCTTGATGTTGATGTCGTGGTATTCGACGATGAGTTGAGTCCTGCTCAGCTACGGAACTTAGAAAAGATATTCAAGTGCGATGTCGTCGACAGAGTTGCGCTCATTCTCGATATTTTTGCCATGCACGCGACCAGCCAGGAAGGCATGGTCCAAGTCGAACTCGCACAGTACCGATATCGAATGCCGCGACTTAGAGGCCGAGGATTGCAACTAAGTCAGCAGGGAGGTGGAATCAGTGGCGCTCGGCGTGGTCCTGGCGAGACGCAACTCGAAGTCGATCGACGTCGAGTCGTTCGGCGGGTGCAAAAGCTCGAGCGTGACCTCGTGACCTTGGCGCAAAACCGCGCAGTGCAGCGTAAAGGCCGCACGCGTCACGGGTTGTTGCGGACAGCTCTCGTCGGTTACACGAATGCTGGCAAGAGCACGCTGCTTAATCGGATGACTCGTGCTGGCGTACTTGTCGAAGACCGCCTGTTCTCAACTCTTGATTCAACTACTCGTCGGCTTGCGTTGCCTGGCGGTGAGACGATTCTGATCTCAGACACCGTAGGGTTTGTGCAACGTCTGCCCCACGAACTAGTTGAAGCTTTTCGGTCGACTCTTGATGAAGCAGCGGACGTAGACCTTTTGCTACATGTCGTCGACGCGTCGAATGCCGATATTTCGATGCGGATCGACGCGGTGCGAGTGGTGCTCGAAGAGATTGGCGCAGCAGACCGTCCAGAATTACTCGTATGGAATAAGGCCGATTTGGCCGACCCGGAGGTCGTCGCTGAGCTAATGGCCGCTCACCAATATTCCGTCGCGGTGTCAGGGGTTACGGGAGCCGGTGTGCCCGCACTGTTGAATGCGGTTTCGAAATCGTTGCGGGCGATGTCGCGTGTAGTCGAGTTCACAGTTCCGCATTCTCGCGGTGACATCCTCGCGGCGCTACATCGCGAAGCCGAGGTGCTGATCGAGGTGCACGAAGAGAGTGGCACGAGGGTCCAAGCGCGAGTCGGCGATGCGGTCGCTGGAAGGTTCGCTGAGTTCGCGAGCCTGTAGCGTCGAAGCTCATGGCGGCCGCAGCGTTTATTCCACCTCCGTATCCGTTCGACCGACTTGGCGCCATGGCTTTGTTGGCAGAGTCAATCGACGGCGGCATGGTCGATTGTTCAATTGGCACGCCGTGCGACCCGGTACCGAAATTTGTAGTGGAGGCGAGTATTGAGGCGGCATCTCAGAGCGCTGGGTATCCACTATCGGCAGGCTCGGCGGGTTACCGCAGTGCCGCTGCCGACTGGATACAACGTCGGCTCGGAGTGACGGTCGACCCGATGAGCCAACTCGGCGTGTGTCTCGGAACGAAGGAGTTCGTCGGTGGGCTGCCTCACTTGCTATGCCGACGTGACCCTGGCCGCGACACGGTGTTGTTCCCGTCGATCTCCTATCCGACCTATGAAATGGGTGCGACTCTCGCAGGGCTGCGGTCGGTTGCAGTTCCACTCGATGCTGATTGGCATCTTGACGTCGACCGAATCGACCCGAGCGACGCGCGCCGCGCGCTCGTGCTCTGGATAAACGAACCGGGTAACCCTTCGGCGAGCTCAGCGGACGACGCCTACTTCGCGAAGGTAGCTAGTTGGGGTCGTGAGCATGGGGTGCTGATTGCATCTGATGAGTGCTACATCGAATTCGCTCCTGTTCGTTCAACGATTTTGTCAGCGGGAGCGCAAGGCGTTCTCAGCGTCCAGAGTCTCTCGAAACGCTCGAATATGGCTGGTATGCGCTGTGGCTTCTATGCAGGAGATTCCGAAATCGTGAATTTCTTGATCGAGGCACGCAAGCACTGGGGATTCATTGCTTCGACTCCAACTCAGGCGGCTGGCATCGCGGCGCTTCGCGACGATACCCATGTCGACATGCAACTCGGTCGGTATCGCGAACGCCGAGAGATGATGCTCAGCGCGTTGGAACCGCTCGGCTTCGTCCACGACGGGGGTCCGACAGCTTTCTATCTGTGGCTCCGAGACGACCGCGGCGTCGAAGACGGATGGGAACTCGCAGCGCGTTTTGCACATGCCGGCGTTCTCGTTACTCCAGGTGACATTTTCGGCGTCGCTGGCGCGGACCATGTGCGCCTTGCATTGGTGCAGCCGACCGAGCGCCTGCAGTTTGCTGCCGAACGATTGACCGACCTGATGGACAAGGAATAGCAATGACAGAGATACAGACAACGATCACGAAGCTTTTCGAAGCTGGTAGTGCTGCCGCGGATGTACTACCACCAGCAGAAGCCCACGAAGCGGTCCGCGTGGCGATAGGGATGCTCGACCGCGGCGAAGCGCGAGTAGCGGAAGTCAAGGGCGACGATGTCTTCGTTCACGAGTGGGCCAAACATGCTGTGTTGTTGTGGTTCAAGTACCAGCAGATGGAAGCCATCGAGTGCGGCCCGTATGAGTACGCCGACAAGCTTCCGCTCAAGACCGGTTACATGGAAGCTGGTGTCCGTGTCGTGCCAGGGGGAAGCGCTCGATTCGGAGCGTTCTTGGGCAGGGGAGTCGTCCTAATGCCTAGTTACGTAAACATTGGCGCGTATGTCGATGAAGGAACGATGGTCGACACGTGGGCGACCGTCGGTAGTTGTGCGCAGATCGGCAAGCGTGTTCACTTGGCTGGAGGGGTCGGGATCGGTGGAGTACTCGAGCCGCCGAACGCCGTACCCGTCGTGATCGAAGACGACGTTTTTGTCGGTAGCCGTTGCATGATTGTTGGAGGGGCTCGCGTACGCAGCGGGGCGAAACTAGGCGCTGGGGTATTGCTCACTAACTCGACGCCAGTCATCGAAGCCGAGACAGGCAAGGAGGTTGCGCGCGGCGACATTCCGGAACGCGCGATCGTTGTGCAAGGCATACGTCAGCGAGAGTTTGCAGGAGGCAGCTTTGGTCTTCCGTGCGCGCTCGTCTTGCGGTATCTAGATACAGGAGAAGAGCACGACAAGCTCAAGTTGAATGAGGCCTTGCGAGATCATGGAATCGCAACCTGATGCAAGAGTTATTGCGAGTAGTCACAGACTCAGACGCAAACGACCTTTTAGGCCTTACGGCAGCGCTATGCGCCGTTCCTTCGGTATTCCCGAATGAGGGGCCACTTGCCGACGCAATAGAGGCACGACTAAGAATTCGCGCTCCGCGGCTCGTTACAACTCGGTTTGGCAACAATGTGATCGCGAGAACGAATGTTGGATCGGCCCGCCGGATAGTTCTCGGCGGGCACCTAGACACTGTTCCGGCGAACAACAACCAAGTACCTCATGTCCATGGCGATGTGCTCCACGCGTTAGGGGCTGCAGACATGAAGGGCAGTCTCGCCGTAATGCTTCGGCTTGCCGAACAAGCATCGCTAAGAGAACCCGCGTACGACATCACATTCGTGTTCTACGAAGGAGAAGAAGTCGCAGAGGAGCACAACGGTCTCAGGGCCGTCTTCGCTGCCGCCCCCGAACTACTTGCGTGCGACCTTGCCGTGTTGTGCGAACCGACAGGCGGATGGGTCGAAGCGGGCTGTCAGGGCACATTACATATGCGCGCCGAGTTCACAGGGACGAGGGCACATAGTGCGCGACCCTGGATGGGCGTAAACGCGATCGCCCGTTGTGCGCCGATTCTTGCCAAGGTTGCCGAGCACACGCCAGAAGTCGTGAATATCGACGGCCTTGAGTTCACACAGGCATTGCAACTCGTGCGCGTCGAGGGTGGCGTATCGAACAACGTCGTCCCCGACGCCGCAGCTTTCGTGGTCAACCGCCGGTTCGCTCCTAGTTTTTCGGCACAAGAGATAATTGCTGAAATGCGCGCATTCTTAGATGGTGCTGATCAAACCGTTGTCATCAACGAGTCTGAAGGAGCATTACCAAATCTTGCGGACCCAACCGTGGCTGAGTTTGTTGCAACTCTCGGACTGTCGGTGCGAGCGAAACTTGGATGGACCGATGTCGCGCGTTTTGCGGCGCATGGCATACCAGCGCTCAATTTCGGGGCTGGCGATCCGACTCTTGCCCACACGGCGGATGAGTGCGTCGAACTAGCTGATCTTGCGCGGTGTTATGACTTGCTCGCGAAGTTTTGCGGAGTCTAAGTCTCAGTTAATCCTTGGGTCTTGGATAGGAGTACGACAGCAGTAGCTAGGTCTCTGCTCTGGCCTCCCTTGAGTAGCGTGAACGCCAAGCCACAGTTGTATTTCTGTGCGACTGCGCGACACCAACGCACTTGTGCTCGTGTCTGGATAACGCTCTGCGATCCAGGGAGCCGAAACCGAAGCAAGGCTTTCGTCATCGGCGGCAACATGCGATCCGACCAGAGTGATATGCCAGATACGGAGAGGTCGATCGCTCGCGCTGACTGGTGCGCATCGCCTAAGACCCGCGAATCACAAATAATCAGGTCGATTCGGCTGTCGAATGGCACGCGTACGTCGGCCCGCCGCGCCTCTAGACCATCTTCTGGCATCGTAAATGCGATGGCGGGTCGACCGTCGCGCGTAATTGTGACCTGTAGGACTCTCGTCGTGACTTCGTCATCTTGAACCGTCGTCGCTGTAGTCGCTCCAAGACGTAGTCGAACTACGGAGCCCACCGCGACAGGCTGAGCGCGATCGAACGCGATTACAGCGATGCGGTCTGAGAAACCAACTAGGTCACCGTGAACTTCGCGTCCGGCGATTATCGCAACTGCGGTAGTGCCATGTTCGGCAACGACCGGAGCGATTGAATCCATGTGTAGGTATCGTCAAAGACAGCGCGGACGTTTAAGTGGCGCAACCCCTTGGCGCTAGTTGAAACGTCCGAATTCCTGGTGTCCGTTTTTAGCTAGAGACGACGCAAGACGGTAACGACGCGTCCATAAATAGTGACTTCGGCGGGCTTGAACACCATCTCTTGCATGTCAGAGTTTTCGGGACGCAACACGATCTCGCCCTTGCGTTTCAGGTAGGTCTTTACGGTGGCTTCGTCGTCGTGGATACCAGCTACTACGACATCGCCATTATCGGCTGTTTTTTGCACACGGGCGACTATGTAGTCCCCGTCCAAGATTCCCGCGTTAATCATGGAGTCGCCACGGACACGCAACATGAACAGGTCGCCGTCGCCGGTGAAGTCCTCGGGGACAGGGATCGTTTCCTCGATGTTTTCGGCCGCAAGTACGCCTGTGCCAGCAGCGATGTCGCCGACGAGAGGAACGTGGCGAGCCGGCCTGCGCTCTACGTTGGCTCCTGATTGAGCGTCATAGGCAAGGATGATTGCCCGTGGTTTGGCAGGGTCACGCTGTAAGTAGCCCTTCTCTTGGAGCGCCGAAAGGTGAGCATGCACCGTTGATGGTGACGACAGGCCGATTTCTTCGCCAATCTCGCGGACCGACGGGGGATATCCGATGCCACGGGTGTGCTCGTCTATGTAGTCGAGCACTTGTCGCTGGCGGTCGGTGAGTGGTGCACCCGGGTATCTCTGGTTTCGTGCCATTGCGACACCGTAACACGATTGTTTGTTCGTGGCAAACACCCGTTCGATAAATCGCTTGACATCGAACGGGTGTTCGGTAATGCTTGGGACATGATTGAGACTGCATCTAGAGGGTTGACGGCTGCTTCCTGCCGTCCTCGCATCAGTACCGCTCAGCGTGGCCCGCGCACGATTTCAAACCCACAGAGCGTGGCTGTCTCAGCCGCACGGTCTACTTCTCGCATGACAAACAAAGCACAACAGTCGCATTTTGCGCCCCGGCACACCACCAGTTTCCCGGCGGCGCAGCGTGCGCTCCGCGCTCAGCAGCACCAAGTTCGCAAGCCACGCCGACCTACCGCCGCAACTTTCATGCGCCGCCGGGTCGTGGCTTTTGTACTTGGTCTATTGGTGCTTGGGGCTGCGCGACAAGCGGGTGCTGCGTTCGGCGGTACATCCCCCGAAACCCCCGAACGCCACCCGCAGACGATTAGCTATGTAGTGCAACCCGGAGACACTTTGTGGTCCATCGCTGGCATCCTCGCTCCGTCAGACGACCCTCGCGGGGTAATCGACGTGCTAAGAGACAGCCGCGACTCCGATGTGCTCATGGCAGGCGAGACAATCATCTGGGTTCAGGACTAAACGACGTACACGTAGCGGAATTGGTACCGTTAGTGCGTGCAGTGTCCGTTCTGTGGCGACAACGACGACAAGGTTGTCGATTCGCGTCCGGCGGAGGAGGGCGGGGCGATACGTCGCCGTCGCGAGTGCCTCGTATGCGCCCGCCGTTTCACTACCTACGAGCGGGTCGAGGAACTGCCTCTCGTGGTTCGCAAACGGTCAGGCCAGCTCGAGCCGTTCGATGCTCAGAAGATCCTCGCTGGCCTAGAGCGGGCAGCGTCGAGTCGCATAGAGCCAGAGGTGCTTGCCGAGGCCGTGATTTCGATCGAAGAGGACTTGCGGTCCGTCGGTACAGAGATTGGCAGCGATCAGGTCGGGATGGCTGTGCTAGATGCGCTAAGGGCCATCGACGCAGTCGCGTACCTGCGATTCGCCTCTGTTTACAAGGGTTTCGACGATGTTGCCGACTTCGAACGAGAAGTTGGCGAGTTACGACGTCAAGAACGGCTCGAAAAAACCACGGCTCCGAAGCCTCGCTTATAGCACTTCTAGAGACGCCTGGCACAAGATGTAGTGTGTGCGTCTCATCTGTAGCGCTTGTGCATGAAGTCACGAGTGCTAATCATCGCGAACGCTCTCCGACCTGGGCAAACTTGGAATTTTGGGTATTGACACGCGTGTAATTCGCATGTTGTAATGTGTCTTCATCTTGCGATGGTAGAAACGTTGACCACAACATCTTGTGGTTACAGAAATGGTCTAGGGGGACTCACGAATGACAACAGCACCACAACATCTCGCGCTCGGCATCCGGCGGCACTTCACGGCGCCAGGAGAACATGCCTATGACTCTGTCACCTGGGAGCATCGAGATGCTCGGATCCAGAACTACAGAGAGGGTGGCGACGCGTTCTTTCAACCCGGCGTCGAGTTCCCGACAACTTGGTCCCTAAACGCCACCAACATCGTCGCCCAGAAGTACTTCAGAGGCACACTCGGGACGCCCGAGCGCGAGTCGTCGTTGCGCCAGGTCATCGACCGTGTCGCAGACACGATCACAGAGTGGGGAAGCGCCGACGGCTACTTCTCTGACGACATTGAGGCAGAAGCGTTTCGCGACGAACTCAAGTACATCCTCGTACACCAACGAGCGGCATTCAACTCGCCGGTCTGGTTCAACATTGGTGTCAAAGGTGTTCCGCAGCAAGCAAGCGCGTGTTTCATCTTGTCTGTCGAAGACACGATGGACGACATCCTCAACTGGTACCGCGAAGAGGGAATCATCTTCAAGGGCGGCTCGGGCGCAGGCGTGAACCTGAGCAGGATTCGCTCCTCGAAGGAGTTCCTAAAAGGTGGCGGAACCGCGAGCGGTCCCGTGAGTTTCATGCGTGGCGCCGACTCGAGTGCAGGCACAATCAAATCAGGTGGCAAGACTCGTCGCGCTGCCAAGATGGTCATCCTCGATATTGCCCACCCAGACATCGAAGAGTTCATCTGGTGTAAAGCAATAGAAGAACGCAAGGCGCGCGCACTCAGTGCTGCTGGCTTCGACATGGACCTCGACGGCAAGGACAGCCACTCGGTTCAATACCAAAACGCCAATAACTCGGTGCGAGTAACCGACGATTTCATGCGCGCCGTTGAAAATGACGACGACTGGCACCTTCGAGCAGTAGCCGATGGCGAAATCGTAGAGACGGTGCGCGCACGCGATCTGTGGCATCAGATCGCAGCATCAAGCTGGGAATGTGCAGACCCAGGCATGCAGTTCGACACAACCATCAACAGGTGGCACACAGCGCACGCAACAGGCCGGATTAACGCGTCAAACCCCTGCAGCGAGTACATGCACCTCGATGACTCAGCGTGCAACCTTGCATCGATCAACCTTCTTAAGTACCTCGCAGAAGACGCAGGTACTTTCGATGTAACGGGATACAAGCACACTGTCGAAGTCATGTTCACCGCCCAAGAGATTCTTGTTGGCTCTGCTGACTATCCGACCCCGTCGATCGGCGAGACGAGTCGTCGATTCCGTCAACTTGGTCTTGGCTACGCCAACCTTGGCGCATTGCTCATGGCGCGCGGTATGGCATATGACAGCGATGCCGGTCGGGCATGGGCTGGTGCGCTCACGTCTCTGATGACCGGACACGCGTATGCAATGAGCGCTCGTACGGCAGCGCGTATGGGGCCCTTCGCAGGGTACGCAGACAACGCGCAGTACATGAACAATGTGCTCGAGATGCACCGGGCTGAGGCTGCCAAGATCGACGAGGACCTAGTCCCCGCGAGTCTGCTTTCGGCTGCGCAACAATCCTGGGACGAAGCCGTCGATCTCGGAACGCGACACGGTGTTCGAAACAGCCAGGCGACGGTGCTCGCTCCGACAGGCACAATCGGTCTGATGATGGACTGTGACACAACAGGTATCGAGCCAGACTTGGCGCTGAGCAAGGCCAAGAAACTTGTCGGTGGTGGCACCATGTTCATCGTGAACCAGACAGTTCCGCGCGCGCTACGCAATCTTGGATATGAGCGCGCGGTCGTCGAAGCGATCGTCGCGTACATCGACGAGAACAAGTCGATTATTGGTGCGCCTGGTCTCGACCCAGCACACCTTGGAGTCTTTGCTTGCTCGATGGGAGACAACCCCATTCACCACATGGGACATGTCACGATGATGGCAGCAGTTCAGCCATTTATCTCTGGCGCAATCTCAAAGACGGTCAACGTGCCAGAGGACGTAACCATCGAGGACTTCGAAGAAATCCATATGAGTGCGTGGAAACTCGGCCTCAAAGCCGTCGCTCTTTACCGCGACAACTGCAAAGTCGGACAACCGCTCTCTACCCAGAAGAAAGCGAGCGAACAAGGTTCGAGTTCGGAGGCTGTCGTAGAGCGAATCGTTGAACACGTCATCGTTCAGGAGCCTGTGCGTCAGAAACTTCCACGCACGCGTTCATCGAAGACATTCTCGTTCCGCGTAGCCGATTGCCACGGCTACGTGACTGTTGGCGAGTACGGCGATGGTCGACCAGGTGAACTGTTCTTGAAGGTCGCCAAGCAAGGCTCGACTCTCGCAGGGATCATGGACGCCATGGCGATCAGCGTCAGCATGGGCCTCCAATACGGAGTCCCGATCGAGGCGTTCGTCGACAAGTTTACGAACATGCGTTTCGAGCCTGCTGGCATGACTGACGATGCTGACATTCGTTTTGCTACGAGCCTTGTCGACTACATCTTCCGTCGTCTCGCTGTCGAGTACATACCGCTAGAACAGCGCGAAGCCATGGGAATCCTCACGATCGGCGAGCGCATGCAACCAACACTGCCAGGTGTCGAAGAAGCAGCGACGCAGACCAAACCTGCAGTTGGCTTAGGCCCTGACGATCTAGCGCCCTCGACGGCATTGAACAGTGAACCGCAACAGGTAGCGAAGTCCGTGCCTATCTCACGTGCAGTCGAGGTAGTGCTATGTCATGCTTGCGGCGACATCATGCAGCGCGCCGGAAGCTGTCATGTCTGCACAAGTTGCGGCGCCACAAGCGGCTGTAGCTAAGCGCCACCGAATTCCACCGCTAAGAGACATTGCGTTAGTCCCGCGGCCTAACCGCGGGACTACGTTTTGTGCTTATGAAACTAAGTACGATGCTGAATTACTCCGGCGATGTCATGGCTGCTGCCAATGAGATCACTGAGTTAGAAAAAGCCGGACTCGATTGTGTGTGGGTTGCCGAGGCCTACAGCTTCGATGCGATCTCGATGATGGGCTATCTCGCTGGCCGGACCAACACCGTCGAGATCGGTAGCGCGATAGTCAACATCTATAGCCGTACGCCGACCTTGCTCGCCATGACCGCTGCTGGCCTAGACGCGGTGAGTGGCGGCAGAATCAACCTAGGCCTTGGGGCTAGTGGTCCTCAGGTGATCGAGGGTTTCCACGGCGTAGCGTTCGACAAGCCGCTCGCTCGCACCAAGGAAGTAGTCGAGATCTGTCGGAGCGTGTGGCGTCGCGAAGTGATCGACCACCACGGAGCCACGATCGACATTCCGATTCCCGCTGGGACCGGTACAGGCCTAGCGAAACCGCTGAAGTTGATCAACCAGCCCGTGCGCGATCAGATCCCGATTTGGATCGCGAGCTTGAAACACAAGAGTGTCGAGGCAACAGCAGAACTTGCCGATGGCTGGATCCCAATTTTCTACGTGCCAGAACGCGCTGACATCGTGTGGGGCGACGCGCTCAGCATCGGCAAGCAAAATCGCAGCGGAGATCTCGGACCGTTATCGATTATCGCTGGTGGTCCCGTGATGTTCACCGACGACAGAGACCTCGCGTCCAAGATCAACGACTTCGGACGCGGCATGGCAGCGCTGTATGTAGGCGGGATGGGCGCGCGTGGCAAGAATTTCTATAACGACATCATGTGTGCCTATGGGTGGGAAAGCGAAGCGAAGACGATTCAAGATTTATATCTAGATGGCAAGAAGGCAGAGGCAGCAGCTGCAATACCAGCGGACTTCCTGAGTGCTTCGTCGTTGGTTGGAAGCGAGGGATACATCGCAGAGCGGGTTGCGGCATACGCCGCAAGCGGTGTTACGCACTTGCAGTTGACGCTGATTGGTTCTACTGAGCAAAAATGCGAGACACTCGAACGACTCCGAAAGCTCGTTGCATAAACCGAAAAGGGTTGCCAGTACGAGAGTCGCCCCGGGCACTAGACCCGGGGCGAGTTTTATAGGGGCTTGTTGCTTTACGGACGATTCCGAAAGTTGCCCGCTTTTTCACGATGCTCAATTTTCGTCGGCGAGTGCGTCGTTGCGCACGGCTGTTGCGTTGTGAGAACATTCGCGTGGTTGAGCGGTCAGCGCTCAGAACCGCGCGAACTGCCCAGGCGGAGAATCCTCGCCCATGGCCACTCCTTTCGGGTTGGCTGTTCGCTTTGCCGTCCCTAAAGACTGCTCCCTAGATAGCAGTTAGTCAAGCCGAAAGTTGGCCCCGTTTCCACCAAATGTGTGAGAGATCCAACAGTCGCACATAACGTGACTTCACTATGGGAGCAGCACCTTCGACACCGATTCACCCGCTATCGATGCTTACCGCCGTAGAGGTGAAACGCGCCGTAGAGATCATCAAAGCGACCGGCAGAGTCGCAGAGGGAGCACTGTACGCGCACATAGTGCTAGCCGAACCAGATAAGGCGACGCTGGCCGCATGGAAACCTGGAGTCGACCCAGGAAGACACGTTCGAGCACAGATAGTTCCCGGGCCTGAACTTGAACTGATTGAAGCGACCGTGAGCCTCGCTCAAGGTGTGGTCACGGAGTGGCGCGTCGTGACAGGAGAACGGCCGACGCTGTTGTTTCGCGAAACGGCCAACGCGATGTTCACGACGCGCGCTCACCCTGAGTACATCGCTGCGTTAGCAAAGCGTGGCATAATTGACGTTGAGAACGTGCAGATCGACACTTGGCCGGCAGGAACGTTCGGTTACGACGCAGAGCAAGGTCGTCGGATTGCTAGATGTCTCTCGTTTGTGCGCGAGTTCCCTACCGACAACGGGTACGCGCGCCCGGTCGAGGGCCTGATTGTTCATTTTGACCTCGGTCGTAATGAGGTCATCGAGGTCATAGACCACGGCAGCGTGGAACTGCCCCGCGCTCATGCTCGTTACATGGCAGCCGATCATCAGCCATTGCGGGCTGACGTCAAACCTCTCCACATAACCCAGCCCGAGGGTCCGAGTTTCGCGGTGGCCGGCAACCTGATCGAGTGGCAGAAGTTCGCTGTCAGGATCACGTTTGATCCTTACGAAGGTCTAGTGCTGCATGGCGTCACGTATGAGGGCAGATCGATCGCTCATCGGCTGTCCATGAGCGAGATGGTTGTTCCGTACGGCGACCCTGGCGAGATTCACGGCTTTAAGAATGCGTTCGATGCTGGCGAGTGGGGACTTGGCCGCATGACCCAGCCTCTTACGCTTGGCTGCGATTGTCTTGGCGAGATCTATTACTTCGATGCTGTGCTCGCAACCGAAGGTGGCAAACCATGGGTGATCGATAACGCGATCTGTATGCACGAAGAGGACTACGGAGTTTTGTGGAAGCATGTCGACCTGTTCGGCGGCACGAGCGAAGTTAGGCGTTCACGCAGACTCGTGATTAGCCACATTGCGACAGTTGGAAACTATGAGTACGGCTTCTATTGGTACTTCTATATGGACGGCAATATTCAACTCGAGGTGAAGCTCAGTGGAATCCTCTCGGTCGGCGCGATTGAACCAGGGTCTCTGCGCGAGTTCGGTAACGAAGTAGCGCCAGGCGTTTATGCGCCGTTTCATCAACACATGTTTTGTGCGCGCCTAGACCTCGACGTCGACGGCGAAAACAACAGCGTCTACGAAGTTGAAGCCGAAAGAGTTCCGCCTGGTCCAGGCAATCCTTGGGGCAACGCTTTTCGAGCGAAGAAGACGCTGCTAGAGACTGAGAAGGCAGCACAAAGAGAGGTAAATCCAGCCGTTTCGCGTTCGTGGAGAGTTGTCAGCGAGACGGCCCGTAACGGGATGGGTCAACCAACCTCTTACAAGCTCGTTCCCACGATGAGCACGCCGACTCTCTTAGCCCACGAGACGTCTTCTGTAGGTAGGCGTGCCGAGTTCGCGCAGCACAATCTCTGGGTTACTCCTTACGCTCCAGCCGAGACTCGAGCCGCCGGGGACTACCCGAACCAGTCGAGTGGTGGCGCCGGGCTTCCTGAGTGGACTGCGGCCGACCGATCGCTAGTCGATACCGATGTTGTGCTCTGGTACAGCTTCGGAATTACGCATTTCCCACGCCCAGAAGACTGGCCGGTAATGCCAACCGAGTACACAGGGTTCTTGCTCTCACCGGTTGGATTCTTCGACCGAAACCCGGCACTCGATGTTCCACCAAGCGAGCCGGGTGGCAACGGCAGCTCCTGCCACTAGGTTGCACGCAATGGGACAATGGAGCAGATCAGAACTCGACGCAGCGCACGAGAAATTTCAGGCGGCAGCGGCCACCGCTGGCCGATCAGGTGACTGGCGCGTGTGGGCCGACATGTTCACAGAGGACGCGACCTACATAGAGCATCACTACGGCAAGTTCAACGGTCGTGAAGAAATCTATAAGTGGATCTCCGAGACGATGAAAGACTTCCCCTATAACGAGATGACCGAGTATCCGCACGACTGGTGTGTGTGCGATGAGGAACGTGGGTGGTGGATTTGCCAGATCGAAAACCGTTTCAACGACCCGGGTGACGGCAAGATCTATCAGGCATACAACCTCACGGTGCTCAAATACGCTGGCGACATGTTGTTCTCCTCAGAAGAAGATGCATACAACCCAGCAAACTTTGGTCCGATGGTGAAGGACTGGCTAGCAGCTAAGAAAGCGCACGCAGCTAAGCAATAGGCGTCGACGCCAGTACCCAAATGTCGCGGTCGATGCCTTCGAAGCTTCGGTTCCAGCCGTATAGGTCGAGAAACCGTTCGGCGCTTTCGAACTTTTCAAAGTCGTGGCGCATGACTAGGTAGCGCACGCGAGAGTTCGCCAGTAATTCCATGTCGAACGCGTCCGGGAAATACAGCATGTCGCTGCGAAGTTTTATGTAGTCCTTGGGAAAGAGGCCCGTGTATCCGTTCAGTAACGGGTGGCCGTGTTCGAGTCCTGCGAGCATCGAAGTAGTCGTATCTTCGTAATCGTTCACGGAGCCGGTAGCGGGGAACGGGATCATTACGACCGGCCCAGCTTCGGCATCTTTTAGCCAGACAACCCAATCGAACTTTGTGACTTCGGAGACCTTGCCTAGCGGTTGATTCCAGTGGACTGTCTCAACCACGGACATCACTACGAAGCAGACAGCGATAACTCGCGCTGTGCGCTGATCCCAAAGCCAACGAATCGCCACCGCGCTGAGAATTACGAGCACCACTTGTGTTAGTGCTGCGGCCCGAAACGGACTTCGAAGTCGATCGAAGCCAGGCGCGTGGTCGCGAAGCCATGCGTATGGGGCGAACCATCCGATACGAATCCGAAGGCCGAATGAAACGATGAACATCAGCGCTGCGGTTGCTGTCGCGGCTGTAGTTGTTTTGCGGTTGCCCCTCTGTGAAACTACGACACCTGTAGTGGCAAGAGCGAGCAAGAACCCACCAGGAAATAATGCTTGACCACTCGTTCGTTCTTTAGCCCATGGCACATTCAGCGTGTTGTCATCGTGCGTGATCCAATCATTGGTCTTGGCACTGAGATCGGTGACTAGCTTCGTGCTCCACGAACCGTCGGCAGTTTCGCTCTGTTGCGCCAAGGTGAAAGGCGCAGCGATTACTACCGCAAGTACGCACGCGAGCGCGATGTCGCCAAGCAATTTCATCGGTCGCCGATTTCGCCGCACAACCATGATTGGTCCTGCCACGAGCAGGGCTAGCGCCGCGAAAAGTGCGTAGTAGCCAGAAACCAGCGATAGCACTCCGAGCCATGCGCCAGCAGCGCCGAGGCGTAACGATGAGGGTCGCTGCCGATATGCGATGAGCCGTTCGAAGAGCAACAGAAATGGGAAGATCGCTATTAGCTGAAGTACCCCCAACTCGTTGAACACAAATGCGAGCGTTTGCGCCAACGCTCCTGTTAGTAGTGCCGGAACGAGAGAGGCACCAAGTCGACATGCAATCGCGGTCATAGCGAGGCCATTTGCGCACAAGAATGCCAAGAGGCAGAGGTTGTAAGCACCAACGTTGCCAGCGATCGGTCGAAAAAGTGCGAACAGGGCTCCCGTCAAGGGTTGTATCTCGGAACGCCCGAAGGTTCCGTGGTCGGGCCAGAAGATTGGCGCATCGAAGTAGTCGCGGTAGAAATGGCCGATTCGATCTGCGTTGAACTGCAAGGTCCACAAGTTGAACTGAGGGACGGTCAGTGCTGACTCGGAGCCAAGGGGTAGGCGCGTACGCCAATGGAGTGCGAGTGGCCATGTCGTTATGACCGATAGCGCAGAATGAAAAGCGATTGCGATCGTGGCTTTGCGGAGTCGCACGGTAGAATCTGGTTCCTTCGCTTAGTCGGCGGGCATCGCAATCGTAGGAGCCGCGAGCACATGGGTTTTAAAGTCGGAGATCGGATCGTCTACCCCCACCACGGGGCGGCCGTGATCGAGAAAAAAGAAAAGCGCGATATCGACGGTGCGAAAGTCGACTTTTTCGTATTGCGCATGGCAAACAACGATCTCATGATCTCAGTACCGGTATCGAAGGCCGAGAGCGTAGGCATGAGAGCGCCGATCTCATCAGATGATGTAGATGACCTGTTCGTGTTACTTTCGAAGAAAGATGTCAGAGAGCCAACGAACTGGAGTCGGCGGTTCAAGAACCACCAAGAAAAGCTCAAGAGCGGTGACGTCTATCAGGTCGCAGAAGTTGTCCGTAACCTCGCGCTTCGTGAGACGAGCAAAGGGCTCTCTGCTGGCGAGAAGTCAATGCTCGTCAAGGCTCGCCAGGTGCTTGTGTCTGAACTCAGTTTCGCTCTCAACGTCTCAGACGAAGAGGCCATGCGGCGCCTGCTCGAATCTCTCTCCTAGAGAGTCCGAAGTCAGTCTCTAATCAGAGAGCTGACCACTTCGATATGGCTCGTCATCGGGAATAGATCGACTGGCGTAGAACACACGAGACGGTAGCCACTCTCGCAAATTGCTGCCACGTCTCTGGCCATCGCAGCTACATCGCAACTAACGAGCGCAATCTTCTCGGCCTTGCATCGCAGGAGGGACTCGACTCCGTCTTGGCCTAGACCTACTCGGCTCGGATCAGCCACAACAGCCTGATAGGTCTGCTTCGCTCGCCAGCGCTCGACAGCAATCCTGTGCACCTTGAAGTTCGGATGATCCGCGAGATTGTGGCGACAGTCGGCGACGGCGCTCGGGTTGCCCTCGACTGCTACGACCTGCGCAGCCGGAATTGTTGCGGAGAACAGTCCGACACCGGAATAGAGGTCTGCAAGAGATTCAATGTCGTCACCGAGCGCTGAACGCACGAGTTTCACAATTTCTTCTGCACCGTCTGTGCGGATCTGAAAGAAACTGCGAGCGCTAACGCGGAAGCGGTGGCCAGCAACGATTTCGTGATAGGTGCCAGTGCGCTCGGGAGAGTTCGCTGTCGGAGCGACCCGGAGCGTTTCGTTGGTGTTTACACCGTACGCAAGCTCACCCTCGCGACTCGCGCTCCAGTCTGTGTTTGTCAAAATCTGTTCGAGCTTTGGGTGGAGCACAGCACAAGAATCGACTGTGATTGGGAGGTTGGTGCGTGCCTTGCGGAAAGCTGCATGCCCTGACTGCACCAAGAAACGTGCGCGTTGGCGGTAGGCGAGCGACTCGAGTTCGATGGTCTCGGCTACAGGTGCATCGGCGATACGAGCAATTCGCGCTAGGGCATCGATAACAATGTCACGCTTTAGCCGTGCTTGTGCGCTAGGAGCGATGTGTTGCCAGTCGCATCCGCCACAGCCTGCAGCGACGTGGGGGCAAGGTGGTTCCACGCGATCGGCAGATGCCAGAAGTACATCGGTTACGTCGGCGAACGCTAGGTCGCGCTTGGCTTTTGTAACCTTGGCTACGACGCGCTCGCCAGGGATGCCGCCGGAAACCATGATGATCCGGCCATCGGCTGCTCTCGCGAGTCCGTCGCCACCCGCGACAGCCTTTTCGATTGTTACTTCGATGAGGTCGCCGCGTTCCATACAGCGACATTCTCGCGGGTCATCGTTCGAAATCTAGGAAAGGCGTTAGACCCCTTTTGCTTCACTCAGTTTCTTGGTGAAGAAATCGAGCACCTGATCTAAAGCTGCTCGTGTCGGAGTCCCTGCGCGGTTGTCCAGGTCTTCAGTAAGCACCGAATGGGCGCGCGCCTTGTGGCCATGCGTATTAGCCGGCGAGCTATCGAGTGTTACCGAAATGAACTTGTCTCCGAGAGCGTCTTCGAGTGCGCGCCAGCGCGCGTGCGGCACAAGTTTGTCGTGACTGAATCGCAGTCCTAGTACCTCGCAACCAGTAGCGGCACGATCGATGACGACTCGACGGTCGGCATCGCTCAAACCGAGGCTCGCGAAACGATCGGACTTTCCGGCGGGAAATGGGAGAGAAGGCTGAGACAAAACGGGTGCTACGACCGTGTCGTCGATCATCATTGCTAGAGCGAAGCCTCCAGAAAAACACATGCCGACCGCGCCCACGCCGGGTCCGCCACATTCGGCGTGCGCAACTTTGGCTAGGGCGCGGAGCCATGAAATAACTGGTGAAGTTGCATCGAGCGCCCAGGTCGAAAACTCTTTCGAGACGCAGACCTTTGCTACGGAGGAAGCTAGGTATGCGCCACTCGGAGCTTTCCCAGGTGTGCCGACAAGCGACGGCATGAACACGGTGAAGCCACGGTCGACCACCATGCTTGCGAACTCTGCAACTTTCGGCGTGATGCCTGGGATTTCATGGATCACGATCACTGCCGGACCGGAGCCGCGGCGATACACAGGTTTCGTTGTGCCGCCAGCCTCAAATTGCGTTTGGGTCCAGCCATCAAGTTCGGGTCCGGTCATGAGAGCCGACTCTATGTGCGCGACGACGGGTTGAACGAGCGCATCGCAAACCTAGGTCGGAGCGATCTGCTCTGTAATCTCAGCTCCATGGCACCCCAGTTCATTATCACTATGCGCAACCTTCGTCGGGTGCACCCGCCCGAAAAAGAAGTCCTGCGCAACATAAACATTTCGATGTATCCCGATGCAAAGATCGGTGTGCTCGGAAGCAATGGATCAGGCAAGAGTTCGCTACTTCGAATCATGGCTGGCGAAGACGACGGCTATCAGGGCGAATGTCGGGTCACCCCTGGGTTTCGTGTCGGTCACCTGCACCAAGAACCCATCCTCGATGCTTCAAAAAGCGTTCGTGACAACGTCATGGACGGCGTAGGCGAAATCAAGGGTTATCTCGATCGGTTCGAAGAGGTCTGCAACGCCATGGGCGACCCAGATGCCGACTTCGACAAGCTGCTCGCCGAGCAGGCCGATCTTCAAGACAAGATCGATGCGGTGAATGGTTGGGAAATCGATCGGACACTTGATATCGCCATGGATGCGTTGCGATGTCCACCAGACGATGCCGACGTCGCGACCTTGTCGGGTGGTGAGCGTCGGCGAGTCGCTCTTTGTCGCCTGCTGTTGAGCAAGCCAGACATGTTGCTTCTCGACGAACCAACAAACCACCTTGACGCCGAGTCCGTGCTGGGACGCCTCCAGACCTCCTGCCGAACGGCCGCCCACTTGCCTCCAGAAGCGCTGCGCCCGCTCGCCGCCAATGACGCCTCCCTGACCGTCCACGCCACCCACACGCTCCTTCGGGAATTAGAA
>SXGT01804989.1_pt1 | contig 50463 bp, 42 predicted proteins | sample 3176221 | NCBI WGS metagenome assembly SXGT01 (sample SAMN11356862, study PRJNA531348) | freshwater metagenome | isolation source: freshwater sample F1-120 | place: China: Fuxian Lake, Yuxi | collected 2017-12-25
ATAAGACCTTCAAGATTGCAGCAGACGGTACCGTGCGTATTCTTGATGAGGCAGGCAATGTACTGATGCAGCATGACGTTGAAGCCGGTGATATCTGGCGTGGTTGCCAGGCAAAAGACCTGCCGATTCAGGACTGGGTCAAGCTGGCTGTACGTCGTGCCCGTGCCACCGGAGCACCGGCCATCTTCTGGCTGGACAAAAACCGTGGTCACGATGCCCAGATGATCGAAAAGGTTAACAAGTACCTGAAGGATCACGACACCACTGGTCTTGATATCCAGATCATGGCACCTGTTGATGCTATGTTGTTTACCTGCAAGCGCGCAAAGGCCGGTCAGGACACCATTACCGTAACCGGTAACGCACTGCGGGATTATCTGACCGACCTGTTCCCGATTCTTGAACTGGGTACCAGCGCCAAGATGCTTTCCATTGTTCCGCTCATGAACGGCGGTGGACTCTTCGAGACCGGCGCTGGCGGGTCCGCACCCAAACATGTGCAGCAGTTTGTTGCCGAGAATTCACTTCGGTGGGATTCGCTGGGTGAGTTCCAGGCTCTCGGTGCGAGCTTAGAGCACATCGCGTTGACAACAGGGCATGCGCGAGCCAAGGTGCTCGCGCAAACGATCGACGAAGCTATCGCGACATACCTCGCGAACAACCGTGGTCCGGCGCGCAAAGTTGGAGACCTTGATAATCGAGGAAGTCACTTCTACTTCGCGTTGTACTGGGCGCAAGCACTCGCGGCGCAGACAAGAGACACAGGCCTTGCTTCGCATTTCGCACCGATCGCGTTAGAGATGGCCGAACAGGAACAATGCATCGTGGCAGAACTGAACGGCGTACAAGGCAAGGCGATCGAGATGGGTGGCTACTACCATCCGTCCGCCGCGATCTTAGAGAAGCTCATGCGCCCGAGCGCAACGCTCAACGCGATCGTTTCTCAAAGTGCATGTGCGCTGCAGAGTGCATGCTGACGCTTACTCTGCGAGTGCGAGATCTTCGGCGTGATTGATGTTCACGAGTTCTCGCGCATCGAGTGCAACGGTCGCGATATTGCTCGTTGCGAGCCCTCGCTGTAGGGAGAACTGTCGCTGTTCGACCATCGCAGCAAGCGCTGGTCGAGCAGTGGCACGGTACAAGCCAACGCAGGGATGCAATCGCTGGGTGGTCGCGAGTACAGCGATCGCGGCAGGTTCTTCTATGGCACGCGAGAGGATTTGCACAATCGACTGTGGTGAGATGTTGGGCATGTCTCCGGCAAGCACAAAGACATCTCCAGCGCAGACATCGAGTGCCGAGAGGATTCCGCCGAGTGGTCCGATGCTTGGGAACCGATCAAAAAAAGTTCCATCAGCCTTGTTGACGAGACTTTCGTGGCAAGCACCGACGAGTTTGACGCGAGAACCAAAGACGGCACGCAGCGCTGCGATCGGGCGTTGCACGAGGAGGTTGCCGTTGCCTTCATCGAGAGTAGGCGAAAGGTGTTCGCGCAATTTGTCTCGTCCGAACCGGCGGCTCTTCCCTCCAACGAGCACGATGGGTTGTGTGTGGGCCGTGCTGTGTTCGAGTGGAGCACCTCTACATGGCATGGTGGATCACCGATCCTGTCCTCGCGATTGCATCGGGGCGACCATCATCTTGCACATCGCCGCGTAAGGTCTCGATCGCATGCGGCAGCATGTCAAGAATCGCCTCAAGGGTTTCGGTCGCGCCGCGTGGTGATCCTGGGAGCGTGAGGATCAGCGTGCGGTTGCGCGTGCCTGCGATCCCGCGAGAGAGAAATGTGCGTGGTGTTTTCACCATGCATCGAAAGCGTGCGAGTTCCATGAGTCCTGAATGCTCGCGATGCAAGATGCTCCGAGCGGCTTCTGGCGTGACATCGCGAGGAGCGAGTCCAGTTCCTCCGGTGCTCACGAGGAGATCAATCTCGCACGCCTTGTCTGACCACGCGGTGAAGCACTCCGCGAGCGCCTGTGCATCGTCCGGAAGGCAGCAGGTCCGAACGACTTGGGCATCGAGTTTCTCTTGAAGCAGTGCGACGAGCGCTGGACCGGATATATCGACGGTCTCGCCGCGAGAGCAACGATCGCTGACGGTGAGCACTGCTGCGCGAATCACACGCCCCATCGGCTTGGTCGTTGTCGTCATGCTTGCGCCTCCGGCGCGTCGGCACGGTAGGTTCCACTTCGCCCGCCGCGCTTTTCAAGCACGCGCACACCTTCGATGATCATGGATCGATCGACGGCCTTTCCCATGTCAATCACGGTCAGGCACGCGACCGTCACCGCCGTGAGTGCTTCCATTTCGACGCCAGTTCGTGTGTGGCAGTGCACCGAGGCCCGCACGCGCACTCGGCGCGCCTCGAGATCAATCGCAATGTCGATGCCGTCAAGCGGAAGGGTGTGGCAGAGTGGAATCAGTTCGTCGGTTCGCTTGGCCGCAAGGACTCCTGCGACACGAGCAACTTCAAAGACAGATCCCTTCGCGAGGGAGTTTTCGCGAATGCGAGTTTCGAGCGCTTCGGAAATTCTCACGAAGCCCTCCGCTTGCGCGAAACGCTCCGTCACGGGCTTCGCCCCGACATCCACCATGCTCGCATCGCCAGCGCGATTGATATGGGAGAGCTCAGTGGGATGCTGTGGAGTACTTGACATAGGGTTTCTCTGAAAGCTGCTACGAAGGCCAAGCGTAGAAGGGCGCGTAAGAGAGTGGCGGGGCGGCCCGTGTGGTTTCGTGAGGCGGAATCTCGACGAACCCGTGTGAACGACCAATGCTCTGCGTATCGCCCGATCCGCGAGAATCGATGAACCTTGCGCATCCAGAGCTGTCGAGCTCGACGAGTCGATACCACCACAGTCCCAAGCGCTGGCCGTCGTCGTGCGCGAGCGCGATGCGGGGCACTATAGAGTGTGAGCATGCGCCTGCGCATTGTTCGAGCACAGGCATGACGATGCGAAGCGCCGTAGCCATCGTCGCGACGGGATTGCCTGGCAACCCAAACACAGGGGTTCGCATGCCGAGGCTGTTTCGAAGCACCGCTCCGAGCATCGGTTTTCCGGGTCGTTGTGGTAAGCCGTGGAACACGATTTCGGCACCCAACGACGAGATCGCGGCGGAGACGGCATCGCGGTGTCCCATCGAGACGCCGCCAGTCAGGATGATCGCATCGCTCGATGCGTGTGCGCGCGTCAATTTCTGCACGATGTCGGATTCGTCATCGCGTGCGTGTGTAACCTCCGCCAACTCGATCCATGGTTTGGCGATGCACAGCGCAGACAGGGCTGGGGCGCTTGCGTTTCGCACTTGAAATGCCCCGAGTTCCTCGCCTGGCCGCACGAGTTCATCGCCCGTCGTGATGATGGCAACCCGAAGTCGCTTGCACACGCGTGCTGCAGGCGCGCCCGCGCTAATCACTGCAGCGACCGACGCCGCGGTCAGCAGCGTGCCCGCAGGGACGGCGACTTCTCCTTTCGCGGCATTCTCTCCCGCTCGGCGAATGTGCGCCCCTCTTCGCGCTTGGGTTGCAGTGCTGCGGTCAATGACGATGTGGGTTGGAGCGCTCGAGGAGTCCTGGCCGAAACACTCCCGCACCAGTTCGCGCGGGAGCACGATGTCTGCAGAAGCAGGCAGCGGTGCTCCAGTCACGATGCGCGCTGCTTCGATTTGTTCGGCGCAAAGCGTTGGGGGCGTGCATCCGATCCATGCGTCGTGATGCACTGGGACGACGAGCTCCTCAGTAGTCGGATGCGCATCGCAGTACGCGCGCAAAGATCTCCAATGCAGCGCGTAGCCGTCCATTGCTGAGTAATCAAACGCGGGGCTTGGATGGTCATGCAATTCGTCCTCCGCGAGAACACGACCTCGAGCCTCGCTCCATGGGCACACCTCTATGGGGTGACGACGCTCCGTTTGCTGTCGTTTCGAAACATCGAGTGCATCGAGCATTCCAAGAATGGCGGCGTCAGGTGTCTCAAATACAAACTTCAGCTCGGCTGGTGGTGTGCTGAGGATCATCGCTACAGTGCTTCCATGAAAGTTGATGTACTCGTCTTTGGTCAAGCGCGAGAACGCGCAGGCGCGGACCGGGTTTCCGTTGAGGTGCCGGATGCGGCGTCGGTCGAGGAACTGCTCGTTGGTTTGCATACCCAGCATGACGCGCTCCGACCGCTCATGACGGCCGCACGAATCGCCGTGAATGGCGCGTTCGTGCCGTCGAGACAAGTGGTCCGTGCACACGACGAACTCGCGCTCATTGCAATGGTAGGTGGCGGTTGAAAGTGATTGCGACGATCATCGACTGTCCCGTCACGCCCGAAATCGAGCGAGTGTTGCTCGCGTGTTCGGGCGCCTGCTCCGAGTGCGACTGTCGAGCGGGCGAAATTGGGTGCGCCATACGGTTCGATGGACTTGTGCGCAGGCTTGAGTCGACGGGCGAGATCGACCAACCGGAGGGGCGTGCGTTGCGACCTTTGGTTGGACTCGTGTACGAGGCGTACGAGCCAATGGCGAGCCGCGAGTTCGCGTCGCTCGCGCAATCGATCGCGAGAGAGTTCTCCCTCGCAGCCATCAGCGCGATCCATAGTCGAGGACTCGTGAAGGTCGGGGAAGTCAGTTTCGTCTTGATTGTCGAGGCTTCGCATCGTCGAGAGGGCATTGCCGCAGTGCAGGCGTTTATCGATCGATTGAAGTGTGATGTTCCGATCTGGAAAAATCCGGTTTGGGCGTGACATTTGCGATGATGGATTGATGTGCATCATGGTCAACCAACCAGTGTCAGTTTCACGCCCGCAATCACGAGCACGCAGGCGAGGACGCCGCGGAGTGATGCGAAGTTGAGGCTTCGACTACCGATCGAAGCGCCGACGAGGCCGCCACAACCAGCAGCGACGACGAGCGGCGCAATGCCTTCCGGTATCTCCGCTCCATCGACGCACAATCCTGCGAGCCCTGCTGCAGAATTCACGAGAATGAAGCATGCGCTGCATGCCGCTGTCCGCTTCGGATCAGCCCACGCCAAGAGGAGCAGGACGGGGCTAAGAAGAATCCCGCCTCCGGTTCCCGTGAGACCAGAAAACAACCCGATCGCGGCTCCGATCGCAAGGCATGTGCGAACACTTGGCTGCACGGGTTGTTGAGCATCACGGAGTGTGCTGCGCGTTATCCACAGGATGCGACCGGCGGCGCAGAGCAGTGCGATCCCAATCGCTCCTCGAAGCGCGGTGGCGGGCAGTTCGAGCGTGCCTCCAAGAAATGCGGCGGGCACCGATGTGGCGAGGAAGGGCCATGTAAGGCGCCATGAGAAGTGGCCTGCACGAGCAAACTGCACGAATGCGATAGTCGCGACGAGCACATTGATGGTGAGTGAGGTCGGACGCATCATTGCCGTGTTCACGCCCATCAGCGCCATGAGCGCGATGTATCCCGATGCTCCGGCGTGTCCGACGCTCGCGTACAGCGCGCCCACGAGGACGAAGAGGAGTGCGAGGATGGAAATGGTTTCGTTCGGCACTGAGGTTCGTCTCTTACCCGCCGATGGCGGACATTCCGCGGCGAGGCTGAACAAAGTCTGTCCCAGAGATTCCGTGAGAGGATTGCTTATTCCAAGTCGCCTCGAGGAGTCGATCTGCGATCGATGCGTCGGACGCGTTCCATCGAAGCAGGTCGCGCACATCCCACTCATCCGTACTGAACAAGCACGGGCGAAGCTTTCCATCTGCGGTCAGCCTCAGTCGACTACATGCGCCGCAGAATGGGCTGCTCACAGGTGCAATGAATCCAATGCGTCCGGCTGCGCCGTCAGCGAAGGCAAACAGCGACGCCGTCGCAGACGGATCGCACGAGTCGAGTGCAAGCAGTGGATAGCTTGTCTCGATGTGTCGCCTCGTCTCAGCTGCAGACACGAACTTTGAAGCGTCCCACGCGTGCGCCGCGTCAAGCGGCATGTACTCGATGAATCGAACATCGATCGCGTATTGACGCGCGAGGTTGGCGAGTGCGAGCGTCTCACCATCATTGACGCCCCGGATGAGAACGGCGTTGACCTTTGTTTCCGAGAAGCCGAGCGAAATGCAGTCTTCAATCGCCTCAAGCACGCGTTGTGGCGTCGTCGTCGATCGCGTGATGGTCGCAAACCGCTCCTCATCGAGTGCGTCAAGACTCATCGTGACGCGTGAGAGGCCGGCATCCTTCAAACGCGACAGTGCGTCTCGCGTGAGCCGTGACCCATTCGTAATGAGTGCGATTTCAACAGTTGTCGCCTGTCGAATCCCTGCAATGATCTGCTCAAGTTGTGGATGCAGCGTTGGTTCGCCGCCCGTCAGCCTGATCTTTCGAATCCCGAGCGATTCCGCGATGCGCGCCACGCGCACGAACTCTCGGGGCGTGAGAAGTGTTGCAGTCTCCGCAAACTCGCAGTCCGTGCTCATGCAGTAGGTGCAACGAAAGTTACATCGGTCGGTGATGCTGATGCGGAGATCGCGGATCACGCGCCCGTGCGAATCGATGAGTCGGCGTTGCATCCCCCAAGGGCGAGACGACGCGCATGCGTGCGAAGTATCGGGTCGTTCGCGGGACAGTGTAGGAAGCGCGATCGTGCGGGTCATGGAGTTGATGCCCTCCATGGCTGCGCGATCCAGAGATCGTCTGCCACAGCCGTGAGTTCGCTCGCGAGTTCGGAGATGTAGTAGCGGCCCTTCCGTTTCGCAGCCTCGTACCACGGATTCATGAGCACGGAACGCAGGACGAACACGCCCTCGCGCCGGTACTCCTCATCGGACACGCCGAGCGACTCGAGGAACGCTCGAACACTGTCTGGCGCATAGCGGTGCGCTTTGAATTCCGTGCGGCTGACGAAGAAGGACTGGTTGTACACGCGTTCGCCGGGGCGCAACGTGAATTGCGCGTGCACCGCCCGATTGAGCGCGTTGATTGACGCGAGTGAGGCGCCATGCTCCAGAGGTCGAAATGCAAAGCACACAATGTTGCTACTTGTGGCGCACGGAAATGCAGCGCGAACGACGCACGCTGACTTTCTTGCGGGGATGATTTTGAGGAGCGCGTGGAGTTCGCACGCATTGCGAATCGTTTCTTTGAGTAGCCGTCCGTGACCGGCGTTGTCGAGCGGGATGAGTGTGTGGCTCAGCCACACCGCAGCGGCGGCTGCGCCCGGCTTACTGCCTTCGAGGATACTGACGCCGATCGAGTCAAGAAGGTCAGTTTGCGAACCATTCTCACATGGAGCGTCGAGATATGGAGCGTCCTGACGAGCCAGTAGTTTGACGGACGCGTGCTTGAAGCACACGGCGCCCGCTGGGTAGGGGATGTAGCCGAGTTTGTGCGGGTCCACGACGATGGAGTCGGCCTCGCTGATCTTCTCGAGGGCGCCGCACACGCTTCGGATTGGAAGTTCCAATGCAATCTGTTCTACGCGATGCTCTATCTGCACGCAGGTCGTTGAGTCGCCCAGACCCGTCCGATCTGGAATCGTGATAGAGCGAAGGTATCCCCCATACGCGGCATCGGCGTGCAACCAGAAGGAACTTGCGCCGCGAGACTCACGCGAAGTCCGAAGTGCCGCAATCTCGTCGATCGGATCGACGACGCCCTCCTCGGTTGTCCCCGCGATCGCGACGACGGCGATGACATGCTGCCCGGACTGTTCGAGTGCGTCGATGTGTGCATCAAGCGCGTCGACGCGCATGCGCAGATCATGGTCAACTGGAATAGCGTGAAGTGCATTGCGACCAATGCCGAGAAGATCCGCCGCCTTGGAGAGAGAATAGTGATGCGTTTCTGGCGCAAGAATGACACCGCGCGAGCCTGTGCATCGCTCGATCGATGCAACGCCGTGGACGGCAATGTTGAACCGCGAGGTTCGAAGGTGTTCGAGGCACTCTTGTCGAGCGGGCGCGAACTCGAGCGCGGTCGCGAGCGCGCCGAGAATGTCCCGCGGCGCAAGTGATAGGAGTCGCGAGGAATCCGTGAGGCATGCGGCGCGGGGGAGGCGACTTGCATCGAACCACTCTGCGAGCGCGAATGGTAAGTACTTCACGCTTCGTGCAATCCAGAGCGCTTCGATGTTTGCGATCGTTCCGCCGCTCGTCAGGTGCGCCCAACTGCTGGCGTCATATCCGAGCATGCGCGCGATGAGCTGGGCCGCTTCGAGTTCCAATCGAACGGTGACAGGAGCCGCGTCGGTCGAGACATTGTTCGGGTTGTAGAGCATCGCCGCGAAGTAGCCCGCAATGCTTGGAAGCGTTTGTTCCGAAAGCATGTGCGCGGCGTATCGAGGGCTGTGAAACGGGAAATCTGATTTCAATCGCCCAAGCAGTTCCATCAAGCGATCTTGGAATTCGTCTTGAAACGCCTCCGCTCCTAGGCGAAGCGAACGGTCGACGACGGAACCGTCTTCTGGAAAATAGTTCCTCCGCCAAGAGTGATAGTCCTGGAGGATGCGATGTATCGACAAACTGAACCACTCGCCATTTTCTGCCTTTGGACCGGCAAACCACCCGCTCCACGCCACAGCATCCGTGCGCGGAGGGCGCGTCGGATCGGTCATGCGCGGGGCGAGTGTTGATCCGTCAGTCATGGCGTGAGAATTGCTCCTGAGCCCAACTCCAAGCAGAAACGGTGCGAGGAAAGCCGACCGTGTTCATGCCCAGCAGAATCGACTGCTCGACTTCCTCGGTGCTCGCGCCATGCTGAAGCGCGCGACGGACATGGCTGCGAAGCGCTGACTCGAGTCCAGCGCCAACACAGATCCCGATTTTGATCAGCGCGAGTGTTCTTGCGTCGAGCGGTCCAACGCTGTTGACGGACTGAGCGACACTCTCATGCGCGCGCCCAAGATCTGGATACTTCGCGATGAACGCGCGAAATGTTGGCGGTGGAGCGGAGCTCGTCGTTGCGTCTTCGCGCAACTTCGAGGTTCGCTTGGTCGTTGCTTTCTGTGATGCAGTTCGCTTCATTGGTTTCTCATGCGGATCGAGCAAGGGTTGGGAGCAGCAGAACTCCGTTTTGAGGAGCGGGGCAAACGCTCAAGCAGACGCCACACCCCGTGCAGTGTTCGGCATGGATGGTCGGACGGCCCCGTTCAACCGTGATCGCGCCCTCGACCGGACATCGTTCACTACAGACCGTGCAGGTCGTGCGGGTGTGCGCGAGGCAACTCTCGATTTGTATGCGCGCGGTCCCCATCCGTCGTGGGAGTTCCGCTCGAAGTACGCGTGGGATACAGACGGTGATGCAAGGGGCGTCCTTGCACATGACGCACGGTTGCGTTGATGCATCGATGACTGGTGTTCCGGCAGCCTCCCGAAACCGAGTGCCCGCCCTCACAATCGCATGCACTGGACATGCTTCGACGCATGCATCACAACGCGTGCATTCGCGGAGGAACGCGGCTTCTTCGACGGCGCCAGGTGGCCGATGGAGTACAGGCAGCGGCCGTGCTGACGAGGCCAATGAGCTCGTTCGGTCCGGTGAGACGGCATCCGCACCGCGACCGAATCGTCCTCGGAGCAAGTCGCGGCGTGAGATGTGAGGTTCACTAGACACGGGTAGCCATTTCCTCACCGAGGTGTGGTTGGAACGGAGCCGTCGGCAACATCTGCGAGATCAAATCCAGGTGCTAGTTGCTCCAACTCCGCTGTAGGAGCGTGGCATTGTGCGCAGTTGGTTCGTGGAAGGTGATCCGGGCGCCACCCCTCATACCCAAAGTCGCCGTGGCAACTCACGCAATTCGTCCGCATGAAGATGGTGTGAGGAATGCAAGGAGGTGCGCCTGCGCTCGCGCGACTTCCGCCGCACCCACTCGAGCGGAGACCGACGAATGTGTTGTGGGTGGATGCTTGATCGTGCGGTGATCGAGCGAACTCAAGTCCAATCTGTTCAACATGGCACTGTGTGCAATTCGTCAGTTCCGTGTGCGGCATCATGCGCGCGACCTGCGTGCCAGCGGTCAATCCGGTCGCATGGCAGGCACGGCAGGTCTGCACATGCAGGCCTGATGTTGGGTGAGGAATGACAGGCGGTGCACCTTCGAATGCACGAATCTCCGCTCTTTTCTCGATGGAAACTGCGCGAGCGAGAAACTTGTCGGTGGTCGTCGCGGGCAGGTTCCGATTTGCTGCAATCGTGATTGGAGCGGGGCTGTTGAGTCGCCACGCGACCTCCGAGCTCTTCCCGGCATGGAGATCCGTTTCTGTCGTTCGTGGAGTCGAAGGCGACGGCGTGGCGGGGAGCGGTATGCCGCCGACGACGACCTGCGAAGTGGAGGCGAGTCCGGGCGCAAGCGTCGTGAGTGTGAGGGCTGTGAGCCCGAATGCGACCGACACCTGCATGCGATTGAGTCGTCGAAATGCGGTGAGCATGGTGTTCCTTTAGCCCTTCCGTGTGAGTTGGACCGCGCACTTCTTGTAGTCAGGCTGCTTCGAATACGGGTCATATGCATCGAGCGTCACGAGATTGATGAGGACTTGTTCATCAAAGAACGGAACGAACACCTCGCCTTGTTTTGGGTTCCCGCGTCCGCCAATCCACGCGGGAAGATCGACGGCTCCTCGGCGACTTCGGACTGTGATGATGTCTCCGCTTCGCACGCCCATCGTTTGTGCATCATCTCGATGCATCTCGACATACGCCTTTGGCATCGCTCGATGGAGCGGTGGGATTCGGCGAGTCATCGTCCCGCTGTGCCAGTGTTCAAGGACGCGTCCTGTGCAGAGCCAGAACGGGAATTCCGCGTCTGGCATCTCCGGCGGGTGTTCATGCGGCCGAAACCAAATGAGCGCTTTGTCGTCCCTACTGACGGAGTGGTAGAACTGAAAATCACGGCCTTTTTCGACGAACGGGTCATCGAATCCGCTAAACCGCCAACGCGTTTCACGCCACGAGCCATCGGGCTGTTCGACGACCGGCCATCGAAGCCCGCGCGCCTTCACATACTCCGCGTATGGAGCGAGGTTCTTGTGCTTGTGTGTGCTAAAGAGTCGGTACTCGTTGAAGAGTCGCTCATCGACATTGCGATCGTAGTAGTGCGCCCACTCCCAGACCGGGATCTCCTTTCCCTCTACGTCGGTCGTCTTGAAGATCCACACTCCATCCTTGTCGCGTTGCGATGTTGGATCGAGTTCAGCGAGTCGCTTAGAGACTGCGATCGTTTGCCAGCAATCATCTCGCGCCGCGCCTGGTGGTTCGACCATCTTGAACCACTGGTGCGTGCGGCGCTCGCTGTTGCCATACATGCCGTTTTTTTCAACCCACATCGCGCTCGGGAGGATGAGATCAGCAAGCTCGGTTGTCGCGGTTGGATACACATCGGAGACGATGAGAAACTTGTCCGCGAGCTTTGACTTTTCACGAAAGTTCCTTGTGAGGTTCGGCATCGTGTGGCCAGGATTGGTCACCTGCACCCAAATGGTCGTGACATCGCCGCCCTGATCCGTGGGCGTGTTGAATCGCTTAAACAGTTCCACCGCGTGGTAGCCAGGTTTGTCACTGATGCGACCCTGCGCAAGATTCCAATGCTCTTCCGCATGGGCTCGATGCTGTGGATTTGCGATGGCGAGTCCCCCGGGGAGGAGGTGGCAGAGCGTACCAACCTCGCGCGCGGTACCGCACGCAGACGGCTGTCCGGTCAGGCTTGTCGCAGCCTCGCCTGGTTTGCCAAAATGCCCTGAAAGTAAGTGAATTCCGTGCACGAGGCAGTTGATGGCCGTGCCCCGTGTGTGCTGGTTCATCCCCATGCACCAGAAGCTGTTGATCTTGATGTCCTTGCGGGCGAAGAGTGCGCCGAGCATGCGAATGTGATCGGCGCTGACTCCCGAGAGCTTCTCGACAACCTCGGGCGTGTAGTCCTTCACTGCTTCGCGATACGCATCCATCGTCATGGGCACGCCGAGCATCTCCGGTGGACTCTTTTCGTCCTTTGGTGGGCCGAGCGTACGAAAGTTGCAGTGCTTCTCGACGAATGCGTGGTCGAACGCATTGTCCTTCATCAGCAGATGCGCAATGCCATTTGCAATCGCGAGGTCTCCATGCGGTTTGAAGAGCAGCACATGATCGGCAAGGTCGCTCGTGCGAGTTCGACGCGTGGTCATGTCAATGATTGTCACCTTCTCGCCGCGCGTTCGTCGATCGACGAGCCGGGAGAAGAGGACGGGGTGCATCTCCGCCATATTGTTTCCCCACATAATGGCAACATCACACTTGTCGATGTCGTCGTAGACGCCGGGTGGTTCGTCGACGCCAAAGGTTGAAAGGAAACCAGTCACCGCCGATGCCATGCAGAGGCGAGGATTCGCGTCGATTTGGTTGTTCCCCATCCCGGCCTTCACAAATTTGTTGGCCGCGTACCCCTCGGGAATCGTCCACTGGCCAGATCCATAGAACGAAAAACCTGCTGGATTCCCGAGGATTCGCTTGGAAATCACATCAATCGCTTCATCCCATGTGATCGGTTTGAGTACACCGTTGGTGCGCAGCATCGGTGTCGTGAGGCGATCTTTCCCATAGAGCGCGAGTCCAACATGGTACCCCTTGACACACAAGAGGCCCTTGTTTACCTCGGCCTTTTGGTCACCCTGAATCGCGACCACGCGACCGTTCTCAGTTCCGACCATCACATGGCATCCTGTCCCGCAGAATCGACATGGAGCCTTTTCCCATCGGAGTCCGCTACCGCTCTGAGGCTCTTCCAAGATCGGGAGCGCCCATGTGCGAGCAGAACCAGCCGCCGCCGCCGTTGCAGCGGCGATGGCTGTTGACTTGACGAATGCACGGCGTTCAACGCTAAGCATGAGATTCTCCTGAGCAGGTTGTGTCGCAGGCGCCCTGTGCGAGACAGGGTGAGGCGGCGATGTGTTGAAGGTTGTCGAGGTGCACGAATGCGAGCTCGACTTGGAGCACGCCTTCAATCGAGTGAAGTTCATCCCAAAGCGCTCGGTCTTCTCGAGGTGAGCCGGTCTCGGTGAGGATCGCGAGCCGGTGGCCGAACCGCTCGCCGACTTCGACGCGCGAGTCTGACGCGAGCGTGATCAACGCGCCTTGCGCGGCTGATGCATCCGCTTCGAGTGTGAGTACCAATCCACTGATCGCCATTGCAATTCGATTCTGTTTTGGAGGGGATGGGGCTGGAGGAGGGAGGGTGGGTGTGATTTTTTGGTGGAAATTCGGCTATGGGATCGAATAAGAGGGCTTCGACATCGAGATACAGATAAGATACTCCGGATATCGACAAAAGTCAGGTCGCATCTCATGAACCGATCACAATTCGACCCTTCGCTCAAGAAAAGTCGCGTCCTCAATGCCGGAACGATGCTCGGGCTCGCGCTGCCGTTGGGGTTCGGCGCACTCTGCTTTGCCTTCCTGATGGCGCCATCTCGCGTCTCCATCCCGCTCGCCGCGCGAAGTCGCGTTCCCGCTGAGGCGATCGCGAATCGGCCGCGGCGTGTCGCACTCGCGGATCCGCCGCACATCGCCGTGGACGGCGTGGACCAGAACTGCAATGCGTGTCATCAGATCTTTGCTTCCGCGAGTCCCGCGCACACCGCGCTTGAGTTTCACAACACCGTTGTGCTCGCGCATGGAATGAATGACCGGTGCGTGAACTGCCACGATCCAACGGATCGAGAGCGATTGGTGCTCCGCGATGAGAGCACGATTCCATTCGCTGAGACGCCACGCCTGTGTTCACAATGTCATGGCACTGTGTATCGCGACTGGCAGCGCGGGACGCACGGGAAGACGCTTGGATCTTGGATCACTTCCTCCCCGCAGCAGCGCCGCCTTGGGTGCAACGAATGCCACGACCCTCATGCACCGAAGTACACACCTTATGTCCCACTTCCGAGTCCGCACACACTCCGCATGGGTGAGCAGGGTGGAGTGCACGAGATTGATGCGGCCAAAGTCAGCCCACTGCAGCGGCATCTTCAAGAGGCGCGCAGGTTGTCGGCTGCATCGAGAAAAAAGGCAGCGCATCAGCAGTCCGAAGGAGTGCATCCATGAAAGATGTTCGCATTTGGGACGGTCCATCCGCGGCGACAGACGAGGCTCAAACGGCGTCGAACCCAACGCGTCGAAGTTTTCTGCGTATCGGCGCTGCCGCGGTCGGTGGGATGGCTGCACTCGCCGCAGCGCTCAGCCCTTTACGCGAACTCGATCCAGAGGACCTGCCTGATGTCGAAGAGTTCCTTCAAAAACACTACAAGGAGATGACTGCGGTCGAGATGGAGGCCGCGCTCGCGCGGATCCGCGCCAATGTCGCCGACCGATTTGGAGTTGAACCAACGATTCGCGACCCCAAACCACTTGATGGTGTGGAGTTTGTCTACGCGCTCAATCTCTCGCGCTGCATCGGGTGTCGGAAGTGTGTACACGCATGCGTTGCCGAGAACAATCAATCGAGAAGCCCAGAGATTCAGTACATCCGTGTGATCGAAATGCCTCGCGGGACGCTCGATGTCGAGAAGGGTGATCATCACTACGATCGACCGCAGGTTCCTGATACCGCGCATTTCTATATGCCGGTCCAGTGTCATCAGTGCGCGAATCCGCCGTGTGTGAAGGTCTGCCCGGTCGAAGCGACTTGGCAGGAACCAGATGGGATCACCGTGATCGACTACGACTGGTGTATTGGATGCCGCTACTGCGAAGCTGCATGTCCATATTGGGCGCGTCGATTCAACTTCGCGCAACCATCGCTGCCGGCCGATGAGTTGAATCCAGACATGAGTTACCTCTCGAACCGCCCTCGCGAGCGTGGTGTGATGGAGAAGTGTCACTTCTGTCTGCACCGGACCCGTGAGGGTCGGATGCCAGCCTGCCTTGAGGCATGTCCGACCGGCGCGCGCAAGTTCGGGAATGTGCTCGATTCGAAGTCAGAAGTCTCAGAGATCCTCAAGACAAAGCGTGTCTTCGTGCTGAAGGAGGAAGTCGGGACGCTTCCGCGGTTCTTCTACTACTTCGATGAGCGATACCCGAACACGATCGATCCTGAGGCGCTCGTGATTGCGGAGCAGTTACGCGAGGAGGAGGGCGATGCGTTTGGCGCGATGGACGTTGGTGCCGCTGGGCGGCTCGTGATCGCGCGGGCTTCTGGCATGAGTACTGAGGAGACTTGCGCATGAAGATGTATCTCAAATTCCTTTCGCGTTGCTTCCGTCTCAGCTTTGTTGGTGATGCGCGCTATTACGCGTGGATGTTTGGGCTGACGATCGTCGTGCTTGTCGGCATCAATGCGTACTGCAAGCAGTTCGTCCAAGGGCTCGCCACGACCGGCATGACCGATCAAGTCTCGTGGGGCTTTTACATCGCGAACTTCACTTTCCTTGTCGGCATGGCTGCTGCAGCGGTGATGCTTGTGATTCCGGTGTACATCTATCGCAACCGTGAACTCCACGACCTTGTGATCTTTGGTGAGTTGTTCGCCATCGCGGCCATCGTCATGGCGATGCTCTTTGTGACGGTTGATCTTGGGCGCCCAGATCGAGGCATGCACCTCCTGATGCGATTCAATTTCCCGAGTTCGATGCTGACTTGGGATGTGCTCGTCCTGAATGGCTATCTCTTTCTCAATCTTCACATTTGTGGTTACCTCATTTACTGCGCCTATCGAAAACAGCGCCCGAGCGCGCTCTTCTATGTGCCGTTCGTCTTCATCGCGATCGCGTGGGCGATCAGCATTCACACGGTGACTGCATTTCTGTACAGCGGCCTCGGTGGACGGCCATTTTGGAACTCCGCGATCATCGCACCGCGATTCCTTGCGAGCGCATTTGCTGCAGGTCCTGCGTTTCTCATCCTGACGCTCTCTGTGCTGAAGGCTTGTACGAGCTATCAAGTGCCAGAGAAGGCACTCATGACGCTTCGCAGCATCGTGACCATTGCGCTTGCGATCAGCATGTTCCTCCTTATCTCCGAGGCGTTCACCGAGTTCTATACGCAGAGTGCGCACGGCGCCTCGGCACACTACCTCTACCTCGGATTGCACGGCCGCACTGCGCTCGTCCCTTGGATCTGGTCCGCCATCGCACTCAATACAGTCGCGCTCGCGATTCTGTTCACTGGTTGGAGTCGCAAGCCGGTTGTGTTGCACACAGCGTGCATTATGCTCATCGTTGGGATCTGGATCGAGAAGGGGATGGGGCTCATCGTTCCAGCGTTCGTTCCGACACCGCTCGGAGAGATCGTTGAATATGTGCCAACCCTGAATGAGTTGTTCGTGACCCTCGGCATTTGGGCATTCGGCTTGTTGGTCTACACCATTCTCGTTCGCGTGACAGTCCCAGTTTTGGCTGGGCGTCTCACGCATGATCAGCGGTTCCGCCAGACATTGGAAGCGGAGTATGCAGCATGAAAACTTCCGTCGCCGACACTCGCTGCGCGATCGATGGCGTCGCTGCCTTGCATGACCACATCGTGACGAAAGCGCGAGCGGCGAGAGCGTCGTTCGCAGATCCAACGAGCAGCGATTGGATGGGACGATTCCTCTCCGATCGGACCATCGTGCGCTACCCGCTCGGCGTGCGGTACGACGCGCAGCCACTGCGGTGCGGCGAGTTCGCATGCCTTGAGTCTCTCGGCGAAACGCCCTCTGACGGATTCGTGCTGTTCGTGCATCCGATGCTCGAAGGCCGCATGGCGCAGCTCCCACTTGTGGTCGCGTACTTCGTGCCGAGTGTCAACTATGGCGCGGTGGCTTCTCGAGAAGAGGCCGAGCTTTTCGGAGCGACGCTCTTTGCGATGCCGCAGGACGCGTATTACGCCGGGCTCCGCGCGATCGCCGACGAGGTGCGGTGCAGGACCAGTTAGCGCGCAGGTCCTTCAACGACACGCACACATGCGGCGGCGCGCGTCGCCTTCTTTCGCGCATCGGATACGGACTTGCCCGTTGCGAGCGCGACGCCCATGCGTCGATAGGGACGCGCAGATGGTTTGCCGAAGATCCGGATTTCAACGCCGTCGAGTTTGAGCGCGCGCTCGATGCCCGTGTAGGCAGGTTCTTGTTTGATATCGCGGCTCGCGAGAATGACGGCGCTCGCGCTCGGTCCCCGGAGTGTGAGTTTGGGAATTGGGAGCCCAAGCACAGCGCGGAGATGAAGCTCGAATTCGCTGAGATCTTGCGAGATCATTGTCACCATGCCGGTGTCATGCGGTCGCGGTGAGAGCTCGCTAAAGATCACCTCTTTCCCGCGCACGAAGAACTCGACTCCAAACAGTCCAGCGCCTTCTGGGCCCGCAATCTCATCCGTGATCTTCTTCGCCATCCGCTCCGCTTTCTTGATGAGACCTGGGTTCATGGCGCATGGCATCCACGATTCCTGATAGTCGCCCCGTTCTTGGCGATGCCCGATTGGCGGAACGAAGAATGTCTTGCGACCGGTCGAGGCGCGATGTTTCACCGTCAGCAACGTGATTTCGTAATCGAACCTGATGAACTCCTCAACGATGACGGTCTTCGTGTCCCCGCGCATGCCATCGATCGCGTACTTCCATGCCTTCGCGATGTCACTCGGCTTCCGCGCGATGGATTGACCCTTCCCGCTACTGCTCATCACGGGCTTCACAACGCAAGGAAGCCCAATGCGGCCGACGGCGGCCACGAGCTCCCGTTCACTCGAGGCATACGCGAATTGCGCAGTCGGCAGTTTTAGATCCCGGGACGCGAGTGTGCGAATCGCATCGCGATGCATCGTGAGATGTGTGGCGCGCGCTGACGGAATGACCGTGACGCCGGATCGCTCAATCGCAAGCAGTGCTTCGGTGCGGATCGCTTCGATCTCAGGAACGACATATCGAGGTGCGTGTTTCTTGACGACAGCGCGGACCGCGGTTGCGTCGAGCATGTCAATGACCTCGAATGCATCCGCAACCTGCATGGCAGGAGCATTCGAATATCGATCGACGGCGATCACACGGCAGCCAAGGCGTTTGGCACAAATGACAAACTCCTTGCCAAGTTCACCTGAGCCAAGTAAAAGGATCGTGGGCTGACGAGGTGCGGTGCGTTGCATGGCGCGACAGGGTAGCGCGTCAGGATCGTCGATCATCGAGCGGAATCACGCGACGATCGGTTCGAAGCGGGCCTGAAAAAAGCGCAAACGCTTCGGCTCATGCACCATGCGGAGTCCTTGAATCTCGGATCGATGTTCAAACACTTCGATGATTGACTCCGCGGTCACATCCATGTGGGCCTGCGTGTACACGCGACGCGGGATGGTCAACCGCACAAGCTCAAGTTTTGGAAAAATCTCCGCACCATCCGGCGATCGGCCCGCAGAGACCGCTCCTCGTTCCATGGTTCGCACGCCTGAGTCGAGATAGATCGCGGCGGCGAGCGCCTGCGCGGGATACTCGCAGCGCGCGAGGTGGGGAAGGAATCTCGCGGCATCGAGGTAAATGCCGTGCCCGCCGAGTGGCCGGACGATGGGAACCCCTGCGTCGAGAAGCCGCTGGCCGAGGTAATGCACTTGACCGACTCGGGCTCGGATGTGCGGTTCCTCGATGGACTCACGGATCCCGACCGCCATCGCGGCCATGTCGCGGCCAGCCATCCCGCCGTAGGTCTGTAGGCCTTCATGGCACACGAGCAAATTACGCGCCTCTTCGGCAAGCGTGAGGTCGTTGAGCGCGAGGAATCCGCCGATGTTGACAAGGCTGTCTTTCTTACCCGACATCGTGCATCCGTCCGTCTGATCGCAAATCTCGCGGACGATCTGGGGAATGGTGTGTTGCTCGAACCCAGGCTCACGGCATTTGACGAAGAGCGCGTTTTCGACACATCGGGTCGCATCGAGATAGACCGGTATGCCATGGTGGTGGCAGAGTGCGCATGTCGCACGGATGTTCTCCATGCTGCATGGTTGGCCGCCCGCCATGTTGACATTCGTCTCGAGCGAGAGATATGCGATGCCCTTCCTTCCACTTGTGTCGATGAGCCGCTGGAGTTTCGCGAGGTCCACGTTTCCCTTGAATGGAAACTCGCTTTCGGAGTCGTGTGCTTCGTCGACGATGACATCGATGAAGCGTCCTCCAGCTAACTCTTGGTGATACCGCGTCGTGGTGAAGTACATGTTGCCGGGGACCCATTGACCAGGCTTGACTTGCAGCTGGCTCAGAATGAACTCGGCACCGCGTCCTTGATGCGTCGGAATGAACTCTCGATATCCATACACTTCGTGCACGACGCTCTCGAGCTCGTAGTAGTTGCGTGAACCGGCGTACGCCTCGTCACCACGCATCAGTGCAGACCACTGTCGATCACTCATTGCGCTCGTGCCCGAGTCCGTGAGCAGGTCGATGTACACATCTTCACTTCGAAGGAGAAAGGTGTTGAAGCCTGCCGCATCGAGTGCCACGCGTCTTTCGCGGGGGCTCGTCATCGTGAGCGGTTCCACCATCTTCACTTTCCACGGTTCGGCCCACGATCGCTGTTTCATGCATGCACTCCAGATTGGCAGGACGGCGTCTTGCCCTCCATAGGGAAAGACTGATAAGAATATCCATAATACCACGCATTCCCTTCAAAAAGCGTGCGTTCTTGCGTCGAACCTCGGACATGACGCGGTGGGTGCTACCGAGTGGAGCACGCCATCACACGCGTTGCTTCGTAGAGTTCCGCGCCGCATGGTTCGAGTCTCGCGGAGAAGTGGCGCAACACGAGCGGAGCACGGACGATGTGCATGCCATTGATTTGTTCTCGCCGCGCGTGCACGCGCACGAGCACCTCGACGAGATAGTCAACATGACTCTGGGTGTAGACCCGTCTTGGAAACGCGAGGCGCACAAGTTCTTGCGCCGCGGGCCGCTCGGTTCCGTCCGGTTGTTGACCAAACATCATGCTCCCGATCTCACAGGCGCGGACGCCCCCCTCGAGGTAGATCGCCGCGGCAAGGCTGCAACCTGGATACTGGTTCCATGGAATGTGGGGAAGCATCGCGGCTGCGTCGAGATACAGCGCGTGGCCGCCCGGCGGTGTAAGCATCGGAATTCCAGCGTCTTCAAGCCGCTCGGCAAGATACGCAATGCTCCGGATGCGATACCGAAGATACTCCTCATCGAGCGCTTCGTAGAGTCCGACCGCAATCGCCTCAAGGTCGTACCCCGCGAGACCTCCATAGGTTGGAAATCCCTCCGTTAGAATGAGGTTTGCGCGACAAAGCTCGACGACGGATGGATCGTTGATCGCAAGAAATCCGCCGATGTTCGCCATCCCGTCCTTTTTTGCGCTCATCGTGCAACCGTCGACGCACGCAAACATGTCGCGCGCGATGGCGAGAGGGGATCGTGTGGCTTGTCCATCCTCGCGCATGTGAATGAACCAGGCATTCTCCGCAAATCGGCACGCGTCGAGATAAAACGGGACGCCGTGGCGCGTGCACATCTCGCGCGTTGCTCGGATGTTCGCGAGGCTGACGGGCTGCCCGCCGCCGGAATTGTTCGTCACGGTAATCATGACGAACGGAACTCGGCCTTTGTGCTCGATGAGCGTGGCTTCGAGTCTTGCGAGGTCGATGTTTCCCTTAAAGGGGGCGTTTCGTTCGGCGCGACTTTGCAGGCAGGGGAGATCGATCGCAGTCGCGCCTCGGTGCTCGATGTTCGCGCGCGTCGTGTCGAAGTGCGTGTTGTTCGGGACGACATCACCAGGATGGACAAGCGCGCCCATGAGGATGCGCTCGGCGGCTCGGCCCTGGTGTGTGGGAATGACATGTGCGAGTCCGGTGATGTCGCGCACTGCAGATTCAAATCGATAGAACGAGTCTGCGCCTGCGTAGGTCTCGTCACCGCGCATCATCATGCTCCACTGTTGCGCAGAGAGCGCACCTGTGCCTGAGTCCGTCAGCAAATCGAGGAGCACATCTTGGCCGCGAAGCGCAAAGAGATTCCAACCTGCAGCACGAAGCGCGGCATCTCGTTGCGCACGTGTGGTGCGCCGAAGTGGTTCCACACTCTTGATGCGAAATGGCTCGATGATGGTTCGAAAGGGCTTTTCGGTTGGCATGGTGGAACTCGGCTGTGAGCGATCCTAACGCGCTGTTGCACATCCCATGGAGAAAAGAACCCACACGCGACACGGACAATTTGGCAGGAATTGCCACGCGAGATGGCGATTTTTCGTTACGGTGCACAGCATGAGCAATCCAAGCACGACCACTGCTGATGCATCCGCCACCGCCCAACTCGGTGTCTTCTGTTGGATCGAACTTCACACCCGTACCCGCGCGCAGGCTCGCGCGTTTTTTACAAAGGTCGTCGGCTGGACGATCAAGTCATGCGAAGGGTCGGGGTGCCCTGATGGAAATGTGTATGAAGAGTGGATTGCGTCAGATGGCGCGACGATCGGAGGGATGATGGATATGCCTCCAGGTGTGCCGGCGTTCGTTCCGTCGAACTTTGCGACCTATGTCAATGTCGCAGATGTCGACGCCTCGGTCGCGCGCGTGCCAGGCCTAGGCGGCAAGGTCATCATGCCGCCGATGGACATTCCGAGCGTCGGACGATTCGCCGTGGTCGCCGATCCCACCGGTGCGTGCGTCAACCTGTTCAAGGGCATTGCGATGCACGGAACCACCGCGCCAGTATCACATCCTGGCCACTTCTGCTGGAACGAGTTGATGACGACGGACCCGAAGGCCGCGGGCGCGTTTTACACCGCACTACTCGGATACTCCACGACATCGATGCCCATGCCGAGTGGTGAGTACACAATGTTTGTTCGCGAGGGCACCGCCGACTGCTTTGTTGGTGGCATGATGCAGTCCGAAGGACACTCGTGTTGGCTTCCTTATGTCTGTGTGACGAATGTGGACGCGTGCGTCGCGATTGCGGCAGCGGAAGGCGGTCGTGTGTTGCACGCACCAAGCGATGTTCCTGGCTTCGGGAGATCCGCAGTCATCGCAGATCCATCGGGTGCAGCGCTCGGATTGTTTACGCCTGCGGCTTAAGGATGCGGGCAGCGCATTTCATCCTTTATGTGCGAGAACAAACAGCGAGCGCGCGTTTCTACGCGAGCGCGCTCGGCATTGTTCCTCGGCTCGATGTTCCGGGGATGACAGAGTTCATGCTTCGTGACGGATGCGTGCTCGGTCTTATGCCGTGTGCGGGCGCGCGCAGATTGCTTCCGACGGCCTTTCGTCAAGGGGTCGAAGACGATCGTCTACCGCACTGCGAGTTGTATCTACTTGTGGCCGACGCGCAGGAGGCACACGCGCGTGCCCTCGCGGCGGGAGCGACGGAAGTCTCTGCGGTCATGCGGCGTGATTGGGGGGATGACGCTGGATACTGCTTCGATGTCGATGGACATGTGATTGCATTCGCGCAGCGGTCAAATGCGGTGTGCGACGCGAGTGATGTGTCCGAGATCGAACGGCTCTGGGAGGCGTGGTGCCGATCTCTTGAGCAGAAAGACCTTGATGCGCTCATGCGTTCGTACGCAGCGGATGTGAAGTTCTTCGATGTGAAGCCGCCACTCGAATCAATCGGTATCGAGCGGCTTCGATCGTGTTGGGCGCAGTGCTTCACCTACTTTCCAACCACGCTTCGAGCAGAGACACGCGACCTCGCCGTGCAAGTGAGTGGCGACCTTGCCTTCCTTGCCTGCCAGCTTCGGTTTGGACCCGCGCCGGACTTTCAGAAGAAACCTCCGCCGTGGTTTCGCGTAACGCGCTGTTACTCCCGGCAGTCACAGGAGTGGCGCATTGTGCACGAACATTGCTCGATGCCATTCGATCCGCACACTGGAGCGGTCGTGTTCAACTCGGAATGTTGATCGATCGGCGGCGAAACATCCACGCCAGCATGAGTCCCAAAGTAACGCCGAACACGAGGTGCGCCGCGAGCGTGACGATCACGAAGGTTGCCGTCGACTCGATCATGAAGAACTGTGTATATGGACTCAGGAGCAGTCCGCCTTCGATGCCAGCGGCGAAGAGCGCGCCTGCGACCGCACACTTCGCGTAGCTCCACTCGCGGTGCGCAGAGGCGTAAAGCGTTGCGAACATGATTCCAAAGGTCGCTCCGTTACTCAGGTGGTAGAGCCATCCCACGAGGTGGGCCCGCAGGGGATAGCCGGCGCCCCACGCATATCCGGGCTCGTTCACGGACACGCCTTGCTCGATCGTTTGACCGAGAAGCATCGCTCCGAAGCGTGGAAAGACTTTGAATAGAGGCATTTGCGGAACGCCGAGCGCTCGCAAGCTCCACGCGTCTGCGAACACGAACGGAAGTCGGAAACAGTCATACGCGAGCGCGCTCACAATTCCCGCAATGGCCGCGACGGCAATGATCTTCGAGATCTCGGGATCGCTCGCTCGCCATGCGTACAGTGCCAGTGTCAGGAGTAGAGTCGTCGAAGGAACCACGAGCGCGAGGCACAGGGTTCGCATGTCGCCGATGCCATACATCTCGGCGAGTAAGCAGGCGAGAGATGTCGAGGCGAGCGCAAAGATGAGTGCGCGCAGCCGAAAATCCCATCGCAGCGTGCGTGTCAAACTCATGGAGTGTGCGGGGAAGAGTGAGGCGCAGCGTGGTTCGCACTGTCATTAATCCCCCAGAGATGTCGCAAGCAACGGCGAGCGTCTTCAAGGATCAAGAGATTCGCTGGGAGGATGACGAGCGTGAGAATCGTCGCGCTCAAGAGGCCCGCAGAGATTGCAATACCCATCGGGATTAAGAACCTTGCCTGGAACGACTGCTCGAGCAGCAACGGAAGAATTCCAAAGATTGTTGTTCCTGTCGTGAGCAGAATAGGTCTTAGACGCGAGGCGCCGGAGTTCACGAGGGAGTCAGCCAAGCCCTCTCCGCCGCGCCGCCGTTCATTGGCAAACTCGACGAGGATGAGTGAGTTGTTGACGACGATGCCGCTGAGCGCCACGGTTCCGATGAGAGAGAGGAAGGTGAGTGGGTATCCCATGCAGAGGTGCCCCCACACGACACCGATGAGCCCGAATGGAATCGCAATCATGACCGCGAGCGGTTGGGTGTAGGTGCCGAAGAGCCAAGCGAGGACGACATAGATCAGGAGGAGCGCGGCGAGAAATGCGTAGGGGAGTGACGCAAAGGCGTCGTTGAGATCCTTTTGACGACCCGCCTCTGCGATGTTGACGCCGGGAATGTCGTGTTGAATCGCGCTGAGATCAGCGGCGAGAGCGCGAGTGATGTCTTCAGGAATCGTGGCCGCGGAACAATCCGCTGTCACAGTAATCGCTCGCTGTCGATCGACGCGTTTGATCGCGGCGTATGCGTTTGTCTCCGTGACATCTGCAATCTCTGCGAGTGGAACCCGCCCGCCTTGCGGCGTGCTGATCCAAAGATCAGTGATGGAATCAACTCTTGCCCGCGAGTCGTCATCGAGCCGAACTCGTACATCAATATCTTCGCGATCGGCAGAGTAGGTGTGCGCATCAAGCCCAAACAGGATGCCACGCACCTGGCGTGCCACGTCGGTCGTTGTGAACCCCATGGCGGCGGCGCCCTCGCGCAGTTTCACTTGCAGTTCTCGCTGCGTGCTGAGGTCGTCATCGGTGATGCCATACACGCCATCGAACTTGCCGAGCGCGAGCTTCAGTCGCGCCGCGGCTTCGCGCGCGAGACGCACATCCTGTGAGCGAATCTGGTAGGTGATGTCCGTGCCCGACGGTCCGCCTGCAATCTCGCGGTAGAGCACGCTTTCTGCTTCGTCGACGACGCCGACATGCGCTCGCACCTCGTCCATCACGGTGGTGGAGTCCCGTACGCGAGTTTCGACGGGGTAGAGCTCGACATAAATTTGGCCAACATGCGCCGCAGCTGCGTCCGGCTGTCCGGTCTCGAAGTTTGTGCTCTGCCCGAGGATGGAACTGAATCCACGAACTTCCTCGGGCATGGCGAGCGCTTCTTCGAATCGATGCACCACCGCGGAGGTTGCTGCTTGCGTTGAACCGATGGGAAGTCGAATGTCGATGATGATGGTTTCAGCGTCTTCGGTCGGGAGAAAGACGAAGGGGAGCCGACCCCCAGCAACCATGCCGAGGCTCGCGATGAGCACGCCGAGCGTCGCGCTCGTCGCCGCGTATCGATGCACGATGCAATAGCGTGCAAACGACGAGTATTTCTGCTGCAGCATCGGGACGAACTGCGTCTCTCGCCAAGTTTCGAATCGGCGCCATTGCTGACCGAGCCAGCCGACCTTTCGCGTACGCATGCCGGCAATCGCGTGCGACATGTGCGAGGGAAGAATCACCATCGTCTCCACGACGCTTGACCCAAGCGCGACGGCTGCGACGATGGGAAGTGCGGAGAGCAAATCTCCCATTCGTCCCGCGATGTACGCAAGCGGAAGAAACGCCAGGATGATCGCCGCTCCATTGGTGACGATCGGCCAGAACACACTCTTGGTTCCCTTGATGGCGGCGTCATCCGCATCTTCGCCATGCGCACTTCGTTGGATGATGATGTCGGCCACGACGATTGCGTCGTCGGCGAGCATGCCGACAACGATCAAGAGCCCAAACATCGTCACCATGTTGAGCGTGACATCGAGCGCCCACATCGTCAATGCAGTGCAGCCGATGGAGACAAAGATCCCGGACATCACCCACCACGCCGCGCGTACATTCATAAAGAGGACCATCACGATGAGCACGAGCGCTGATCCCTGGAGTGCGTCATTCGTGAGAAGATCGAGTCGACCTTCGATGATGCGCGCGAGATCGTTGTGCGCAGAGATGGCGCAAGGAATTGGTGTTCGGCGATTTGCGTCCTCTCCGAGCGCATATCCCGCGGAGCGATCAGAGCCGTGCAGCAGTCCCGTGACGCGGTTCCACACGCTGCCGGGTTCAAGCGGAATGCCTTGTCGCCCCGCGACATATCCGCGAACCATTTCCGCGATCCGCACAGCGTCTTCATCGCTCGTCTTGAAAATGACGAGGCTCATCGCAGGCTTTCCGTTGAATCGCCGACCAACTTGCAGGTCAGCAAAGCCATCGCTGACCGTGGCCACATCGCCAACGGTGACGAGTTGCCCCGTCGGCGTGGCGCGAAGCGGAATGTGTCGTATCGCGTCGGCGCGCTCGGCAGTACCGAGCGTGCGAACGCCTATGTTTGCGCCTCCCGTGCGCATCGTGCCCGATGGGCTCTCGCGCATCCAGGCTTCGATCACATCGGCAACCTGCGAGAGTCGGAGTCCGTCGCGCGCGAGCGCAGCGCGATTGACATCGACGCGCAGTTGATAGGGCCGCGCGCCCGTCATCACGATCGCGCCCATGCCTTGCATCGAGCGCAAGTCGTCACTCACACTTTGCGCCGCGCGTTTGAGCGAAGCCTCACCGCAATCGCCATAGAGCGAGAGCAGGATCACGGGGAAGTTCGGCTTCATTTCCGTCACACGCACGCGCTCTGCGTCCGCCGGAAGATCTTGAAGTCCGTCGACCGCGATGCGAACATCGTCGATGGCCTGATCAAGATCCGTTCCATCGTCGAATTCAACGAGAACACCACCGCCGCCTTCCACGAGGTTTGTCGTGACGCGCTTCGCGCCTTCGACGTCAACGACGGCATCTTCAATCTTGCACGCCATGGACTCTTCCACTTCGGTCGGACTCGCGCCTGGATAGAGGATGGAAATGCGAGCCGCTTCTGGTTCAACAGCAGGGAAGAACTCGCGGCGCATCAACAGTAGCGCGGCGACGCCACCGAGCACGAGAAACCACATGAGCAGGCTGCCGAAAACTGGTCGCTTGACGCCGAAGGTGATGAAGTCCATGCCATTCCCTCGTTACGGCGCGTCGGAACTTTGTTTCGGAGCAATCGCTGTGACGGGCGTGCCCTCGGTGATGCGTCGCGAGGCGTCGAGAACGAGCACTGCGTTTGTGTCGAGTGGGCTCTTCAGGACAACCCATTCAGTGTCGGGAAGTTGTTCAGACAGTGCGCCAGTGAGGGCGAACTCCACTTCGACCTCGACGAGGTGTGCGATGCCGTCAGTGACCACCACGACGCGACCATCATTCACCGATCGGCGCGGAATCAAGGTCCTCGCATCGGTGCTCGACGCCGCAACCTCAGCTTCGACGAATGCACCGCTGACAAGATCATCTGAACCAGCGGCTTCGGCGAACACGGTCATTGTTCTCGTCGCCGCATCGTCCTCGGGTGCAATTCGAGTGACCTTTGCATCCATCCACGCCGTGCCAGCCCGATCCACGCGAACTCGAACCGCATCACCCACGCGGATGAGTGGGCGCGCGAGGGCGGGAAGCATGATCGGAATCTCAATGCGAGATGGATCGACAATTCGTGCAACAAGAATGCCCGGCGCAGCGCTCTCCCCAAGCTCGAGATTGGCAGTCTGTACAACGCCGCCGATTGGCGCTCGAATCACTGAGCGATCGAGCGCAAACTGGGCAAGTTCGCGAGCTGCGGTCTGGCGCAGTTGATCCGCACGGAGCGCTGTTTTGCGCAGCGGGAGTTTTTCGAGCGCGTCTCGTGCTGTAATCAATTGGCGCTCAGCGGCGATCGCGCTGCTTCGCGCACGATCTACTTCTCGCGCTTGCGCAGCGCTTTGTGATTGTGCCACGCGGACTCGTTCGAGATCCGCTGCGGCAAGGGCTGCTTCTTCGGAGGCCAAGCCAGCAGTTCGTTCGCTGGTTGCGGCATCGAGCGTGAGCATCGCGAGTTGCGCATCGATGCTCTTGAGCGCCTCGTCTGCCATCGTGACTTGTCGTCGAAAGTCACTGTCGTCGAGAGAGACGAGCGCTTCGCCTTGCAAAACCCTCGCGCCTTCGCGGTAGTTTGGATGAAGGGCGGTAACCGTTGCGCTCACTCGTGCCGGCACATCAGCGGTCACAACCGCGCGCGCCTGCCCGAATGCTCGGAAGCGGCGACCTGCTGCTTGCGAGAGCGGTTCCGTTACGAGGAGGCGAAGTCGCCCGGTGGTGGATGGGTCACTTGCGGGCGGTGTGGGGCGAGTTTCGTACAGCCAGAGGTAGATGCCAATGCCGGCGCCGATGCACATGACCGACACGGCTGCGCGAGTAAGAAAGGCGATTGGACGAAGGCTCGAACTTGGCTCGGACATCGGGGAGTCAAGTATAGGAGAGGAGTGCCGCGCGCGGCGCGTCGATGATGCGATACGCTCACTGTAATGGCTGAAGCCGCATCTCCGTTTGGCAAGCGTCCCGCTGTTGCAACTCCACTCTTTGCGGAGATTGGCGCGAAGCGTGACGAACTTGCGAGTGCAGTACCAGCGACGGCGGGGTCGCTTTGGGGCGGGCTGCACAAACTGCTTCTGAAGGCGAAGGTCGATCCGCACGCGATCATGAGGCTCATCGCGAGTCGTGACCTTGCAATGTTGGATTCGATGATCCGCTGGTTAGAGGGTGAGGAACCGAGCGTTGCCGCATGCGCTGACGAACCGAAGTCAGAGGTCGTGCCGCCAGAAGTCATGAAGTCGGCGATGAAGATGTTTCGGAAGCGATTGAAGTTCGCAAGGCTTGATGCGGAGTCACGGCTCGGAGTCGGTCCGATGTCGAGCGGGAAGAAGAGCGAGATCGATGCAATCGAATCGCCGCGGGAGTTCTCACCGGTCGTCTGGCAAGCGCTCGTTGCGGCCGGCAAACTCAAGCGCGAGGGTGCTCGTTTCTACTCGCTCGTCAACGACGACCTTCGGGACGACTGACTTCTCATTCGCGATTCACTGTCTGCGCTTGCCTGCTGCCCTCAGCGACTCGGTGAGTGCTGCAATGTCATCTTCACTCAGCTTCGCGTTTGATTTTCGAAGCATCTCAACGAACCAAGCAATCTCCTCTGCGGCAGCCGGATAACCGATGTTGCCTTGCGGACCGTTGGAGTTCACAAGGGCGTTTCCGTTGCAATCGAGCACCTCACTCCACGGAACGCCACCGTTTTCTCCTTTCGAATGTGCTTTGAGTAGCGCCTCTCCACCCGGCATGCGGTCCGTGTCGACTTTGAGATCGACGAACGCCTTAGAAAGTATCGAAGAGACTTCAGGGGTTGCCAACCAATCCTCGAGGCGATGGCACCATCCGCACCACGGCGCACCGAAGTGGAGAAAGACGAGTTTTCCTTCGGACTTTGCGCGCGCCGAAGCAGCCTTGAGTGCTTCGTTCGCATCCACCTTTGGCGCCTCGTGCTGCTTCAAGAACGCGAGGATCTTCGCCGCGTCATGTCCCTTCGGTTCGGTGCCCGCCGGATTTTCCAGCGAAGAGGTTTCTTGGTTCGTGATCACCGCGCCTGTGCCGTCAAGCACGGTGAGGTATGGAATCCCGTCCGTCTTCGCACCCGCCTCGTACTTAGCCAAGAGCTCCTGATGCTTGTCGAATTGGCCTACATCAACGCGCACGACCTCGTACTCGGTACGCAACTCCGTTGCGATATCACGGTCCGATCGGCACTTCTGGTGTAACCACTTGCACCAACCGCACCAGTTTGCGCCCCACACCACGAGGACGCGGGTGTTGTTGCGCTGTGCACGCGTCAATGCGGCTGCAATGTCGGCGCTGGCGTCGGCGGACTCGTCATAGACCGCCTTTTCGGCCGTGCGCTCCGCAGCAGCTGGTTGCACCAGAGCGGGAGCTGGAGGGGATTGTGGCGCGGCGGGTGGATCACCAGCGAAGGCGCTCACTGAGCAGAGCGACAGCATGAGTGCGAGCGGTTGAACGAAGTTGCAAGTGCGCATAGGGCTTCCTCGCCGCTCATCGTAGCGAACGGCGAAGGATCTTTGTGAGGCAGTTGTTTCGGATACATTGGGAATCATGCGCCTGCCGAAAGCGTGCTCGCGATGGATACTCTGATTTTTCTGCTCATCCTCTCGATGATTCTGGCGATGCTGAAGGGTCGGCAGCGGTTGGCGTGGTACCTGTTTGTCGCGTCGTTTCTCGCCACCGCGTTGCTTTTTTCGCACCACGCGACTGACGCATTGGGGATTTCTCTCTGATGAGGCGGTTTCGAAGCGTACTTGCGCAGTTCTGTATCGTGGCGGTCTGCGGCGTCCTGCTCGGAGCATTCGCCATGCAGTTCATTGGCGCGGAGCTTCCTTGTCCGCTTTGCATCTTGCAGCGCATGGGGATGATGCTTTGCGCCGCAGGTCCAGCGTGGCTTCTCTGCCGAGCGATGCAAGGCGAGGTTGATGCGCGCGACTATGCACAGTGCTACGGATTGAGCATCCTCTCGGCGCTCCTCGGTGGGAGCGTCGCGCTGCGACAAGTCTGTCTGCATATTGCACCCGGCGATCCTGGCTTTGGGGAACCCGTCTTCGGACTCCACCTCTACACATGGGCGTTCATCGTGTTTATCACGGTCGTGCTTGTCAGCGGCGTGCAGTTGTGCCTTCTGCCGTCTCGCGCGGAACGGTTGCCGATCGGTTGGACCGCGCGCGCCTCGGTCGGTTTGCTCATTCTCGTTGTCGCAGCAAACGCGGTTGCGGTTTTCTTCGAGGAGGGTTTCCACCTTTATCTCGTCGACAATCCGACGCAGTACCAACTTCTTGAAGATCTCAACCCAGCTCCTGACGCAACCAAGTCTCCTGATGCTCCATGACGCCCGCACCAGTCAACACGAAGAAAGCCGCGCGCCGTTCGCTCTCGTTCCATTGCACGAAGTGTGTCCGAGAGGAACTTGCTCGATTACAAGCGGCACATGCAGCTGGGACGCTTTCTCACACGGGAAACTGGACCGAGGGCGAGATCCTCGAGCATGTCGCGAAGATGTGGATGATGGCGTTTGATGGATTCCCCGAATCGGCTCGCCCACCACTCATCATCAAACTCATTGCGAGGCTTATGAAGGGGAAGTTTACGAGCGGGAAGACGCTTCCACCAGGTTTCAAGTTGCCCAAGCAGGCTCGTTTCATGCTTCCTGCGCCCGGGACATCATTTGAAGTTGGCATGCAGAAGATGATTCGGGTGCTCGATCGTATCGATGCTGGCGAACGCATGACGATTCCCAGTCCTGCGTTTGGAAGGTTGACCCATGACGAATGGATGCGATTGCATCTCAGTCACGCGCAACTGCACTTTGGATTTTTGTTCATCGGACGTGCGAGCGGGTCTTCTCTGATTTGACTGTTACTACCCGACGAAGCCCGTCGCGTGACCGGAACTGCAATCGCGAGTCGCGGCGATATTGCATCCGTCAGGCTAAGCGCCGTCAGTTTGCGTTCGGCGAATCATCGCTTTGCGATGTTGAGCCTGTTGGCGAAACCGAAGTGACCTCGTCGAAGAGGGATCGAAATCGAGTCGTTGCGTCGTGAGAGAATTTTCCCCGTGTCGACGCGGGCAGCGCGCATTGCATCGCTGTGCAAGTGACCTGAAGCCGCGCCTGCAAGAGCGCGTGCACTCGCTCTGAAGTGTCGCGATCGAGTTCGGCTTTGAGCGCGATCGCGCCGAGGCGCTGATTGCAGTCGGAAAGTCTCGTCGTCAGTGCGTCGAACTCGGGTTGCAGACGCTCTTGGTCCGCAGGCGGCAGGAGTTTGAGTGCATCCTGTTGCGCGCGGAACACTTCGAGCATGTCCAAGTAGATTCCCGGATGGCGAATGGCAAGCATGAGATCACGCCACTGCTGCGAGTCGGCTACAGGAAGCGCGGCGGCGATCGCGTTCTCTATCAGCAGCGCGCGGTCTTTGCAAAGACGAGCAGTGACCACAGTCTTCGCCTTCGCGGCGCTTGCGGCCGATTTCGCGCGCGTGATGTGTGCTTCGCGGTCGTCACTGTTATCGAGATGCGATTGCTGCTGCTCAATGAGCGCCAACTCAGCATCGCGCGTTGCATCTGTCGCACGGTCAACTGCATGAAGCCAGTCTGCCGTGAGGGGGAGCGCGGCGGACAGTGCGCGGGCATAGTGCGCACTCGAAAGCGACGCGCGGAGCGCGGTCGCGGCGATATCAAAGAACTCGCCTTCACCTTGACGGGAGAAGGTGGTGCCGTACCGCGAGATCGGAAACTCGCGGCATCTTCGTCCGAGCGAAGCGAACGCGATGATGGGCGTGCGATCGTCGTTGCCGAGTGCGGCGGTGAGAGCGCTGAAGAAGTTCGCGTCCACTTGCCGCGCGAGCGACCATGCGCGCACATTTGTCGCGGCGAGTTCTCGCATTTGGCTGAGGTACTCGCCGAGCATCTTTGCATCCATGGCATTGTTGGGCAGCTCTCGAATGCGGAGGGACTCGCGCACGACCGGCGCTACCGACGATTCCCATTCTGTGCGCGCGTCCTCGACAAGTCCACGCAGCACTTCGCGCTCACTTCCATCGAGTCGGAGTTGTGAGGCGAGTGCTTCGCGTTCGGCATCAGCAATGCAGTGGGGAAGACCAATCCAGTCCATCTGTCGCCCGGCTTGGGACTCTCGTTCCTCGCGCTGTCGAACATCGGAAGGTTGCCCAAACTCAGCGATGTCTGATGCTGACAATGGCAGCGGCGCACCGCTTGGGACGAGAACCCGCCCGTTCTCAGCGGGCGTGAGCCACTCAAACCCGGGAAGAGCGGCGATCTCTGCACGCGCGCGCGCGGCTCGCTCATTGCGCGCCGTGTCAATCTCCAAGTGTTCGCGAGCGGTGAGCAATCGTTGAAATGCTTCGTCGATCATGCTCGCGTCATCGTTGAGCCACGCTCGACAAATCTGCCGCACTTTCTCCTGCGTTGCGGCTGCAACTCCAGGCATGCGGAGGAGGTCACGGGTCACACCCGATGGGCCTGACCAAGGATCAGGCAACCCAGGAATTCGACCGATGTCACGCGAGATCCCCATGATGTCTGGTCTCCACCAACCGTCGACGAACTCGCGTTCCTTCTTTGAGAGTTGGTCGATCACAAGTCGATAGGCCTCGAGCTGCGCGTCGATGAACTTCTCCCACGCCTTGCTTCCGGGCACAAACGATGTCGAAAGGTTGTCGAGTTCGCCTCTGATGTCGAGCGGGAACTGTTCGGGTGCGATGCCTTTGTTTTCACTCTCGCTGTAGAGTCGCTCGAGTGTCTCGGCCTGCTCCTCGTCGAGTTGTCGGAGGGTCTTCCCTGACGCATGGAGTTTGTCCGCGAGTGCGCTTCGAGCAAGTTGATCAGCGAGGACCGCGTTTCGTGCATCGTCAAAACTTGAAGCGCGTTCCTGCGCGTGCGCTGCCCGAAGTAGGGCGCTTCGGCGGCACTCCTCCGCTGACTCCGCATCCGCTCGTGGGGTTGCGCGCAGGTACCCTCCTAGATCGTTGGGTAGAGCGACCTCATTGACTCGACAGATCTGTTGGAGTCGATTGAGTGACTGGCGAAGCAACGCAAGCTGCTTGCAGGTCGCGAGTGCCGCGCTCGTCGCCGGATCCGCGTGCGCTTCGAGTTCGGCAAAGAGCGCCCAGTGCAGGTCTTGCTCCACTCGGTGCGACTCCTCTTCAAGTTCGAGGTATTGCTTGGTATCGCGTTCGGTAAGCAGCACATGCTCGCCATCAATGATCGTTGGCGGAAGTCTCGAGCCATTCTCGATGGACTTCAGAAGTGCTTCCTCGTAGACATCGAGGGAGCGAGTAAAGGCTGCGAGGAGTGGCGCACCCGGCACGCGCACTCCGGTCGCAGAAAACTCATAGATCTGATACTGCGGCCCATCGAGGTTCGGTAGCGGTGGGGCGGCGATGGAGCTCGCCGCGCCAACGCGTCCAATCACCGAGAAGAGGAGTCCGATTGCCGCTTGACGAACTAAGACTCGAATACGGTTGTTCTCTTGCACGCGATCCCTCCACCTAAATGCTCAACATATCCGCCGCTGAAGGGTCGCATCGTAGCGAATCTCTCGCGGTGGCTTGCGCGCGACAAATGGTCCCCCGCGGCAGCGTGTCGGCTGTGGTGAGGTACCTCAGCGACTACCGTCCACGGAGCGCTAACTCGACCATTCGCTCAGTAGCCAGGAGAGATCTGCAGCGTTCACGATCCCGTCGCTGTTGACATCTGCGGTCGAATCGTCGGTCATCCAAGCGGCGAGCATGATCGTGAGATCGATGCCTGTGACCAAACCGTCACCATTGAAGTCCGACCGCGGAGCGCAGTCATTCGGAATTCCATCGCCGTTGCTATCGGGGTCACACGGATCCGGAACCTGATTCCCGTTGCAATCCTCGCTCGCTGGCGGTCGGTTGAGGTAGATGTATTTGTCCCACGAGTTCTCTGGCTCGATGACCACATCGGTACGGCCATCGTTGTTTAAGTCCCCGAGCAGCATCCACCGCGCATTCGAATCGTACATGTGCGCGAATGAGCGTTTGGGGAAATTGCCCGTTCCGTCATTGAAGAGCGCGATGGCGGTTCCTGCGCGGGCGAGGATGTCGATGTCGCCGTCGAGATCGAAGTCGTCGGCGCGGTAGATACTCCCGGAAACGCTGTTGACGACGATCGGGTCGACAGGTAGTGCGCCGTCACCCGGATTTCGAAAGAGTCGCGTCCCGAGCGCCGAGATGACGACGTCGTTGTCTTTGTCGCCATCGAAGTCGGCACATACGATTGCGCCGACGGCCGGGCTCAGCGGTTTGGCGACGATGTAGCGATCTTCACGCGGACCGAATGCTCCACCCCCAATGTTGGGATACACGCAGAAGATGCCGCCTGGTTGCGTGAGCCCTTGCGCATGACCGGTGAACACTTCCGGAAGCCCATCACCCGTGATATCCCCGAACGCAATCTCTTCATCCTCTGCCGGAACGACAGCGACCGTGACGGCGGCATCGAATGTTCCGTCGCCGTTGCCAAGCGCTCGCAACAGCGCTCCAGGATGGCCAGGACTGATGTACACAAGATCCTGATGCGTGTCGCCGTCGAAGTCGGCGACAACATGTCGAGCGAGGCTCGTCACAGGACTCGCGATCGCCGCGCCGAATCCGCCGCTTCCATTCCCAAGATAGACCTTGACCGCGCCGATCGAGGCGATGAGGTCAAGATTGCCATCGTGATTGAAGTCTCGAGCTTGGAACATCGAACTCTGTGCGACGCTTGAGGTCAGCATCGCGGGAGCGAAGGTGCCGTCGCCGAGTGCCTTGAAGAACGCATATCCGGTCACACTCGTGATCGTCTGGAGCTGCATCCCTAGGTCGGCCTTTCCGTCATTGTCAAAGTCCGCGATGAGCGCGTTGCTGGGGAAGTCTGCGGGCCGAAATCGCGTGGCGCTCTCAAACAGTAGTTGACCGTTGTTGCGTAGGATCGAGAATGTGCGCGCCGAATTGTTCGATCCCACAAGGTCGAGATGGCCGTCGTTATCGAAGTCGGCTGCCGTAACTTGCAAGCAACCGCCGTTCCCCGCGCCGAAGTGCTGTCGCAGTGAGAACACGCCCGCTGTGTTCTTGTAGACAGATATCGTCGCGGCATCAGTATCAGTCCACGCGACTTCCTCCCAGGTGTCGCCATCAAGATCTGCGCACAGCAAACCTCCAGCCTTGTTGCCAAGGTAATACCCCGCGCCGATCGCGCCTTGGAGCGTGAACGCGCCGGAGCCGCCATTGCGCCATAGATCGAGCCGTTGGCTGTCCTTACTCGACACGATGAGGTCGCGATCACCATCGTGGTCGGTATCGCAGAGAGCGAGTTGCTGTGGGCGAGGGCGCATGATCCCGTACGGACCTGTGTTCTGCGGCATCGTGTAGGTAGCGAGCGTCGAGAACGAGCCCGTTCCCGAGTTCGCGAGAATCGTCACTGTGCCATCGCCGCCTCCGGGGGCAAACTCGAGGGAGTTGCAGACAGCGATGTCAGCGAACCCGTCACCCGTGACATCGCCCATCGCGATCCCGCGCGGGTTGTAGCCGACTGGTGTGGAAGTCTTGACCGCGAAGGTTCCATTGCCATTGTTCTTCCAAACATTGCACGAGTTCTGACCCCAACAACTCGCAGCGATGTCGATGTCTCCGTCATTGTCGACATCGCCGACGGCGAGTCCGCCGTGACCGTTGTTCGATGTGTCTCCGATGAGCGTGATCGGCGTGGCAAATGTTGCGTTGCCTGTCGCCCGCAGGACATAGACGCGCGTGTATGCAGAATCGGAGATCACCAGGTCAACCCGCGCATCGCCAACGATGTTGACCGCGACGATTCTGCCGAGCTGCGTTCCTAGCGTGAAGCGCGAGAGGTAAGTGAGTCCCAGGCCACCGTCGTTCTGCCAAAGCGTGACATAGCCATAGTTTGGATCAGGGTAAGAGATGGCCGCGAGATCGGGTCTTCCATCCTGATTGAAGTCAATCGGCGCGGTGTCGTGGACATAACTCGTGAACTGCTCAAGCGCATTGAGGTGCTCGACAGCGGCAGAGAAGTGGGAACGATCAGTCTCTGCATCGTCGATCAATCCGTTGTGATTACAGTCGAGGCTCGTGCCGTTTCGGAGGTCGAGCGAGTCCGATTTGTAGTTGCCGTTCGTGTCTTGCGCGCGCGCGTGCGGGGTCAGCAGCGCAGTGAGAAGAAGCACCCAGGCAGCGGCAAGGTTGCTCCGCGTGCGAAGTTGGCGGTGGGGCGACTGACCTGAGCAGTAAGGCTTTCTCATGGATGGGTTGCGCAATACGCAGGGCCGCGTGAAAAAAGAGTCTGTCGAGCCGCGCTGTTCAAGAGGATGTCGAGGTGGAGGGGACACCTCTGAAAGTGCGAGTCCGAAGGGTCTAGATACATTGCGGGGCCGTTCATTGTGATCCGATAATGACTTGGATCCACACTCCTTCCGTCAAAACGAAGAGATCTGCGTGACGGGCCTTGATGGCGGCGCAGTTTTGCACGAGCGGAAACGCCTGATTCACTTTGATTCGCCGAGCGCGCGGGTACTCTCATGCGAGAACTACGCACATCGGAGGTCGTCCTGCGGAGCAGCTTTCCCGTCATGTTGATCGTTTGCCTCGCAGACTGTCTTGCGCCGAGTCTATTCGCGCAAAGCGATGCGTTTTCACTTTCGGCAACGACGATCGTTGCGACGGGGCTCACGAAGCCAGTTGGAATCGCCGCAGCGCCTGGGGATGCGACTCGACTCTTCGTGGTTGAACAGTTCGTTGGGACGAGCGGGCGCGTGAGGATCGTAGATTTGACGACGAACACGCTCTTGCCGTCCCCGTTCCTCACGGTCGCGGGTGTGTCAGCTGGTGGCGAGCAAGGACTACTCAGCATCTGCTTTCATCCAAACTACAAGACGAATGGCCAGTTCTTTGTCAATTCCATCCGAAACGGGCAGACGCTGATCGAGCGATACACCGTATCGAGCGATCCGAATGTCGCGAATCCACGAAGCGTGAAGTTGATCATGGCCATCACGCGCGTCACGCCATATCACAACAGTGGGTGGATGGAGTTTGGACCAGATGGGATGCTCTACATCGGGGTGGGCGACAACGCACAAACGATGGCTCTACTCACCTTGCCTGAATCGCCATTTGGAAAAATCCTCAGGATCGATCCTGACTCCGGGGATCCATACGCGATTCCTCCGAGTAATCCATGGGTTTCGACTCCCGGAATCGATGAGGGCTGGGCGAACGGATTACGGAATCCTTGGCGCTGCGCTTTCGACAGTTTTACGGGCGAACTCTGGATCGCAGATGTCGGAGAGAGTTCCTACGAAGAGATTGATGTACAACCAGCGCTCATGGGAGGACGGCACTACGGATGGCCGTGTTGGCAGGGAAATGCTCCCCATCTGACACTGGGTAACTGCCCGCAGCCTTCGGCGGTTGCGTTTCCGCTGCATGCTTACGCGCAATCAGAGATCGGAGGGTCGGGTTGCGCGGTGACTGGTGGTCGCGTGTATCGCGGGCCCGGAAGTGCATCGCTGCGAGGGACTTACTTTTTCGCGGATTTGTGTTCGAACAAGATCTTCACCATCACTCGAAGTGACAGTGGCGTTCCGACGATTACAGATCGAACGGCGGCAGTGCAGCTGTCGTGGTTAGTGACGAGTTTTGGCGAAGACGCTCTCGGTAACCTGTATTACTGTGGTCACGCTGGTCGGCTTGTCCGCATCAACGCGATTGACACCGGTTGCGTCGCAGATATGAATGCTGATGGCGTTGTCGACGCAGTGGATTTGTCATCGATGTTGTCGCGCTGGGGCCAAGACGGCGCCGCGCGCGAAGACCTCGATCGCAACAATCGAGTGGATGCCGCTGATCTCGCGATGCTCTTAGGATCGTGGGGCAACTGCCCATAAGTCAACTGCGACGCTCGCTTTGTGCAACGATCGCCCATGTTGCGATGAGTGCGCTCGTGGCGCGATGCGTTGAGGGGTTACACTTGTAGTCGTCAAGAGGGTGTTAGACTGATTGAGGCGAGAGTTGCGGCGATTCGGGGCCCTATGCGTTTGCCATTCTGGATGTGTTTCGTCGCTTGATTTGTGGCTTTTGACTAGGCCTGCAGCCGCGGTGGCTGCGATGGGTGAGCGGTCAGTCGTACGGAGCCGAGCAGCAATGTCGGGACGCATCTACGAGATTAGGCATGCATCTGGACGCTTGACGACCGGGCTCAGCAGCACCGAAGTGCGCGAGCAGGTCGCAATGGGATTGATCGAGCGATCCGCGCACATCCGCATCGCGAAGTTGCCGCCGCTCGGTGTGTTGCGACTGGTGAAACTCTTGGGTGTCGGCGTCCGACAACTCCACCATTGGATCGGCTGGGACCCGCACGATGCCGTCAACGGGGATCATCCACCAAGTCTTTGCAAAGGGCGAGCGCAGATTCTGAGGCGGACTCACTCAGTGTCTCCACTTGCGCGAAGAACTCCGCGCTCAGTCGCAACGACGCGCGCCTCGCTTCCTCTTCGAGTGCAAGAAGTTTCTTCGTCTTGCGCTCGCCGAGAAAGACCCTTCCTCCCGCGTCGCTCGTCCGTGGCAAGCGCGCTGCATCATCGATCGATTGGAGGAGCGCCTGTTCGAATCCATCGAGGTACAGATGCAGCGCCGCGAGGAGTGCCGCGTGCGGGACGCGCACACCGGCGGACGAGAACTCATAAATGGTCGATTGCGGCGCGTCAAAGTGCAGCGCTGGAGGAGAAGCAGCGCGCGCGTGTTGCATCGACGAGCTCCACATCAACATCGAAACGCCGATTGCGGTGTGCATGCACCGAACTGCGGATGAGATTGAGTCTCGCAGTCGATCGCGCATGGCGCCTCCATCTTCCTCGTAGGCCGAGGGGATTGGTGTACCTACGGGGATGACGGAGGGCCGAGGTCCGATTGGGGGACACACGCCATTCGAGAGCGCAATGCATCGCCCTCGTGAGCGCAATAGGCGGGAGCGATTCGCTTCACCTTCCGCGGCGAACGCCGAGTTGATCGGTGACCCAGATTCCATCATCTCTGATCTGCATCGCGCGGATCGATTCCGGCGCAACCGAGAGCCGTAGGAGTTCTTCGAGTGTGGCCGCATCGAGGACGCGCAAGGTTCCATCCGTGCCTCCGGTGACAAGCCGCGAGCCGTCGTCGGTGACCCTCATGCATGACACCCGCGTCCGCTGTCGTCGCGCCGAGTGAAGCAACGCGCCATCACGCGTGTCGAGCCGCTCGATGAGTCCATCTCGATCTGATGCGTACGCCACGCTGCCATCTGGTGAGATCGCAACATCCGTGCATCCGACGGTGAAACCGCGACGCCAGAGTTCTCTCCCGCTTGCTCCATCGAGCGCGACGCAACCATGAGAGCGCGAGGCGACGAGCACCATTGCGCCATTTCGCGCGACGGCAAGGGACGGAATTCCATTGGACTCGTGCGCATCATCCGCTGCAAGCGCGGTCGTTGACCAGCGCGTACTCGCGACGGCGTCGCGCGCAGCGAGATTCGTGAGTGAAATCGTTCCATCGTGTCGTAGGGCTGCGAGCGCGTCGCCGTCGATCGAAAGTCCAACCCGCTCGGTCGGGCCACTTCCAGGAAGCGAAAATATCTTGTTCACTCCATCGCGGGTGACTTCGACCGTTCCATCGCCAAGCGGTCGCGCGCTCGCTGTTGAGGTCGCAGACTCTCGCAATTCGTGCCCGCCCGTGCCGACCCAACGGTCCACTTCCTCCACACCGAGTTGGAAGAGCCCGCCATTCGATCCGATCGCAATCTCGCCCGTGTCACGATCGCGCGCGATCGCCCACACGATCTCGTTCGAGACTGGAACAGCTCCCATCGGCGCACCATCTTCAGTGCGCCACACGCGCATAGTTCCATCCGCGCCTCCCGTGGCGATGCGTCGCGCATCAAGAATCGCGATGTCCCAGACGGAGTTTGAGTGTCCATGCGCGGTCCACAGTGGATGCGGCTTGACCGGTTCGTAGGCGCGGACGGTTCGATCCCAGCCTGCGAGAAGGACTCGCGATCCATCGTCGGTCCACGCAGCGGCCGATTGAATGGCCTGAGGAACCTCGAAGCGAGTCACGATCATTCGCGCCGCGCAATCGATGAGGACCGCGCCGTTCGCACCGGCGGCGACCAGGAGTTGCGGATGGGTCGGTGAAAAAGCGAGCGCGTAGATCAAGCCAATCTGGGAGTCGATACGCCAGAGAGGCTCATTGAAGTGTTCGATGCTGCGGAGCGCAACGCCATCGATGGCAATCGCGAGGCACCCATCCCGTGACAACGCGATGGCGCAGGCATCGAGTTCCACCTGTCCCGTGGGAATCTCCGCAAGCATGTTGCCGTCTTCCGCATCGAGAAGTTCAAGCATTGCAGGGTTCTTGAAACTTACGATGCGCTTCCCGGCGGCATTGACCGCGATCGATTGCAATGTCCCGACATCATTGTCGCGAGTCCATCGCTCCACAAATGCGCCCTGTGGTGTTCGGTCAAAGCGAGTGAGAGTGCGACCGGACCGATACGGATTTCGAAACCCGCTTGCGAGGATCCCTGATGCATCTGGGCGAATGACTTCGTACCAATCGCCTGTCGCGAGCCGTGTTCCTTGCGCTTGCTTTGCGCGCTCAAGCAATCGCCGTTCAAGCGTGCCGTCGTCAGCACCAAGCGCCGCGAGATGCGCGTCGAGAAGGAGTATGTCTCTCGCGTCAATCGCTCGCGCAGCGGCATTGAGATTGGCCGTCCGCGCTGCGCGATGCGCATCGCGGGCGAAGGTGAGCGAGATCGTCGTCGTCAGGAGAAGGAGCGTCGCGATGGCTGCCGCAACCACGGCCGCGCGCCGATGTCGCCAGAGCGCGCGCCGGAGCCTCTCTCGCTTCGATTGCATCTGAATGAGCACGGATTCACCCGCGAGGTGTCGCCGAAGATCTTCGGCGAGTTGAAGCACGCTGGCGTGTCGCACCCTGGGGTCGGGATCAGTGGCTTTCTCGACGATGCGCTCGAGATCTCCGCGCAGATTGCGATCGATCTCGCCCAGTCGCACCGCGGTGCTAACAGTTGCCTCTTGCAGCATCGCGCCGAGATGCTGCGACCGGAGTGGGCGGAAGGGTCGCCTTGCGAGCAACTCATAGAGGATGGCACCGATGGCGAAGATGTCTGCGCGGACATCCGCGCGGGTTCCGGCATTGAGCATCTCCGGCGCGATGTAGGCGAGCGTTCCCGAAATCCTCGGTCCGAGGATCGAGACAGTTTGGGTTGGATCGGACTGTTCGAGGCGCGCGAGTCCAAAGTCGATCAGTACGGGATGCCCCGCGTCGTCCACGAGAATGTTGCTCGGCTTGAGGTCGCAGTGAATGACGCCGCGACCGTGCGCATGTGCGACAGCATCTGCAATCGCGATGCCCATTCGCACGCGGTCTTCCACAGCGTGCTCACGCTTCAGCCAGTCAGCGAGCGTTCCTTCTCCTCGTACAAACTCCATTGCGATCCACGCGCGGGCAACGCCAACGACTCGCGTCTCACCGGCCTGATAAAGGCGCGCGATGGAAGGATGCTCGAGTCCAGCGAGTGTGTTTGCTTCGCGAAGAATGCGAGCGTTGGCGGAGCGCCCCATTTCCGGCCAGTACACCTTGAGTGCAACCTCGCGTGTTGGCGTCGATTGTTGCGCACGGTAGACCTCGCCCGCTGCGCCGCTCGCGAGGAAGGTGAGGATGGTGAACCCTTCGATGTGCGTGCCGTCCTCGAGCGTGTGCCGAGATGCGTCTTCCACAATCTTCGCATCGGCATCGTTCGCGCCTCCGAGGCATTCGTTGCAAGTCCGGTCAGCGCGGAGTAACTCGAGCGCGTGTTCGACGATTTCGGGTGCGAATTGCCGCCGTGCATCCTCCTCGCGGCCCTCGAAAATCTCGGTGAAGCACAACTGCACCTGCGTGAGTTGCGATTGACTCGCTCCCCCATCTGTTGTTGGGAGCGGCTTGGGAACCGAATCTTCCATTGTGTGGCAGAGATCGTAGAGTATCCCTGCCCCCTGTGCGCGTCTCAATCGCTTGGGGAGACGACCGCTCTCTTTTCCGGGAAGAGCGGCATGGTCCGCCGCGTTGCTCGGATTTCAAGTTGAGTCAAGATCATTCACCCATTCCAAGTGACCCGTCCATCGAGCAGTGGATCAATGCGCTGCTCGCGCGGCAGAGTGCGGGTGAGGATGGCGTGCGTGCGCAGTTGTGGAGTGAGATCTATGCAGATGTGCATCGACTTGCCCGCTCGATTCTTGCACGCGAAGGACCGCGGCAGCGCATTGATACGACCGTGCTCGTGCACGAGGTGTACCTCAAGATGGGCGGCGCAACCTTCGACAATCGCAAGCACCTCTTCGGGTCCTTGGTGCGCATGATGGGGCAGATTCTCGTTGATTCGGCGCGCCGCGGCGCAATCGAACGCCGCGCGGGTGAACGCCCAAACAGCGCGCATCGAGCACTCTCACTCGATACGACGCAACTCGGACTTTCAGCAGACGCAACGGGTGAAATGAGTGTGCGGGTTGTCGACGCACTTGATCGACTTGACCGTCTCGCGCCACGATCCGCCGTGGTTGCGCGGCTGCGCTTCGTAGGGGGCTTGACGGTTGAGCAGGTGGCGATTTGTCTCGATATCTCCGAACGAACGGTGAAGTCGGATTGGGCGTTTGCGCGTGCATGGATGCATCGCGAACTGAGTGGGGCGGGCGAATTGCCTAGGAATTCGACCAAGCAGGTTGGAGAGGCGACAAACGCGCGCGATGCGAAAGAAGAAAACGAATGAATGAATCAGCGCAACTATCGGCAGCGGCAGACCTTGAGCGTGGCGCAGAGATGCAACGGCTCTTCGAGATGTGCCGTGAGCGACACCCCGACGAGTGGCACCTCTTGCTGCGACAGGAGTGCGTAGGGCGCGAGGCGGCAGCGTTTGAAGTCCTGACGCTTCTTGTGGCGGCCGAACGATTGCCACGCGCGTGAGGGGAGATCGTGGGATCCCAGCCGGAAATCATGGATTCGTTGCCCGTCTTTGGACTCTCCTTCGCATTCTTATGTGAACCCGTGTCACAACTGGCACGACATGCATCGATCGAAGGGATGCGGTTACTCCCCGTGCACCTGCGGCGAGCATCATGGCAGCGGAGAAATCATGCGAAGACAAACAATGTATCGAGTTCACACAACCCGCAGCCTCGCGGCGACGCATGTCGCTGCGCTCACAATGGGACTAGCTACTTTCGCTGCCGCTGATTCTCCGAATGTCGTGTGTTGGGGGCGTAATGACACCGGGCAGTGTGCGGTTCCGCTTGATCTAAACACTGCGATTGACATTGGGGGCGGATGGAAACACACAATTGCTCTCCGGCTCGACGGCACAGTGCGGTGTTGGGGCTCGAATGAGTTTGGCCAATCCGCAGTCCCGACTGGGCTCGCGTCGATTGTTTCTGTGGCTGCCGGTTGGGAGCACAGCATGGCGGTGAACGCAGACGGTACGCTGTGGTGTTGGGGAAACAATGGTGAGGGTCAGTGCGATGTTCTCCCGGGGCTTGTTGGCGTCGCGCGGATTGCCGGTGGGCATTACCACTCTATGGCGCTTCGCAGTACTGGTACCGTCGCGTGTTGGGGTTCAAATGGCTACGGTCAACGCACCGTTCCCGCTGGGCTCAGCGGAGTCGTTGGGATCGACGCGGGTGGGTATCACAGTGGCGCCATCAAGAGTGATGGCACTGTCACCTGCTGGGGAAGGAATCTCGAGGGTCAACGCACTGTCCCCACGGGTCTCACTAGTGTCATCGACCTCGGCCTAGGAGTTTTTCACTCCGTCGCGCTCAGGAGTGATGGCACGCTCGTTTGTTGGGGAGGGAACGCGAATGGACAGTGCAATGTTCCTTCAGGACTTTCGGGTGTCATCTCCATCTTTTCGGCATCTAGCTCGACCATCGCACTCAAGGCGGACGGCACCGCGGTGTGCTGGGGAGAAAATAGCTTCGGAGAGAACAATGTCCCGCCTGGACTCGCGGGGCTGGTAGGTGTGAGTAAGGGTGATGGGTTCTCCATGGCTCTGACCGCTCCGACTCGCCTAGTCCCGAGTCACTACCCAACCATTCAAGCGGCCATTGACGCAAGCCCGCTCGGCAGCTTCTCGGTGATTCAAGTCGCCGCAGGCATCTACAACGCATCTTTCGCACTCAACGGGAAGAATGTCGTCGTGCGCGGCACAGGTGCACACGCGACCATCATCGATGGCACAGGTCTCACAACCTCTATCGCGAGATTCACCGGCGGCGAGCCAGCCACGGCTGGCCTTGAGAATCTCGTGCTTCGCAATGGCATCGCAGGGACGATCGTCAATCCAAACTCACCATTCGCCGCAGGTGGCGCGCTCTACGCACTCAGCTCGAATGCGTTCATTCACAACTGCCGATTCGAATCCAACCGCGCACGATATGGCGGCGCGGCGTATTGCTTCAACTGCACGCTCGACATCGCTGACTGCGCCTTCATCGACAATACAAGTCTCGGCGACGCGGGCGGCATCGAGGCCTTCCGCTGCGCAGGCTCGGTGACAAACACACTCTTTGACGGCAATCGCAGCGGCACCAAGAGCCAAGCGGGCGGCAGTGCCATCAAGACGGTGGGCGCGATGACGGTCAACGGCACCGTGACGCTCGATGGCTGCACGATCCAAGATGGCTTATGCATCGTCGGTGGCGCGGCAATCGAGCACTACGAAGATGTTGAAGGTGTCGCTGGAGTCCTGCGCATCCACAATTGCAGTATCTCGAACAATCATTCAGGCTACGACGCAGGCGGCATCTACAACATCGGCCGCATGCAGGCATGCATTCTGAGTGGCAGTACAAGCGTATGTAGCAACACGGAGTACAACATCGACGGACCGTACTACCTTGAGGGCGACGCGCAGGTCTGCGATTGCGTCGCGGATCTCACGCACGACGGCTTCGTCAATGCCGCCGATCTGGGCGTGCTGCTCAACGCATGGGGGCTGACGCTTCCAAGCGGCGCTGGTGATGTGAATCACAACGGCGTGGTGGATGCGGAAGACATCACGCTGCTTCTTAGCGCGTGGGGCGCGTGTTCCTGAGGTGATCTGAGCGCGTGCGTAACATTCGAGTTGACTTGCGAGGCAATGCGCGCACCCGACTGAAGCCGTGTCGTTTGCGGGTTCGGACGATTTGTGCGCTGCGCAGAGCTTCGTGTTAGCGTACTTGTCGAGCCGTCGTCTCGGGGGGCTCAGGTGATCGTCAGCCGACCGAGTGGGAGTCCGCACCTAGATGTCAGGCCGAATCTACGAGATCCAACACGAGTCAGGCCGGATCAGCACCGGATTGTCGAGCACGGAAGTGCGCGAGCAAGTTGCAATGGGGTTGATTGATCGATCGGCGCAGATTCGAATCAGTGGACACGATCGATGGCATGCACTCGCGGAAGTTCCTGATCTTGTCTATCCCGCTGCGCGATCAGCGCCACCGTCGAAGGAGTCGCACGCGGTTGCGTCATCGACTTCGGTCCAACCGGAAATGCCCTACGCACTCGACCTTTCCGCCACGACGGACGCGTCTGTTGTGGACGACTGTCCCTCTGCCTCAGAAGCCACCCGCGCAGGCGATCTCTCTGGCGAACATGCGTTGACGGATGAGATTTCCGAGTACGAGTCGGCGCACGCTGGAGATGATTCGATGACGAGCGATCCCGTCAGCACCGAAGTGGATCGACACGATTTCATTGCAACGCCGATTCCGGAGGATCGGCATGACCTCGTTTCTTCATCAGTTCCAACCAACACAGGAGATTCAATGAGTACCAAGTTCATGGCCACCGCCCGTAAGAGCCTCGCGATTCTGATCGGCGGCTATGTCGCCAAGCACGCGCTTGTGTTCGCGTCCACGATGATCGCTCCCGAAAGCAAGGCGCACGAAGTGTTGACTTCGCTGCCCGCACCGTTGGCAGCGGTCGTTGCGGCGTGGGCTGGCTACCTGCTTGTGTGTGGCGCGCTCGAGGAGTACGGCGACGGAGACTCCGAGGGCTTCGCGCGATCGCTGCGCGCACTCGCGATTTCCGCTGGCGTGTTCATCGTGCTGACCTGTCTCATCGGTCTCGCCGGAAGCGTCATGACGAGTTGATACGCGCGCACGGCGCGCTCAAGTTTCCCCGCCGCGAACACGCGCTCTTCATGAATCGACTCGTGAGGGGCGCGTCTATGCATCGCCGATGCGCGAACACCCCGCACGCCGAGCGCCCAGGTGCGCCGGGCTCAGGTCGCTGCTGTTTTTCTTGCTCACGGCTTCGCGGGCGGAAGATCCCACGCAACCCAGAGCGAAGACGGCACGGGCGGATATTGCATGACGACTCGAACGAGGACGCAATCGGCGGGTGAGATTCCAATCGCCGCGAATGCTCTCGAGAGCAATTCTTGGTGCCGTGGAACACACTCAAGCGTTGGTGCCGCACTCCCGTCGTGGTGAACTTCCGTCTTGAGATCGATCGGCAGCACTGTCTTTCGGTGCTGCGTTTCGTCACTCGTGAGAGGCTGCGAAAGAGTCGAGTGAATCGATGTGCGAAGCGACTCAAGGGCGAGAATCGAGCGGTGTACATAGAGGTCGTTGGCGAAGTGCTCCACAGGAAGACTGATTGCTGTGGAGAATCCCCCGACTCGATCGAGTACGCCTTGTGCGTCGAGCACTTGCACGCGAGCGAAGAACCGACGGGCTATCGATCCAAACGCTAGCGTCGACTCTCCAATCTTCCCAATCGAACCACCTGTCACCGAAACGGTCATTTGGCCTTTCTGCGCGGTCGCTTCGACGCTCGCATACGGGTGAGAACTGAAGTCTCGCAGGAGGAAGTCATTGGGAGCGATTGGTTCTGCGCCCGAGGCCGTTTGGAAGAGCGGTTCCACTGTCCGCGCGCCGTCTGGATCGGAGGCGATTGTGCGAAACACTGGAAGGGATTCTCTGGGTCGCAAGCACCGGATTCGCGAGAGCCCAGCGACGAGCGCGACATCTGCATACTCCTGTGATGTCGTGGCGGGCGCGACGATCTGAATCGTGAATCGCGCGTGGGCATGCATGCCAACAGTGCCGCTGAGTCCTCGAAATGTCAGCCGCCGTGAGTTTTCCAGATTCTGATCGGAGCGCAGTCCATCGAGCGCGAGTTCGAGTTCCGTCCGCGCACCAAAGTGTCGCGCGACAATGTCGTCAAACACAGCCACCGCGTGGCGGGCTGCGGTGAGTTCGACCGCCCCTGCGCCTGCCGACTCAAAGGCGCGAAGAAAAATCTCGATGCCTTCTGGACCCGGAAGCATCGCGACGGCGTCCATCGTGTTTTCAGCAACGAGCACCCGTGCGAATTTCCAAGTCAAGTTTTTGTTCAATCGCAATCGGCGCGAGATCTCTTGGGGGCGGAGTGGGTCTGCATGAACGGCCGCAGACAAATTGTGAATCGCGCTCCGAATGAGTCCGATCGCAGCGGTGCACTCTGCGTGGAAAGAATTCTGCAGGGCCGGTGGAGACGCAGCACGATCATGAAGTGACGGCGCCAACTCTGAGGGTGTGCGGAGGCGGTGGAGGGTTGCGTTCGGCGCTGGGCGAGACTTCTTCGGTGGCATTGGGGAACCAGGATGATCGGGCTGAAGAACGGTGCTGACACCAGTCTTCGGGAATTCAATGGAACCTACAAGAATCGAGGGTTGGCTGATGCAGGGGGTATGCCGAGATCAAGAGTCCATCGCTCGACAGAAACGCAGGCATTGGGATCGCGTAAAGAACGGGGGAAGGTGCCAAGAAGCGATTCCCTAAACAATACTTTAGATTTTCCCTAAGGGAAGTCGCATGATGAAAAAACTGTCGTAGTGTCACACTGTCGAGTTTGCCATCAACGGACGCAAGACTTGGTCAAACCGTGAGACCTCGAGCACCCGTCGAATGCAATTCGATGTTTCGGTAATCCATGCGGAACCCCGTTGCTGCGGATTCCACACTCACCTTGACCCCAATTCATTTCCCTTTCCACCGGAGATCGATCGTCGTGCGCTCCTCAATTCAGACCCGCCTTCCACTCGTGACCTCGCTGCTCACCGCCACCGCAACATCGTTTGCGATCGCGGGGGGGCCTTCCTGGGAAAACCTCATCTCCACCACCGACGCGTCGGTTCCAGGGGTGAAGGGGGCCGTCTGGGTTCCCAATCAATTCAATAATCCAACCATCGATGATCAGGGGCGGGTGACCTTCCGCGGCCAAATCGGCGGTGCGGGCATTACGACGGCGAATTCACGACTCGTGGTCACCGGCTCGACTGGCTCTTGGTCGACGGTTGCTCGCGATGGATCCGCGGTTCCGGGCGATCTCATCTCTGGGTATGTCTTCAACACAACCGCAGGCATCAATGGACTCGCGAGCTCGAACAACATCACCGCCCAGGGTGGTGTGGTTGTCTCCGGCAATGTCAATGGAGCTGGTGTACTCGCCACAACGGATACGGCGATGTTCTTCATCGCGAATGATGGCACGCCATCGATCCTCGTGCGCGAAGGTTCGGCATGCCCAAGCACAGCTGGCGCGACGATGAGCGCAGCGATGAATGCGGGTTCTGGTCAACAGACTTCCAACGACGGCCGCAGCATCTTCAGCACCGCGCTCCTTGGCGGCGATGTGGTCACCGCGAACAACGCAGCGGTCGTGGTGTTTTCACCCGCAGGGACCGAACTCATCTTCCGAAAGGGTTCGCCTGCGCCAGGTTTCACGGACGGCACGACGATGACGCCCGACACCTTTGGGCTCAATTTGTCAGGCGCGCATGTGGAGTTTGGTGGGACGCTCGTCAACGCGGCGACTGTCACGGCAGCGAACGACAAGGCGCGATTCACAACATCTGGCGCGCCAGCGGGCGCACTGCGCATGTACCTTCGCGAGGGCTCTCTTCTCCCCGGACTTGGCAAGCTCATGGTGAAACCCACTTCAAGCGTGAGTCCCGCTATGCACGCACTCATGGCCAATGGCAGCATTCTGAACTTCATCGATCTCGCTGGTGGCGACACCATTGCAACGGTGAATGACAAGGCACTCGTCTTGGAGCAAAGCGGAATCTTCACGATGCTCATGCGGCGCGGCGAAGCGGTCCCGGGAGTTGGCTCGCTCGTGTTCAGCGGGTTCAACACCACGAGCATCATCATGAACAACAACGGACTACTCGCGTACCAAGGCCTCTTGATGAATGCGGACGGCACCGCGGTCACCCTCGATCCGAGCTATGTCGGTGTCCGTCGAGCTGATGGCACCAGACTGACGCTCATTCGACAAGGCAACGCGCTGCCGGATGGATCTGGTTCGCTCGTTGCGAGCCTCAATGGGGCGACATCGATTTGCTGCAGCGATGCAGGAGTCGTGGTCTTCAACGCCAACTTCACGGGCGGCTCCGCCATCCTCGCATGGGATGAAACAAATGGTCTTCGCGTGATTGCCAAGACGGGTGATACGAACTTCACTGGCACTCCAGCGAATGCTCTCACACTCATCGGTTCTACCGGAATGAACGGCAACAGCGGTTGCACTGGGATTAGCTCGAATGGATGGCTCACGATTCGGGCTGGCGACTCAGTGAACTCGATTTACACGATCAGCCGCATAAATCTTGGAGGCTCGGCCCCGGCTTGCCCCGCAGACCTTGATGGAAGTGGCGCAGTCGATGCTTCCGACATTGCCATCCTGCTCAGCGGTTGGGGTACCGTCGATGGTGACCTTGATGGAAGCGGCGACACGGATGCGGCCGACATCGCCATCCTCCTTGACGCATGGGGACCATGCGCGTGATTGCACACGCTTCGACACAGGGATTGTGAACCCAATCTTTGCATCTGCGGGCGCGCGAGGAAACTCGCGCGCCCGCATTCCCGCTCTTGACGAATTGACCTTCCTGAATGCACGATTCTGCTATGCGCACGCCATCGCTCAACTCCTCGCTGTGTGTTACAACCACCGCACTTCTCTGCATCGGAACGCTTGCCGGAGCAGTGCAACAAGCGCGAGGAGGGGAGCTGTTCCTCCTCGGCGGCGGGAACACAGCGATCGCGAGCGACTGCAGTGCGAATGGTCAGGTCGTCGCAGGCTACGACGGGATCCGGTACTGGTACTGGACGCGTGACACCGGCGTCATCTTCATTGACAACACGACCGGCCCAGGCAAT
>SXGT01030262.1_pt1 | contig 50447 bp, 40 predicted proteins | sample 3176221 | NCBI WGS metagenome assembly SXGT01 (sample SAMN11356862, study PRJNA531348) | freshwater metagenome | isolation source: freshwater sample F1-120 | place: China: Fuxian Lake, Yuxi | collected 2017-12-25
CTTGAACAATAAAGTCCGAGTGGTGACCAGACGCTCATATGGTTTCCGAACCTATAGGGCAATGGAGGTGGCCCTATATCATAACCTTGGCCATTTGCCCGAACCGGAATGCGCCCATGAATTCTGCTGACCAAGCGGTAAAGCGTGCCGCCCGTCGCCGCGCCTCCAGACTCGTCCTGGAGTACGGTCGTGACATTCCAGTCCCCGCGCCACGCCACGGGAATGAGGGGGTCGCGGTCGAAAATGTCCGGCCCACCCTGCGCGGGTTTGAAGTCCTCGCGCAACCGCTCGAACACCGTGAGGTTTGGCGCAACCATCACGAAGTGGCGCGCGAGGGGTGACTCGCTTTCGCGCAGCGCGTGAAAATAGCTCCATACGATCGCGAGGCTCATGACCTTCGTCTTGCCTGCGCCGGTCGCGAGCTTGAACGCGTACCGCGCCCACCGGTCGTCGTCGGGGTTTACGCCGAGCGCCGCCGTCTCCGCGTCCGGCCCGGCGAAATTTCCCATCAACCCGCAGAGTGAGCGCAGGACACGTACTTCGTAGAGGTAAATCAACGTCTCAATCGCTTCGCGCTGGCAAAAATAGTAGCAAAATGGCGCGCTCGTGCCATCCGCAAGTGTGACGAGGTGGTCGCGTTGAAACCAGTGGTGTAGCAACTCGCGCGTCGTGTCCGAAGCACCGGGGTAGTCCGTTTCGCGCCAGTCCTTCACCGCCCGCCGCAGCGTTTGCGCGATGACGATGGGCGACGGGCGCCGGCTCTTCCGCACCTCGGGCAGGCCGGCTTTGCTGCGCGCGCGATGCCGGTTTGGCTCTTCGTGCGGTGCGAAGAGCGGTTCGAGAGCGGCGAGGTTGATGACGGGATCGGTCATGGCAATCTTTGAGACGTGAAGAGTATTTTGGCCGTCGGTGAGCGCGACTCCGTCGCCGGCTTGTTGTTTAGATTCATCCCCGAGATTCCCGGGGCTAATGCGCAAGTGGCATCGAGGCTCGAACTGGAAGCGAACTTGGTTGAACTGGAGGCGATCTGTCCGGAGAGCGGTGACCCACAATTTGCCTATCGCGGCCTTTTCGGGCGCCTGGCGCGTGGCTTGCGTGGGGGCGGATCGTCGGTGCCGCCCCAGTCTTGATTGGGCGGAGGTGGCGGCCGGTATTTGTCGTTCCCGGATCCTCCGAGGAAGGGCGAGACAAAGAAGAGGATGACGAATAAGATGAGAATGATTTCCATGGAGGGAGCGGATCGAGCTCAGGGGATCGCGACGGGGACGGTGATGCTTGTGTCGCAGCCGAAGACATCGACGACCTTCACGCAGATCGTGTGCTTGCCCGGTTTGTCGTAGGTGTGCGCGGCGTCGCTGACGGTTTTCAGCGAACGGTCTTTGCGTGTCCGGTAGTCCTGCCAGTGGTGGACAAACGGCTTGTGCTCGTGCCAGTCGAAATCCACCGCCCAGAAATCGATGAAGTCGAAGCCGCTCTTCACGGCCCGCTCCTTTAACGCCTCCAGCTCCTTGCTCGGCACCTCCGCGAGCGACGGCATGAAGTTCGTGAGCTTCACGTCCACCACACTTTGTTTCTGGCCGCTGGTCTCTGACTTCCGGCTTCTGATCACCACCTCCGCCTCCAGCACGGCCATTTCCAAAAACGGCGGCGGGCTGGTGCGATTCTTTTCCATGATCTCGCGCGGGATCGGGATAAGCTTCAACCGCACACCCGTCTCCGCTTCCAGCTCGTGGCAGACGAGCCGGAGGTCCATCTCGAATTCCCACGCGAGGCAATGCACCTCCGTCCCGCCGGCGTCCTTGACAACCAGCGCGACGGCACGCACCTCGGCGCGCGTGAGTAGCCCGTCGATTCCGTCCACGTGGACGAACGCGCGGCCCTTGCGTCCGTGCAGCAGGCCCGTCGCGTTCGGCAGCGGCTCGGCCTGGTAGAAACCGAGCACGACCTTGCGGTGCTCATCGTCCGCACCGCGCAGCCGCTCCTTCTGCCACCACTGGCGCTCGTAGCGGCCGAGATTGTGGACGTCGAACGCGCGGTAGGGCTGACCCTCGGCGTGAAGCTTGCGCTGGAGTTCGATGAGCCGCTTGCGGCTGGTATGGATGGCGAACCGCCCGAGGTCGGCCATCAACCACCGCCGACCGAGGCGCTCCGCCACGGCACCCGTCGTTCCGCTCCCGCAGAAAAAATCTGCCACGAGGTCGCCCTCGTTGCTGCTGGTTTTGACGATGCGTTCGAGGAGAGCTTCGGGCTTTTGGGTTGGGTAATCTATTCGCTCATCAGCGACAGGGTTTATGAAAGGTATCCTCCAGACATCGCTCAGTGGTTTGCCCGTCGTATCAGCGTAAAAAACCTTGTATTTGCCGCTGGCGATCATCTCTCGAACCTTTGCGTTATTTTTATCGTAAACCACCAACCCAGTTGACCCGCCCCCTCCCCCAATTAGGTATCCTTTTTCATATTTTTCCCTGAGATTTTCAGTGATTTCTCGTTGCTCGTTAAATATCCATTCCGGACCCCTTGCGAAATTGAGTATGTAGTCGTGGTTTTTCTGGAGCATCTTGCTTGATGCCGTCCATTTTTCATAGTGCCAGACTACCTCATTTTTGAAGCCGTCAGTTCCAAATACTTCATCCATCACGCGCCTGAGGAAACTACTCATCCGCCAATCACAGTGCACGTAGATGCTGCCGCGCTCCGAGAGCAGTTCCTTCATCAGCGACAGCCGCTCGAACATCATGTGGAGATAGGAGTCGGTGCCTTTCCCCCACATGTCACGGTAGGCGACCATTTCGAGCGTGGATTGGTCTTTGGCGATGGTCTCCTTCTCGTCACCGATGGGCACGTCCATCGTGAAGTCCGCGCCCACGTCGAAGGGTGGATCGATGTACATGAGATCAACGCGGCCCTTGAACTCGGCGAGCAGGCTGGCGAGCACGAGTTTGTTGTCGCCCCAGATGAGCCGGTTCCGGAAATCGTCGCGGCGTTTGCTGCTCCTCTCGAACATCTCGATCTGCCCGCCGGCCACGGCCTCGCTACGCGGTTGGTCAATCGTCTCGATTTTTTGGAGTGGCATCGCGCAGGCGGCGACGTCCACCACGCGGCGGCGCCCGTATTCGTCGTATTTGCCGTCCCAGACGAGCTCGGTCTTGAGCTGGGAAAGCGGATGCGGATTGGCGGGCCCCCAGCGCACAGCGGGAGCGCCCGCATCGGAGGAAGCGGACATGACAGAGAGATGCTCGCGCGTGCATCTGCTCTGTCGGGATGGTTGTCCTTCTGAAGACCCCTTTGGTGCCTAAAAACGAGGAGGGGCGTGCCTACACACGCCCCACCACAGGCACCTTGGAGAGCCCTCAGAGGAGCGCTTTCGACACGCCCCCAGTCGGGGGCGTTGCGTCGAAGCGCCGTCCTCTGTTCGAAATTTCCAAGGTTTCGTGGTGGACAGCAGCCGAAGCTACGCGAAATGAATTTTTAGATTGGGTGGTGCTGGGCGGTGAGTGATTTCTACGAGTGCAACCAAGTTAGTGGCGCAGTCGCCGCGGCGGTGCAAGGCGCGAGATGGAGTCGCCGGTTTCGTGAAGCCGTGAGGATTCAGCCCCAACCGCTCTGCTGGACAGCAGAGCCCGTGACGGGCAGAAACAGGAAGGCGCCACTCAAACTGACCTCGCCGCCCTGCTCCCCTCCGTCCTCGCCCAAGTCTTCGGCGGGTGAGCCCAAGAGCCCCGGCGTCCCTACCAGAAGCGAGTGCGGAGGCGCGGAGCGCTCAAGACCACTGCTGAGTGTTTTTCCGGCCGGATTCGTTCGGCCGCCTTGACGTGTGGTAGGAAAATAACCACATTTGGCGATTCCCATGAACTTCGGCGCACTAATCAAAGACCTTCGCATCGCACAGGGCCTGACCCTGCGCGATTGCAGCGACCAACTCGGAATCGATCCCAGCAACTGGAGCAAACTGGAGCGCGGCATCAATCCCGCACCCAAAGACATCACGGTGCTCGAAGCGTGGGCGAAGTTTTTCCATGTAGCGGGCGAGGCGAAGCAGGCGTTTTTCGACGCGGCGGCGCTTTCCCGCCGGGAAATTCCGGCCGACCTCGCCTCCGACGAGCGCGTGATGGCGGCGCTGCCGGCTTTCTTCCGCGCCGCCCGTGGCACCGAACTCGACGAGGCGAGTCTGAAGCAGTTCGTCGCGGACGTGCGAGCCCTCCACAGCCCCGATCCCAAAGCCCGCCAATGAACGGACGGACCAACGTTTGGGAGTCCGTGGAATCGTTCCGACGGACTCATCTGGCCGCCCAAGCCGACGAGCTGCCGGTCGATGTCTTCTCCCTCGTGGAGCTGGTGCTGCGGATCGACGTCATCCCCTTCGACGATCTCACCGCCCGCTACCGGGTGGATGCCGCGCTGACCCAGGATTTCCGAGGCCTTTACGTCGACGCCGAGAGTTACATCCTTTGGGAAAAAGGACCCGTGTGGAAACAGAACCGGCTTCGGTTCACTGTGGCGCACGAACTCGGCCACTATGTCTTGCACCGCGAACAGGCGGCGCGGCTGAAGTTTTCCTCGTTCGATGAATTCGCGCGGCACTTCAAGGGTGGTGACGCAGATCGCTTCGGCGTGGAGCAGGAAGCGAACGAGTTCGCGGGCCGCCTACTGGTGCCACGGGACCGCTTGCAGGATCATTTCGAACAATTTGCCATGCGCATCGAGTCCATCGTTCCGACTTGGCAGAGGTCCGAGGATCTCAGACTGAAATTCGCCGAATCGGTCGCGCCAAAATTCGGCGTGCATTCGCAGACGCTGCTCACCCGCCTGGATCGCGAGGGATTTTGGCCGGCACCCTGAGCACTCGGAGACATCCTCGTCAGCGCGGGTTCACCAAGAGACAATTTCTCGAGTTGCTCGAATGCCACTGTCGCGAGAGGAATGCGAAAAGATTCTGGTGGCGGCTGGCCGCTCGCCTTGCCGACTGCGCCCTCACCACTTCAGAAGGGAAATTACCGCCAAACTCGCGGCCCTCGAAACCGCCCTCGCCCAAGTCTTCGGCGCGTGAGCCCCGGCGTTTCGCACACTTGCGGTGCCGGGCGCCTCGCCTCAACTTCTACCCATGAACGAACTGGTATTCTCGGTCACGCAAGAGGGCGACAGCGGGTGTGTCGCCGAGGCGCTTGGGGAGAGCATTTTCACCCAGGCCGATTCGTGGGACGAGCTCCGCGTAAACGTGCGCGAATCGGTCCCGGCGTTTTACTTCGACCGGCCCGCCCCGGCCCGCGTGCGACTCCATTTGGTGCGCGACGAAGTGCTCGCATGAAATTGCCGCACGACCTTTACGGCCGCGAGCTGGCGGGGTCATTCGCGTTGGGTCGGATAACCCGAAGTTCGTCCGCCAGTCGGGTAAGCGTCGGCTTGGTTGTAGCCGGCCTCGTTGAGGCCGGTCCCGCCGCCGCCGAGCTTTCGGCGGGCAGGCCGGGGTCTGCGACCCCGGCTACAAGTTCCGGTTGCCTCAAATGCCCCGGGGCTTGTTCCGGGGATTCTTATTCATACACCAGCCACGCGGTCGCGGTCGTGGTGGTATCCGAGGAGACTCGCAGCCAGTAGGCTTGGAAGCCATCGGGAAAAACGTGCACCGTTGATTTCCCGGCGGGTACTTCGAGGGCGGCATATTCGACCCACCTGCCCGTGCCGGTGAGATCGATCGCCACTTTCACACGCACGGTACGGGCGGCCTGGTGGGAGAGCGTCAGTGTCTTGCGGTCGTAACCTGTCATCAGATACGGATCGGAGGGCTGGCTCGCGGTCACGGCCGAGTCCTTCCAGGGACCGCCAACTCCGATCGGTTTGCCAAAACTCCACAGGTCGTCGACGGCGCCGACCCAGACGGCGGCCCGGCCGTCGGCGGAGCGGATGAGGTGGCGATTGGCGTCCGGTTCTGCGACGTCGCTTGGGGCGGGGGCGTCGGCGGCGACGCCCGAGAGCACGAGCAGGCCGCGCCAGGTGGCGTAGTCGTGGATGCGGCGGTTGTGCGTGGCGATGGGCCGGAGCTTGGCGATGCCACCGGCGTTCTCGGCGGGGAGTTCGAAGAAGGTGCCGGCGGCATTGAGCAAGTCGCGCTCGGTGCAGACCTCGCGGCACACGCGTTCGAAGCCGAGCGGACCTTCGAGCCGGTAGTCGGCGCGGCCTTTGGGCAGCCGGAATCGTTGGCCGGCTTCGTCGGTGTAGATCACCGAAGCCGCATCGATGGCGATGGCGTCGCGCGGGGTGGCAACATTCGCCTGCATCCACGCGGCGGCACCGGCTTCGTCGCCGCGGCGGAGCTGCAGATCGGGACCCATTTCATAAAAACCGTCGCCCACGGTGACCCCGAGGGTTTTCTTCCCGGCGCCGCGGGCGTGGAGCAGACCGCCAAGGGGAGATTTGGTGGTGTCGCTCGCCAGGCCGGTGAAGCGCGCGTCGGTGGCGTGGGCGGCGCGGAGGTCGGCGTTGCGGTAGGAAAAGAACGCGGTGGCCTTGACGCAGTCGCGCGAGGCGCGGATGCGGATCCAGGCGCCCTTTTCGGCGGGAGTGAAAGCGGTCCAGGCGTAACCCGACGCGGGCACGTCGACGCGACGCAACTCGGTCCACGTGCCGTTTCCGGCGCGATCGACTTCGAGCGTGAAGGTCGCGGGCGCGGTGGCGTCGTGCGTGAGGTGCAACATCCGCTGGTCGAAACCGGAAAACAGAAACGCGTCCGACGGTTCGCCTTTTTTCACGGGGTCATCGAACCAGACCGCGCCGCGTCCGATGGCCGGCCCGAGTTGATCGAGCTGCGTCGGCTCGACGAACCAGAGGTTGGATTGCGACTGGCCGGGCCCGGCGAGTTTGCCCTTCGCGTTGCGTTTGTTGAGGAACTCGCTCTTGGCGGTGTCGTCGCAGCCCAGTACGACGCGGTCGCCCCAGCGGGTGAAGTCGCCGATGACCTTTAGATAATTGGAGCGCGGCGCGAGACCGGAGGATTTCGCCGGAGCGAAATCCTTGGGGAAACGCCAGAACGCGCCGTGCATCGTCATCAGAAGATCCGTTTCGCCGATCTCACGGATGCGCGGCCACTCGGTGTTCCAGCCGTGCGCGCCGTCGTAGGAATGGCTGGATTTTGGGAGGCGGTAGGCGTGCCACCAGCCGTCGGGGCGTGAAGCCGCTCCGACAGTTTGCGCGTCGCGCACCATGAGAATGAGGGAGCGGAAATCCCAGCCGATGGACCAGAGGGGATCGGTGGCGGGATTCTTGTTACCCGTGAGCCCGCCGGGGCCGGTGACCTCGGTGAACTGGTTGCGGCGGACGACGGACCATTGGTCGGCCTGGCCGTCCCACGAGGCGAGCACGCCGGAGGGAATGTCGGGCCGGGCCTGGGCCTCTTTGCCGTGCTCGCCGTTGTTGCCATAGACGAGCACGCCCTGGCCGGAGTAGAGGCCCTTGCCGTGGTAGCCCGGGAGATCGGATTTGCGACCGTCCTTGAGCTGCTCGTCGCGCCAGAGTTCGGTCACGGCCAACGTGTGAACGTCGACCTCGTAGAGACCCTCTTCCATCGAGGCGTAGTAAATCTTGTTCGCGGGATCGGTGAGATGGCGGGCGTTGCCGGTGGGGCGGCCGAACATTTTTTCGTAGGGAATCGCGCGGACGGCGCCTTTTGGGTCGATGGCGTACGGGCCGATGAAGAGCTGTTGCGATTCCGGGTGGATGAAACGATTCGCCGGCGTGCCGCCGATGCTCGCGGGGTGGATGGTTTGGCGAAGGGCCGAATCGAGGGAGTAAAGTTTATCATCGGAGCCCTTGGGGGAATGGGGCGAGTAAGTTACGACCCAGAGTTGGCCGGCCCACGGGACAACGGCGCCGGTGCCGCATTCGCTCCCGTTATTGAACATGGCGAGGTGCGGGTAGATTCCGCTGATCGAGAACGGCGCTTGGGATGGCGCCGGTGCGGCCGAGGTGCCGGCGGCGAAATTGAGTGCGAGGAAAATGAACAGGCGAATGGTCCTCATGGGGACTGGAAAGCCGCGCGTGGTCTGGTTGGGAGGGCGAATCGGGCGCCAGCATGAGATCGGCCCGCGGCGAAAATCAACCCGGAGAGTGGTAAATTCGTTCACCGGCGAGGAGGCGGGCGGAGTCGGTTTCCGTCGTTGTCCTGAGCGGCTCAACCGGCGTGAGAATCAAGCTTGGCGTAAGTGCAGGCACCGCTCTGAACCGGGCACGTATTGCACGTCCCAAGAACCGCCGGATGAGGGCAGGAAGATTTCTTTGGTCAGAAGATTCAGGTGCCGCCTGCGGCGCCGGCGGCTACGGCGGCGGGAGGTCGCCGTCGCGCAGCACCCGGCTGGTGCTGCTCTTCGTGGTGACGTGTTCAAAGCCGGGCTGCGGCACGTGCCCGCCCAGATCGAAACGAAACCGTTTCGTCGCGGAGACCTTGCTGGCCATCGCGGCCAGACCATCGCGGCTGAGCGTTTGTCGACGCGGCAGGGCAAGCAGGATGCGGTTGCCGGCGCCTGGCACCGCGAGAATGTACAGGTCGGCAAAAACCTCCTGATAGGTGCGGACCATGGAGTCGTAGAGGGGATTGGACTGGCGGCTCCAGATGTTGCCAATCACGACGCCATCCGGTCGGACGGCCCGCAGCACCGCCCGCAGGAACTCCTGCGTCGTCAGCGTGGGTGGCACGCTGTCGCTGCCAAAGGCGTCCAGAAAAATCACATCGTAGGGCTGGCGGGTCTTTTCGATGAATACGCGGCCGTCGGCCACGATGCCGCGCATGCGGCTGTCTTCGCGAAAGCCAAGCAATTCCTTCGCCACCGTCACGACGTCGGGGTTGATGTCGACGGCGTCGATGGTGGCCTCGGGATAGTATTGGCGCAGAAACATCGCCAGGGTGCCGCCGCCCAGGCCGACCACCAAGATGCGGCGCGGTTCACCGCAGAGCGCAAGGCCGGTGAAGGCCACGGGGGCATAGGGCAGCTCGAGGTGTTCCGGGTCGCCGGTCTTGACGACGCTTTGGCGGGCGCCGCCTTTCTCAAACCGCAGCGTGCGAAGGCCGTCCTCCTCGGTGACGAGGACCAGGCCGAAAGGCGACGTCTTCTCGTACAACACTCGTTGCTCGGCACGAGCCGGTGCGATCGCACCAGCGAGAAGGACGAGGCCAAGGCCGAGCACAGGGAGTCTTTTCATGATCTTATCATCCATTAATTGACAAGGTTCCCGGTGCTCCCGGAGCGGCGGGCGCTCCGTACCTGTCATCCATTGGATGACAAGTACCGGGAGGCCGGCTTACCTGGAAATTTCATAGCCCAAGCTGGTTTTCGAGAAGGATTGTCGAGTTCACCTCGTACGGTCAGCCATGGTGCGGGAAAAAGGCTGAGTGGCCGTGAGGCATTGTGTCGAAAGGAATTTTAAGTTGAAGCGGCCGGGCGGCGCGCGCGGGGGCGGGAGACTGGTGGCGCACCAAGTGCAATTCGCCCCGGTCAAGCAATTCCTATTCGACGAGTTCGCCGGCCGTCAAGTCGATGGCCGCCTCCGACCAAGCCCTGCTTTTTGCCGATCTGGGATCACGCAAGGTGGTGACCGATTTTTCCGGCGGCACATTGTCGAGCGATGGCGGCGCGTTGCTCCTGCGCCAGATCGACGCGAGCCTTGGGCTGGCCCGCACTCTCCGACAATCGAAATTGCTCCGACGAAATTGTGGGCCAAGCGCAGGCCTATCCCGCGAAGACATCGGTCGGAAATCCACGAGCGCCGACATGCGCAGCGAAAACAAAACCCGCTTCGGGTTGGGCCGTCCGTTCGGCCTCGGTGAGTTTGCACGCGGCGGTGGTGATGAAAAGCGTTTCGAGGCGCGGGCCGCCAAACGTGCAGGTTGTCACCTGGCCCGCGGGAATCCGCAAGGTGTCGAGCAGGCGCGCGCGCACCGGGTCCCAACGGGTCACACCAAACCCGCCCCAATGCGCGATCCAGAGGTTGCCCTCGACGTCGATCGTGCAGCCGTCGGGAAAGCCCGCGACGGTTGACGTGTCGATGGCCACGCGAGGGCGGGAGAGATCGCCCGTCTCCAGGTCGTAATCGAAGGCCTGCACGGTGCGCGTCGGCGAATCGATGTAATAAAGCGTGCGGTGATCCGGCGACCAGGCGAGGCCGTTCGAAACTGTCACGTGCTCGCGCATCCGCTGGCTGCCGCCGTCAGACGTGAATCGATAGAGCGCGCCCTGCTTTGGCGATTCGTCGAGCGCCATCGTGCCGGCCCAGAGCCGCCCACGCGGATCGCACTTGGCGTCGTTGAAGCGCACGACGGTGGCGTCGTGCCCGGCCGGACACGCAAAGGGCGTCGTCTGAAACGACGCGAGGTCGAACCGATGAATTCCGTCCTGCAGCGCGACCAGCAGATCGCCCCGGGCCGTCGGCACGAGCGCGCCGATGAGTTGCCCGACGGGCCGGGAGAAAGTCGCGCCGGAGTGCGCGGCCGCCTCGAAGATCTTCCGGCCGAGAATGTCGATCCAGAAGAGCGACTCGCGCTGCGGGTGCCAGACGGCACCCTCGCCGAGAATCGCGGGGACGGAACGAAACAGGGAGACGCGAGGGTCAGTGATCATGGCGTTATTTGGCGGTATAGCCTCCGTCGACGACGAGATTCGTGCCGGTGATGTAGGTCGAGGCATCGCTCAGGAGAAAAACGACGGCGCCGCTCACCTCGGGCGCGTCGGCCAGTCGGCCGAGCATCGTCATCTTGCCGTAACGTTCGACAAAGGCCGGTGGCTGCGGCTGCGCCGGGTTGTAGATGCCGCCGGGCGAGACCACGTTCACGCGGACTTTTTGCGGCCCGTAGTGCGACGCGAGATAACGCGTCAGATTGATCATGCCGCCCTTGTGAAAAAAATAATCGGGCGGCGCGGTCATGGTGGTGCCCTCGTAGAGCCAGGGGTTCATGCCGACGAGGCCGAGCATCGACGCGATGTTGACGACGCTGCCGCCGCCGGACTGCGCCATGGCATCGCCAAGGGCGCGCACGATGGCGAAGAAGCCCGTGGCGTTGGTGTCCATCGACTCTTTCCACCCGGCGAGATCGTCGGACATCGTGCGCATCGGGCGGGAGACGGCGTTGAAGACGAGGCCGTCGATCCGGCCGTGGGCGGCGAGCACGCGGTCGCGCAACGCGTGGATCGACGGCTCACTGCCGAGGTCGACCGATTCGGCGTGCACCTGGCGGCCGGCGGCGCGTTCCGCGGCGGCGAGGGTTTGGAGCTTCCCGGCGTCGCGCGAGGCGACAATCAAGGTGGCGCCGCTGGCGGCGAGTCCGGTGACGAGCGCCCGACCGAGGAGGCCGGAGCCGCCGGACTGGATGATGATCTTGCCGGCGAGGGAGAAGGAGGGGGCGTCAGGCATACGGCGAGCGGGCGGCGGGTCGCAGTTCGGCGGGCAGGGCGTCGATGTGGTTGCGGATGAGTTCGAGGCGCTGTTTCGCGTAGGCGCCGAGCGCGATCACGTCGGCGCCGATGTTGAAGACCTGATGGCCCTCGGTGACGAGATCCTGAAACGGTGCGTACAGACCGGCGGCCATCGCGAACTTGCCATGCTGGCGGGCCGCCGCGGCGACGCGCTGGCGGGCGGCGACGACTTCCGGTGCGTCGAGCCGGCCCGGCTGGCCGATGCGATGGCTGAAGTCGCCGGGGCCGAAGAGAAATCCGTTGAAGCCCGGCACGGCGGCGATGGCCTCGACGTTGGCGAGGCCTTCCGGCGACTCGATCTGGAGGATGATCACGCGCTCCTCGTTGCTGTGCCGGAGATAATCCTCAATGGGCAACAGGCAGAACTGGCCGTCGATGTTGCCGCCATCGAGGGCACGTTTGCCGACAGGGCGAAAACGGACCCACTCGACGATCTGCCGCGCCTCTTCGGCCGAGCCGACGTGCGGCACGATGATGCCGGTGGCATCGGCTTCCAGCGGCCGCACATAGTCACTGTAGCTCCCCTTGGCGACGCGCACGAGGGAGTCGAGGTTGTGCACTCGCGCGGCCCGAATCTGGTTTTCGATCCCGACCCAGTCGTTGGGCACATGCTCCATGCAGAGCCAGACGGCATCGAGCCCGGAGAGGCCGGCGATCTCGACCACGCGCGGTTCGGAAAGATTGATTTTCAAAACCGCCGGCAGCTGGCCTTGGCGGAGAAGGGAGAGGATGCGACTGGAGCGAGGTTTCATCAGGAAAGTTCGGAGAGGATTTCCGCGACCTCAACGCGACGCGAGCCTTCAGCACGGCTGCGAATCCCCGCGATCAGGACGCTCATGAGCTCGACCGTTTCGGAAAACGGATACGGGGCCACGCCGGTGCGCACGGACTCGATGAAGCTCACGAGCTGGCCGCGGAAGGCGGAGTAAGTGTCGGCGAACCGGATTGTCGTCTGCCCGGCCACGCCGCACAGGTGCAGCGTACCAAAGGTCGCGCCGCCGTCGGCGATCACGGGCAGCGAGACCTGCACCCCCGAGCGGTGGGTGAGGTGGGCGACTTCGACCAACGGCGGCGGGTTGCCCGACTGTCGGAGCGGGTTTACCCCGCGATGGTCGCCCGGCCCGGTTTCATCGCGGCATAAAGCCGCTCCTACAGCTTGCGACTCCAGCCGCACGGAAACAAACCCCGGGCCCAGGACGCGTGTGATCGGTTCGAGCAGGTGGATGCCGTAACGCTCCCAGGTCTTGGTGCTCACGCCGGAAATCCAGCGGAGGTCGCCGACGGCGGGGTTGATCGTGCCGGCGAGATGGGGTGCGAGTTCGGGGGCGTAGCGCAGTCCGCTGGAGGACTGAATTTGCGCGCCCGCTCGTTCCCACGCGAGGAACATGCGCAGGTCCGCGACAGTGAGCGCGAGCGGTTTGTCGACGAAGACCGGCAGCCCGGCCTCGATGAACGGCCGCGCCCGCGGCACGTGATCGAAACCGTCATCGGTGGCGATAAACACGGCGTCGACGTGACCGATGACATCAGTGGCGTGCGCGACGACCTTCGGAATCAACGCCGCGGCGGCGACGCCGGCGGCTTCGGCGGGGGTGTCGGTCCAGAGATGCGTGACCTGCGCGCCGGGAATCTTCACGGAGCCGGCCGGCTGGGCACCGAGGTATTTTTGGATGATGGGATACGGGCACGCCGCCAGCGCGACCGGGTCGAAGCCGTTGATGATCGCCGACCACGAGTAAGGGTGTCCGTTGCCCGGAATCATGCCGAGCATCGCGAGGCGGAGCGGGGAGGAGGGAACCATGGAAGTCTGGTGGGATTTTCGATACATCTGCAATTAACCGCAAGGAGCGCAAAGATCGCAGAGGCAGACAGGGTGCAGGATGACGGCGGCAAGTTGCCGGGCCCTTGTGCTCCTTGAGATCCTGGCGGTTAATTTCCGACTAATTCCCGCAGGGGCACGCGGGCGTCGCGCCCGGCCGCCGCGAGCGCCGCGAGGTTGAAGCGGAGGGTCTGCGCGGCGGCCTCGAGCGTGCAGAGCCGCGCGGGCTTTCCTTCGATCTGGTCGAGAAACGCGCGGGCCTGGTTGATGAAATGCGTGTCGCGCCCGGGCACGGGTGCTTCGTGCCAGGTCCAGTCGGCGGCCCCGGCGGCGAGGGTGCCCCAGCGCTGGTGATGCAGCTCGATTTTTACGCTGCCGCCCGCCGCGTGGAGCTGGATCGTGTTTTCATTGGGATGCTGAAATTGGTTCAGCGTGTAGTTCGCGAGCACGCCGCCATGCCGCGCGCTGACGTGGACCGTGTCCTCCACCTCCACGCCGGGGAGTGCGAGGTGCGCACAGTCGCAGAGGAGACTGTCCGCCGGGCCGATCACGCTCTCCACCCAGTTGGCGACATGCGTCAGGGCGTCCTGAATACCGCCGCCGCCGGTCGCGCGGTCGCGATAGTAGGTTTGGGCGTAGGCGGGACGGTGCAGCTGAAACGGCTGGCCGCTCGTGGCGGTGACGTGGAGCACGGGCCCGAAATCGCCGCGCGAGATGAAGTCACGCGCGCCGGTCAGAAACGGAAAAACGTGATAGACGTAGGCGACGGCGACCTGCCGCCCGGAGCGGTCGCGGGCCGCGAAGAGGTCGGGGAGGCCGTCGAGTGAGTGCGAGAGGGGCTTCTCGATCAGCACGTGGTGGCCGGCGTTAAGCGCCAGAATCGCGAGCGGCACGTGCAGCGGCGCCGGCGTGCAGATCACGACGGCGTCGAACGCACCGCCCGCGATCGCGGCGGCGGCGTCCTCGCTGGTGGGCACGCCGTAGGTTTCGGCCATGCGCTCACGCAAGGCCGCGCTGGTATCGCAGCCGGTAACTTGGCACCGGCCCGTTTGCTGGAAGCAGCGCAGGTGGCGCTCGCCGATGCTGCCACAGCCGATGATGAGGATCGAATTCGAGATCATGCCACCGGCAAGCGGTTACAGGGCCGCGCCAACCGGGTCGAGCCTTTGCGGTTCCGCCGTGCGACCTCGGGCGAATTTGATCTTCGATCGATCGCAGCGTCTGGTCGCGCGCGAGACCGGACGGCCCGCCGGCCTCCGCGGGCCGAAGCCCGACCCGCCCGACGGCCGCGTGAATTGACTTGAACTCCGCCAATTCGCCACATCCGTTCCGCCGAATGCAGCCCGTTGCTCCACCCATGGATTTCACGCACCTCAAGCCCCGGTACGATCGGGAAGGCTTCGTGATCGTGCGGCAGTTGTTGCCCCGGGCGGAGTTGGACGAACTGAACGCGAACCTCGCCCGGTACATTCGGGACGTCGTCCCGAATCTGCCGGCAACCGAGGCGTTCTACGAGGTCGACCGGGCCCAGCCCGACTCGTTGAAGCAGTTGCACCGGATGGAGCAGGATTCGTTCTTTGCCGCGTACCAGCGGCACCCGGTCTGGTGCGCCCTGGCCGAGGCCCTGGTCGGGGAGCCGGTGCTCACGATGGCCCCGGAATGGTTCAACAAACCGCCGCTGTCGGCCAAGGGAACCCCGCCGCACCAGGATAATTTTTATTTCAGTCTGCGCCCCTGCCACGTGGTGACGCTCTGGATGGCGCTCGACGTCGTGGACGAGGAGAACGCGTGTCTACGCTATGTGCCCGGTTCGCACCGGAAGCCGACCCGCCATCACGCGCGCGGCGGTGTGCTGGGTTTTTCGCAGGCGATCAGCGACTACGGCGACGCCGACCGGGCGGCGGAGATTCCCATCCTTCTGCAACCCGGCGACGTCACGGCGCACCACGGCAACACGATCCATCTCGCCGGCGCAAATCGCTCGGCCACGCGACACCGCCGGGCGTTTGCGATGGTGTTCAAGGGTGTGAGTTGCCGGCGCGACGAAGAGGCCCACGCGCGCTACCTCGCGGCGGCGAAATCGCAGCAGGCGGAATTCGGGGTGCGATAACGCGGGTGGGCCGCGCAAATTTCCTCCCGACCACAACGAGTAGGCCCGGCCTCATCGCCGGCGGCTGGTGCGTGCTGGCTGATCCGCGCCCGGGCCAAGATCTTCGCGGGGGCACGGTTGATCGATCTTTCTCGGAAATCCGAAAACGATGCTCCACGTTTTTATCGCATGAGCAGAACCTCCCGCCGGATCTTTCTTCGACGCACCGGTCTGGCCGCGGTCGGCGCAGTCTTGGGGCCGCAGGTTTCAATCGGCCGCAGCCAGACAGCGGGCAAGGCGGCCGAGGGGCCTGGTCCCGCGCCGGCGTCCGGCGTAATCCCGGGGAAGCGCGGCGTGCGGGTGTTGAGCGATCGCCCGATCAATTGCGAAACGCCGGTCACGTTGTTGGACGATGAGATCACCCCCAACCATCTCCACTTCGTGCGTAACAACGGGCATGTCCCGGCCCGGGCCGAACGGGGAGATCTGACCGGTTGGTCGCTGGCCGTCGACGGCGAGGTGCAGCGCGCGTTGAAGCTGACGCTCGACGAGCTAAAGCAGTATGGCGCGATCGAACGCGCCCTGGTGCTCGAATGTGCCGGCAATGGACGGGCGGGCTTCAATCCTCCGGCCAGCGGCAATCAATGGACGCTCGGGGGCGTGGGGTGTGCGCTTTATCGCGGCGTGCGTTTGCGCGATGTCCTGAATGCGGCGGGAATAAAACCGACGGCGGTTTATGTGGGTTACTACGGCGAAGATCCGCACCTGAGTGGCGATCTGAAGCGGCAGGCCATTTCGCGCGGCGTGCCGATCGCCAAGGCGCTCGACGAGCACACGATGCTCGCCTGGGAAATGAACGGTGAACCCCTGCCCGCGTTGCACGGTTTTCCTTTGCGGCTGATTTGTCCCGGTTGGCCCGCCTCGACGTCCGGGAAGTGGCTCACGCGCCTTTGGGTGCGCGACCGGGAACACGATGGCGAGAAGATGACCGGCCACTCGTACCGTCTGCCGCGGTATCCGGTTGCTCCGGGCGCCACGGTGCCCAAGGAGGACATGGCCATGATCGAGGAACTCCCGGTGAAATCCCTCATTTCTTTGCCGGGCTCCGGCGTCGAGCATCCGGTCAGCCGGGCGCTGGCGATGCGCGGGCAGGCGTGGAGCGGCTCCGGCGACGTGCGCGCGTTGCAGATCAGCATTGATTTCGGGCAGTCCTGGCTTAACGCGGACTTGAGGCGGCCGAGGAACAAGTACGCGTGGCAGCGGTGGACGGCAGAGGTGCGGTTTCCTGTCCGGGGATATTATGAAATCTGGGCGCGAGCGACGGATGCCGCCGGCCGCATGCAGCCGATGGTCGTTCCCGGCTGGAACCCAGAGGGCTATTGTAACAATGCGATGCAGCGAATCGCCGTGAAGGTCGTCTGACTTGTCATGAATGCCCGCCGCTTTGGCCGTTGGTCGATCCTTCAAATCGCCTTTTTCCTGTTCATCGCATGGTGCTCGCCGCTGTTCTGGATGGCGGGCGCCGAACCGGCGATTGGCTCCAGCCCCGACGAGGTCGAGCGACAGTTTGGTCTGAAGCCAGGTCCGGGTCGTGAACTCGTGCTCGCCCATTGCCTGCCGTGCCACTCCACCGCCATCGTCGCCGCCAATCACCTGCCGCGTGAACGCTGGGCGGAGTTGGTGCAACGGATGCAGGAAAAAAACGGCATGCGCCCGATCGACGAAGGCACGCGCAAGAGCATCCTCGACTACCTTGAAACCGCCCAGCGTCCCGCCGACGGGACCTTAAATGCCGGCAAGCTGACCCCCTGGGCCGCACCGCTCTACCGGCCCAATCCGCTGTGGTGAATGGCGCGGCCGCAGGGTTTCGGCGGGGCCGTTTAATCTTCTGCGACTCCGCCTCTGGCTTCCGTGGTTCAAGGCCAACTGCCGAATCATGGCTCATGACCCGATCGACAGCGACCGGAGCGAGTCGCGGCACGCCGTCACCGGCGAAACGGGAGCAACTCCGCCCACTTGATTCGGAAGACCGCGTCCGTGCGGTGCTTTTTTCGATCTTCGCCACCGAGGCAATAGAGCCAGTCGCCGCTTCGAACCAGACTGACCATTGCGGCGTAGGGGAGGGGCGTCGTCGGAACGTACACGCCGGTTTCCACCGTGAAAACAAACGCAGCGGTCACGAATTCCACTTCGTCGTTCCGGTAGCCGCCGGCGATGAAGATGTGGCGCTCGTCGAGCGCGACCGCGGTGAGGCCGCGGCCGGGGTGCGGCAGCGGCGGCAGTGTTTCCCAGCGTTTCTTCGCCGGTGAGTAGGCGTGGGCGGCGGCCTGATTCACCACCGTCTCGGTGGCCGGGTTCCAGCGCGCTCCGCCGAAGACGCAGAGCCGGCCGCCGGCGACCGCCGCGGTGCCGGTGGCAATGCCGGGCTCCGGGTAGTCCGCGAGGCGGGTGGTGCTGCCCGTCTCGATGTCGATCGCGAGGAACGTGTTCGTGAGGCGATCAAGCTTCGCCTGATCCTCGGTGCCGCCGACCACGTAGAGCGTGGAGCCCAGCAGTGCCCCAGCCGCATAGACGAAACCGCGGTCGAGCGGAGCCACGAGCCGCGGCAAAAGCCCGGCCTCCAGTTTCCAGAGCGATTGGTTCGTCGCCGTGCCGCTGCTGCCGCCCGCGAACCACCATGCGCCGCCGGTCTGCCCCGTCACGGCATAGGCGACGGGTGCCGCCAGCCGCCCGGCTGTGCGCCAGGTGTTGCGCGCGGGATCGTAGGCCCAAATCCGGTCGAGCCACGTCTTGGTGTCGCCCTGCCAGGTCGTGCCTCCCGCGACGACAATCTCCCCAGCGATCGCGGCGCCCACGAATCCGCCGTTGCCGACTGGCAGTGGCGCAAGCCGCTCCCACGCGGCGGAAGCTGCGGCGGAGGTGTTGAGGGCGAGCGCCAGCGCGAACCACCAGCAGCAGCAGTGGCGAGGCACGGGGTTGATGTTCATGGTTTGATGGAGGCGGGGTGCCCTCTCCCCGCGCAGGAACAAGATTCCCTGTTTTATCAATTTTGCGAAATTTCATGCATGATGTTTTTGTCACAGAGGCCACGGAGGATGCACGGAGGACACAGGCGCAGAAGAATTGGAGGTCTTACTCAGTGACCTCTGGGGCCCCTCCGTGTCCTCTGTGGCGAAGATCGGCTTCGATTGCGGTTGTCGCGTCAGGGAACGAGCAGGGTGGGGGCACTCCGCCTCCCGCGGCACGGGCGGCATCGGCGACGTCACCGTGCAATGTATTTGGATACGGAGCCGGCATCGCAAAAAAGTTCACTCCGCCGCCGGCGGCTTCCTGGCCCACGTCAGGCCGTCGAGTTGCCGGTCGGCGGGGGGATGATCGAAGCGACTCACGACATAGCCGACCGCCATCGTGACGCCGCAGCCGGTCAGGGCGTACCACAGAAACGAGACCTTGGTGCCAAAACACACCCAGAGCGCGACCAGCAGACCCGCGATCCAGCCCGCCAACGCGCCGCGAGCGGTGGCGCGCGCCACGATCATGCCGAGCAGGAACAAGCCGATGAGCGGTCCGCCGATCAGGCTGATGACCTTGTTGGTGGCTTCCAACAGGGTGCCGAGGCGCTCCACCAAAAACGCGAGCACGATGACCAGCGCGCCGTAGAGGAGGGTGAGCACTCGCGCGATCTTGAGTTGATTTTTCTCCGACAAATCCGGGTTGCGCCAAAGTCGCTGATAAAAATCGACGAGGCTGGCGGAGGTGAGAGAGTTGATGCCGGCCGAGATCGTCGACATGCTCGCGGCGAATATCGCCGCGATGAACAGCCCCGGGAAACCGTGCGGCAGCTCATGCACCACGAAGTAGGGGAGAATCTGATCCGCCTTGGTGATTTGGCCGGCGGCCAGGGGATCGCCGTGGACCTGATAAAACGCATAGAGCACCAGCCCCGTGCCGTAGAATACCGCCGTGACCGGCAGCACCAGCACGAGCTTCAGCCAGAGGCCGCGTTGGGCGACCTTGAGACTGCTGGCGGAGAGGTAACGTTGCACCGAAACCTGATCCGTCGCCATCTGCACCAAGTGCATGAAGGCGGCGCCAATCAACAGACCCCACAAGGTCAGGCGCACGGTGGGGTCGGGGCTGAAGCTCAACTCGAAGCGCCCGCCCTGTTGGCCGATTTCAACGACCTGGCTCCAGCCACCCGGAATGCGCGTGACGGCGAGCATGACGATGGCGAGCTGCCCACCAAACAGGACGACGAGCTGCATCACATCGGTCCAGATCACGGCGCGCATGCCGCCAAACGTGGTGTAGATCGTCGTCACGAGGCCGGAGCACAGAATCGTGAACCACAGCGGCATGCCCGTGGCCTGCTCGAGCGCGAGCGCCGGGGCGTACGTGGCGGCCGCCAGCCAGAGCAGCACGCGGGCGATGAACGACGCCGACGCAAGGGTGCGCAGCTGCACGGAGAATCGTTCCTCGAGATACTGATACGCCGTGAAGAAGCGCGAATTGTAGTAAAACGGCAGGAAAACCAGGGTCGTCAGCGGCGTGGCGATCAGAAAGCCGATGTTGACCAGATAAAAGGCGACTCCGTTGGCGTAACCTTCGCTCGGCGCCGCAAGGAAGCTGATGCCGGAAAACAACGAGGCCAGGATCGTCATCGCGATGACGACGCTGCCCATGGAACGTCCGGCCAGGAAATATTCGTCGAGGTTGCGCTGCCCCTTCACGAACCAGAGGCCGATCACGGCGGTCAGCGCCAGATAGGCGGCGAAGACGAGGTAATCGAGCAGCGAGAAATGCTGGGAAAGTTCGGTCATGTGGGTCAGCCCGCATTTTCCCCAACACGGCCGTCGGCCGCGCCCCGCCTCCGGCTGGCAAACCAAAGGAGGGGCGGTTTCCCAACCGCCCAACCAAGGTCGGCCGACGGTTTTTCGGCGGTTGGGAAACCGCCGCTCCCGGGGGAACGATCAAAATCGTCGCGAACCTGAACCACACGGATCCGCATGGCTACGTCCAGGCTATCGCACCCGGCCGCGCGCCTCGACGCGCCAGACGTCAACGACGCGCCCGCCCTCCGTCACGACCACCTCGTCCGTCAAGTTCACCACCGGGCAAACATGGGCGGGCATGAAGAGCAGGCGTTCACCCACGCGCAGCGCATCCACGTCGGCACCGCGCACCCAGCCATGTTCCTCGCTGACGCGCACGACGGAGAGCTCGCGGCCGTCGGCGGCAATCGCGAAAATATTCGCCGCCGTCCGGTCGGAAAAAAGCGCCTTCGACCCGGCATCAATCAGCGCCAGGCCGGACGCGGGTTTGTCGACGACGGTGGCAAGGACGTGCAGCGCGACTTCGTCGGCGCGCATCGTGCCGGTCAATTTCGCCAGAGCGATGTCGCCGAAAACGTAGGTGCCCGGGCGCACCGCCTGCACGCGCCCGCGCGAAGCGGCGGCGACGAGCCGCGCGCTGACGCTGCAGCCGGGCCACACGGGCAGGCTGCGGTCGATGCCATCGCGGGCCGCGCAGACGCGGGCAATCGTTTCCTCGACGCGCGCCGCTTGTTCGGCGGGCGGCACGCCGTAGAGACTGCCCTCGTGGGCATAAAAGCCGCGGAGCTCCGCGTGCGGGCTGCGGCCGAGCGCGGCGGCGATGCGGCCGACGGCGGCGAGATCGCGCACGCCTTCGCGGCCCAGGCCGGTGTCGATCGCCATCATGACCGACAGTTTTTTCCCCGTGAGCGCCGCCAACCGGAGAAACACCTCCGTGTGTTCCTCGCTGGTGACGGCGAGGCGCAGCTCATCGAGCTGTTCGATGAGGGCGGAGATACGCGATGCCTGCCGCGGGTCGACGAGCGAGTGCGCGACAAAAAGGCTGCGCACGCCGGAGGGCAGCATCGCCTCGGCTTCGCCGAGCTTGGCGCAGGTGAGGCCGCGGGCGCCCGCCGTGAGCTGCTGGCGGGCGACCGCGACCATCTTGTGCGTCTTGATGTGTGGGCGCAGCTCGACCCCGTGCGCGTCGCAGGCGGCCTGCATGCCGCGGATGTTGGCGGCGAGCCGGGCGCGATCCACCAGCACGGTCGGGGTCGGCAATTCGTCGTAGGTCGGCAGGGGGTTCATAATCGTCCGATCTGGCCAACGGTGAGGCCGCCGTCGACGACCAACACCTGGCCCGTGATGTACGCCGCCGCCGGCGACAGGAGGAACACCGCGGCGCCCGCGCAGTCGACGGGTTCGCCGACGCGCCCGAGCAGGATCTTTTTTTCGTAATGGCGCCGTGTTTCCGGTTTCTTGCCGCCGAGCCAGCTGTCGGTCAGCGGCGTGTGGATGAGCCCGGGCGCGAGGCCGTTGACCCGGATGCGCTGTGGCGCGAGCGACTGCGCGAGGCTGCGCGTCATCATCACGAGGGCGCCCTTGGAGGTGTCGTAGGCGGTGGAGTCGTCCTCCGCCTGAAACCCGTTGGTGGAGGAAACGATCACGACGGCTCCGCCGCGCTGGCGCGCGACGAGCTCGCGGGCAAACGCCTGCACGATGAAGTAGGTGGCGCGAACGTTGAGGTTCATCGTGCGCTCCCAGCGGGTCGCGTCCATTTCAAGATACGGCACATCGAAGAAACTGCCCGCGTTGCACACGAGGAGGTCGAGGGCGGGTCTTGCCCGAAAGGCCGCCGTCACGAGTTCCGCCGGCGCGTCGGCCGTGCTCAGATCGGCGGACAGAAACGTGCCGCCGGCCGGCAGTGGTGCGGAACGCTCGGTCCCGTGGAAAATCACGTCGGCGCCGGCCGCCCCCAGCCCGAGAGCGATGGCATGACCGATGCCCTTCGTGGAGCCGGTGACGAGCGCGGCGCTAGGTGCGAGTGAGAAGGCGTTCATCCTTGAGGCGGAGGAGGGCGAGCAGGTTGTCGTGGGCGATGGCCTGCCGGGTTTTTTCCGGCAGGGCGTGCAGACAGGCAGTTTCGGCGGCGTAGGTGCTGCGGAGCGAGACAAACGTGCCGTCGATTTTTGCCACGTAGCTCTGAAAGGGTGTGTCCGAGCCCCAAATCAATTTGGTCGGATAGGTGTCCGCCATCGTGCGCAGCACCGCGGTGGGGTCGCGGTAATCGGCCGCGAGCCGGCGCTCCGCCGGGGCGACATAGCCGAGGCCGCGCGTGACGCCCTCGCAGTGGATGCGGTGGGCGGAGCAGTCGAACCACGTGTTGGGCAGGTCCGCGACCCGGTCGAGACAGGCGCGATCGAACCGACACGAGTGCGCGAGGCAGAAGCGCACGTGCGGGGTCGCCGCGGCGACGTCGAGAATGTCGGAGGCCTGCGACCATTTGTCCTCCGGCGCGACGCTGGAGTGGATCAGGAACGGCAGATCGAGTTCGGCCGCGAGTTCGAGAAAGCCGCGGCCCGCGCCGAGCAGGGCGCGTACATCCGATTCGATCATCGTCGCCTGAATTTTCAGCCCGTAGAAGGGAAACTCGCGGTAAAGTTCGCGCAGCTTCCGGAGCTGGGCCGCGGGTTCGCGCGCGGGATCGAGGATGACAAACGGCAGCGTGAGCCGGCCGAGATCAGGATAGAGCTCGTAGATTTCCCGGAGCATCCGCTCGTTCTCAAAGCCATACGGCACCGCCTCGCAGCCGCCCGGGGCGAGCTTCTTCCGGCGCATGGCCGCCACGTCGAAGGTGAGGTTGGCCACCATGGGAAACACGACCCAGCGGTCGACGCCGCAGTGCCGGCCTTCCGTCACCATCGCCGGCAGATCCTGGGCGTAGGGATGATAGCCGTTGAGGTAGAAGAACAGGTCGACGCCGAGGTGGTTGTGGCAATCGATAATCATGGCGGGGTATTGTGTTTGACGAAACAGTCGTTTCGCAGTCTGAACGCGCCGCAAGCTCAATCCATGAGCCTGCGCGGCGCCCGGCCGCGTTTTTCCCGTCTCCCCGTCATGCCTTATTCATTTGCCCGTTCCGCCGAACTCTTCCGCCGCGCCCAGCAAAGCATCGCCGCCGGCGTGAACAGCGGTATCCGGAAGATGGAGGCGCCCGTGCCGCTCTATTTCGCGCGCGGCACCGGACCGAACCTCTGGGACGTCGACGGCAACCACTATCTCGATTTCCAGCTGGGCCAGGGCGCGCTGCTTTATGGTCACGCCCCGGCGGGCCTGGCGGAGGCGATCGCGGCGCAGGCGCGGCTTGGCACCCACTGGGCGGCGCAGTGCGAACTCGAACTCGAAGTGGCCGAGCGCATCCAGCGCCTGCTGCCGTCGGCCGAACTCGTGCGTTTCAACAATTCCGCCACCGAGGTTGTGACGGCGGCGTTCCGCCTCGCGCGCGCCCACACCGGACGGAAGTTGATTCTGCGCTTCGAGGGCCACTACCACGGCTGGGCCGACGAGGGGCTCGTCGGTTTCGCCAACCCGGTCGACCAATGGGGTGACGGGGAGCATCCGGCGCGAACGCACCCGAGCCAGGGCGTGATCCCCGAGGTGCTGGAGCAATTTGTGGTGGCGCGCTGGAACGACGTGGCCCACCTGCGGCGGATGGTGGATCGGCATCGGGGCCAGCTCGCGGCGATCGTGTTCGAGCCGGTGTTGTGCAACACGTGCTGCCTGGAGCCCGTCGACGGCCTGCTGGCGGCCATCCGCGAGCTGTGCGATCGCGACGGCATGCTGATGATCTCCGACGAGACGATCACGGGATTCCGTTTTGGCGCGGCGTGTGCGCAGGGCTATTACGGATACAAGGCCGACCTCACCGTGCTGGGCAAAGCGATCGGTGGCGGCACGCCGTTTGCGGCGCTGGCGGGGACGAAGGCGGCGATGGCAAAGATTCTCTCGGGCGAGGTCGTGCATGCGGGCACGTTGAACGGCAATCCGCTCTGTCTCGCCGCGAGCAAATGGTGTCTCGATCAGGTCATCGCGCAGGGCCCGGACTTCCCCGCCGCCACGCAGGCCCTCGGCCGGCGGCTAATGGGCGGCCTCGTCGATCTGGCGCGCGAGCACGGCGTGCCGCTGCGGCCACAAGGACCCGGGCTGGTTTTTCACGCGGTGATGTTAAGGCCCGGCGCCGCCGAGGGGGCGGTGCGGGACTACCGCGACTACGTGCGCCGCCATGATGCGCCGCGCTGGGCGCACCTGCGCCGTTGCCTGCTGGAGGAAGGCGTGCGGGCGATCGAACGCGGCCTCTGGTCCATCAGCACGACGCACACCGCGGCCGACATCGACGAGGCGCTGCGGCGGTCGCGGGCGGCTGTTGGGCGGCATGCGGCGACCTGGCGGATGCCCGCGTGAGGGGCGCCGCATGAAAACACGGGAAACTGGACCAAGGCCGATTGGAATCGTGCATCTCAGCCGTAACGATGCAGTCGGGTGCCGACCTCGAGGGGGAACCGTAGTACCTCTTGGTGACCGCCATCGGCGACAGGAGTGTCGCCGTTCCGTCGGAGGGGCGACACTCCTGTCGCCCGTGCTGCAGCGGTGTTCGACTGCATCGTTACGGCGCAGAGTTGACCACGCGGGTCAGAGTACGGATCAAAGGAGGGGCGGTTTCCCAACCGCCCAAATACGATCGGCCGACGGTTCTGCGGCGGTTGGGAAACCGCCGCTCCTGAAGAAACGATCAAGATCTTCGCGAGCGGGTTCGAACTGGATCGAGATCGCGCACCGCGGCAACGGCAACCAGCCTCGGGCGGGCAAGCCGAGGGTTCACGGAATCGTGAAATCGGGCATCGGGCATCTAAAATCTGGAAATTTCCAAACCCGTGAGCCGCTCGTACCGGCGCTGCGGTGCGACGAACGCACCGGACTGAATTCCCGGATGCCCGATGACCGATGCCCGATTGTCAGACGGTCGCGGTCGCTCGTTGCAAGATTTCCGATTCTCGCCGTCACCCTCTGATCGCGATCCCGCACCGATGAAGCCCCGCATTCTCACCGCCGGATTTTTCCACGAGACGCACACGTTTGTGGATGAGCTCACGCGCTGGGAGGATTTTTCGGTCGCCCGCGGGGCGGACGTTTTCCAGAAACGCGGCGACGCTTCGCCGACGGACGGATTTCTCGAGGAGGCGGCGCGGCAGGGGCTTGAGGTGATCCCGACGCTCGACGCGCGGGCGACGCCCAGCGGCACCGTGACAGAGGCGGCCTTCGAGGCGTTTTGGGTGGAATTCGTGGAGCGGGCGGCGCCGGAGCTGGCCCGCGGCGTCGATGGAATTTTTCTCGTGCTGCACGGCGCGATGGTGACGGAGTCGCACGCCGATGCGGAGGGCGAACTGCTGGCGCGGATTCGCGCGCTGCCCGGCGCAGGGGCCGTGCCGATCTTCGGTGTGCTCGATCTGCACGCCAACGTGACCGCGCGCATGTGCACGCTGGCCAACGGCCTCGTGATGTACCGGGAAAATCCGCACACCGATGCCCGCGAGGCCGCGCAGCGGGGCACCGCGCTGCTCGCCCGCTGCCTGCGGGAGCGGGTGGTGCCGCACCTGGAATGGTGCCGTCCGCCGCTCGTGTGGGCGCCGCCCGGCACCGGCACGGGCACCGATCCGATGCGCGCGTTGGAGAGCTACGCGCGCTCGGTCGAGGCGGAGCACCCGGCGATTTGGGAATGCAACGTGGCCGCCGGTTTCTCGTTTGCCGACACGCCCGACACCGGGGTCTCGCTGAGCGCCATCACGACCGGCGCCCCGGGCTCCGCGCGCGACGCCCTCGAAGGGGGCGCGCGCCTCGCCTGGTCGCTGCGGGAGAGCGGCCACATCGTGTATCCGGTGGTGGATGAGGTCGTGGCGCGCCTCGCCGCCGAGCCCGCGCTGACCGGCCCGATCTTGCTCGTCGAGCCGGCCGACAACATCGGTGGCGGCGCCCCGGGCGATGGCACGGGAGTGTTGCGCGCGCTCCTGACTCATCGCGTGGCGAACAGCCTCGTGGTGATCAACGATCCGCTGGCAGTGGCCGCGCTGGCTGATGCCCCGGTGGGAGCCGTGCGCTCGCTCGCGTTGGGCGGCCGCGGCTCGCGGCAGGATGCGGGGCCGGTGCAACTCGCGGTCACGCTGGTGTCGCGCAGCGACGGGCGTTTTGTGCTCGAGGACAGCCACAGCCATCTTGCCTCGATGAGCGGCGCGCAGATCGACATGGGACCGTGCGCGGTGGTGCGGAGCGGTGGGGTCACGGTGTTGCTCACGAGCCGCAAGACGCCGCCGTTCGATTTGGGGCAGCTGCGCAGCCAGGGGCTCGAGCCGTGCGGCTTCGCGGTGATCGGCGTGAAGGCCGCGGTGGCGCACCGGCGGGCCTACGATCCGATCGCGCGCGCGTCGTTTTTCGTCGACACCCCCGGGCCGTGTTCGAGCACGCTGGCCTGTTTTCCGTGGCGGCGCCTGCGCCGTCCGATCTGGCCGCTCGATCCCGCCACATCCTTCAGCTGCGAATTTTCATGAACACCAATGTCACCTATCCCCGCGATGCCAACACGCCCGTCTCGCACCTGCCGTTCAGCCCGGCGGTACGGGTGGGCGACCTGATTCTGGTCTCCGGCCAGGCCTCGGTTGATGCCACGGGCAAAATCGTGCCGGACACCTTCGAGGGCGAATTCCGCCGCTCGATCGAAAACATGCGCGCGGTGCTGCAGGCCGCCGGGTGCGATCTCCATGACGTGGTGCAGACCCGGAACTACGTGCGCGATCCCGCCAACGTGGCGCGGTACAACGAACTTTACCGCGAGTATTTCTCCGCGCCGTTCCCGGCGCGCACGACGATCACCAACTGTCTGCCGCCGACGCTGCAGTACGAGGTCGAGTGCGTGGCGGTGGCGCGGTGAACGGAAGAGGGGGAGACGCGGAGAGGGAGAGACGGAGAGACTTGGAGACGACAGGCAGACGTATTTCCACCGTTCCCTTCCTTGGTCGAATTCCGAGGAGGACGGAAGGCAATCTCCTCGAAGTCGCCGCAGTCCCTTGTCCTCACGTCGTCTTCCGCCGTGTGGCTTCCGACCTCTCTCCTACGCCTGGCTTCCGCCTTCGCCTGGCTTCGACGCGACAAGTCGGCGCGGCAAGCCGACTTCCGAATACTGACCTCTGATTACTGATTGGTCACTGACCTCTGATTACTCCCCCGCTCCCCGTCTCTCCGTCTCCGCTTCTTCCGTATCAGCGGCTGGCGACCAAGCCGCGGCGGCGCAGTTCAAAGAAACACCGCGCGCAAGCCAGGACGTCCGCCCGGGCATCATGGGCCTGGGTGAGGCCACGACCAAACAGGTGGACGTGCAATTCCTCGAGTTTGGGCCATTTGTAGCCGCCATTGTAGCGCGGGATGCGACAGACCTGGACGGTGTTCTGCATCGTGCAATACGTCGGCAGCCGGGAGAGATTTTCCGCCATCCGCAGCAGGGAAAATTCGCGGAGCACCCGCGGGCGGTCGAAGGCGACGTTGTGCCCGATGAAGAGCGCCGGGGCGTGCCGCGTGATGTCTTGGGCCAGGCCGGTCAGCGCCTCACCGATGGGGATGCCGGTGCGGCGCGCGTCGGCGGTGGTGATGCCGTGCACCGCGGCCGCCTCCGGCGGGATGGTGAAGCCATCGGGGAAAATCACGTGATGCGCGCTCGCCACCTCGACCTCCGCGTCGTCGTAGAGGGCCCAGGAGAGCGAGACGATGCGGGCGGTCGGCGTGACGCCGGTGGTTTCAGTGTCGAGGATGAGATTCATGTTGGATTGGCTGTCACACCCACTTCCCGGGCTGACGTCAGGGTCTGGATTTCCGCACACGGCACTCCTGGCTGATGGTAAAGTCGATCTTACAATTATCCGGCATTCCGCCAAACTCTGGCCGGATCTCCGGGCGGGCAAACGCGGAGCCGCGGCGCACGGTGCGAGGAAAGTTTCGTGGCGGTCAGCGATTTGTGGTGGAAGGATTTTCCGTTGAACCGGGCGACCCGCGGTAGTGACATGGCGTGACTAATCGTCCGATGAATCCCGATTCGCGCAGAATGCAAATTGCTGGTGTGGTGGAAAATGGTGCCCATTTTATGCTGCCCGATGCGACGGCGCGGGGTTTGCCAATCCTTTCTGTGGAGGTATCGCCGTGCGAATAAGCGGCGGGAAAGCCCGCGGAATCGCGCTCGCGGTCCCGAAGGGCGACAAAGTGAGGCCTGCCACGGACGGGATGCGCCAGGCGGTGTTCTCGAGTCTGGGATCCGTGGTGTCTGGGGCGCGATTTCTGGACCTGTTTGCCGGAAGCGGGGCGTACGGCTTGGAAGCGCTCAGCCGCGGGGCGGTCGGGGGAATATTTGTTGAACAAAATCCCAAGGCGGTGGCCTGCGTCCGCCAGAACATTGGTTCCGTGTGCAAGAGCCTTGGTTGGGGCGCCGCTGGCGCGGGCGAACTCCTGGTCGTGCAGGCCGACGCACGGAATGTGCCATTGGGCGGCAGCGCCGAAGTGCCTGATCTGGTGTTCGTCGATCCGCCGTACGACATCATTGCGGAGATCGCGCCGGCGCTGTTGGCACGACTGGCGGTGGTGCTTTCACCGAAGCCGGGCGCGATCGTGGTCTTCGAATTGCCGGGCGAACTGGATCTCGTCGCGGACGGCTGGGTGATGCTCAAACGGCTTGGCAAGGGCGCCAGGCAGCCGACCGTGGCATTTTTTCGTCACGGGCCGTAGCGTACCGCCCATTCCCAAGACGTCGTCGGCTGCGGACGCCACCGGGAGTTGTGCGGCGAGTGGCCGCCTACGTCAGTCCCAGCTTCGCTCGCACCAGCGTCAGTGCCGCAGTGCAAGCCGTCTCGGTTCGAAGCACCCGCGGGCCGAGGTGGTGAAACTGAAACCTGTGTGCGCGCAGCACCTCCCGCTCGGCCGCCGACCAACCCCGCTCGCCGCCGAGGGCCAGGACGGCGTGAGGGTCGCTCGAAAGACGGCATTGGCTCAGCGGCGTGGCGGACTCGTAGTTGTCGAGCGCGAGTCGCGTGTCTGGCGCCAGTGCGGCCAGTGCGTCGGCCAGCGTGCTACCGACGGTGACCTCCGGGACGCGGGTGGAAAAAGCCTGCTCGGCCCCGGCGATTACGTGCCGACGCCACTCGCCCGACGACCAGAGCGTGCTTTGGGCGTAGCTGGATTCTCCTTTTTCCGTCCGGACAAAGTGCAACGCGTCCACGCCCAACGTCGTGGCGTCGCGCAGGATGTCGCGGGCGGTCTGCGGCCGGGGCAGGCCGACCAGCAATGTGATTGGCTCGGCTGGCGATCCGCCGGTTTCCCACGCGAACGAGAAGGTGAGGGATTCGTCGGAGACGGCGGCGAGGGTGCCCTTGCCGCGCTCGCCGTTGATCACGCCGGCGTCGAACGTGTCACCGAGTTGCCGGCGGAGGACGCCGAGCAGGTGGGCGGCGCGCCGATCGGTGCGCGGGAGTGGGCGCTCGAGTTCGGTGCGGTCGAAGAGGATCAGGTTCACGCCGACGAGTGTGGATGAGTGTGAACGCATGGCGACGCAACTTTGCATGCGTGCGGCGGTGCGGGTGTGGTCCGGAGCGTCGGGCGAAAAATCAGCCCGGGGATCGCGGCGTGCGGGCTGGCTGGGGATGAAACGGGTCCGCGCTGCGAGCTTGACCGCCGGGCCGCGACGAGGAAGCTTTCCGTCCTGCGCCACGCGGGCGTAGTTTAGTGGTAAAACTCCTGCCTTCCAAGCAGGTCTCGTCGGTTCGATTCCGTCCGCCCGCTCCAATTATTCAACCCGCATTCTCCCGGTGAGATGCGGGTTTTGGTTTGTCCCGAAAAAGCCAAAGTGACAATGCTGGTGACAATACCGACGCCGATAACGCCCACCATCTCTGTCGGTTTTCGGGTCTTCGTCTTTTTGAATTTAACCGCATGCCGACTCAACCGGTCGTATCATTTGGAGGCGCCGTGGGCTAGTGGCGCGACCAATAACTTTCGTGACCTGTAGCTGCGAGCGCCAGCGAGTGGACCACCGGCGCGCTCCACTCGCTGGCGCTCGCCGCTACTTGTCACGCTACTTTGCGGTCGGCACACTAGTCCCGCGCTGAGCCGTTCGAGCGGTCTCCGCGCGTTCTCATGTGATCGAGATTGGATGCACCTGCGAGTCCACTGCGCCTCATAGGTCGCCGCTGCCGGCCGGCGCGCCGGTCCCCTTCCTTTATGGGGTCAAGTTCGGCCGCTGTCCTTCCACCTGAAATCCTCGCTCTACTTCTCGCGAACTCCCGGCGCCCGTTTCAGTGCTTCTGCGTCTTCGACGGTCTTGACGTTTCATGGCCGGATCCGTCCGTCCGTCTCCCCGCGTCCTAGACGACCGCCTGAAGATCTGGAATCCCTGCGTGCTCCCGGACGGCTGGACCGTGCAGAACCTCTTGGGCACGCACGCCTCCGCGCCCTTCAATCCGGCCATCGCCAACGTCTTCTTCCGCTCGGGAGAAATCGAAACCTGGGGCCGTGGCATCGAGCGCATCTTTGCCGCCTGCCAGTCCGCCGGCGCACCCAGGCCTGCCCTTTCCTTCGACGGGACCGGGCTTGCCATCGAGTTCCGCTACGCACCCGAGTATCTGAGGGCCATTTCCGCTGCGGAGACGCCTTCACCCCAACTCACCCCACCAGTCACCCCACCAGTCGCTTCCCCACTGGCGATGCTGGTTCGCTTGCTTGATGCGGCTGGAGACTTGGGCAATGCCGCGATTCTCAAACACCTCAGCCTGAAAGACCGCACTCACTTGCGCGAACGTTATCTCGCTCCGGCTCTGGCCGCCGGTCTCATCGAGCGCACTCTCCCCGACAAGCCCAACAGCCGGCTCCAGAAATACCGCCTCACAGCGCCGCGACGGCGAGCCCGAGCACACAGCTGGCCAGGTTGGGCTGGCGCAGGCGCGATGGCACCAGGAAGCGGATATTTTGCACCACCAGCGGCACGCGGCGGGCCCGGGTGCGCGGATCCCACGCCAGCCACGCGTCGCGCGCGGCGAGCTTCTGTGACCCGCGCGTTCAGACCAGGACGGCGAGCACCCGATCGCCGCGCGCAAGGTCACGTCCCGCAGCGCATGTTCGGGCAGCGTTTCGGTCAGCACGGCAAAGTTCATCCCATGGTGGGGTGCCACTCCGCGGGGCAATTGGTCAGCAAAATCTGTATGTCGTTACACCAGCGGGAGCGAACGGCCGACCAGTCCAGGACCCTGATGGGAACAGGAAGCGCCTATTGCTTGTTCTTTCTGGCCGTCTTTGCCTTGGCCCTCTCGGCTTCGCCGCCGCCGCCGCCGGGTAAATCGGCGGCGTCTTTCTTGGGAAGCAACTTTGCCAGTTCCTGTTTGGTCCCGGCGTATTTCTGGTCTTTCGCGAGGTTGGTGTACTCGAGCGGGTCGGTTTGCTCGTTGTAGAGTTCTTCGCTGCCATCGGCGTAGCGGATGTAGCGCCAGCCCTCGGTGCGGATGGCATGATTCATCCGGCCATGGGTAGTGAGCGCGGGATGTTCCCAAGCCGCTTTCGGGTTTTTGAGCAGCGGGGTGATGTCGTGACCCTCGAGGTGCGCGGGCTTGGGCAGGCCGGTCAGCGTGCACAGCGTGGGATACACACTCGTGTAGTCGACCGGGCGATCGCACGCGACGCCGGCGGGCGTGATGCCAGGCGCCTTCCAGATGAACACCGTGCGCGTGGGCTCCTCCCACAGCGCGAACTTCCGCCAGTGCGATTTTTCGCCAAGGCTCCAGCCGTGGTCGGACCACAGACAGATCACGGTGTTGTCGCGCTGCGGCGATTTTTCCCAGCCATCAAGCAGGCGGCCGATCTGGGAATCGCAAAACGCGATGGTGGCCAGATACGCCTGCACGGCTTCCGGCCAGCGGCCGGACTTCACGATGGCGGCGTGGTCGCCCTGCGGGCCGGCCATCCTCACGCCGGCGGGCGGCACGTCGTCCAGATCGTCCGCGCGGTGGGGTGGAAGCTGGATGGTCTCGAGCGGGAACAGATCAAACCACTTCTTCGGCACGCTGAAGGGCATGTGCGGCTTCACCAAACCACATGCGATGAAGAACGGTTGGTCGCTTTTTTCCGCCATCTTTTCGAGGCAGTAACTCACGGTGCTGTAGTCTGGCATTTGCTCGTCCGTGTTCGCGAGCGGTCCGAACTTGATGCCGCCGACGCCGTCGTCTTTCGCGGAGGGGTGCAGCTTCAACGCCGTACCGCCGCCCCTGCCGCCGGAGTGATAATCCGTCCATTGCCCGCCTTTCTCGGAGCCGTGGTAAATCTTCCCGGCCCCAAAGACACGGTAGCCGTTGCGGGCGAACTGGGTGTTGAGCAACTTATCGGGGGCAATGGCAGGGTTCCATGGTTGCGAGTTGAGGTAGCAGCCCGTGGTGCTTGGGCGCAGGCCGGACATGAGCGAAGCGCGCGAGGGGTTGCACGCGGGCGCGGCGCAGTAGGCCTTGGTGAACGTGACGCCCAGTTTGGCCAGGCGGTCGATGTTCGGCGTCTTCGTCTGTGGATGACGCCCAAGATGGCCGACCCAGTGGTTGAGGTCGTCAATGGCGATGAAGAGGACGTTCGGTTTCTTCGCCTCGGCCGCCTGGCCGGACCCAGCGCTGAAAACGACGGCGACGGCGGCAACGAACTGGAGGCAACGGATGGTTTTCATGGGAGGAAGCGAGGTTAACCAGCGCCGGCGCCGCTTGTCACGCGGAGTATTGGGGCGGCTCCCTACAGCGGTGACCGCGCAGGCTAAGCTGAGGGCGAGAGCGAAGAGACGGGCGGGCAGTTTCATCGAGGTGCGGGCAGGGAGACCGGGAGAGGTTTGGCCAATGCACCGAGGCGGTTCAGGTCCGCGGGAGTCAGTGCACGATTGAAAACCGCGACGCCGCCAATCCAACCGGTGAAGCCGACGCTGCGCGAACTGTGAATCACGCGGCCGATGGTGAAGGGGCCGCCGGTGCCGTCGTTGGCGGGCGTGTAGAGCGCGTTGTGCGGGAAAAGTGATACGTTCATTCTCCGACCTCGGCGTGGTGTCCGGCTCTGCGGTGCAAAAGCAATCGGAGAGTGACGGCAGGGGGGGGCCAACCAAGCCAAAGTCGGAACTAAATTCTTTGAACGGGGGACTTCGGCCTTGCGTGCTTTGACCTTGCCGCGCGCCTGCGATTCAAACTCCGTTCTATTCTCCCACGATGCCCACCTGCCAATACGTCAATTTTCTCTGGGACGACGCCAAGGCGGCTTCGCTCGATCCCGTCGGCCGCCTCGTCTACCGCTCCAACCTGCTGGGCAGCGACCAGCGCATCACCAACACCGGGGGTGGCAACACTTCGGCGAAAATCACGGAGCGCGATCCGCTATCGGGCCGGCCGACCGAGGTGCTGTGGGTGAAGGGATCGGGCGGCGACCTGCGCACCAGCACGCGCGAGAATTTCTCGTCGCTGCACCAGGAAAAACTCCTCGCACTCCAGCCACTCTACGGCGCGCGCACGGACCGCGGGGTAAAGTCGCAGGCCGAGGACGACATGGTCGGGATGTATCTCCACACGACGTTCAACCTGAATCCGCGCGCGTCCTCGATCGACACGCCCCTGCACAGCTTTATTCCGGCGCGGCACGTCGATCACATGCACCCCAACGCGATTATCGCGATCGCGGCGTCGCAGAACTGCGAGCGGCTGACGCGCGAGATCTTCGGCGGCGAGATGGCCTACGTGCCGTGGATGCGCCCCGGTTTCGAACTCGGTCTCGCGATGCAGGAAATCTGCCGGAAAAATCCCCGGGCGAAATCGATCATGATGGGTCAGCACGGGTTTATCTCGTGGGACCACGACGAAAAAGCCTGCTACACTTACACGCTCGACTGCATCGAGCGGGCCTCCGCCTACATCGAGGCGAAATACGCCGCGAAGGGCGGCGACGCAGCGGCCTTTGGCGGACCGGAATACTCGAGCCTCCCCGCGGAAAAACGGCGAGAGAGCTTCGCTTCCATCCTCCCGGCGCTCCGCGGCCTGGTCTCGACGCAAACGCGGTTCATCGGCACCGTGCAGGACGACGAGAAGATCCTGCGCTTCGTCAACTCGAAGGATGCCCCGCGTCTGGCCGAACTCGGCACCTCCTGTCCCGATCATATCCTGCGCACCAAGATCAAGCCGCTGTACGTCAATTGGAACCCGCAGGGCGAGGACCTCGCCGCGTTGCGGGAAAAACTGGCCGCCGGCATCGAACGCTACCGGCAGGACTACGCCGCCTATTACGCGCGGTGCCGACACGCCAACTCGCCCGCCATGCGCGACCCGAATCCGACCGTCGTGCTCATCCCCGGCGTGGGCCTGGTGGCGTGGGGCAAGGACAAGTCGGAGTCCCGCGTCACTGCCGAATTCTACAATTGTGCCGTCGAGGTCATGCGCGGCGCCGAGGCGATCGATCGCTACATCGCGCTGCCGCAGCAGGAGGCGTTCGACATCGAGTACTGGTTGCTGGAAGAGGCGAAACTCAGGCGCATGCCCGCCGAGAAGGAGCTCGCGCGCCAGGTGGTCGTCGTCATCGGCGCCGGCTCCGGCATCGGCAAGGAAACCGCCCACCGGCTGGTGAAGGAGGGCGCGCACCTCGTGTGTGTCGATCTCAACGAGGCCGCCGCGAAGGCGACGGCGAAGGAAATCACCGACCGGCACGGGATCGGTATCGGCGTCGCCGGCACGGGGCTCTCCAACTGCGGCCCGGCCATCGGGCTCGCCGCGAACATCACGGATCGCGCCAGCGTGCGCCGGATGCTCGACGAGGTCGCGCTCGCCTATGGCGGGTTCGACTCGATCTGCGTGACGGCCGGCATCTTTGTTCCCACCGATACGACCGGCCACATCGCCGACGAGAAATGGCCGCTTACGTTCGCCATCAACGTCACCGGTAGCTACATCGTCGGCGACGAAGCAATCGAGACGTGGCGCGAGCAGGGTCTGCGGGGGAACCTCGTGCTCACGACCTCCGCCAACGCGACGGTCGCGAAGAAGGGCTCCATCGCCTACGATTGCTCGAAGGCCGCCGCGAACCACCTGGTGGGCGAGATGGCGATTGAACTCGCGCCGTTGGTGCGCGTGAACGCCGTCGCGCCCGCCACGGTCGTGCAGGGCTCGGCGATGTTCCCGCGCGACCGGGTGATCGGCTCGCTGGCGAAATACAACATCCCCTACAGCGAGACGGAGGACACCCAGTCGCTCGTGACCAAGCTCGCGCAGTTTTACGCGGAGCGCACTTTGACCAAGACTCCGATCACGCCCGCCGACCAGGCCGAGGCGTACTTTCTCCTCGTGAGCGAGCGGCTGAGCACGACGACGGGCCAGGTGATCGCCGTCGACGGCGGGTTGCACGAGGCGTTCCTGCGGTGACGAAAAAACGGATCCTGCTGACCGGTGCGGCCGGCCGGGTTGGCCGATTGGTGCGACCCCTCCTGCAGCAAACGTATGCGCTGCGCCTCGCCGACCTGGCGCCGCTGGTCGCGACGGAGCGCGATGACGAGATCATTCAGGGTGATCTGGCCAATCCGGTGGTGGCGCGCGGAGCGGTCGAAGGCGCGGCCGCGGTCGTGCATCTGGCGGGCCTCGTGGCTCCGGGTGTGTCGTTCGAGGACACGCTGGCCCCAAACTACCGCGCCGTACTGAATCTGCTCGAGGCGTGCCGGCAGACGGAGGTGCGGCGATTCGTGTTTGCGAGCAGTCATCACATCGTCGGCCTCCTCGCGCCCGGGGTGGAGGCGGGTGCGGCCGTGGCCCCCGATGGATTTTACGGGCTGAGCAAGGCGTTTGGCGAAGCGGCCTGTTCGCTCTATGCGCGGCGTTTCGGCCTGCGCACCCTCATCGTGCGGATCGGTAACGCGGATCCCCAGGTGGTGGATGGCCGGCGCGAACGCCTGTGGGTGAGCGGGCGGGATCTCGTGCAGTTGATCATGATCGGCCTTGAGCACGAAGGCGTGGGGTGCCAGATTGTCTACGGCACGTCGAACTGTCCCGATCCGTTTTTCCCGAATGAGGAGGCGTGGCGGCTCGGTTATCGGCCGTTGGATCATGCCGCGGAACATCGGGCCGTGAAATTTCGGGAATTCTCGACGCTGGGCGCGGCGGACGGTGCGGGTTGCATTGGCGGAGGATTTGCGGCCAGCGCGCTTCCGGATCCGTTTATCCGGACGTAACGATCGTCCCGGAGAGACCTTGCACGGTGGGTTGGAGGGGTGACGAAGGGGGCACGGCATTCGCAGGCTCGCGCGCCCGGCTTTTTTGGGTAAGGCTCATGCGCATGAACCGCCGTTCGTTTCTGAAAATCACCACGGGCGCCGCGACTGCGGCGGCGCTTGTTCCCGTCTCCGCGGCCGCGCCGAAGCGCAATCTCCGCAAGGCGATCATGTATTCCACCATCGGGGTGAAGGGCACGGTGCTCGAAAAATTCCGCGCCATGCAGGCGGCCGGGTTCGACGGCGTCGAGCCGATGGGCGCTATGAATCGCGACGAAGTGATCGCCGCGTTCAAGGAGACCGGCCTGCGGGCCGCGAGCGTGTGCGACCACCTCCACTGGGTGAAGCCGCTGTCGGCGCCGGATGAAGCCACCCGCCGGCTGGGCTTCGACGGCCTCGTGCACAGTTTGCACGACGCCCACGCCTATGGCGCCACGAGCGTGCTGCTTGTGCCGGGCGTCGCGCGCAACGGCGTGACCTACCAGCAGTGTTGGGAACGCTCCATCGTGGAGATCAGAAAGGCGATTCCGGTGGCGAAGGACCTCGGCGTGAAGATCGCGATCGAGAATGTCGGGAACGATTTTATCCTGACGCCCGCACAGGCGGTCGACTACCTTCGGGCGATCAACAGCGAGTGGGTGGGCTGGCATTTCGACATTGGCAACGTGGGTCGTCGCGGCCCGGCGGCTGAAAAATGGATCCAGGCCCTCGGCCAACGCATCGTGCGGATCCACATCAAGGATTACAGTGCGGCGCCGGCGGACCCGGCCGCCAAAGGGGGAGCCGCGCGGCCCAAATTGCTCGACGGCGATACCAACTGGCCCGCGGTCATGGCCGCGTTGGACGGGGCCGGCTACACCGGCTGGGCGATCTCCGAGCAACCCGGCAACCAGGCCGCGGACGTGGCCACCGCCCGCGACCTGGCGCAGCGGATGGACCGGATTTTTGCGTTGTGAGCCGAGGTCAACCCGCTGATTGCTGGTCCGAGGGCAAAGCGCACGCGGGCGAATGGCGAACAACCCTTTGGCCTTCTGGGACCTGCTCCGACCAATCCATTGGGCCGGAAGCTTCGGGGCCGCAAGATCTCTGCCGGCGGGTGCTTTCGATTTTTTGCTCTACTCCCTACCGGTAAGCTCGTTTAGGTTTCACCGGTCATGGCAAATCATCGCACCGAGATTCTGACCTGGGCCCAACAGGAGCGTATCTCGGCACGCAATCTGCCGGCCGCCCTTGCCCTCGCCGGTGTGTTGCCGACCGCTGCTGGATGGCGGCGCTTCCTCGATCGGCTGCTGTTGTTCATGGGCGTGGTGCTGCTCGCGGCCGGGGTGATTTTCTTCCTCGCCTTCAACTGGCGCGACCTCGGGCGCTTTGCGAAGTTCGGTTTAGGCGAGGCTCCTCTCCTCGCCGTGCTCGTGTTCGTGTGGCATCGCGGGCTCGACGGCTTTGCGGGCAAAGCGGCCTTGCTCCTCGCCGCGTTGCTGGCGGGCGCCTTACTGGCGCTCGTGGGCCAGACCTACCAGACCGGCGCCGACACTTTCGAACTCTTCGCGCTGTGGGCCGCCGCCATTCTGCCCTGGGTGTTTCTGGCGCGGTTTCCGGCGCTCTGGATTCTCTGGCTCGTTCTCGTCAACCTCGCCGTTTCGCTCTACTTCACGACCATCGGTTGGTGGGAAGCCCTGATGGCGCCGGCAACTCTCGGGTGGGTGCTGTTCGGCCTGAACACCGCCGCCCTGATGGTCTGGGAATTCCTGTGGATCCGAGGCACCCTCTGGCTGCGCGAGCGCTGGGCCGCGCGTCTGCTCGCTACCGCAAGTGGCGGCGCGATCACTGGACTGGCCGTTCGTACCATTTTCGATTTTGGCCACCAGGGTCCCTGGGGCCTCATCGCATGGCTCCTCTGGCTGGTGGCCGCGTATGCCGTGTACCGGCGCCGGTTTCCGGATCTTTTTGTGCTGGCCGCCGGGGTATTGTCCGTCGTCGTCGTGGCCGCCGCCCTCCTCGGCAAGATCTCCGGCCTCAACTTTGCGTCGACGTGGCTGCTCACCGGACTGGTCATCATTGGGCTTTCGGCCGCCGGTGGCTACTGGTTGAAGCAAATCGCTCAGGAGGAGAAGACGTGAGCTCGCCCGGCCGCGAGGCACTTTGGGAGCAGTTGCGCGGCGCCGGTCTGGTTGAGGGCGCTTTCCCCGATCGCGCTGCCGCCGGCTCGCCGTGGTTTGTGCGGGTGATGCTCGGTTGCGCGGGTTGGTTCGGCGCCGTGTTTCTTTTGGGAGCGGTCGGCGTGGGCCTTCAAGGAGTGTTCGGCGTCACGAGCGCCCTGCTCGTGCTTGGAGCAATCGCCTGCACCGTGGCGACCGTGATCTTCCGCGGCGCTCCGCGCAGCGCATTTCTGGCGCAGTTCGCCTTCGCGGTCAGCCTGGCCGGCCAGGCCTTGCTGCTTTTTGGATGGGTGAAATTATTCGAACGCACTGCAAGTGGCGTGGCCTTCGCCTTCGCGCTGCAACAGGCCCTGCTCTTCGTGCTCATGCCAAATCCCCTGCACCGCGTCTGGACCGCCTGGAGTGGCGCACATGCCGTGACGATCGTGCTGGCTGAACTGGGATGGCATCCCTTCGCCCCCGCAGTGGTGACCGCGGGATGCCTGGCCGTGTGGCTCCACGAGTTGGCGCAGCCGCGACGCGGCGGGCTTCTGCGCGCCGGCGGCTATGGCCTGGCCCTCGCCGCGGTGCAAGTGGCCGTCCAATACGGCGGAAAGTGGGATCACTGGCTCGCAAGGAACGATGGTCAGTCGGTGCCGGTGGGGGAGCTCGTCACCTGGGCCGGCGCTCTCGCCGGTGCTGCCGTCCTGCTCTGGCTGGTGCTGACGCTGTTGCGCCGCGCCGGTGTGCCGCCCGCCTCCGGGCCGGGAAAGATCGTGATCGTCGGGGCCACCATCCTCGCGCTGACGACAATCAAGGCACCCGGGTTGGCGCCGGCAGTGGCGGTTCTCCTCGTCGGCTTTGCCAACGGCAATCGCGTGCTGGTCGGCTTGGGCATCTTCGCGCTGCTCGGCTACCTCTCCGCCTTCTATTATTCACTCCAGGAAACGCTGCTGGTGAAGTCGGCGCTGCTGGCGAGCACGGGGGCCGCGCTGCTCCTGGTGCGGCTCCTCCTGCACCGCTGGTGGCCGACACCGGCAACGACCCAAGAGGAGAACCGCCATGCGTAGAACGGTTGCCCTCGTCGCCGGACTGTTGCTGCTCGCCGCGGTGAATTGGGGTATCATGCGGCGCGAAAGCCAGCTCGCCGGCGGCATCGCGGTCTTGCTCGAGCTCGCGCCCGTCGATCCGCGTTCCCTCATGCAGGGCGATTACATGGCGCTCCGGTTCAAGGTGGCCAACGAGATCCCCGGCCGCCATCTCAACCAGCAGACCGCGGATGGCCGGATCATCGTCCGCTTGGACGAGCGCGGCGTCGGACGATTCCTCCGGCGCGATGACGGCAGCGCGCTCAATCCCGGCGAGATCGCGATGCGCTATCGCGTGCGCCACGGCACGGTGAAGTTCGCCACCAACGCTTATTTCTTTCAGGAAGGGACCGCCGGAGCGTTTGAAGCCGCGCGTTACGGCGAGTTTCGCGCCGCACCCTCCGGCGACCTCCTGCTCGCCAATCTCCGCGGTGCCAACCTCGAACGCCTCGGCCCGCCAGTCCGCTGAAAAGATTCGCTCTGAGCTCTCGACTCAATGGGCGGGCTCAGCGAGCGCAACTGCAAGCAGGCGACGATCGATAGGCCGTCGCGCACCGGCGCGCGGGGCGCGTCTCCAGCTTGACGGTCAACAGTGACGTTTCGGAGGGCGCCGATTCGTCTGGTCGCGCTGAACTGGCGGCTGGCGCTGACGGCGATGGCCATCCTCCCCGGCGCGATGTTGCTGAGTTTTGTCTTCGCGCGGCGCGTCCGGCCGATTTACCGCTCGATCCGCAAGGACGCGGAGCTGGTCGATGGACGCGTGGGCGAAACGTTCTCCGGCATCCGCGTGGTGCGGGCGTTTGTCCGCGAGTTGCTGGAGCTGCGCGACTACCTGGGCGGGCGCCACACGATTCTGCGCAAGGAGATGTTTGCGCAACGCCGCGAGCTCGTCTTGTGGACCTCGTGGGGACTGCTCGTTTCGGCGGTCAACGTCATCATCATCTGGTATGGCGGCGTGCTGAACATCGCCGGCCGCGCCTCAATCGGCGACATCATGGCGTTTCAGTGGTACACGTTCTTGCTGCTGAATCCGGTCTGGAATCTCGTCAACTCCTTCTCCGAGCTGCAGCGTTCGCTCGCGGCGATGGAACGCGTGTTCGAAGTGCTGGGCCTGGCGCCCGACAAGCCCGACCGGCCCGTCGTGCGCGAGCTGCGCTTCGAGAACGTGTCGTCCGCCAGATGGAATCGCACCGGCAGGACGGGGATGAATTCCTGCGGTGAGGGGAGCCGCCGGCCGCAGCCGGTCCATCGGAGGTCCGCCGGGCGGAGTCATGCTGCGCGCGGTTGGATCCGGTAGGCGAACCAGGCGATCGCCGCGCCCCGACTCCGGTATCGACCGCGACGCCTCGGCGGCCATGCTCCCTCCCATGCAACTCCCCCGGTCACTGCAATGCCTGGTCGCGTTCGCACTCTGGCTCTGGGCCCTGGGTGGCTCCGCGCTCGCGGCCGCGCCCGCGGCCAAACCCAACATCCTGATCATCCTCGCCGACGATCTCGGCGACTCCGATCTCGGCTGCTACGGCGGGGAGATCGCCACGCCGCATCTCGACGGTCTGGCGCACGGCGGGCTCCGCTTCACTCAATTCTACAACACCGCCCGCTGCTGGCCTTCCCGCGCCGCGGTGATGACGGGCTACTACGCCCAGCAGGTCCGTCGCGACGTCGTGCCGGGCATCGCGAGCGGCGGCGGCAATCGCGGCGTGCGGCCGGGTTGGGCCCCGCTCCTGCCGGAGTTTCTGCGGCCCGCCGGCTATCGCAACTATCACGCGGGCAAGTGGCACATCGACGGCAAACCCCTCGGCAACGGTTTCGATCACAGCTTTGAAATCGGCGGCGGCCAGAGCAATTTCTTCCGGGCCCCCGGCAACACCGACGACGGCGTGCCGAATGCGCAGACGCCGGACTACTACCTCACGACGGCCACGGCCGATGCCGCCGTCAAATACCTCCGGGAACACGCGGCCAGGTTCAGCGGCCAGCCGTTCTTCCATTATCTGTGCTTCACGGCCCCGCATTTCCCCTTGCACGCCCCGGCCGCCGACATCGCGAAATACCGCGACACCTATGGCCAGGGTTGGAACGCCATCGCGGAGGCCCGCCACGCGCGGCAGCGGCAGATCGGCCTCGTCACCCACGCGCTGCCGGCGATGGAGCGGGAGATCGGCCCTCCGTATCCGTTTCCCGACGACATCGTCAAACTCGGCCCCGACGAGGTCAACCGGCCCGTGCCGTGGAGCGAGCTGAACGCGGCGCAGCGGAAATTCCAGGCGGCCAAGATGGCGATTCACGCCGCGATGGTGGACCGGATGGATCAGGAGATCGGCCGGGTAATCGCGCAGCTCAAGGCGATGGGTGCCTTGGAAAACACGCTAATCCTCTTTGCCTCGGACAACGGGGCGAGCGCCGAGATGATGGTGCGCGGCGAGGGCCACGATCCGGCGGCGCCGATGGGTTCGGCCAAGTCGTTTCTCTGTCTTGGCCCCGGTTGGTCGAGTGCGGCGAACACGCCGTTCCGCCGCCACAAGACCTGGGTGCATGAGGGCGGCATCGCGACGCAGCTGATCGCGCACTGGCCGGCGGGCATCAAGGCGCGCGGCGACTTGCGCCACACTCCGGCGCATCTCGTCGACATTCTCCCGACCGTGCTCGAGCTCACGGGCACGCCCTGGCCCGCGGCGATCAAGGGCCACGTGGTCCCTCCCGCCCCGGGCCGCAGCCTGGTGCCGGCGCTGGCGAAGGATGTCACGGTCCCGCGCGACTTCCTCTGGTGGGAGCACGAGGGCAACCGCGCGATCCGCGACGGCGGCTGGAAACTCGTCGCGCTCAAGGGCGGAGACTGGGAGCTGTACGATTTGGCGACCGACCGCGGTGAATCCCGCAACCTCGCGGCGAAAAATCCATCGAAGGTGCGCGAACTCGAGGCGACGTGGATGAATCACCTGGCGGAGACGAGGAAGCTCGCGCTCTCCGATCCGCCCCCCGGCGACGCCGCGCCGAAGAAGGGCAAGCGCGCGAAGCAGGAGTGATATCAGCAGCTGGTGATATTCTGACCATGCCGAGGTGATGCTTGGTTTAGGCCTCCCGCAGATTCAGCAGGACCGCAGATGGTCTGCTTTCCGACTTAGAATCTGTGGCCTTTCTGAATCTGTGGGAGGCCCTTAATATTGGTAGGTGGCAAGGCTGCTCGTATTATCGAGAAGACAACCGACGGGATGACGATCACTTGTACCATTGTCCCGTGATTATTGGACGTCTCCGATCCCGGAGGGCGCTGCTTTGTCAGCGCCGAGTGCAGTCAATCGCACCGTCAGCGATTCATAGCCGTTCACCCGCTCATAGCGCGCCTCGTGCTCGACGTGTTCACGGGCCTCCAGCACGGAGATCCGCGCCACGCGTTCGACGATGGCTTGCAGCAGACTGCGGACGATCAGGCGCGCGTGGGGCGCGCCGAGGCAGAGGTGCGGCCCGAAGCCGAACGAAAGGTGCGGGTTCGGTTTGCGATCGAGGCGGACTTCGTCGGGCGCATCGAACACGGTCTCGTCGAAATTCGCCGCCGCCCAGCCGAGCGACACGCGGCCGCCGGGCGGCACGTTGACGCCGTGGACCTCGGTTTCCGCCGGGCACACGCGGCCAATGTGGGTCAACGGCATGAAAAATCGGAAGAACTCCTCGCTCGCGTGCACAATGCGCTTCGGGTCCTGCCGCAGATAGTCGAGCGCGTGCGGATTTTTTCCGAGGTAGGCGATGACGGACGAAATGCTGTGGATGATCGTGTCGCGGCCGCCGGCAAACGTGAGGTTGCCAAAGCCCATCATCTCCTCGCGGGTCAGCGGGCGGCCGCGATAGCGGGCCTGCGCGAGCGCGCTGAAAAAATCTTCGCCGGGGGCGGCTTCGGCCCGGTTGAACCGGTCCTGCAGGTAATCTTCGAGTACCGTGCCCTTCTTAAACTCGCCGCCGTCGACCTTGAAGACGTGAATGCCCCAGCCGATCCAGGTGCCGGCCTCGGACTCGGGGACGTTGAGCAAATAGGTGAGGGCCCGCGACTGCACTGGCAGCGCGAAGTCGTTCACGATCTCGATCGATTCCCGGCCCAGCGCGTCGCCGATTTTTTCCGCGATCAAGCCCTCCACCCGGGTGATCACGTCGGCTTGTTTGGCGCGCTGGAAAAACGGTTCGACGATGGCGCGATAGTCCGTGTGTTCCGGCGGGTTTGTCTCGATGGGCAGCTGGCGCATCGAGCGGACCTCCTCCTCGGAGGGAATCGGCACGCGGAACGGTGCGTTCGAGCTGAACGTCTTCCAGTCCCTCGCGGCTTCGCGCACGTCGGCATGCCGCAGGATCATCGGCAGGGTTTCGCCCTGGAACGGGCACTGGAGCACGCCGTCGCGCTGGCGAGCGGCGCGAAACGGGTCGCGGGGGTTCGGGGTATCGGCCATCGCGGGAATGTCGGCGGTCGCGCGCGGCGCTTCAAGAAAACAGCAGGGAAATTTCGCCCCGGTAACAAGGTAGAGCTGCGTTTGCCGCGGGGTGGCAAAACGGTCGGCGAGCGTTCACTTTCCAGGGCGTTACCCGGCGGCTTTTTCGAGCACGGCGCTCAGCCCTGCGACAATTTCCGCCGACGCCACGGTCGCGCCTTCCGCGAGTGGGCGTAATTTCGCAGCGGCTTCGGCCCAGCGATAACTGAGCGGTGGCGCCAACGCCGCGCCCAGGGTCGCGGGCATTTCGGCTGAACGCTCCTCCACGGCGAAAGCGCAGCCGGCCAGACGCGCCGCTGCTTGGAGCGCCGCCACGGCTTCCTCCGCGAGATCCTCGGCGAGGAGGATTTTCGCGAGTTTGAGTTTCTTCGCGGCCTGGCGGCGAAAATCGGCGGCGCGCGCCTTTTCCTCGTCGGTGAGCGGCGCCACGGCGGTTGCCCCGGCCGGGTGCAGGTGCCGCGTCGCCCGCACGCAGGAGCGGATGATGCCCGCCGCCTCGAGCCGCTCCAGCGCCTGCACCGTCGCGCGATCCAGTACTTCGAGACGCACCGGCCCGGACGGAGCATCACCCGAAAAAAGTGCGGCATGCAACTCCGCCAGCCGCGGTTGCCAGGCCTCGGCATCGCGATCGACCGTCACCACCACCACGCGCGGCGCGTCGGCGTCAGGGTAGCGCTCCTGGCAGGCGACGAGGCGCGAGCCGAGGAGCGCGGCGGCCCGGAGCGAGAACGCTGCTCCCGGGTCCGCGGGCGGTGCTGGTTTCGCCACGGGCGCGGGCGCGGCGGTTGGCGCGCCGGCGAGGGTCTGCTCGAGGCGCTGCAGAAAACTCTGGCCGCCGGGGCGCAGCGGCACTTCGTCAAGATCGCCCTGGAGATCGAGCACGCCGTCCGCGAGCGTGCGCTTGGCAGCGAGCGTCGCCAGCATGCGGTGCTCGATGGTGTTGGTGGCGATCAGGTTGAGGACGGTGACGGCGTTCTTCTGATGTTTGCGCCAGGCGCGGGCGATGCGTTGCTCGAGCTTCGCGGGGTTCCACGGCAGATCGCAGTTGATGACGACGCTCGCGTTTTGGAGATTGAGCCCGACGCCGCCGGAGTCGGTGCTGAGAAATACGCGGCAATTGGGATCGTCCTTGAAGGCGCGGATCTCGGCCCGGCGCTGTTGTTGGGGCACGGAGCCGGTGTGCCAGGCGAAGCCGAGTCCGTGCCGCTTGCACAACTCGCGGACGAGTTCGAGCATGCGCACCCATTCGGAGAAGATGATGACCTTCACGTCCGGCGCAGAAAACACTTCATCGAAAATCCGGTCGAGCTCGTCGAGTTTCGGGCAGGTGCGATCCTCACCGCCAAGAATGTACGGCGTGTCGCAGAGCATCCGCATGGTGCCGAGTTCACGCAGGAGTCGTTGCTGCTCCGGCGGCGACAGCGGCCGGCGCTTGGCGATTTGCACAAGCTTGGCGACGACTTGCTCGTGGGACGCGTAGTCCTGCCGCTGCGTCGGGCTCAGCTCGATGAACAGGTTGCGGTCGGTGCGGCTGGGGAGCTCCGTCTCGACGTCGGACTTGCGCCGGCGCAGCAGGTAGGGGCGGATGCGTTCGTGGACTTTCTGCAACTGCAGGTACGCCTCGGGCCGGCCGCGGTCGTCGAGCCGGTAGAACTCGCGGTTGAAGCGGAAGAGCGGCCCGAAGATCCGCGGGTCGAGGAAGGACACGAGCGAGTACAGATCATCGAGGCGGTTTTCGATCGGTGTGCCGGTGAGGACGAAGGCGTAGCGGCTGCGCAGGCGCTTGATGGCCTGGGCGGTCTTGGCGGCCCAGTTCTTGATGCGCTGGGCTTCGTCGAGGACGACGATGTCGGGGCGGAGGCGCGCGTTGACGTCGAGCCCGTCGGCGAGCATCTGCTCGTAGTTGACGAGGGTGAAGAACGGCGGCTCCTCGTAGGCGCGCAGGCGTTGCGCTTTGTTGCCGTAGACAATTTGGTAGGGCAGCGCGGTGAAGCGGGCGATCTGTTCCTCCCATTCGGTCTTGAGCGACGCGGGCGTCACCACCAGGACGCGGCGGGCCTGACCGATGCGGTGCAGGAGGGCGCAGGCGGCGATGGCCTGGATGGTTTTGCCGAGGCCCATCTCATCCGCCAGCATCGCGCGGCCGGTGAAGGCGAGGTGCAGCATGCCCTCGCGTTGGTAGGGATAGAGCGGCACGAGCGTCTCATGCGCGGGGTATTCGCCGGCGTGCACCTTTTGTTCGTAGTCGCGGCGCAACTGGCGCTTCTCCTCAACGCGGCGCAGCGCTTCGAGCCACGGCGCGATGGTGACGGAGAGACGGACCAGAGAGGCCTCGGGGCCGAGGGCGGCGAGCGCGTGTTGGAATTCAGGAACGGACTCGACTGGCAGACGGCCTTCGGCATCGATCCACCGCCGGAGCGAGCGCGGGAGCGAGGGGAGGTTGCGTTCGACGAGGAGGGTCTGGCGCTCCGGGTCCGGCACGAGATCGAGGCGCGGCGATCCGCTCTGGCGGGCGGCGGTGCAGGCCTTGCGGAATTTGGCCTGCAACAGGAGCCGGACCGCCTCGACGTGCTTGCAGGTGCCGAGGCCGTTGATCTGAAAATCTGTGCAGGTGCAGCCGAATTGGCGCGTGGCGAGGTCGCGCACCTCGACCTCGTAGGTGACACCGCTGCGGGACTTGACCTCGAAATTGGAGAAGATGGGCTGCTGCGGATCGAGGTTGCGGATTGCCGGGGCCTCTTCGCGGGCGCGCAGGATGCGTCGGTTGATCTCGTCTGCGTCGGTCGTGCGCCAGTCGGTGGCGTGCGGGAGCTGGATGTCGGCGGGGGCGGCGGCGCGGCGGGATTTGGCCGGAGGAACGCCGGGAGCGGAGGAAGCCATGCGGCAACTTCAGCGGGTTCGGGTGTGCGAGGTCGATATCATTCCTACGGGGGCGGAGGAGGTGTTACTAACCCGGCTATTTCGCACCACGGAATCCGCAGCCGAAGATTTCCTCGTGTTCTTGCCCGTACTCGCACCGTTCGATTGCGAGCACGAGAAACCACGATCATCAAATTGTCGCGAACGCGACCAAAATGCAGGACCTCCCACAGATTCAGAAAGGCCACAGATGCTGAGTCGGAAGCCAGGCCATCTGCGGTCTCTCTGAATCTGCGGGAGATCTCGCCCGGAATTTTTTTCCTGCGGCAGGAGGCCGCCTTTTCGGCAGATGTCTCAAGCCGTTTCGACAAGGCCCCGAGCGGCGTCGAAGGGGAACCCTCCTCCGACGGCAAGCCAAAGAAAGGCAAACAATCTACACCACGGATGGCACGGATCGGCACGGATAAAGTCAGTCTTCATCCGGGATTGATCCCTCCTCCGGCGGGCAAGCCGTGTAACATTTGCGCCTTTGGCGCATCCGTGGTTGATTGCCTGGAGCGAAGCCCATCGGAAAATCGTCGTAGAAGTGCACGATTCGAACCGATGTAAGCACACGCGGACTGAGGCCGCGCGCGGAGCGCACGACCCACCTCGCAGGTACCGGGATCGTGTTTGGTTGCCCTGCGACTCCGCTCAGGGCCTTGAGCCCCTCGGCAGGCTCGGGGCCGTGAGCTTGTCGAAACGGCCTGCCGAAACGACGGTTGCCGCCGTGGCTACATCCGGGCTAAACACCGAGCATCGCGCGGAGCGCCGCGAGATCGTTGACGACGCGGTCGTGACGCCCGCGGAGGCGGGCGGCGGGATGGTGGCCGGCGGCGACGAGCACGCAGTCGACGCCCATGTGCTGCGCGACATCGAGATCGTGGACCGTGTCGCCGATCATCAGGACGTCGGCGGGCGGCAGGCCGAGCTCCGCGATCCAAGCGCGGCCGAGTTCGGCCTTGCTGTGGGCAAAGATGTTGTCGAGGCCGGTGAGCCGGATGAAATGGGGCGTGAGACCAAAATGCGCGACGATCTCGTGCAGCGTTTCGTGCCGATAGGCCGAGAGGATCGATTGCGTGGCGCCAGCCTGGGTGACGGCCGCGAGGATTTCCGGGGCGCCGCGATGCAGCTGGCAACCCCAGCGGTTCTCGTCGTAGGCGGAGATGAACTCGACGCTCAACCGCTCGAAAGTGTCCTGCGCGGAGTCGAAGCCGAGACGATAGTAGTAATCACGCACCGGGAAGTCGAAGAGTTCGTGGTAGCGCGCGCGGTCAAGGAGGGGAAGGCCGCGGCGCGTCAGCAGGCCGTTCATGCAGACGATGGAATAATCGACGTCGTCGAGGAGGGTGCCGTTCCAGTCCCAGACGATGTGGCGGTAGCGCAAGGCGGGCATCAGTGGAAACAGCATGGGCGGGCCCGCCGCTGCGGTGCAACCCCGGCGGATCAGACGGCCGCATCTGCGGTTGCCGAGGGTGATCGGAAGGAAGGGCGTTTTCCCGAGCGCCCACGGCTTGCGCCGCTCGTCGGCGGTTAGGCAACCGCCGCTCCCACGGGGAACGCTCGGAATCGTTGCAAAAATGATCGAAACGGATCGATCGCAGCCCAAAGCGGAAACCGCAGCCGCGGGCTACGGCTTTCGATTCTTGCTCCGCGCCTGCTCCAGCAGCCAGGTGTAGAGGTCGTCGGTGCCGTAGGCTTTGTCCCAGCAGTTGTGGCCGACCCCGGGATATTCTGTGTACTTGGCGCCGGTGTTCAACTTGGTCAGGGCCTCGTGCATGTCGCGGTTGGCCTTGACCGTCTCCGGGCGATCCTGGTCGCCGCAGAAATTCCAGATGGGCAGGTGCGCGTCGGCGAATTTTTTCGCTTTGGCGGCATCCGGCCGCGAGCACATCGGCACGATGGCGGCCCAGGCGGAGGGATCCTTGGCCGCAATGCTCCAGGTGCCGCTGCCGCCCATGGAGAGGCCGGTCAGATAGACGCGGTCGGGATCAGTGCCAAATTCCTGCTGCGTCTGTTTGAGCATGGCGAGGGCGCGTTGGGCGTCGGGACCATCGACCAGCCAACTGGAGCCGGGGGCGCACTGAGGCAGCACGACAACAAAGGGCAGCGCGGCCTTGCGCTTCCAGATCGCCGGACCGATCCCGGTCATCATCTGATCGAGGTTGTTGGTCCCGCGCTCGCCGGAGCCGTGCAGGAACAGCATCACCGGCGGTTGAGAGCCCGGCAGATATTTCAACGGCACGAAGACAATAAACGGATGCGCCTGGCCGCTCGTATCGGTGTACGTGCGGTTTTGAAAACCGCGCGGGAGGGAATCGGCGGCGGGGGCGCTGGCGGCGCTGAAGAGCGCGAGGGCGAGGAGGAGGTGTTTTTTCATGGTCGGGAGGGAAACGGGAGTCAGCAAAAGGGAGAACAGATGTCTCAGCGGGATGGGGATCCTGATTCGCATCATTTGCAATCCCGGCTATTGGATGGGCTTGATCTGCCGGGTGATTTCTTCGCCGCGGTAGCGTAGCGTGAATGTGGTTTCGCCGATCGCCGCGAGTTCAAGTTCGTAGTTCTGCTGGTTGTACGTCGCCGCGAAACGGGTGCCAACTTCGAATGGCCTGTTGCCGATCATCAGGCGAGGTGTGCCGCTCACCATCAACGTGCCGGAGGGCTGAATCTGAGCCGCGACCGTGGCCGCGACCGCCTCGAATGACTTTCGTTGCGCGAAGTCGGCCAGCATTTGGTCACTGGAATCGGCCGTCGGGTTGGCGCGGACGGCATCGATGAATTCATTGATGGCCGCCAGGTAGTCAGCCGCGGACAGTTTTTCACGTTGCGCGGCCGTGGCCAGGGCGCGGTTGAGTTTTTCGTCGTCGGGCAGCCGGAGATTCTCGAGTTCGGCCTGCTGCTTGAAGGCCTCTGACATGGCCAGGGCGAAATCCCGCTGGCGGTCGAACTTGGTTTGGAGTTCGGCGACCTGCGATTCGGTTTTAACGGCCCGCTGATTCACCCACCAGAGTCCTCCGACCAGCCCTGCGACGATGATCAGGCCGGCCACGATTCCGCGGCCAAGCCACGAACGTGTCTTCCGCAACTCGCCGCTCAGATGTTCAACGTTCGTTTGCAGTTCGCGAACGCGGAGTGCCAGGTCCGCGCGGGTATTCACCTCGCAGCGCAGGGCGTCGCCCGCCGACAGAGCGGCGCGGTGGGGTTCTCCACGTTTTGGTGTGGGTGAAAAAGGTCCAACTGGTCGAAAGGTGCGGGTTAAATCCGGACGCCGAGAACGACTCATCACGGACTGGTCTTCGCCTCCGGCTCCAAACCACAATCCGCTTTGAAGGAAGAAAAC
>SXGT01389536.1_pt1 | contig 50443 bp, 48 predicted proteins | sample 3176221 | NCBI WGS metagenome assembly SXGT01 (sample SAMN11356862, study PRJNA531348) | freshwater metagenome | isolation source: freshwater sample F1-120 | place: China: Fuxian Lake, Yuxi | collected 2017-12-25
CGCCTTCGGTCAACCTGGCGAATCTGCCGGTTGACGCGATGGTCTCGGCCACCATGCCGCGGTGGAGCACCTGCCCGCCAACCAGCTGCACGTCGAAGTGCCTCATTTCCATCGTGCGCCGACCGGCCTCTCGCACCACGGCGAAGGCGTCGGGAAGCAGATCGTCCAGCGGAGCGCCGTTGTCGAGCCTCTGGCGAAACGCTGCGGTCTGAGAGCGTAGTTGCTCGTCGGACATCGGCTTGTAGGTGCTTTCGAGCTCGTTGATGCGCGCCACTGTGGGCTGCATGCGACGGACGAGCCGGTCGGCGGGGGAGCCGATCACTCGGCGGATGAGGTCGTTGATCATGGCAACCCTAGCGGCAAGCCGGCGCGCCTATCCGGAAACAGGGGGAACCGCTTGGCGCGCGCGGAGTAGTAGGCACCGCGCGAGGGCCGACTAGGCCACTTCGTCGACGCGCGCGATGACCGTGGTGATGTTGTCGTCGCCGCCGCGCTCGCAGGCGGACTGCACGAGGCGACGGCAGGCGTCTTGCGGGCCCAGTGAGCGCACCGACTCGCCGATCTCGGCGGGATCGACGAGGTTCGAGAGGCCGTCTGAGCAGAGGAGGAACTTGTCGCCACGTCGCACCGCTCGCACTTGGATGTCCACCTCGACGTCTTCGAGGTAGCCGAGCGAGCGGGTAATGACGTTTTTCAACTTGTGGGTGCGCGCCTGGTCGGGCGTCAGCAGGCCCGCGCGGATGCGCTCGTTGACCAGCGAGTGATCCTCGGTGAGCTGCTCGATGCGACCGTCGCGAACCAGATAGGCGCGGCTGTCGCCCACGTGGGCCAGGAAGGCGTTGTTGCGGTCGAACAAGAGCACCAGACATGTGGTGCCCATGCCGTGATACTCGGGCTCTGCCGCCGCTTTCTCGTAGATGCGCTTGCCCGCGAGGCGCACCGCGTAGCGGATGCGCTCGCGCACCACCTCGACCACGCCATCGCCCTTCGCGGCCTCGATCTCGGGGCTGGTGGCGCTGGACTGGAGGACTTCCTCCACCGTGTTGACCGCGATGGCGCTGGCGAACTCACCGCCCGCGTGCCCGCCCATGCCGTCGCACACGACGAAAAGCGAAAGTTCGTCGTTGATCAGGTAGTTATCTTCGTTGTTCGTCCGTTTGACGCCAACGTCGGTGATGCCGCAGGAAGTGATGCGCATGTCGCCGTGGTGCTTCTAGCCGGAAACGCTCGGGAACGCCGCGGCGAGGCGGTGCCAGTCGGGCACCGAGACGGTTTCTGCCCGGGCACCGGGGTCGATGCCACAGCCGACGAGGAACTCGCGCGCGCCGTCGCGACCGAGCGCGGCGGTGAAGGTGTTGTGGAGCGTCTTGCGGCGCGCCGAGAAGCCCAGGCGCACGATCCGGTCGAATCGCAGAGGATCGAACTCAATCCTGCGCGGTTCGAAGCCCACGACGGCGGAATGCACTTTGGGCGCCGGGTGAAAACAGCCCGGCGCGAGCGACACCAGTCGCGACACACTGGCGCGGGATTGGATCTGCACCGAGAGTGATCCGTAGGTGCGGGAGCCGGGTTCGGCCTCGATACGGTCGGCCACCTCGCGCTGGAACATCAGTGCCATGGGCACGCGCAGCTCGAGCAGGCGCAAGCAGAGTGGCGAGGCGACGTTGTAGGGCAGGTTGGCGACCACGCGGTCGACCGTCGGGAGGGCCACCCGCATGGCGTCGCCCTGAATGAGCTCCACGCCCGGGGCCACCTCGGGCAAGGCTGCGGCGAGGTCGCGGTCGAGCTCGATGGCCACCACGCTCGCCCCTGCCTTCTGGAGGGCCTCGGTGAGCACCCCGAGGCCGGGGCCGATCTCGAGCACGCGCTCCCCGGGACGCACCCCCGCGCGGGTGACGATCATCTCGGCGATGCCGCTCGCCACGAGGAAGTTCTGGCCGAAGCGACGCCTCGCCCGGGTTTCAAGCTCGCGAAGTCGCTCGGCGGGATGCATGGAGCCGAGGGCTAACCGGTACACAAAGGTGTCGGAGGTTAAGGGTTAAGACTTAGCGCTCCCGGAGCCCCCATGCCCCGCCCTCCCCGGCTTGATTACAAAGGTGCAAGGCACCACGTCATGAATCGCGGCGCTCGTCACGAGCCGATTTTCGTCGACGACCAGACCTGCGCCCTCTTCCTCGGAGGTCTCGCCGAGCTTCCGGTGCGCTTCGGCGTGCGTGTCCACGGGTACGCGCTGATGCCCAATCACTACCACCTGATGCTTGAGACGCCAGAGGGGAACTTATCCCGTGCAATGAGGCATTTTCAGGCTACATTCTCGCGCGATTTCAACCGGCTTCACCCCGGTTTCGATGGTCCACTCTTCCGGGGGCGGTTTCACAACCGCCTCGTCGACGACGAGGACTGGTGGACGCATCTCCTCGCCTACATCCACCTCAATCCGGTGGAGGCGCACCTCGTCGCGAAGGTGGACGACTCGATGTGGACCAGCCACGCCGCGTACGCGAACCTCGGCGACACTCCGGGCTGGCTGTCGACCGGGGAGCTGCTGGCCCTGCACGGCGGCCGCGAGGCCTATCGGCACTACCTCTGGGAAGTCCAGGTGGGGCGCCGTCCGGGTCCCGAAGACTTCGACGCCGAGAACTTCCGTACTCGGCGGGTGTCGTCCCCCGTCCCAGCTCGCGCGCGTGCAGCCGCACCGGCGCTCGAAGCTCACGAGGTACTCGCGACCGTCTGCGCCGCCGTGGGGGTCAAACGGGATGCCCTCCGCCGCCCGGCGCTAGGCCCCGGCGGCAACCAGGCCCGGTGGCTCGCCGCTCACTGGCTCGTCTACGCGGCCCATCTCAAGCACCGCGAGGTCGCGGACCTGCTTGAAGGCTCAGTGGTCACGGTGTCTCAATGGCTGGCGAAGGTGAGCGAGAAGCGGGGGACTGACGTGGAGTTTCGCCGCTCTTTCCTGACCATCGAGGAGAAGATCTCGGAGATGCTCGAGGGTGGAACTCTCGACGTGTCAAGAGTTAAGTCTTAACCCTTAACCTCCGGCACCGTGTGCGCGGTAACTCCGAACGGAGAGGTCGAAAAGCCCGCCTCCAGACGACGGATCGCCACGTTGGCAATCATCGCGGCATTGTCGGTACATCGCGCACGGGGGGGGAGGAACGTCCGCAGCCCGGTCGCGATCATGGCCTCGCGGATGGCGGTGTTGGCGGCGGCTCCGCCCCCGATGGCGATGCTGTCGAGGCCGGAGCGGTCGGCGGCTTCGCGCACCCGCGAGGCGAGGTAGCGAGCGACGGTGGACTGGAAGCTCGCCGCGACGTCGGCCGGCGATGCGCCGGGATTTCGCTCGAGATGCTGGCGAACAGCCGACTTCAGCCCGGAGAAGCTGACGTCGTGCGGTCGCCCCGTGGGCCGCGGCATGGGGAACGGGATGCTGTCGCGGCCCTCCCGCGCGAGTCGCTCCACCCCGGGACCGCCGGGGTAGCCAAGCCCGAGCATGCGGGCGACCTTGTCGAAGGCCTCGCCCACCGCGTCGTCGACGGTGGTGCACAACACCTCGTACTGGCCCACGCCGCGTGCCGCGTAGAGCGTGGTGTGACCGCCGCTCACGACGAGGGACAGGAACGGGAAGGCGGGCGACGGGTCTTCGAGGAGCGCGCTCAGCAGGTGTCCCTCGAGGTGGTGGACGGCCATCAGCGGCACGCCCCAGCCGATGGCCGCGCCCTTGGCGTAGGACAGGCCGACGAGAATGGCGCCCACGAGACCAGGTCCCGATGTGACGGCCACCAGATCGGGTCGCGACACCCCCGCCTGGTGCAACGCGGCGCGCACAGTGGGCACGATCTGCTCGCAGTGAGCCCGCGAGGCCCACTCCGGCACCACGCCGCCGAAACGCGCGTGCACCGCCTGGGAGTACACCACCTCGGCCAGCACCTCCCGCGGCGCGCGGACCACGGCTGCCGCCGTGTCGTCGCAGCTCGTCTCGATGGCGAGGACGTTCACGGCGAGCTGTGTACCACCTTCGGGCGGTAGGTGGCCTCGTTGAAGCGGCCATCGTCCTGCTTCTTGTCGTGACACTGCGTGCACTGCGAGGCAGGCGGGTTGACGACGAGCGGCTTCTCCGCCGGAGACAACATGTGGTCCCGACCAGCCCCGTGACACGACTCGCAGCCCACGTTGACCAGCCCGCCGAGGCTCCGGGGCTCGCCCGGCCCCTCCGGCGAGAAGGCGCCCGTGGCGTGACAACGCCAGCAGTCCGCGTCGAACTGCCGGTTGACCGCCTCGAGCGACGCCCACGCCCGCGCGTGCGGGGTGCCCTTCCACTGTGCCGTCTCCGCCGGGTGACAGCCCGCACAGGCCTCGCTCCCCACGAAGGCGCCGCTGTAGGCCGGCGGGGGCTCGCCGCTCTCCACGGCGCCCTGAGTCATGGGTGTCGCTTCGCTGAGCGTGGCCTTCACCGCTTGCACGCGCTCGTGGGTGCGCGCGTGCTCGCCCACGTCGTCGCCGAGGGCGACGAGTTCATTCTGCGCCTCGTGGGCAGGGCCTGCAGACTGGACCGTCGCGGCAAGCTCGGCGTCGAGCTTGGCCAGCCGCGTTTCCCAGAACTCACGCTGGCGCGAGAGGCGCTCCTTGGCCTTGTCGTCCGGCGCTTCGCGAATGCGCCTGTCTACCTCCGAGAGCCGCTCTCGCGCGCTGTCCACCTCGGCCGCCTTGGCGGCCCGCGTGCCCGCGTCGCGCCACGCCGTGGCACCGGGGAGGAGCTGGCCGCTCAGCACGCCCAGCATCTTGCCGCGCGAGCCGTTCGACAGCCGCAGGCCACCGTTCGGCAACGGTTCCGGCACCCGGAAGGGAGAGGCAGCGTCGGCCACGACGATGAAGTCGATGGCAGGGACGGCAGTGGCCAACGCGAGGTCCTGCGCCTCCTCCTGGTCGGAGAGCACAATCACCACCGTGTCGCCCGCCGGGGCACTCGCGAGCGCGCGCGCCGGGTCGGACGCGCGGCAGGCTGGTACGCTCAACTCACCCGACACCACGCCGTAGATGGCGAAGTTCACGCCCCCCTTCGAGCTCTCGATCACCGTTGGCCAGGCCATGGGGGTGCCGCACTCGAGGTTGCTCACGACGTAGGGGAGCTTGTGTTCGGTCGCGACCGCTTCCACGAAGGCACGCCCCAGAGCGAACTCTCCGCGGGCCGGCAACATCGCGTCGATGCCACCCCACGGCGTCGTCTCGGCGATCAGCCGGGCCTTGGCCTCGCGCTCTGCGCGCTCCCCTTCGGGCACCGCGCGTCCCTTGTAGAGCAGGTTGCCGGCGTCGACCACCAGCGCCTCGCCGAGCTCTTCCAGCTTCTTGTTCCTGCGGGACAGACCGCCCTGCGGGTGTCGCGGTCAGCCACAGGGCTCGATCTCGCCGGCCACGCCGCCCTGGTAGGCGAGGACGAACTTGCCGTCGCCCACCGGCGCGGTCGGCGCCAACTCGGTGGCACAAGCCAGCACGAGGCCGATCACTGGGCGGGGGCCTCGGTTTCCAGCCGGTCCCGCTCTTTCTCCGCCTTGACTTCCTTGTTCTTCTCGATTCGCTCCTGCCGCTCCACCTCGCGCTCCTTCTTGCGCTCGGCGTCGATGCGGGCCTGCCGCTCCTCCTCGGCGGCCTCGCCGCGGGCGTGGCGCCCGTGTTCACGCATGAGGTCTTTGACCACGTCGACCAGTCCGTCGGTGACGATGTACACCTCGGGGTAGGCCGCGTGCTTCGCGTACCAGCGCGGCCGCTCGTGGCCCTCGTCGTCGACCGTCGGCGCAGCCGCCTTGCCGATGAGGATGGTGGCGGACTTGCCCTCCTGGTCGACCATGTCGACCTTGACGGTGGGCGCGTGGAACCCGTAGCTGGCGTCGCTCCCGCCGTCGCCGACGAACTCGTCGCTGTCGATGTCAGCGGCCCGAGAGGCCACCCGGCGCGGCGTGGATCCGGGCACGATCACGCCGTCGTCCCACTGCCACTCCCCCACGGCCTGCCGCACCACAACGGTACCGGCGAGGTCCTTGTCGTCGGGGTCGACGGGTGCAAAAGTGGCGGAAAGCGAAACGAGCTTGTTCTGGTCCATCCGCCCGAACTGCGTGAGGCGCAGCTCCTTCGGGTCGATCATGTAGTCTTCTAGGAAGACGTCGCGCACCTTGTAGACAAAGGGCTCACCCCCGAGTCGCGCGTAGGCCAGTGGGTACTCGCCATCTTTCTCCCCGGTGGGGGCGCCGAGCTCCAGCGTGATCGGGTCGCGACCACCGGAGAAGCGGATGGTGATCCGGGCTCGAGGCGGCACTAGGCCCTGCGTCGCGGGGTCGGCCGTCTCGTCGCCGAACTGGATCGCCTTCATCGCCGAGATTCGGCCAAGGAGCCCCCTCACCTCCATGTCGCTCGCGGAGAATTGCACCGGCTCCAGCAAGTCCCAGTTGCGCTCGCCGCTACGCTGGATCTTCAGCCGTTTGCCGCCCGGCAGCTCCGCCTCGAGCCCATCGACGTCTTTGCTGTCGAAGCTCGCGAAGCGCCGTTCACGAAATTCGGAGAGAGAAAGGGAGTAGTAGTCGACCGCCGACTTCTTGACCGTGTAGATCACGTCGTCTTGCTTGCGACGGATGTAGAAGCTCACGCCGGACGGGTTGGGGTCGCCCGCGTAGAACTCGCGGATGCTCCCGTCGCGCATCGTGAGCTTGACATACACGGCGCTCTCGCCGAGCCCGTAGAGCGCGGGCTCGCCGGGGTCGTCGACCACGATGGCGCGCGACACGAGGTCGTGAAGCTGGTGCTTCACCCGGTTGACCATCTGGCGGCTGGCGCGCATGTCGGTGCCCTCGATCCACCAGGAGTCCGGCTTCTCCACCAGCGTGATGGTGCCGTCTGCCCGCGTGACGTCGACGCGCACGAGGTCGGCCTTCTCGAAGGCGAACAACTTCACGCCTTCCTCCGCCTTCATGAGCTCCTTGCGCTCCTTGGGCGTGAGCTCCTTTGGCTTGAGCCCGACGTACGCCCCGACGAGAAGGCCCAGCGCCACCAGCGCGATGATCGTCCCCCGGAATTGCTTCAACGGCCCCTCCGCGATGCCCACACGCCCAGTCCGAGCAAGACCACGAGGATCGGCCCCATGCCCAGGGCTAGGAAGCGAATCTGCTCGCTGTCCTCGGCGGTCAGCGCGAGTCGCCGAACGCTGGCCGGTCGGCCGACCACGCTGATCCGGCCCTCGTCGCCCACGAGCCAACGCACCGCGTTGAGCGCGAAGCTGGCGTTGCCTGGTCCCTCGGCGAGCAGGGTGTTGGTGAAGACGTCGGCGTCGCCCACCACCAGCACCCGCGTGCCCTTCTTCTTCACGAGACCCGAGCCAGGAGACACGTCGAGCGCCACCGCCATTTGCGCGGGGCCCTCGCCGTCGACGCCCGGCTCGTAGAGGCCCTGGCCGTTCTTCACTTCGCCGCCGCGGTCGATCCATCCGTCGCGACTCGTTTCGAGCACGATGCTGGAGCGGACACCCTCGATGGGCGGGACCGCCGCCTGGATCGGGGCCACCCCCGCCACCACCGTCACGAGGCTGTCTTCCGACAGGTCTTTGGTGATGGGGTGCGACTTGTACCGGGGAACCGGCCGATCCGGGTAGGGGAAGACGAGGAGTTTGTCGAGCACGCGGCCGCTCGGAACCACCACGCCGAGTCGCGACAACAGCGACGGCACGGGAGACTCGGGATCGACCGCGAGCAAGACGGGGCCGCCGGTGGACAGGTAGGCGAGGAGAAGGTCTTCTTCGAGCGCGGGAATCGCGAACTTCGGGCGCAAGACCAGGACCGCCGCTGCGTCGTCGGGCACGCGGGGGACCGGCATGTCGCGCTGGCGCACCAGGTCGAGTCGCTTCAGCTCGTAGTCGTCCTGGTCGAGTGCCCCGGCAAGGTCGGAGAGGCCACCGGGCTCGTGACTCTCGGGGTCGAGCTCGCCGTGCCCGACCAGCGCGTAGACCACCCGCCGGTTGTCGGCCATCAGCTGCGCGATGGCCCGGTTGACGGCCGCCTCTCCGGTGAACTCGAGGTGACGCTCCTCGCCCTTGCCCACGCGCTTGAACAGCTCGCGGTCCTTGAGATCGACGCGACTCTCGCCGCGCTGCACCACGACCGCCCCGTACTCGGTGACGCCGAGCTTCTCGGCCGTGAGCCGATCGCGGTCGAAGTCGACGAACTCCACCTCGACCACCTGCGAGGCGTAGTCGAGCTCGCCGAGCAGGTCGCGCAGCGCGCGGTCCTTGAAGTAGGCCTCTTTCTTCCCGGCCTGGGCCGAGAACGCGGTGACCCTTACCGCCTCGCCGGCCTGATCGAGCAGGGCCAGCTTGGTGCGCGTGTCGTCGAGGAGGATGGAGCCTTGGTCGGCGCTCAGATCGACGCGGACTCGGTGAAGGTCGACGATGGCGTAGCCCACGCACGCCGCCGCGATGGCGAGCACCGAGACGAGGAGCGCGTTGCTGCCCGCCGCGAGACGGCGCTTGGACTGGTTGCTCACCGCCACCGGCGTGACTCCAGCGAGCGGAAGGTGAGGAACAAGAAACACCCGGCGAAGGCGAGGAAGTAGAACACGTCGGCGCTATCGATCACGCCCCGGTTGAAGCTCTCGAGATGGCTCAGCACGCCGAAGGGCTGGATCTTCGCCGCCAGTTCGTCTCCCACCAGGGCCTCGGCGCGGCCGACGAGCCAGAAGGGCATCAGCATGACGATGCCGATGAGGCCTGCGGCGAGCTGATCGTCGACGAGCGACGACGAGAAGAGTCCCGCCGCGCAGAAGGCCGCCGCCACCCCGAAGAGCCCGAGGTAGGTGGTGAGCACCACGCCCCAGTCAGGGTCGCCGTAGTAGGCAAGGATCAAAGGGAGGATCAGCGTGCCGAGAAACATCAGCAGGCAGAGGGTGAGCGAGGCCAGCCACTTCCCCAGCACCAGTGCCATCGGCGACACCGGCGAGGTGAGCAACATCTCGAGCGTGCCCTGGCGTCGCTCCTCGGCGAAGTGGCGCATCGTGAGCATCGGCAACACGAAGAGCTCGGCGATCGCGAGATTGCTCGCCAGGACGCGCATTGACGCCTCGCCGGTGAGCGTGATGCCTAGGTAGAAGAAGAGCCCCGCGAGGAACATGAAGACGGCGAGGAAGGCGTACGCGGTGGGGTTGACCGCGTAGACCCGCAGCTCTTTCTTCCAGATGGTGAGCACGCCTCTCATGCGACGCCCTCGCGGCCGACAATATCGATGAAGGCTTCCTCGAGTGAGGGAAGCCGGGACTCCAGCGCGCGCAGGCGGAACTCGCCAGCGGCCGCACGAGCCGCGAGCATCTCGCGAGGGTCGACCGGCGCCCGCACTCGAAACGCCGCCCAGCCGTCGACCGGCCCGACAGGCTCCACCAGTTCCACGCCCGGCAAGCTGCCGAGCCGGGGGCCGTCGATGCCCTGCACCTCGACATAGGTGTACGCCCCGCCGCGAGCCCTGCCGCGAATGCTGGCGATGTTGCCCTCGGCCACGAGGCGTCCCTTGTTGATCACCACGGCGCGTGGGCACACCGCCTCCACCTCGGAGAGGATGTGGGTGGAAAGGATCACCGTGTGCGATCCAGCCAGCTCCTTGATGAGGTCGCGGATGCCCACCACCTGCGCGGGGTCGAGGCCGCTGGTGGGCTCGTCGAGGATGAGCCCCGGGGGGTCGTGCACGATGGCCTGGGCGAGGCCGACGCGTTGGCGGTAGCCCTTCGACAGGGAGCCTAGGAGGCGTTTCTCCCATCCACGCAAGCCGACGCGCTCCATCACCTCGCCGGTCCGGGAGGCCCGTCGCGGCCGCTCCACGCCGCGGAGCTCGGCGCAGAACAGCAGATAGTCGCCCACCGTGAGCTCTGGGTAGAGTGGCGGCGTCTCCGGCAGGTAGCCCACCCGCGAACGCACGGCGTAGGGGTCGTCGAACACGTCGAAGCCCGCCACCTTCACCTCGCCGGACGTGGCCGGGATGAAGCCGGTGAGGATCCGCATGGTCGTGGTCTTGCCGGCGCCGTTGGGCCCGAGGAAACCCACCACCTCGCCTCGCTGCACCTCGAAGCTCACGCCGCTCACCGCCACGCGGGGGCCCCAGGCCTTGTGCAGGTCAACGACAGAGATCATGGCCGGCGCGGTTAACCGGTCCCTCATGTGGTGGATGGCGCTCACGACGGCGCTCGCCGATCCGGTCGAACGGGTGGTCGTTTTCGCCGGCGACCGCATCGTCACCCAGACGGACGTGGCGTTTGAGGCCTTCTTCTCGCCTCGTGATCTCAGCCCCGTCCCCGCGTTTGAGGACGAGAGCTACACGGTGGAAGACAAGCTGGTCGACATCGCCCTCGCTCGCGCCCTCGCCGGCGACCTCGTGATCTTCCGCCCTTCCGACGCCGAGGTTCGAGCGCGACGCGACGCGTTCCTCGCCAGCTTCGCCGAGCCCGAGGAAGGGCGGCGTCGCCTCGCGGACTGGGGCTTCGACGGCGAGGAGTTCCTTGGTTTCCTGTACTCGCGAATGGTGGCGGAGCGCTGCGTGCTCCGAAGCGTGGTGGCGAGCACCTCGGGTGCCGACTGGCCCGAGCGTTACCAGGCGTGGAGGTCGGAGCTCCGTCGCCGCGCCCCGGTGCGGCGGGCGCCGTGACCGCGACGCCCACCCCCCCAATCCGCGAGGCGACGGCGGCCGACGTCGAACGCCTTCTGGAGTTGCAGCGCCTCTGCTTCGGCGCCGAGGCATGGACACGAGGCATGGTCGAGGAAGAGTTGCGACGGCCGGGCTCGATCTTCCTCGTCGCCGGGAATCTGATCGAGGGGTTCGCCTGCGCCTGGGCGGTGATGGACGAGCTTCACCTCCTGCAGATCGCAGTGCACCCCGGTTCGCGACGATCCGGCCTCGCCTCGCGACTACACGCCTCGCTACTCGACGCCGCGCGCCGCCACGCTACGGCCGGGTGGCTCGAGGTTCGCGCCGACAACGTGGGCGCCATCGCCTTCTACGCGGGCCTCCGCTGGGAGATCGTCGGAAAACGTCCGCGGTACTACGCCGACGGTTGCGATGCCTTGGTGTATCGCCTACCGACGTTGAACTAGTAGCCCGCAGCGTACCGGAAGGTCTTCTTGACCGGGAAGTCCTTGGCGATCTTGCCGAAGGTCCACGCCCCGACCACTCGACCGATGCAAGCCTCCACCTCGGCGTCGGCCTGCGCGAGGGGATCGACCTTCACCTTCTTGACGGTGCCCTCGGGCTGAATCGTGAAGGACACCTTGAAGTCACCCTTGAAGCTCTCGTCGAGGCGCAACCGCTGCTGCACGCAGGTTTCCACCTGCGGCGAGTAGGCGGCAATGACCTCCTTGGCCATGGCGAAGATCGCCTCCTCGTCCTTCAAAACGTCGGTGGCGACTCGCGTGACGCCAATGTCGACCTTGCCGAGAGACACGCCGCCCTGACCACCGCCATCGACACCCACGGCCATGTCGCCCCCGCCCGCAGCCGTGGGCACGTACTTCACGGCGTGCTTGGACGGCGCATTTCCTCCACCCTCGACGGCCGCGGCAGGGAGCGCGGCCTCGGTGGGGTCGACTTGGCGCGGTCGGGGAGCCCGGCTTCCGCCCGTCTTGCTGGCCACCACGCCGCCGTCGGCAGGCTGCGCCTTGACCGCCGCACTCGCCGCCGTGGGGACGTAGGGTTCGTCGATGTCGTAGACGAGCTCCTCTTCCTGGCGCTGCAGCTCCAGGTAGGCGACGGCCCCCGCGCTCAGGAAGAGCAGACCGAGAACGCCGGTGAGCAGGCCGCGGCGCCGCTTGGCAACCTTCGCGACCTTCGCCGCCTCCGCCTCGTGCTTCTTGCGCATCTCGAGGCCGGGATCGGTCGGCGCCTCCTCCCCGGGGATCTCGAGCATGCAGTGCGGGCAGTTGCCCCCAGCGCGCGCCAAGTCGGGCGGAACGACCCCCTTGCAGAAGGGGCAGACAGGCGCTGGCTTGGCGTGTGCAACCACGGTGGCGTGCGAAGGTAGCAAGCTGGGCTGCGTATCGGCAACGGCCATGCGCGACTACAGGGGCCCGGAAATCTTGGGGCCCTGCCAGTCCGTCATGCCGCCAATGACGTTGTACACGTGGGATGCCCCGATGCTCGTCATGAACTCCGCTGCGGCGGCGGATCGTCCCCCACCCTGGCACACGAATACGATGTGGGTCGTCTGGCCGAGCTCGGCGTAGCGGTGCGGCAGCTCGTCCACCGGGATGAAGTGGCGCGCGAGGCCGCTGCGCTCTCGCTCGACCTCTCCCCGCGTGCGCACGTCGACCAGGATGAAGGGGCTGTCGGCCTCCTCGAGCAGGGTCATGGCCTCCTTGCTGTCGACGTCCTTCACCGCAGCGGGCATCGCGCCCGGCGTGCGCAGGTTGGTGTCACCCACCGGGTGCTCGACCACCGGCGCCACCGGCGGAGGCGCCGCACGCCCCTCGACGCCGGACACCAGGTCGATGAGGCGCTCCACGTCGGGCAGCCCCCGCTCCGAGAGCTTGACGTTGCCGTCCTTGCCGATGATCACCACCTGGTCGCGACAACGCGGCAGCACGCGACCCGAGGCCCGGTAGCCGCGCGCCGCCATCGCAAACGGATCGTAGAGGAGGAAGAACTCGAGGCCTACCTCCTGCCGCCAGGCGCGGAGTGCGTCGGTGCGGGAGGTATTGACGCCAAAAACGGCGCAGTCGAGCGACTCGAAGCGCGCCCGTTGCGCGTCGAGGCGCCGCGCCCACGTGGCGGTTGGCTCGTCGAGCGACTGAAAAAACACGAGGAGCACGTGGAGGTGATCCTTGAAGTCCGGCAGCTTGATCCACGTGCCATCGTCGGCGGTGAGCGACAGGCCAGTGGCGGGCGTGCCGGAAGCGCGGGGCTTCCAGCGGACGAGATCGACGAGGCTCGGCATGGCGCCCCGCTATCGTGACGCGCGCCCCGGCGCGGCGCCCTACCCGCTCAACTCGGCGCGGGCCTCGTCCCGGCGCCGCAGCGCCTCGAGGAGCAAGAACTCCGAGGATCCATGGATGTTGGTGGCTCCGCTGTCTTCGAAACGAACTTCGAAACGGCCGTCGGATAGCGTGGCGATCGAGAAAAGCGCCTCCTCGCCCGCGCGCCGACCGTACTGCCCGGCAACGATCTGGCCGTCACGAACCTGGATGCCACCAGGTTCCGCTGCGCCGGTGACCTGGACCACCGCCGTCTTGCCACCGAGCGTCAGCGTCTGGAGGAGGTCGATGAGCGACAGGTCGGCCAGTGTGCCGGTGATGCCCACCGAGGCCTGCGGGCGTCGAGCGACGGCTCGCCGGAGTTTCGCCACGACGACGTCCGGGTGAATCGGCTTTTCAAGAACGTCTTCAGCGCCCAGCTCGAGGCCGCGGGCCACGTCGCGCGCCCCGCCCTTGTCGGTGAGCAGGATCACAGGGATGTGTCGCGTGGATTCAAGCCGCCGCAGCTCGAGCAGGAGCGAGATCCCGTCCTTCCGGGGAAGGCGCTGGTTCGCGATGATCGCGGCGGGGATCAGGTTGCGCGCGAGTTGAGCCGCCTGCTCGCCGTCGGCCGCCACCACGACGTCGAAGCCGGCGGCGCCGAGCCGAGCCTCCAGGGCCGTGAGCACAGCAGCCTCTCTCTCAGCCAGCACCACCGCGCTTGATCCCCCGCCTCCCGCCGCCACCTGGTGACGCAAGCCCTGGCGGCGAAGCACCTGCGCGAGCGCCCGGAGCACCCGCGCGTCGTGCCGGGCGGCCTCGGCTCCAAGCGCCTGCACCGGGTCGCCCCCGTCGAGCACCGCCGCGCGCACCGCGGCGCGTGCTGTGTACAGGATCTCCACGCGCAGGTCGCGACCGGGACCCTCCTGCCCGCTCAGTCGCCGCTCCACCGCGGTGAACAACTCCCCGAGGTCCCACGGGGGGTCGAACTGCCGAAGCACGGTCAGGGCGAGCGCGAAGCGACGACCTTCGTCCTGAGTGTCGAGTACGCCCGTGATAATGCTCAGCTCGTCGAGATCCGCGAATAACGCACCGAGTTGTACGGCATCGCGGTCCTCCGGCCTCAGATCGAGCTCCTCCGCCAGCGCCACGCAGATGCGCGTGGTGCGGCGAACGCGGGCTCGGGCGTCCATCTGGCGCCCCTCCCCAGCGAGCAGGAGGAACTCCAGCATGCCGAGGAAGAAATGTCGGCTCCGATCCTCTGGAATGGCCGAACGCCCTCCCACGCCGAAGCCATCGACGGCGCACACGCGCAAGCCGGGGCAGGTGCGTCGCCAGCCAACGATGTATGGCTCGAGCGACCGAGCGACCGCCCGGCGAAAAAATAGACGGACGGGCCGATCGGCCGTCAAGAGCGCGGCCACCGCGTCGGGATCGCTCACCACTTCGGCATCCCCACCCTCGAGTGCGTCCATCCGGCGCACCGCGTTGCCAAGCTCCGCGTGGGGCTCGACCACGATGGTGATGGGCTCGTCGGGGTCGAGCTCGCGCAGCTCCGGGAGCCGCCGCAGGGCGGTCGACGAGGTCTCCCCGCCGCCCACCTGGGGTACTGCCCGCTCCACTAGCCGCCGCAAGGCTGGCTTTGACGCCACGAAAAGCCGAAGGCGTGAGGCATTGGCGGCCGCCTGCACCTGGCGCAGGGCGGGAAGGTCCGTCGGGTCGGCCGTCAAGAGCGACAGCACTCGCTTCTCGGGGTCGAGGAAGGTGGGAACGAGGAGCCTGTCGCGCATCAGTTGCGGCGGCAACAGCGCCACGACGTCGGGGCCGATCTGCAAGCGCTCCACTCGATCATCGGGGACGAGGTTGAGTCGAAACTGCTGGGCGAGCGCGCGCGCCAGGCCCGCCTCGTCCAGGAGTCCCATGGCGACCGCGAGCTCGCCGAAGCGCATCCCCGCCCCGACCGCGCCGTCGGCCAGCCGGGAAAGCACCTGATCGACGTCGACCGGGCGCAGCAGGCCCAGGTTGACGCAGATCTCGCCCAGGGGGGTGTGGCTCATCTCCGACTCCTTATTCGGCCCGGGTCGCCGCGTCCGCGCCAACGCGCCGGGGATACAAGGCCGTGATGCGGCTCTCCCGCCCCTCCGACCGCGCCGCTTCCGACGCCACCCGCGCCCAACTCACCGCGACCAACCGGCTCAAAGATGCGTTCGCGGCGTTGCTGAAAGACGCCAAAGCCGCGCGCATGTACCAGGGCTTGCAGGCCGACCAGACCGCCAAACGCGACCGTTTCCAGAGCGTCTACCTGGGAGGAATCCGCGACGCGCTGGCCGAAGTGCCGATGGTGATGCTCGAGGTCACCCCCGACGCTCTGTTCTTCGGCGACGCGGTCGTGCTCGAAGGCAGCGAGCGCCGAGGCGACGTGCTGGAGGTGCTGTTCTCCGAGGGTCTGCGCACCCTGTCGATCGAGGCAGGCGCGAGTGACGACGAGTTGCTCACGATGGCGCGGCTGATGCTCACGCCCTGGCACGAGCACACCGCCAGCGAGCCCGACCTGGTCACCACCGCCTGGCAGGCCGACTTCGCCCACGTTTACTTCGAAGTGGTCGACAGCCTGGCGGATCGCGAGGACGAGGATCACGGCGAGAGCCCGGTCGTCCGGGAGCTGCTCGGACTCGTCAAGGAGATGAACCTCCGGGCCAAGGAGGACGACGACCTCGCCCGGATGCGGCAGAACGAGTTCGCCGTGCTGCTTCGGCTGCAAGACCACGTCCAGTTCGACGGCACGACGGGCGAGGAACTACCGCGTATCGAGGCGAATATCAGTCCCGGCCTCGCTGCCGAAGTCCGCGCGCTGCGTGACAACGCCGACCTCGATGGGGCCGACGTCGCTGGCCTGCTCACCGCCTGCCTGGAGCACTGTGACGACCCACGCCGCGCGCGCGTCGTGGGCGAGGCCATCTTCTCCTACCTCGTGAACGCGCTCGCCTCGGGGTCTTCGGCGGAGCACCTCGTCCATCGCGCACAGGAGCTGCTCGACGAGGAGCTCACCCCGAACCTGCCGCATCGCGACACCGTGCGCGAGTCGGCCACGGTCATGGCGCAGGAGCCGCTGCAGTCTCGCCTGGGTCGGATGTTTAGCTCTTTCGAGCCGAAACAGGCCTTCGGCACCGCATTCTCGCTGTTCTCCCTCCTCCCCGGTGAAGACGAGGCCATCGCGCTCGCCGAGGCGCTGCCGCTCTGGGCGGTCCGCGTGCTCGCCGACACCGTGCTCCTACGTGCGGCCCCGGAACCCCTCGTGGCCATCGACGTGCCCAAGCGTTTCTGCCAGGGGCAGAGCAAGGGCTCGGTGCTTCTCGGCTTGGCCATGATCGCGCGGCAAGAGGACCCCCGACTGATCGAGTCGGTCTTGGCCCATGTGAAGAGCGACCACGACGAGGTGCGCGAGGCCGCGCTCCTAGCCCTGCGCGCCCAGCAAACACCACGGGTTCGAGAGGCGGTTCGAAAGGCACTTTTCGACCCGGCCGAGTCGGTGCGCATGGAGGCCTTACGATACTGCGTGGCCTACCGCGACGCCGAGATAGCGACCGGCCTCGAATCTAGGCTCTGCGACCGCGCGCTCGGAGACATCAGCGTGGTGGAGCTTCGCGGTCTCTGCATTGCCTACGCGAGACTCGCGCCCGATCGAGCCGAGCCTCTGCTCGGCGACTTCGCGCTGGGGCGCCGGGAACCGACCCACCCCGAGCTTCCCCGCCTTGCCCTGCACGGCCTTCGCGCGGCCGCGACCCCCACCGCCCGCTCCCTCGTAGAGCGCATCACGCACACGATTCCCGCGCTGACCGACGAGGCGCAGAACCTGCTCACACACTGGAGCCGCGCGTGAACATCGACCGGAGCCAGGAGGCGCGGATGCTGGCGCGCCACCTCGGCGCGATCACCCGGGCCATCCGGATCCACGACGTCGGCAATCGCGCGGTGACGCGCCTCATCGAGTGGTGTGCCCGCGACCTCTCGGAGCTGAGTCGGCAACACGCCGAGGCGCGCGTCGAGCTCGACCAGGGCGTGCTGGTGATCAACGGGACGCCGGTCCGCATGAGGCGCGACGTCCGAACGCAGCTCGCGCCGCTGTCGAACATGATCCGCGACATCAACGCCGGCGGCTTCCGCATCACCGGCGCCGTGGCGCCGACCCAGCTCAACACGTTGTTTCGCGGCCTTTCCACCCTGGGAAAGGGTACGGAGAGGATCGCGGCCCAGAAGTGGCTTGAGGAGCACGGCGTCACCTCGCTGCAGTTGCTCGCGCCGCGGTCTCTGGTTGCGGGGATGTCGAGCGGGCCGGGCGAGGCGGTTCGTCTCGCCGCCAGCACCGCGCTCCAGGCCTACATCCGCGCTGTGCTGGCCGTCCAGGAATCACGCGAGGACGGCTCTTTCCTCCGCGTACCCCCACCCGTTTTCAGGGCGGCGCAGGCGCTCGCCGAGCTGGCCGAGGAAGATCCTCGACATCATATCGCGCTCACGACGCTGAAGGAAGACCTCGAGTACGACACCCGGCACCCGGTTCACAGCCTGATCTTCGCGATGGCCCTCGGTCGCCGTCTCGGCCTGCCGCGGCAGCTTCTCGTGGAGTGCGGACTATGCGCGGCCGTGGCAGCGACCCTGCCCGACGAACCCAGCGCCGGCCACATTCTCGGACTCACGCTCGAGATGTTGCAGTCGAGCCGCCTCACGTTGACGCGCGCCCGTCGCATGCTCGCCTCCTTCGAACTGCACGCGGGGCTCGACCGGACCGGGCCGCCGTTCATCCCGCTCGATGCACCGCTCCACCTCTTCAGCCGGGTGGCGGCGATCACCGTGCGCTTCGACGCCCTCACCACCACCGGCCCTGGGCGCGAGGGGCTGCTCGCCGACGAGGCGCTCGGGCGCATGCAGGAGGAGGTCACCGGTCGCTATGATCCCGAGCTCCTACGCCTCTTCGCGGCGTGCGTGGGACGCTATCCGCTCGGAACGGCCGTCACGCTGGATACTGGCGAGGTCGCGGTGGTGATCCACACGCCCTCCGACCCGGCGATGGCGGCCAGGCCGCTCGTGCGGGTGGTACGCGACGAGCGGGGGCGTGAGCTACGACATGGCCCCCTCGTCGATCTCGCAGACCCGAGCGAGCCCCGTCGCGTTGTTGGCGCGGTCGACGCTGCCTCCCTGGGCATCGACGCCCGGCGGGCGCTGTTCGGTTAGCCACGAGCTCAGTGACCGAGCTGCAGCGACTTCACGCCATCCTCGCCGAGATGGACTCGGTGCTCGTGGCCTACTCGGGCGGCGTGGACTCGAGTGTGCTCCTGGCTGCCGCCACGGAGGTCCTAGGCGATCGCGCAGCCGCCTTCACCGCCGAGAGCGCGACCCTCGCCCCGGGGGAGGCCGCCGTCGCGGACGTGGTCGCCGCCCACATCGGAGCGCGCCGCATCGTCGCCGCATCGCACGAGCTCGATCGCCCAGGGTACCGTGCCAACCAGGGTGATCGCTGTTTCCACTGCAAATCGGAGCTGTTCGACCTCGCGGTGGCACAGCGGGCGCAGCTCGGGTTCCGCTGGGTGGCCGACGGGACTATCGTCGATGATCTCGGCGAGCATCGGCCGGGGCTGAGGGCAGCCCTGCAACACCACGTGCGCCACCCGCTGGTGGAAGCAGGCTTCACCAAGGCGCAAACCCGCGAGGCCGCGCGCCTCTACGGCCTCCCGAACGCGGAAAAACCCTCCATGCCCTGCCTCGGCAGCCGGTTCGCGGCGGGCACCGAGGTCCGCGCGGAGCGGGTGCGGCGCGTGGCTGCGGCCGAGGCCTCGATCACCGGGCTCGGGTTCACCGTGGTGCGGCTGCGGGTGATCGACCTGGGCTCGGCGGAGACCGCCCGCGTGGAACTCGGCTCCGACGAACTGCATAGACTCGACGAGCCTGGGGTCCGCGAAGCGGTCCTCGCAGCTTGCCGTCAAGAGGGATTCGCTTGGACCCACATCGACCCGAGGGGCTACCGGAGGGGGAACGTGGCCCTCCCCTCACCGCACTCGCTCCCGGCGACCGCACGGAGCGCGTAGCGCCGGGCGACCGGCGGCGCGTCTTCATCGAACTCACCGCCTTGTGGCTGGCCACCCTGCTGGCCATCCGGCTGGTTGTGCTCGTCCAGGGCCTCGGGCTTCCCGACGTCGTGCTCGCCGCCGTGCCGTTCCTTTTCATCTACGCCCCGGTGTGGCTCTGCAACTACCGCCGCGTCGACAGCTACGGATACCGGCTCGCCATCCCCGCATTTCGCGACTTCGCCGCGTGGGGTGCGTCAGCGCGGCTGTGCGGCGTGGCGATCCTGATCGTGATTGTCCCCTGGCTCGTGGGCTACCACCTCTACCAGAACCTCGTGGCGGCATTCCTCCACGCGGCGGGCCCTTTGCGCGACCTGGACGATGTCGTGCGGGCCCTGTCGCGACTCGTGCACGGCGAACTTGGCGTCCTCGGCGACGATCCCATCGCTACGCTGACACGCACGGTTCACCCGAGATGGCGCGTGCCGAAGGACGCCTGGCTGCTGGTCCCGTACCACCTCTTCTTCGTCGCGATCCCCGAGGAGCTCTTCTACAGGGGCTACTTCCAGACGCGCCTGAACGAAGTGTTCCCCCGCAAGTTCTTGATCTTCGGTGCGCCGCTGGGCTGGGGGCTGGTCATCGCCTGCGCCTACTTCGCCTTTGGCCACAGCCTGGTGACCGTGCGCTGGTGGCACTTCGCCACCTTCTTCCCGGGGCTTGTCTTCGGGTGGATGAGGGAGAAGAGCGGGGGACCGCTGGCCGGGGCGCTCTTTCACGCCTGGGCCAACGTCACCGTGACCGTGCTCGACACCTTCTACGGGATTCGGCCGCCCGCCTGAGACTAGCGGACGAGGAGCTGCAACCCGCGCAACCTAGCTTCCACCTCGCCCGTCCGGTACTGGGGCGCCAGGTCGCGCAACTCCTCGAGGAGGCGCTGGGCAGACCGGTGTTTCTGGGTGGCCATATACAGCCCCGCCAGGTCGAAGAGCGCTTCGGGGTAGGCCGGGTCGTCCTCCGCGGCGTCATTGGTTGCCTCGCGCAGTACATCGAGCGCCTTCCCCAGATCGTTCATGGCGCGCCGGGCCTGGGCCTCCACAACGCGCGCCTCGAGCCCCTCGAGCCCGCGCGCGATCGCCAGGGCCGCCTCGCCCTGGCCCACGGAGGCGAGCGCACGCGCCTCGCCGATGCCGCCTTCGGGCGACACCTCGTCGAGCGCCTCGGGCTCAACCTCCGCAAAGGTGCCCTCGAACGCCTTGGCGGGCGCCCGAGATGCCAAGGGGGTCGACGCGGGCGGTGGTGCGGTCGAGCGCGCCGCGTTGCGCAGCTCGGCGATCTTGGCGAGGACACCCTCGTTGAGCGGATCCTCGGCGAGCGCCCGGCGCCAAGCCAACAGCGCCCCGGCGAAGTCGCCGCGCTTGGCGAGTCGATCCCCCTCGACCTCCGGACCGTCGGCCACGGCGGCGTCGGTGTCGTCGTCGGGCAAGGGCTCAACCGGGGCCGAGCGCGGGTCGTTGGTGAGCTCGTCTTCATCGAGGAGTTCCCCGTCGAGCGACGCCGCCGCAGGCATGCCCCTGATCAAGGCCATGCGGTCGATCACCGCGTTGGCATCGACCCCAGCCCGCGGCAGGAGTCGCTCCATCCAGGGGAGGGCCTCCGTGCTGCGGCCACCCGACACCAGCACCTCCGCGAGCGCCGCGATCAGGGCAACGGAATCGCCCCGCGACGACAAAGCCGCTCGAGTCTCGCTCTCGGCACGGTCGACCATCGCGTAACGAGCAAACACCTCCGCCCGCACCACGACACGGAGCTCCTCCTCGTGCACGGGCTGGGCGAACTGGAGGCTCGTGAGCTTCTGCTCGAAGCGGCCGAGCCGTTCCTCGGCGTTGGCCAGTCGCGACCGAATATCTTCGTCGTCGGGGACCAGTGCCGCCGCGCGGCGCAAGGCCTCGACCTCGCCCTTGATCTCGGCGCGATCGGCCGCGACCCGCGACAGCTCCACCAGGACCTTCAACGCGCGGTCGGGCTGGCCGGAACCCTCGAAGGCGCGGGCGAGCAGGTCGAGCGTCCGCGGCTCCTTAGGCGCGGCGGCGAAGGCGGGCTGCAGCGCCTGCAGGGCACGTTTGAAGTCGCCCGACGCGATGCGGGCCTGCGCGGCGTCGAGCCAGAGGCCGACGTCGTCAGCTTTGAGCGCCAGCGCCATCTCGGCGACGCGCCCCACCTCGTCGAGTCGGCCGCGTCGCCGGAACTCGTCAATCACCTCCTGGTAGGCCGCGAGTGCCCCGGCGGTGTCGCCCCCAGACTGGAGCAGCTCCCCCACCCTCAACCGGAGCGTGACGTCGCCCGGGGTGGCCTCCGCCACCCTTCGCGCCGGCTTGGCCGCCAGCAAGGGCTTCCCGAGCGCCGTCCAGCCACGAACGGCGGCGTCGAGCGCGGCGCGGGCATCCGACTGGTAGCCCCCCGCCAGGTAGCACTCGCCGAGGTCGGACTGGATCTGGGGATCGTCGGGGCGGAGACCCGCGAGCTGCTTGAGCACCGAGACCGCCGCCCGGTGACTCCCCTCTTTCAGCAGAGAGTCAACCACTTCGCGCAGGTGCTTTTCGGCATCGGCGCCCTTGCCCTGGCGAAGGTAGATCTCACCCACCTTCTGCCGCACCCGCCGATCTTTTGGATCGAGGCGAAGGATGTGCAGATAGGCCTTGAGAGCACCATCGGTGCTCCCGCGGTTGAGCTGCTGGAGAGCTTCTTGCTCGAGTCTCTGGCGTTCGTTGCTCACTCTGGCATCACCCCGGTCGGCTCCGCAGCCACTCGTCGATGAATCGGGTGTGGAAGGTCACCGCGCTAAACGCCGGGTCGGCAAGGAGGAGCTTCTGCAGCGGCAGCGACGTGCGAATCCCTTCTACCACATACTCGTCCATCGCCCCGAGCAGCTTGCGGATCGCCGTCTCGCGGTCGGGCGCGTAGGCCACAAGCTTGGCCGCGAGCGAGTCGTAGTAGGGCTGCACCATGGCGCCCTCGTGGATCGCGCTGTCGACGCGGATCCCCGGGCCACCTGGCGCGTGGTAGCCGGTGACGCGCCCGGGCGACGGCGTGAACTTCCAGGGATCTTCCGCGTTCACGCGCACCTCGATGGCGTGCCCGCGCAGGCGCACTTCGGACTGCGAGAAGGGCATTGGCTCACCCGCCGCGAGCCGGATCTGCAACTGCACAAGATCGATCCCCGTCACCATCTCGGTGACCGGAGGTTCGACCTGGATGCGCGGGTTGACCTCGAGGAAAAAGAACTCGTCGTCTTGGACGAGAAACTCGCAGGTGCCAACCGTCACGTAGCCGGTGCTCGCCACCAGGCGGGCCGCCGCGCCGCGGATGCGGTCGCGTAGGCCCTCCGCGAGGTTGGGCGCGGGCGCCTCCTCGATGATCTTCTGGTGACGCCGTTGCATCGAGCAATCGCGCTCGCCCACGTGCACGGCGGCCCCGAAGCGATCACCCGCGAACTGCACTTCGACGTGCCGTGGCGTGCGCAGGAATCGCTCGAGGAAGACCGAGCCTGAGCCGAATGCCGCGAGGGCCTCGGCGCTGGTCACCGCGAAGACCTTTCGGAGTTGTTCCTCGTCTTCCACCACCCGCATGCCCTTGCCGCCACCGCCGGCGGCAGCCTTCAGCATCAACGGGAAGCCGACGAGGCGGGCAACCTCGACGCACTCGTCGAGGCTGTCGACTGCACCGTGACTGCCGGGCAAGAGCGGCAGGCCCGCGGCGCGCGCCGCCGCCTTGGCGCTGAGCTTGTCGCCGAACTGCCGCAGATGCTCGGGCGAGGGACCGATGAAGGTCATGCCGTGGGCGTTGACCGCCTCGGCGAAGGTAGCGTTCTCAGCCAGAAACCCGTAGCCAGGGTGGATGGCGTCGGCCCGTGTGATGTCGGCGGCCGAGATGACGGCGGGGATGTTGAGGTAGCTCTGCCGGGCCTGGGCCGGGCCGATACACACGCTCTCGTCGGCAAAACGCACGTGTAACGCGTGACGATCACACTCCGAGTACACGCCTACCGTTCGGATTCCGAGCTCGCGACAGGCACGGATGACCCGCATCGCGATCTCGCCCCGGTTGGCGATGAGGACCTTGCGGAACACGGCCTAGCCCGCCGTGAGCCGGAACAAGTCTTGCCCGAACTGGACGGGCTGGGCGTTCTCCACGAGAATCTCCGCGACGATGCCGTCGAGGTCGCTCTCGACCTGGTTCATCAGCTTCATCGCTTCCACGATGCAGACCACCTGGCCCTTGCGCACGCGGTCGCCCAAGTTGACGTAGACCGGGGCGTCGGGCGAAGGCGAGCGGTAGAAGGTGCCGACGATCGGCGAGCGGATGGCCCGGCCATCGGCGACGGGCTTCGCTTCCGCCTTGGCCACCGGTGGAGCGACGGCAGGCACGCCGCCGACACTGGCCGCCGCTGGGGCCGCGACCGCCAGCGGCCGCCCCTCACCCGCGAAGCGAACGTGAAGCTTGAACTCGCCGCTTTTCCACGTGAACTCGCCGACGCCGGCCCGCTTCATTTCGCGGACGAGCTCGCGCACTTCCTTCCGGTCCATCACCGTCTCCAGGGCGCCCAGGGCTTATCTCCCGGCAGGCGACGATGCGAGCCGCGCGACGAGTCCTCGCAAGCCCAGCGTGTAGGACACCGCCCCGAAACCGGACACTACCCCGGTCGCGACGTCAGAAAAGTAGCTGTGACGCCTGAAGGGCTCGCGCGCATGCACGTTGCTCAGGTGCACCTCGACGAAAGGCAGGCCCACCGCGAGCAGCGCGTCACGCAGGGCCACGGAGCTGTGCGTGAGCCCGCCCGGGTTGATGAGCACGCCCGCCCAGCGCCCACGCCCCGCATGGATGGCATCGATGAGGGTCCCCTCGTGATTCGACTGCACGCAGTCAACGGTGGCGCCGAGTTCAGCCGCGAGCACGGCCAACGACGCGTTGATCTCGTCGAGTGTCGCGACACCGTACTTGTCGGGCTCGCGGGCGCCGAGCAGGTTCAGGTTGGGCCCGTGGACGACGCCGATGACCATGCTCAACTCCAAGCCCAAGCGGGTGCGGCGCGAGGTCGCGGTGCGTCGGCGACGTCGTCGCATAGCGCGCCGCAAACCGCCGCCACCCCGGGTAGCGACGGTCCTTCACCGGCGCTGCGCTCGCGCTCGCCCTCCGCGTCACCGCGACCCTGCGCCGCTCGCTCCAACTCGCTGAGCCGATCGCGTGCGCGCGGATCGGACCGGTTGAACATGCAGATTCGCTGCCATGCGGCGCGCGCGCGCGCATAGTCTCCGCGGCGGGCGCAACGTTCCGCCCAGGACTCGCTATCGAAGGGGTCAGACGGGTCGCCGTGGAGCGGTCGGGGCGGTGGGTTGGCCCGGTGCATCAGCGCGGCAAGCGTCGTGTCACCGGGATTCGCACGCGCAAGGCGGTCGATGAGTCCGCGCGCCTCCCGGAGTCGGCCCTCGTCGACCCACAGCTCTGCCAGCAGCGCACCGGCGGCGAGGTTCTCGAGGTCGTGCTCTACGACCTCCTCGAGGACCGACATCGCCAACGACCGGGCCCCGGCATCGAGGTGCAGCCGGGCGAGCACGACGCGCGCCGCCGCGTGCTCCGGCCGTTGCCGCAAGCCGGCACGAATCACAGACAGGGCCTCGCCACCACGACCCGCCTTACGCAGCAACTCGGCGAGAGGCACAAAGGCGAGCGAACGCGGCTCGTCGCGAAGCCGCTTCCGAAGGCGGGCGATCTCGTCGTCGGGTGCGTCCACCGGTGACCTCGGCGCTACGCGTCCTCTGCGGCGACCGTCGAGATCAAGATCAGGTCGGTGTCGACGCCGATGTTGAAGGTGATGGAGAAATCGCTGTCGGCACCGGGCAGACTGTCGAAGAACAGGTAGAACGGCACGATCCCGCGACTGTCGGTGACGCCGCGAAGGAAGTTCGGGCGAAAGCTCACGCCGCTCTCGCTGTCGTCGGCGAGCAGGTACTCCCCGCTCACCTCGTAGTACTGGGAGCCCGACTCGTCCGAGTAGAACGTGTCACAGAGCTCCGCCGTCTCCTGGTCGGAGATGCTGCCGGGATTGGCGCACGCCTCCTCGAAGTCGGACACCGTCTTCACCGCACCCTCGGGGAGGATGTACACACCCGGCCAGTGCGACTGCACCTCGACCTCCACGCTGGGCAGACCCACAGCGCGGCCGTAGCGATCCTCGCCGGTAATCTGGGCCTGCTCGGCGTACACGTAGCCGAGCCCGTCTTCGAAATAGAAGTCGGGGTTCCAGGTGAATGTGTACGACGACGTCGTGAGCTGGATTTCCGATGAGGGGGGCGCGGCGAAGGGTCCATCGGAACAGGCGACCAGAAGCGACAGCAACAACATCATCGACCTCGCGGCAGCTATTGTACCACAGGCATCCCGGGGGGCTCGAGGTCGAGGAACCCGAACTCCACGGAAGCCATCGCGTCGCCACTCTGCGCAAAAAAAGCCACGCTCGCGCCGGAGTCTGGGGCAACGTCTATAAACGCATCGACCAGCACGCGACCGTCAGCGCCAGTGGTGGCCTCGACGTAGGTGCAGGATGGGCTCGCGTCGGTGGCACAGGCGCGGAGCGCGCGTACGCCTCGGCTGCCCAGGTCCCACACGATGACCTCGCCGGCACCGGTGTCGTCGACCGGATGGAGGGAGGCGCCGTCCCATGCTGCGGTGACGCCCACTCGCACGCCCGCCGCGGGGTTGCCGTCGGGCCCGGTCACGACGACGTCAATGGGGAAGATCTCGCCGACCCCGTCGTCCTCGACGAACGCCTCGCTCCATGGCACGTCGAGGTCGTCGGGGAGGGCAATCTCGCTGCCTGCCTCGGCCTCCGGAGGCGCGCAGGCCAGCACGATGAGCAGCGCCATCATGCCCGGACCCCTAGCTCGGCGAGGGCACGCAGCTCCGCCTCCGGGAGCGACTCGAGACGGACTTTGCCAGGTTCGGAAAACACGACCAGACGGACCATACCACGTGCACGCTTCTTGTCGAAGCCCATCGCCGCGTGCAGGTCGTCGGTGCTTGCCCCGGTGGGTACGCGCGTGGGAAGGTCGAGTCGACCGACGAGCGCCTCGACCCGTGATGCCACGCCAGCACACGTCCACCCCCGGAGCACGCCGAGTCGAGCGATGGCCACGATGCCGATCGCGACGGCCTCGCCATGACGAACGGCACCGTACCCGAGCACGGACTCGACCGCGTGTCCCAGGGTGTGGCCCAGGTTGAGAATCGCCCGCTCGCCGCGCTCGAGCGGGTCGCGTTCGACGATAGCTGCCTTCACTCGAACGCTGTCGGCGATCACCGTCGCGAGAGCGCCTTTGTCGCCCGCCAGCAGATCGAGGCCGGAGGCCTCCAGGCGCGACAGCGCGTCGCCGCCCGCGATGATCGCGTGCTTCACGATCTCTCCGAGGCCACAGCGGAGCTCCTCGGGCGGCAGGGTGTCGAGGGTGGACAAGGGCGCCCACACCAGGCGCGGCTGGTAGAACGCACCCACGAGGTTCTTCCCCTGCGGGACGTTCACTGCAGTCTTTCCCCCGACCGAGGCGTCGACGGCCGCGAGCACGGAGGTGGGAATCTGCACGAACGGGAGGCCCCGCAGCACCGTGGCTGCCGCGAACCCTGCCATGTCGCCCACGACACCCCCGCCGAGCGCCAGGACGGGTACCTGCCGGTCGGGCCGCGCCTCGAGCATCCGGGCCACCAGGCCCCGCCACGTCTCAAGCGACTTGTGTGCCTCGCCCTCAGGGACCTCGAGCCAGGTGATCTCCACGCCGCTCAGCTCGGCCTCGATCGCGGCCCCGTGCCAGCCTCGGATACGCGGGTGCGTGACGACCAGCGCGCGGGTACTCCCCGGGAGGCAAGCCTGTAGTTCGCCCTGGAGCCCGGCGAAATCCCCGGCGAGCACGACGTCGTAGCCCAGGCTGAGGGTCAGGCGTTGGTGCGGCAAAGGGACAAGACCTCGTCGATGACGGCGGCGATATCCCGGCCGCCGGTCTGCACCAGTGGCCCGCAGCGTGCCCACACGTCGGCACGCTCGGCGAGCAGGCGGTCCAGTTGGGCTGCGAGGGGGCGCCCCTCGCCCGCGCCCACCCGGTCGGCAAGCACATCGCGGGGGGCCATCAGCACCACCACGGTCCAGCCCTCCAGCACGGTGCGGTTGCGCGTGTCGACCAGGGTGCCCCCGCCGAGGGCGATCACTCCGGACCCGGCGACAAGTCGCGCGAGGGCCGCCCGCTCGCGCGCGCGGAATCCGGACTCCCCCTCGGCTGCGAAGATCGCCGGAACGTCGCCGATTGCCGAGTCCAGGTCGACAAAGGTCACGCCCACGCGCTCGGCAAGGCCTCGTCCCACGGTGCTTTTCCCGGCCCCCATGGGGCCGCCCAGCGCGAGCCGGAGCGGCGCGGGCCTCAGGACTCCGGCACCACGCGCGGGGTGATGAACACCAGCATCTCGTTGGAGCGGTTCGAGCTCAAGCTGTTCTTGAACAGGTAGCCGAGGAGCGGGATCGAGCCGAGCCCGGGCACGCGCTCTTGCGACCAGGCCTCGTCCGTAGCGTACACGCCACCGAGCACCGCCGTGTCGCCGTCCGCGACCAGCACTTCCGTCTCGATCTCCTTCACGGCGATGGCCGGTCGGCCTTGGACCGTCACGGAGAAGTCGGGGCGGTTGTTCTTGATGGCCACCTTCAGCGACACGTTGCCATCGGTGGTGACGTGTGGGCTGACGGTGAACTCGAGGGCGGCGTTGATCAGCTGCACCTGAGTGCCGCCCTGACTGACCGTCTCGAAGGGGATCTTCGAACCCTGAGTGATGCTGGCCGAGCCGTTGTCGACGATCGACAATCGCGGGCTGGACACCACCCGACCCCAGCCTTCCTGCTCGAGTGCGCTGAGACGAGCATCAAGGTCGATCAGGCCGGGGATGCTCCCCAGGGAGAAGGACAGGGCGCCGCTGGAGCCCGAGGAGGGCAGATCGACCAGAAGGGACTGCTGGTCGGGAGAGTAGAACTGCTGCGCACCAGCCGTATCCATGCCGCCGGACACCCCGATGTCGTTGGGGAAGAAGAGGCCGGTCGAGTAGCCAGTGCTGCTCGAGGCATCGAGTTCGCCGCCCCACTGCACGCCGAGGGAGCGCGTGAACGCCGAGGTGGCCTCCACGAAGCGCGCCTCGATGTTGACCGCGCGGTTCTGCTTGTCCATCCGCTTGAGCAGCTCGCGGACCTGGGCGATGCTCGCCTCCACGTCCTTGATGATGAGCTGGTTGGAGCGATCATCCACCTGGACGCTGCCGCGCGGGGTCAGGAATGCCTTGATCTGCGTCGAGACCTCCTCTGCATCCGCGTAGTCGAGAGGTGCCACGTAGATCTGCAAGGGCTCTAGATCATCACGCGCTTTTTTTGCTTCCAACGCGGCTTGCTGCTCCGCCTTGATCGTCTCGATCGGCGCCACCCGGATGATGTTTCCGAAGCGTTGCGCGCCCATGCCCTTGGCCTGCAGGACCGCGGCGAGCGCCTGATCCCACGGGACGTCTTTCAGGCGAACCGTGACCGTGCCCTTGACGTCGTCGCTCGCGACGATGTTGAGCTCGGCCGTGTCGGCGATGAAGCGGAAGACCGTGTGAATGTCGGCGTCCTGGAGGTCGATGCTCATGCGGCGACCCTTGAAGCGCATCGACGACGAGCCGGGTGCATCGTCCGCGAAGGAGAAGGAGCTCGGATCATCTGCGCCGGAGCCGGAACCGAACTTCGCCTGAGGGTCGGCGGTGCGACCGCCCGCCCCGATGAGCACCTCGCCACCCGAGGCGTTGCCCAGCCCCTGCCCACCCGACGTCGCGGGCGTGGACGGGGCAACGATGGGCGAAAGCTGAGGCGCCTCGGCGCGTTTCGCTAGGAGTTCAGGAGGGTTGATCACCTCCACGACATAGAGGCTGCCGTCGCGCTTGACGCTGTACTCGGCGTCCTGCCGGAGTTCGATCTCCACGCGCGTGCCCGCGCGCGTGGGGCGCGCCTTCACCGAGGCGATCGCGCTGGCGAAACGACTCGAGTCGATCTCGCGCGAGAGCGAACTCGGCATACGTGCGCCCGGCAAGTCGATGGCGATGAGTCGCGACGACGGCTGGGAGGTGGAGGGCTCCGTGGCCTGCAACCCAAGCACCACGCGCGAGGACTTGTCGTCGTAAGCGAAATCCAGCGTGGTCAGCGCGGGGCCGTCGATGGGTGCGCTGGGACCGCTCAGTCGGCCCGCATCGCCCGAGAGGGCTTGAGCCAAAGGGTCAACCGCGGCGCCCGGGACCATGCTCACTACCAGGTCGGAACCGTCCTGACGGAATTCGTGCGTGAACGGGCCGTTCACGAAGAAAATGAGCCGCACAACCTCGGAGCCATCGTTGAAGGTGGCGATCTCGCCCTTGCTCACCATGCCGCCCGTGGGGATGACCGCGCCCGGGGCCACACTGCTGGCCGTGAGATCGACAATGAGCCGATCCGGGCTCGACGCCTTGAAGGCACTGTAAACAGGCGCGGGTCCGGTGAGCGGGATGCGGATCTCGGTCCGGTCTTGCGCGCCGCTCACCTGTAGCGAGCCGACCGTGGTCGGCGCCGCCGCAAGGGCGAACGAAGGCGCGAGGCCCATCCAGCACAGCAGTCCCACGCCAACGAGCACGTGAGGCCTCATCGCGACTCCCTTGCAGTAGTTCATTACTTCTTCCGCACCATTCCGAATCGAATCGATACAGGATTGACCACCAACTCACCGTCGATGGTCCGGTATTCCTCGGTGACGACGATGCCGTCTTCGGCGATGGCCGTCACTTTTCCCCAGTTCCGCCCCACGTAGGTGCCCATGCGCACCACGTGGCCAATCCCCTCGGGGTCGACCAGCAGCGCGCGCGGCACGTCAACCGCCCAAATCACGCCCGTCAGGGAGAACTTGTCGGTGTCCCAGCGCTGCAGTGGCGGCGCGTCGGGCGCTACGGTGGATGCGACAGCCTGCCGGGACACGAAGGACGCGAATGGATCGCGCTTGCCCGCCGGATTGTAGAACCACTGGGCGCGCGCTTCCGCCTCGGGATCCACCTCGGCTTCCGGCTTCTTCGGCGCCGTAGGGGCGGCCTTCTTCGCCGGCGCCTTTTCGATGGACTCACCGCAACCAGCGACGGCGGTGATCGAAATCAGCAGACAGGCGAGGCTCAGGCCCTTGGAGATGCTCATTCCTCAGCTCCCTTCTTCCCCTTGCCCTTCTTCGTGGCCGAGGCTGCCTTCGCTGCCTTCTCGAGCTCGTCCTCGGTCAGGAATCGATAGGTCACCACTTTGCCCTCGACGGTGAGGTTCACCTCGGAGACGCCCTCGATCGGGTCGGTGAGGTGGATGTCTTCCACCGACACGATGCGGCCCATCTTCCCCACGCGGTCGAAGAAGATCGCGACCTCGTGGAACCCACCTTCCATCACGATTTGCACGGGGACGTCGGCGTAGTACTCGTGCATCGCTTCGGGCAACGGCTGGAACTTCCGGACCTCGAGGCCCGACTTGCGCGCGAGCGCGTCGATCTCTGAGAGCAGCCCCGGGATCTCGCGATCATTCGGGAGCTCTTTGAGGGCCTGCTTCAGGTCGGCGGTGAGCTCCTCGAGGTCGGCCTCGAACTGGGCGCGGTTCTCGGCGCGAGCCCGCACTTCGTCACGACGCTTGGACAGCTCGTCGCGCTTGGAGGTGGCGGTATCGATCCCGTCGATCGCCGGCCCGATGAGCGCGAAGAACAGGATCACGGCTAGCAGCAGGTAGCTCACCCCGTACAGGGCGATTCGCTGTGAGCGCGGCAGACGGCCGAGGCGGTCCATGAGCTGGTTCATTGCGTGCCTCCCCCACCGCCCTCAGTCGCGTTGACTTCGGCTTTCTCGTCCTTGGCCTTTTCCTTCTTGGCCTTTCCATCGGTCGCCGATCCCGAGTCTCGCGCCCGCGGTGTCTCGGGGTTGACCAGTCGGGCCGTGAGCGCGAATTCTTTGACCACCACCGACGCCGAGGACTGCTTCTGCGCCGACTTGCCGGTGGACGCCTCAATATTCTGTAGGTACACGGCCTCGAAATAGTCAGACGCCTCGAGCGCGCGTAGGAACTGCGAGATGATCTCGTTGGAAACGGCCGCCCCCTCGATGGTGACGGCGCCGCCCGTCTCGACGACGTTCATCAGCTGCAGTTTCTCCGGGGCGGCTAGCGCGAGCTCTTCGAGCATATGGGCCGGGCCGCTCTTCTTCGCGCGGAGGCTGTCGATGACCTCAAGCTTCCTCTGCAACTCCGCTTTGTACTTCTCCATTTCGTCGACGCGCTTTACGTCTTCGGCGAGCTTGGCGATCTCCGCGTCGAGCTTCTCGTTCTCTCGCTTCACCGAGGTGAGCCGAATTTCGAGGCCGGCCCACACGAACAAACATCCACCGATGACCGCCGCCGCGAGAACGCCGGCCAACGCGATCTCTCGCCGAAGCGCTTCGAGCTTGCGGGTCTGCCGAACGGGAAGGAGGTTGATCCGAATCATTTGTCGTCTCCCCGGCGCAGGCCAAGGCCGACGGCGATCGCGGCCTGGGCGGCAGCGTCCTTCAGGAAGTTCGGGTTGAAAGCGCGCTCGTCGACCGAGATGCGGCGGAAGGGGTCGACTCGGGTGACCGGCGCGCCGCAGATGCGCTCGATGGCCGCGGCGAGGCCCGGCGTCGGCGCCGCGCCGCCGCTGAGGTAGACCTGTGCGAGGCCCGCTCCACCAGACGTGGACAGGAAGAAGTCTAGGGAGCGATGCACCTCGGTGGCGATGCTCTCCGACACGGTGCTGAGCACCCGCTCGACCTCCTCGGGAACCACTGCCGCGCGGTCCCGATCACCACCGCCGACCTTGAAGGCCTCTGCTTCCTCGAAGCTCACGTTCAGCGCCCGCTGCACTTCCTCGGTGTAGAGTCGGCCACCCATGCCCACGTCGCGGGTGAAGGCGCTGGTGCCGGCGCGCAAGACGTTGATGTTGACGGTGGACGCCCCAACGTTGACCAGCGCCACGGGCTCAGGGAGCGGGTCGTAGTTCAGCGAGTACATGTTCTCCAGCGCGAATGCGGCCACGTCGATCACCGCTGGCCGTAGTCCCGCCTCGACGAGGAGAGTGCTGTACTCGTTGATCAGGTCTTTGCGAGCGGCGACGAGCAGGACCTCCATCTGCCCGGCCTCGTCGGCCTGCTGGGAGAGGATGTGCACGTCGATGTTCACATCGTTCACGTCGAAGGGGATGTACTGCTCCGCCTCCCACGTGATCGACTCCTCGAGCTCGTCTTGCGACATCTGCGGAAGCGAGATGCGCTTGATGATCACCGAGTTGCCAGACACGGCCACGCACGCTTCTCGCGTCTTCACCTTGTGGCGCGCGAGCAGCTCGCGGATGGCGCCCACCACGGCGCTGGTGTTCATGAACGAGCCGTCGACGACAGCCTCAGGCGGCAACGGGGCAACCCCGAAGTGCTTGAGGCGGTACTTTCCCGGCCGCTCGACGTCGAGTTCCAGCATCTTCACGTGACTGGACCCGATGTCGAGCGCCACGGCGCTCCGGTTGCGGGCAAGCAGAGCCAAGTCGAATCCTTTCGAGGCGACGTCGTTGTACCAGGGCGGGTGGGAGTCGGTCAACGCCACCCCACGCCCGCGCTAAGTAGTTGGCCGTGCGAACCACCGTCCCGCCTGGCCTCGCGGCCGCCCTTGCCGCAGTCGCCGCAGGAGCCGCTTGTGGCGTGGCAACCCGCGCGATTCGCGACGCCTGGGGGGCCGCACCACTCCCGCTCGCATGGGCGGTGCTGGTGCCTTGTCTGTTGATTGCCTGGGCGCCACGAGGGCGGCGCGCGGCGGCGTGGGTAGCGGGGCTCGGTGGCGCGTGCATGGTGATGACCTGGCCCTGGTGGGCCCGCGTGCTGACGCGCGGCGGTCACGCCGAGGAGGTCGCGGTAGCCCTCCAGTGGCTGCTACCGCTGGGCGTCGCGGCGCTGCTCCTCCCGAGCGCCCACATGGCCCGGCGCGCCGCGCCCGTCCTCGCCGCGGTGGGCACGCTCGCGGCCGTCGCGGTGGCCGCGATGGAACTGCCGCTGGGGCTGGCGGCCGTAGCTGTCCTCAGCTTCGCCGGGAGCCGGGTTGATCCTCCTCTCGACGCGGAGGCGGGTCGGCGGACGAGGACGCCGCTCCCGGGGGCGCGGGCCCTCGTGGCCCTGGTCGCCGCTATCGTGATGGCCAGCGCCCTCGGCGGCGCGTGGTGCCTGCGCACGAGCTTCGCTCCCGCCGGTGCCGACCTCCTGCCCCTCGCCCTCGGCGTCGGTGTAGGACTGGCGGTGCCCGCGGTGGCCTACCGGAGGTCGGGCGGGATGGCACTTTTCGCCTCGCTTGCCGTGCGCCTCGGACCGGCCACGCTCGCGACGGGATTCCTGCATCACGTCTTCGTGCGCGACCGCGGCGTCGAGTGGGCAGGCCCGGCGTTCGCGGCGGCGGGGCTCGCGCTCGGCCTCGGCGCAAGAGCCGTCAGCGCGCGGACCGCGACTGGCCTGATGGCGCTATTGCTCCTCGCATTCCCACATCTTCTCGAGCAGCTTCCTCCCGCCCTGGCCCACCGGGCCGCGAAGTCAGTTGTCGGACTGCCCGTGGGCGACGGGCGCCTCGTCGAGGCCGTAGAGAAAGGACGCGCGGGGGCCACGGCCAGACTTGGGCCCATGGGCGGCGGGATGGCTTGGCGGCTCGGCGATCGCGTGGTGGTGGAGCTCGATGGCATACTTTCCGGGGCCTCTGCCCGAGCGCGGTCGGTCGAAACGCTGGCAGGGGTGCTCGCCGGTTGCGGCACCCCAGGGCGCGCACGCCTCGTCGTCACCGGTGACGAGCTTGGTCTCGTAGCCTCGGCAGGCCGGGAGCAGGGATTCTCGGGCATCGACGTCGCTGCCGCCGGCCCCGTATTCGGCGATGTGGCCCAGCTCGATCCCGGGGCGCGCCGTACATGGCTGGCGGCCTCCACGCGCTTGCTCCGCGTCCCCGGACCCGCGCTGCTCCGACTCGGCGACCACGCGAACGCCGTGGTGATCGTGCAACGCGCCGGGCACGCGAGCGGCGCGGGGGAATTCGCCGACCGGGCAAGCTTCGCCGCCGCTCATCGACTTGCGCCGGGCGGCGTGACCGTGCTCCTCCTGCCGGCGCTGGGCCTGGAGCCATCAATCCTCAGGGAGGCCATGGCGAGCTTCGCCGAGGAGTTCGCGGTCGCGACGCTATGGCTCCCGCCTGAGGGCGGCGAGCAGGCGCTTCTGGTCGGTACCGACGCGGTGATCGAGTGGTCGTCGATGGTGCAGTGCGCGGCCACTAGCCTGCCTTTTCTTGCGGCTCGCGGGCTCGCCGCGCCCGAAGACCTGGCAGCCCTTGTGGTCGCGGACGGCGATTGGCTAAGGCTGCTCGGGCCGCGAACCCCGGTCGGCTGGTCGCGAAGCTCGATGCTCTCAGCGGGCGACGCCATCTCGCTGGGTCGGCTCGGGCTCGACCAGGCCCCGCCGCCCCGCCCCTGGAGTGATGACGCTCCGACCGACGAGATCCTTCGGCGGCGAGACGGTCGCCGCGCCGCGCTCGCGGTGCTCGAGGCCAGCGCGCAGGGAAACATCGCCGCCGCGCTGGAGCAGGCGCGCGCGCTCGCGAACGATCCGACCGCTCAAGCAGCTCTGGAGCCGCTCGTGGCCCCGATGCTCGAGCGTGCGCGGACAACCGCCGAGGCGGCGGCGCGCGAAGGCGTCGATTCCCCGCGCTGGGCGGAGGCCGACAACGCGATCCAGGCGGCGTTGCTCCTGCATCCTGGCTCGGCGGCGGCTCACTGCGCACGCGGCGAGGTCGCATTCGCACGGAAGCGGCTGGACGAGTCGCTCGCCGCCTACACCGATTGCGCGGCGCAGGCCCCCGAGCGCTTGGAGGCCTGGGAGGGCCTGGCCCGGTCCCGGCGTATCCAGGGCGACCTGGCCGGCGCCGAGACGGCGCTCCGACAGGCGGTCGCGCTGGCGCCCGAGCGGCTCCAACCAGCTTTGCACCTGGGGATTATCCTCACCGACGCAGGCCGGGCGGAGGAGGCCGAGCACTGGTTGCGGCGCGCCGCCACGTTGGCGGCGGAGGCCGAGCTCCCTGACCGGGCGCGGGCGCACCTCGCGCTCGCGCGCTTCCTCGTCGTCTCGGGGCGAGCGCAGGCGGCGCTTCCCGAGGCTCGCCGGGCCGATCTCGACGCCCCAAGCGCCGACACGGCTTACTGGCTGGGAGCTTCCCAGTACGCGCTCGGAGCGATGGCCGAGGCCGAGGCGTCGTTCCGCGTTGCCCTTGGTCGCGACGCGCGGCACGTCGGCGCGATCAACGACCTCGGCACCTGCCTGGCCGAGCGTGGCGCCTACGCCGAGGCCTCACAGTCCTTCCGTGAGGTGCTCATCATCGAGCCCGGCAACCGCACAGCCACGATGAACCTGGAGCGCCTGCGGCCATTTGTCGCGGGTGAAGGCGCGCCGCCCTCGATCGCGCCTGGAGCGCCCGGCCCCTAGCAGACCTCGGGAGAGAGGGGTCCTGCGGCGTCGCTCGAGGAGGGCAGGCCGACGCCTTCGGTCCGCGGCCGGGACGCCTCGCCGCGAGCGCGGGTCTGTGGGGCCCGCACCGGGGCCCCGGGGAGCCCGCGCCCCGGCGTCCCAGGGCGCACTTCCCCGTCGCCGCGGTGCCGCGACCTTCGCCCAGTGTCCCGTGGTGCCGCCCTACGCTGCCTTGGTGGTGGCCTCCGGCTTCGCCGCCAGCTGGCGTGCAGGCAGGCGCAGATCGTGGACGCCGACGGCGCAGTGCGCCTGCAGGCTGGCGTTGTCCAGGCCCCACGCCCCAGCCCGGCGAGCTCCCCGGCGGGTCATCTCGCGCACGAGGCGCTCCCCCTCGGTGCGTCGCCGGTAGCGCTTCCGCGTCTCCGGCTTCGCCCACTCGGCGCGGATCTCTCGCAGCCCCCGTTCGAGGGGGTGGCGCTTGAGGTGGCGGCGGCGATCGCGATGAACCGGCACGTGTCGACGCACGCGCATTCACTCGACGACTCCTTGGACCACGTGAACATCGGCGTCTCCTCGTCGCCCTCCTTGGCGAGCTTCCACTCGCTCGTTGCCACCCCCCCAGGACACGTCGCGTGCATCGCGTCGAAGTCGATGGCGAAGTCCTCCTTGCCGAGCCCTTCCCCCTTCCGGGAGTTCGCGGCGGGCGGCGCAATCACCCTCACGCCGAGTTGATCCTGTGTGGTCGTCCGGATGCCGACGCCGCCGTAGTCGGTGTCGGCGAGGAGCTCGTGAAGATCCTCGCGGAGCTCGCGGGCGCGGGCGACGAGCGGATGAAGCTGTGTGCTGTCGTGCGCGCCTCCGGGCGTCACCGAGAGCGAGCGCACGAGCCCGCTCATGGCGTCCCCGGGCGCGTGCATCTTGAAGCCTGAACACACCTTGCTCTTGCTCTTCCGGAGGTGCTGCGCTTCCGGGTCCGTGTAGCTGATGAGCCGGGCGCTCGTCGTCCGCTCGACGACCTGCATCGCGCCCTTGGCGTCGGCTTCGAGGTCCTCGCTGACGACGCGGACGAGGTTGCGTGCGAGCCGGGCCAGCGGCACCCGCTTGTTCTCCCGAACCGACTCCAGTCCGGCGAGCACGAACTCGGCGACGCGCGTGACCGTCTGCGCCAGCTTCGCGAGGATGCCGCTTCGCGCATCGTCGTCCGCCCAGTCCGTCCCTTCGAAGTACCCCTTTGTGCTTCGCGCGAGCAGGAGGGGCTCCCTCCACTCCAGCGCCACGATGGCGAGGTCGGTCTTCCGTGCGCGGGCCCACCGCTTCCCGAGGCTGCGGAGGCCATCGCCCATGAGCCGGACCGTGTCGAGCACGGCGCCGAAACACCACATCGGCGTGGAGTCGATCATCCAGACGGGGTCCGCGCCGACCACCTGGCGCTCCAGGCAGAGTCGCGTCCAGTGCTCGCGCGCGAGTTCGAAGCGGGGCCGCCTCAGGGTCGGGTGGGGAGCCCGCGGAAAGGCCTCGAACTCCCGCGGGGTCTCCTCGTCGGGAGGGCCGCTCGTCCACGGAAGCCGAAGAGCGGCACGCCAGGCCGCCTCCGTGTTGGCGCGCCGCACGGCGCCCACCTGGCTGAGCCCGGCCTCCGAGCGGCGCAGCAGCAACAGCGCGAACAGGAGCGGCGCTGGCCACGCGGCGCGTCCGCCCAGCGTCGCGGCCCGCCACCCCTCCACGAGCCAGGCCGGGAAAAGTAGACTCGAATGCTCTCGAAGGAGCCAGGCAAGGCTGCCCCGCTCGACCAGTCTGTCGTCCACGAGGACGCGATCTTCGAGGGCCAGCGCGGAGAAACGCTTGAGCGGCCCGGGTGCTCCGGTGACGGCGCCTTGCAGGTCATCGGGAGGCGGGTGATACCTGCAAGGCCCCGGTCGGTTGAGGGTGATGGGTAGGTCGCAACTCCCCAATTCCCCGTTCCGGCCGGGGTGTCAACCCACAAAAAAGTGGCGTTCGCGGATAGAGATCGGCGAACGTCTGCTTTCGAGCTTTCCCGAGGCCTGCTAGCGTCTAGTACTGCTCCATCCAGGCCACGGTGGCGGTGCCGTGGAAGGGGTCGTCGACTGCGGTCACCACCTGGATGTCGATATCGGTCGCGCCGCTGTAGTAGAGCTTCCCATTGAGCCCGATCGACGGCGACGAGACATACCCAGTCTGCTCCACGTAGGCGGTGTCGGCGCTGCTGGCGGTTCCGTCGCCATCGGTGTCCATACCGGGCGAACAGTCGAGGAAGTCCAGCGCGTACAGGCGACCCACGCCGATCTCGCAGCTGTCGGTGCTCGGGGTGTAGGTCGGGAAGTACACGGCGCCGGAGTAGACGAGGGGGTCGTCGGTCAGGCGCTCTCCGCCTTCCAGCTGGTAGAATCCGCCCTTCTCGGAGCCGCAGGTCATGGCCTGCGCGGGCGTGGCGCAGGTCGTCGGGTCGGCGTCCTTCATCATGAAGAAGGCGCCTGGATCGCTCGTGGACGCGGAGAGGAAGGGCGAGCCAGTGCCCCAGTAGACGCCGAGTTCGCCAGACTTCAACCACGACGTGGTGATGGCGTAGAAGACCTCGGGACGACTGCCGTAGGGGATGGCCGAACCTGTGCTGCCGTCGTTCTCGTTCACCGCGCCATCGTAGGGATCGTAGAACTCGCACCACTCGAGATTCGACGGGTCGGCGCTGTTCAGCAAGGCCTTGTAGATCCAGGTCGCGCCCTGCGTCGTCGTGCTGCCCGGGCCGGAGTCCGGGTCGTAGGTCACGGTGAGCGGGAAGTAGGCCACGTCAGCGTCACCGTCGGAGTCGTGGTCGACCACGGCGGGGGGCGCGGAGATGTAGGTGTACTCGAGCTTCCCGTCGCCATCGACGTCAAGCGAACTCAAGTAGGTGCTGTCGGGGTGCTCACTGGCCTCGATGTTGTCGCCCGACACCGAGTAGCCCCCGCCGTCGGCGCCGCCGCTGAAGACGTCCTCGCCGATGTCCCACATGTAGAGGCTGCCCTCCACGGAGTCGAAGTAGTCCGTCGTGAGCGAACTGTAGTCGGCGGGTCGACCCGAGCCCCACATCGCCACCCAGCGGTCGCGCGGTGACGAGCCGCTCGCGTCGTAGACGTTGACGAGGGCCGGTCGGCTGGTGGTGTACCCCATGGCCGAGGAGTCGGCGGTGTTCGTCTGCTCCCAGAGGAAGGTCGGCGAGTCGGTGTACGTGATGTCGAGCGCGAGGGTGCGCGTGCCGCCGAGGCCCTGCTGCACCACGACCACGCGACGCCACTCGCAGTCATCGAGGTCGGCTCCGCACTCCTTCACACCGTCGCCATCGAGGTCGATCCACACATCCTGCACGACGGGGGTGCCGTCAAAGAGGAACGTGCGCCCATACCACATCATGTCGATCAGGCCGCCGGCCCACTCCGCGCCTCGATCCCGGAGAATCAGGCTATTCGGAATCCAGGCCCAGAGCTCCTCGCCCGCTTCGTCGGAGGTGGGCGTCGTGTCGTCATCCTCGAGGGCGAAGGCGTGGAGCATGCCGTCGTTCGCGCTCACGAGGACGATGTCGGGCATCACCTCGTTCTCCACCAGGCCGAGGAAGTTCCGGTAGGTGTCGGAGTTCGAGAAGACGTCGTTGCGCTTGGTGACGATGGCGGGTGAGGAGTACGGCGAATCACCAAGCTTCCACCGACCATGTTCGAGGTCGATGTACTTGAACTCGGTCGTGTAGACGCCGCGCGTGAAGTCAACCAGAGCCTGGAGGTCGTCGCTGAGCACCAGCCCGTCGTCAGTCAGGTCGTAGGCGTCGTTCGTCAAGGCCCCAAGAATGTCGGTGGAGTCGTCCATGACGTTGCTCAGCGTGCCCGAGAGCACCACGGAATCGACGAACTCCTTGTCGAAGCTCATCCGCCTCTCGGAGGCATCGGTCAGCATGTAGGTCTCGAGCGACGTGTCGTAGAAGAAGATGTCTCGGTGGCTGAAACCGTCGAGGTCGTCGTCGTTCGACTCCTCCGCCTCGGCGACGCGGCTGTATAGCTTCCAGCCGGCGTCCCACTGCGCGCCGTAGTAGTCGTCGTAGGGTGAGCCTGCGTAGTAGATGAGCTCGCCGTAGGTGCTCGACTCCGGGTCGTCGTCGATCTCGTAGGCGAGCACGTGGCCCTGCGCCAGCGGATGGTCGCCGGTCAACTCATAGTAGGTGTAGATGAGGTAGCTGCCGTTGTTGGCCATCACCGGCGAAGATCGGCTGTAAATGCCAGACAATAGGTCGGCGAGCACGTCGAGTACGCCCGCCATCGCCTCTTCCTTCGTCGCGGCGTTGGTGTACATGCCGTCGCCGCCTGTCGCGTCTGCGGCGCTCTGGAACATCAGGTCCGCAGTGGCTTCACCGTAGGTGTCGGTGGTGTCCAAGCCGAGGCCGATGGTCGACACCGTCATGCGCTGGGTGTCGGTGAGCGAGCTGTGGTCGTGGTTGTAGACGTGGGTGACCAGGTTGTCGTAGTGGCACTCCACGTCGGAGCCGAGCGTGCCACCGCTGGTGTCGCCCGTGGCGTCACAAATCACGTCGGATGGGGGTGCGGCAGCGAAAGACGCCATCGTGCCCTGGTCGTCGTAGACCGCGCGCCCCGACGAGAGCACGATCATGTGCGCGGACGAGCAGTAGTATTGGAAGGGCGACTCTCCCCAGTCGCCGTCGTAGCCGTCGCCGTCGCCGTCAGTCCAGTCCTCCGCCGTGCTCTGCTCGAGGTAGTTGCTGCCGACGAGCTCCACCACCTCGGAGAGGTTGCGCGTGTCGGTTGACCAGGCGGTGAGCGCGTCGAGCGCGGTCGCCATGTCGGCGTAGGACGTGCCCACCGGCACGATCTCGTAGTACGAGAAATCCGAGTCGTTCTCCGCCGTGCCCACCACGCCGTAGCGCACGTCGGTGAAGTGTCGCGACACCTGCTTCACCACGTCGATGGTGTCGGCGAGGCAGGTGTTGCTGGTGTCGGTGAAGCAGTTGCTGCTCATGTTCGCCGACAGGTCGATCACGAAGATCACCGAAGGCGGCACCATCTGGTTGGTGCTGAGCTGTTCGCTCACGCTGTCCGAGGTCGTGGCCGCCGCAGGGGAGGCCAGGAGCGCGAGCAGGGAGAATGGGATGAGGCGAGCGGTCATGGATTACCTCTCGATGCAGGAACTACGCATCACTTTGCGCACGACGGCTGTCGCGCGCGCCTCGGACGCGTTGAGTTGGCTATCGGAACCGGAGTTGTCTTCGAACCACGCGTGGGATTTCATCTCCCAGTAGTCACTGCGGAAGAAGACGTTGCCTTCCTCGGTGCTGTAGCCCGGAGGCGGAGAAGCGCACTTGGTGAACGAGGCGCCGACATCGTAGGTGCCGAGCGGCAGGTCGAGCGACTCGCCCTCGAACCAGCTCTCGGACTCGCCCTCTTCCACCCACGTGATCGGCGCGCCGGTGTCCCAACCCTCGTTCTCGGGCACGTCGAAGAACAGGTTGTACCGAGCGTGATGGGTGCCCGCGTCGGCGGCGTCGGTGACCGCCACGTGACGTCGAGTGTAGGCCGCCACGCGCTGATCGACCCCGGCGATCGACAGCGAGGTGGCGCCGATGATGGTGACCAGGGCGATCAAGATGAGGGCGACCAACATCGCGTAGCCGCGACGGCGGGGGAGAGAGCGCATCTTCACCATTGCAGGGCCCTCATGTTGCGGACAGACACCTCGGAGCTGAGGACCTGCCGGTAGTAGTGATCGGCGTCGCCGCTGCCGCTGTTGTTGGCGAGCGACAATTGCGCCCCCGTGTAGAGGTGGCGAGGGTCTTCGCGCGAAGACCGCGAAACCACCGACATGCGCATCATGTACACGTCATCAGGGTCGTTGCCATCGTCGCCATCGCTGTAGGTGTCGACGCTGTCGTTCCAGGAGCCCGAACCGCAGGGCTCGTCGTTCGCGAAGCAGTATTCGACTTGCAGGTCCTCGATGTGATCGACCACCGGCACGTCGTCGTCGTCAGGCGACTCGTAGTCTAGATCCATCATCAGCACGGGGTGCTCGGTGGAACCCGCGCCGACGCCGTCGCTGTCGTTCGCGTCGATGTAGAAGGTGACGATCTCGGCCCGCGAGCACTCCATCGAGATCGGCATGTTCTCGCCAGACTCGCACACCCCCGCGAAATCGGCCGTGAGTCCCGATGCGGCGTCGACAGTCACCTCGCCGGTCGTGTCGTCCGTAGCCGTGATTTGCCACATGTACGCAGCGCGGTCGGACCTCGCCGTGCCGTCGTAACATAGCAAGTACTCGCCAACCTCAAGCTCCGACACCTTGTCTTTGTACGACGGGGTGGTCGGGTCGAAATGCACGCTCGTGCCGGTGCAGTCGGTGAGGTAGTCCGCGTCGCTGTACATCACCAGCTCGGGGTCCATCGACACGAGCGTGACCGCGTCGGAGCCGAAGGGGCCGTCGCCGTCGTAACTGATAATCACAGGCAGGCTGGAGTCGGTGTTGCCGGAGAGCCCGAGAGCGCCGAGCACCTGGCCGTTGGTCCCCATGCCGGTGTTGCGCGCGCTCCGGGTGAGCACGTCCATCGCGAGGCGGATGTTCTGGTGCATCTCCATCTGCAGGTCCTGATAGAGGAACTGCTTGAGTTGCACCGTGAACAAGTTGTAGAGCGCCGCGACCACGAAGGTGCCGATGGCGATCGCGATCAGAAGCTCGATGAGCGTGAATGCTTGCCGATGGCGAATGATCATCACGCGTCCCTGAAGCGGAAGGTGGAGATCGTCGTCCCGTGCTGGGTGTCGAAGGCGGCATCGTCGTAGGTGCAACGCACCCGGACCCGGGTCCAGGTGGCGTCGTCGTCCATGTCCTCCATGTCCCAGCTCAACATGTAGAGCATGGGACCGAGGTCCTCGGTGTACTCGAACGCGGCGTTGACCTTCAGCGGCTCGCCGTCGGCGTCGGTGCCCAGATTCCAAGTGAGCGGCGACCACATGGTCATCGCCGTGTCGTCGATGTAGCCCTCGCTGAGGTCGCTCGGCCGGCCCGCGGCCTCGGTCCAGTCCATGGCCAGGAGGCGCTCCATCTGGGTCTGCGCCAGGTAGGTGCAGTCCGTGAGGCGACGGGCGTTCATGTTCGAGCGAACCGCCTGACTGTGGAAGCCAAACATGACGATGAGCGAGGCCCCGAGAATGGCCGAGGCCACCATCACCTCGATCAGGGTGAACCCCCCCCTCGATCGCCTCCCCGTCGACCCCCGTGCGAGAAGCTTGGCGCTCATCGGCTCGTTGCCCCCGATCCCACCGAGCCCTCGGGCAGTTCGCTGCGCTCGCCGAACTCCAGTCGGACGAAGCCACTGCGCGCGACGCGCAGGGTGCCCCGCTGGTCGAGTCCCTGGGCCAACGCCCGCTTGTTCACGATCGCCAGCGTGATGTAGCCCCCGTCGAAGTCGCCCGCCGGGTTGCCCACCCAGCCTCGGGGCGTGAAGACGATGCTGTCGTCCTCGATGTCGCCCCACATCGCGAGGCTGATGCCGGCCGTCTCGTTCTCGCCGTCGATCTCGAGGCTACGGATGCCTTCCGACTCGTTGATGACGCCGTCGAGGTCGGCGGGGAGCGTGTCCCACTCGGTGCTCCCGCTCGACCGGTCGCCCAGCTGCAACCGCCACGCCCCGTGCTGGGCGTCAGAGGGGTCGAGTTCCGCGTCGCCTTCCACGAGGAGAAGCCGGGTTTCCCGGTTGCTGTCGACCGCGAGGGTCCGGAGGGTGACGATGTCGTTGTAGAGCATCTTCGAGGCGCCGATCATCCTATGAGAAGAGATGCGATCTTGCAGTACCCCCCAGCCGATGGCGCTGAGGATGCCCACGATGGCGACGGCGATGGAGAGCTCGACCAAAGTGGACGCACCGCGCATGTATGCAAGAAACGTTCCACCAGGAAAGACCCCTTCCCGCCGTCGACACGCGCCAGGCGGAGGGAAAAGTTTTCCCAGTTGGCGAATCACTGCCCACTCCCGGCTGGACCGGCGGGGCAGGAAGCGTCGAGGTAGGCTCGCCGCCGACGCACCTCGCGGCGCGCGTCTGCCACTTCCAGCGCGTGGATGCCGGCCGCCTGCGCCCGGTCGAGCTCGGCGTCGGCCTCGAGAAGCCAGGCACGGACCGGCCCCGCGTCGCCACAGTTGTCGCGACCGACCCGACCGTCGCTACTTGCCATCAGGGCGTGGGCTCGAGTGAGCTGCGCCGTCGCGCGCTCGCGCGGCGTCCCGGCGCTCGACACTGCACGGTCGGCCGCTGCCAGCGCGTCCTCGGGGCGACTCGCCCGCAGGAGCACCGCCGCCTTGGTCTGATGTGCCACGGTGTCTTCGGGCTCGAGCGCTAGGAGCGCGTCGAGTCGCGACACGGCGGCGTCGTACTTGCCCTCGCGCATGTCGAGCAACGCCACTGACTGCACGGTGCGGGCATCGGTGGGCGCGAGAACGAGGGCAGCTTCGAAGTGTTTGCGCGCGGCGGGCACATCGCCCCGCGCCGCAGCGACACTCCCGAGGCCACGGTGGCCGAGCAGACTCTCCGGGTGGGCGCGCGTCAGTTGCACGAAGGCATCCTCGGCGGCCGGCTGCTCCCCCGCCATGTAGAAGGTCCAGCCAAGACCGTACAGGGCCTGCGCGTCGGCCGGGTCGGCCTCGAGCGCGGCACGGAACTCGCGCTCGGCGCCCACGAAGTCGTCGTGACTGAGAGCCTCCTCTCCACGTTCGACCGCGCTGCTGCAGGCCAGCAAGAGCGCGAGGATCATGGCTCGATCCCGTAGTCGCGGATCTTGTAGAGCAAGGCCTTGTAGGACAGCTCGAGTGCCCTGGCCGCAGCGGACTTGTTGCCCTCGTGCAGTCGGAGGGCCTGCTCGATCAACGACTTTTCCAGCGCCGCCGTGCGTACAGGGATTGACAGCACATCGTCACCTGGCGCCCCTCGGGGCGCGCTACGAACCTCGGCGGGGAGCGCGTCGACCTCGACCACCTCGCCGTCCGACAAGAGCAACGCCCGTTCCAGGGCATTTTCAAGTTGCCGCACGTTTCCCGGCCACGGGTGCGCCAGCACGGCACGCATCGCCTCCTCGGCCAGTCTGGGCCGGGGCAAGCGCATCCGCGCGCTCACCGCCGCGAGGAGGTGGTCGACGAGAAGCGGAATGTCGTCACGACGTTCGCGCAAGGGCGGCAAATGCAGGTGGACCACCGCGATGCGGTAAAAAAGGTCCTCGCGGAACGCAGGCGGCTGCAGCGATCGAGCCGTGGCGGTGACGATGCGCACGTCGACGCGGGTGTCGGACGTGTCGGCGAGGCGGCGCACCGATCCCTCCTGGAGCGTGCGAAGCAGCTTCGATTGGAGCGCCGCGGGCAGGTCGCCGATCTCGTCGAGGAAAAGTGTGCCCCCGTCAGCTTGCTCGAAGAAACCCTCGTGATCGCGGACCGCCCCGGTGAACGCTCCCCGCCGGTAGCCGAATAGCTCGCTCTCCAGCAGCGACTCCGGGATGGCGGCGCAATTCACCGCCACCCAGGGACGATCTCGTCGGGGCGACAAGCGGTGGATGGCCCGCGCGAGCAGTTCCTTGCCGGTGCCGCTCTCGCCCGTGAGCAGCACGCTGCTATCATGGGTCGCGACACGGCTAAGCACGCGTAGCACCTCCCGCACGGCGGGCGATCGCCCCACGAAGCCCTCCACGGGCTCACCCGAGCGCTCGGCCAGGCGGGCATTTTCCAACGCGAGACGGCTGCGCTCGGCGGCGATCTGCTCGCGCTCCACGAGCTTACTGAGCGTGAGCACGATCTCGTCGGCCTTGAAGGGCTTGTTGACGTAGTCATAGGCGCCACGCCGCATCGCCTCCAGCGCTGTGTCCATGCTGCCGTAGGCGCTCATCATCACCACGGGGGGGGCGCCAGCCGGGAGGGCGTCGAGGAAGGCCAGGCCATCCATTTCGGGCATGCGAATGTCACACAAGACGATGTCGGCGGCCTGCAACTTGCCCAGCGCCTCGCGCCCGTTGGACGCCGTCACCACGGCGTAGCCGGCGCGGGAGAGGATCAGCTCCAGGAGATGGCGCAGGTTTTCCTCGTCGTCGACGACGAGCACCCGCAACACGGGCAACATCGCCCCAAGGATACCGTGTCTGGCGTGCGTGTCCTGCAACTCGTCCACGGCTACCCACCGCGCGAACGCGCGGGGACCGAGGTGTACGCCGCTCGCCTCGCCGATCGCCTGCGGGCACTGGGTCACGACGTGCATACCCTCGCCGCGACCCAGCGTCCCGGCGCGCCGATGTACACGCTCGAGGAGGAGCCCGGCCTCGGTCGGGTGGTGCAGAACGCGCCCTACGCCGGCATCCGAGCGGGCGAGCGCGACCGTGCCGTAGAGCACATCGTCGAGGCGTTGACGGCGCGTACTCGACCTCACCTGATCCTCGTGCAGCATCTCCGCGGACTGAGTTGTCGACTCCCGGTCGAGGTCCCCGTGGCCTGGATGCTCCACGACGCCTGGGCCTGGTGTCCCGCCGGCGGGCTCCTGCTTCGCGATGGCGCGCCGTGTCCAGGACCGGGCGTCGCATGCCCAGCCTGTGCCTCGCGGTGGGCAAAGGACGGCCTGCTCATCGACGCGGCCCTCGGCATCGCCGGACGACTGTCCCGGGTTGTGCCGGCCGAGGCGCTCCACCGGGCCTACCGGCGTCTCCCGGCGTCGTTGCGCGCGACCGCAGCCCGTGGATCGCGGCAGCTCAGCCCCCAGGCGCTGGCCAGCCGAGACGCGAATATCCGGGCACTCGCCGCCCGAGCGAAGCTCTACGCCCCCTCGACTTGGCTGGCCGAGGCCGCCGCGAAGCAGGGCTTCCCCCGGCCCGAGGTGCTTCCTCATGGCATCGACGCCCCTCGCCTGTCCCGCCGCGACGGGCCTTTCGTCTTTCTCGGCACGATCGCGCCACACAAGGGCCCCGCGCTGGTCGTCGAGGCCCACCGGCGCTCGGGGATGTCGCGACAGCTGATTATACACGGCCCCCCGGGCCCAGACGCCGCATACAACGCGGCCGTGCCCTCGCGCGGCCCCGTCGACGATCCTTTCCCCCTGCTGGCGGGCGCCCGCGCGCTGATCCTGGGCTCCATCTGGCCCGAGAACGCGCCGCTGGTGGTGCTCGAGGCCCGCGCAATGGGCTGCCCGGTGGTCGCGCCGGCCATCGGTGGCCTCCCGGAGATCGTGACCGACGGGGTGGACGGGTGGCTCTACCCGCCCGGAGACCTCGATGCTCTCGCGGCCTGCCTACGCAGAATCGAGCAGGAACCCAGCCTCCCCGTGACGCGACCGCCGAGCTTCGCGGACCACGTCGACCGGCTGGTGGTTAGCCTTGAGGCATGGCTCAGTCGCTCGAAGAGGCGCAGTCCGTCGTAGACAGCTTCTTGATGCGCCTCGGGCTCGACGGCGACGTATCGGACGAGGGCTTCTGGACCGCGCGCTGTGGCTCCACGGTGCTGGTCTTGTCTGCCTTCACCGCCGAGGGCCACCACTACGTGCGCATCGCGGCTCTCGTCGTGCTCGGCGCCCGCGGGAGCCTCGATCTCCTCACGCGACTCTTGCGACTCAATGCCGAGGCGCGGCTGGGCGCGTTCCAGCTTTTCGACGACCAGACCGTCGCCTTCACCCACACCCTGCAGCTCGATGGGCTCTCCTTCGAGCATTTCGAGAACGCGCTCCACTACGTGGCCCGCGTGGCCGACGATCACGACGAGGCCATCTCCGCGCTCGCTGGGGGCATGCGCGGCGACGACCTGCTCGAAGCCCGCGGCGACGACTGACACCCGGCATGCGCATCGTCCACGTCTCGCACGCGTGGGAAGGCGGGGGTAGCGGGCTCTATGCGGCGGCCCTCGCGGACGCGCAGCAACGCCTCGGTCACGACGTCTCGCGGTTCGGACCGGTCCGGCGGCGGGAGCGTGGATTCCGGGCCTCCTGGTCGTCTCCCGAGGTGGAGTTGGCCTTCGCCGATGCCGCGCGGGGCGCTGAGATCGTTCATATTCACCACCTCTCTGGGCTCTCGCTCGACCTGCCGCGGATGGCGCGCGAGGCGGGCGCGGGGGTCTTCGTGACCCTGCACGACTACTGGCTCGCCTGCGCGCGCGGACAACTCGTCGACGCGGGCGGCGAGCGCTGTCCTGGACCCGACATCGATCGCTGCGCTCGGTGCCTCGCGCCTCACCTCTGGGCCCCCTTGCCCGCGTCGACCCACCTCCCGCTGCGGCGGGCCCCCGTCGCCGACCGACTCAACGCATGGTCACTGATGCGCGAGCAGGTCGACACCTTTCTCGCGCCGAGCTTGCATGTCGGGAAACGGCTCATCGTCGATGCGGTGTCCTGCCCACTGCCGCTGTTGCACCCCATCCGACCTGCGGCCACCGCCGCCCCGGGCCCGATCCGATTCCTCTTCGCCGGGGCGTTGATCCCCACCAAGGGACCTCACGTGGTGCTCGAGGCCTTCGCCGCCTTGCCCGCCGGCGCCGGGACGCTCCGCCTGCTCGGACCCGCACCGCCCTACGATGGGCGCCGCGACTACGCCGAGCGCCTTGCGCACCGGGTGGCCGAGTTGCCTGGAGCCAGCCTCGAGCCCGCTGCCCCGCACCCAGCGATGGAGGCGATCCTCCACGAGGCCGACGTGCTGCTCGTACCTAGCCTCTGGGAGGAGAATGCACCCCTGGTGGTGATTGAGGCACTCGCGGCAGGGCTGCGCGTGGTGGCCAGCGATCTCGGTGGTATCAGCGAGATCGCGCCCACGGCGACGCTCGTGGAGCCCGGCACGGCGCGCGCCTGGCGCTCAGCCATGGCGGCCGAAATTCGCCGCGGGCGGGGTCGAAACTCACCGATACTTCGCGACGACATGCCCACGCACGCCGCTAGACTGCTCGCGCTCTATGCCCGACGCCGCACCTGAGGCCCCATGCTCCTGACGCTTACGCTCGCGCTCGCCGACGACGCCACATTGGCCGCCTGTTGCCGGGCCGGTGGTGCGAGCGCGTGTCCATCCACGCTCGCCCTGCGCACGGAGAAATCGTCGCTCGACGCCATCGGCCTCGGCTACGAACTGGCCGGAGCCTGGCAGCTCAGCTGCTCAGGAAAGAGCAAATGGGACGGCGGTTTTCTCGCCGACGTCGACAATGACCCGGGCTTCGGACAGGTACTGACCGCCGTCACACCCCTGGCGATGCACTGCTTCGCGCAGGCCTGTGCTCTCCCCGAGGGCGCCTGCATCGGCGACCCTGATGCCAGCGGCAACTTCGCGGTCATCGACTGTGCCTCGAGCCTGCCTGTCGACCACGGCGGGCTCGCGAGGGCGCCCCAGGGCGACAAGGACGCGAAGACAGTGGTGGTGATCGACGGCAAGCCGCTGGTCGCGGCCACGGTGGTGGGCACGCCGCCGCCGGCTGCCTACACGCCCCAGCCCGCGTACGAACCCTCGTCCTACGCCGCGCCCGCGTTGACGACACCCGCCTACTCGGCGCCAACCGCGCCGCCTCCACCGGTCGCGCCCGCCGCTCCGGTCGCGCTCGACCTCCCCGCCGACCCGCCCGACCCTTGCACCCCGGCGCCCGACGCCGTTCGCGCGGAGAGTCGCAAGCGGGTGGGCACGGGCGACGAGTACCGCATCACCGGCCGCGTCGACGAGGCGCTGCGCGACTACAAGGCCGCGCTCACGATGGACAAGTGCAACGGCTACGCCTGGATGAGCCTCTCGATGCTCGCCAACGGGCAGGGACGCACCGACCTCGGCATCCGCGCGCTGCGCAACACCACCCGGCTCTTGCCCGCCCACCCCGGCGCCTTCCTCATGCTGGGGAAGGCCTACGAGAGCTTCGGCCAGCGGACCCTGGCCGCCGACGCGTACCGCAAGGCGAGTGAGCTCGCGCCGTCCAACGCCGAGGCCATCGAGGGCTACATGCGCACCCGCGGGGGGTAGGCGGAGGATAAGCGCGCCGGCATGACGCCCGCCCCCGACGACGGCTTCAGCATCGTCGAACTCATCTTCGCCGCCGATCTCGTCGTCCAGCTCGTACTCTTCGGCCTCCTCGGCATGTCGATCGCCTGCTGGGGCATCATCCTCAACAAGTGGAACGTGGTGCGCCGCGCGCAGGCCCAGTCCGCCGGGTTCACGGAGGCGTTCTGGAAGGCCGCCAGCCTCGACGACATCTACCAGCGCACCGGCCGCTGGCCGAGCAGCCCCGTCGCCGAGGTATTCAAGGCCGGCTACGTCGAGCTGGGGCGCCTGACCTCCGGCGGTCAACACGGACAAATGGACCTCGGCCTCACCGAGAACATCGAGCGCGCCTTACGACGCGCCGCCAACGTGGAGCTGGCGCAGCTCGAGCGCCTCATCCCCTTCCTCGCCACGACCGGCAGCACGGCGCCGTTCATCGGTCTGTTGGCACCGTCTGGGGGATCCTGCGCGCGTTCCAGAAGATCGGGGCCACCGGGCAGGCCAACATCCAGACCGTAGGCCCCGACATCGCGCACGCGCTCGTGGCCACGGCGGTGGGTCTGCTCGCCGCCATTCCCGCCGTGATGGCGTACAACTACTTCAACACCCGGATCAAGCACGTGGCCGGCGAGATCGACGCCTTCTCGTCGGACTTCCTGAACATCGTCAAGCGTCACTACCGGGGGAGGTAGACCGTGGGCATGTCGGGGCCGTCCCGCGACGGCGGCATGATGTCGTAGATCAACGTCACGCCGTTCGTCGAGGTGTTGATGGTCTTGCTCATCATCTTCTTGGTCACCGCGCCCTTGATGGTCACCGGGGTGGAGATCGACCTCCCGAGC
>SXGT01224758.1_pt1 | contig 50417 bp, 24 predicted proteins | sample 3176221 | NCBI WGS metagenome assembly SXGT01 (sample SAMN11356862, study PRJNA531348) | freshwater metagenome | isolation source: freshwater sample F1-120 | place: China: Fuxian Lake, Yuxi | collected 2017-12-25
CCCGCGACGCGTGATGCAGATGCGGCTGATCCGACCGCACCACCACCAACCCCAACGGTGGGCCAACGGCCTCGGCGTCACCCATGAGGTGTGGCGGGACCCGCTGCCGGGGTGGCGCCTCTCCGGCCCGGCCGGGGACGAACTCGCCCCCGCACCGGAGCCTTCCCCCGGGCCGTTCCTCATGCGGCTCTCGGTCGCGACGCTCGCTCCCGGGCCATTCTCGGCCTTGCCTGGCCTCGACCGCTGGTTCGTCCCGCTCTCCCCCGGCGTGCGACTGGACGGCGTCTTGCTCGAGCGAGGGCGGCCGATCGCGTTCCCCGGTGAACGCACGCCGCTCTGCGAAGTGGCGGGCGCCGCCACCGCGCTGAACCTGATGGTCACCCGGGGCTTGGACGTGAGCACCTCGTGCGACGCCGTCGCCGGCACGCACCTCGTCTACGCGCTCGGCCCCGCGCGGGCAGGCGGCTGGAGCCTCGTCGGCGGCGACGCGGTGGTCTCCCGCGCTCCCGTCATGTGCGATGGCGAGGTGGTCGCGTTCTCGGTGGCGCATGAGCCGCGGGGCCCCACTCCGCCCTCCGCGGGTCTCGCTGCCGCGTTCGAAGCGGCGGTGATCGACGGCGTCCAGGGCCTGCCGCGGCCAGCCTGGGTGGTCACCGCGTACAACCCGCGTGGCGATCTGCTGGACGAGGCCCACAACCGCGCGCGCTTCTCGGCGCTATGCGAGCAGCTCCACGGCCATCCCTGGGTCCCCGTGGTGGGCCGCGACGCTGCGAATACGTGGCGCGAGCCCTCAGCGGCGCTCTTCGACGGCGCCCTGGCGCGGCGTCTGGCAATCGAGTTCGCCCAGGACGCGATCTTCGAGCTCACGCCCGATGGCGGCCGGCGTGTGGTGTGGCTCGACCACGGCTGACCGCCAACTCTCTGCGCTTGTTGACCTCACAGGCGGGTGGTATTTGCTCACGGCGCCCCCGCCCAGCAGGGGGTGTGTGCGTCGACTCCGCCCGTGGGTCCCCACGCACCGGAACGTCGCTGCGCGTCCGCGAGGCCCCATGCGAACCAACTCCCCGATCTTCAGCCGCTCCGCGGCGCTCCGACCCGGTCCGGCCCTGCTGTGCCTCGGCCTGTGGGGGGCCTGCGCCGAAGAGGCAGCCCCGCCGGCCGACGAGAAGGAGTCCTTCGCGTCGGAGGCCGTGGTGGGCAAGGCGGATTGGTCGCTCGATCCCTGCACCTCCCGCGGGTGGTACGGCGACGGCGAGTGCGACTGGTTCTGCCTCTCGCCGGACCCGGACTGCGACGAGCCACAGCTCTTCGCCAAGCCGAGCGGTCGCGTGGCGAAGTACCCGATCGTGTTGCACCACGGGTTCGCCGGCGGGCACGACTGGATCTTCGCGTGGTCGGGAGTGGCAGAGGCGCTCACTGCAGACGGGCACACCGTCGTGGTCACCGAGGTGCCCCCCTTCGACTCCGTGGCGGTCCGAACGGAGTACCTGAAGGCCGCGGTCGACGACATCCTCTCGCGGACGGGCGCCGCCAAGGTGAACGTCATCGCGCACTCGATGGGCGGCCTGGACTCGCGCCACCTCATAACGGCCCTGGGGTACGGCGATCGCGTGGCCTCGCTCACCACCATCTCCTCACCCCACCTCGGCACCAGCGCGGCAGACCTCGGGTTGAAGGTGGTCCCGGGCCTCGTCGACCCCGCGGTGGACGCGCTGGCCGAGCTCTTGGGGATGAAGATCAGCGACGTGGCCGAGTCGGCGAACGTACGCGCTGCTCTCACCGACTTGTCCGAGGCCAACGCGGCGCGCTTCAACGCAGAACACCCGAACGATAGCCGCGTCGTCTATCAATCCTGGGCCGGCGTCTCCAGCCTGCTCGGGCTCGCGAAATACGGGCGAGACAAGACGCTGCTGGCCGCCTGCAACAACCGGTTGCTGCTGAACCCAGGCACCTTCGACCGTGTGCGACCCGAGTTCATCCCGCTCGCGCCGGTGATCGCCAGCGGCCGCACCGGGCCCTGGCACGATGGGCTCGTCACGGTGCTCAGCAGCAAGTGGGGCGACTTCAAGGGCTGCATCCCGGCGGACCACTCCGAGGAGGTGGGGCAGTTCACGAAGGGCCCGCCCAACCCGTCCACGGGCTTCGACTCGGCGTCGTTCTACCGCACGGTGGTCTACGACCTCTCTGCCAGGGGGATGTGATGATCGCACGCGCCTCTACCGTCCTGATCGTTGCGCTCTTGGGCTGCAAGCCCGAGTCGGCGCCACTTGCCGCGGCGTCACCGGAGCCCGCGGCGCCGAACGCGCCCGTCCACGGGGCCACGGCTGCACCAGTCCACGGGGCCACGCCGGCCGAGACCGCTGCGTCCCAGCACCCGACGGGGTCGGTCTCCGGGGTGGTCAAGGAGGTGGTGCCCGCCGGGCGCTACACCTACCTGCGCCTCGAGCGGCAGGTCGGGGGGGCTGTGGTCGAGGAGTGGGCCGCCGTCCTGCAGGCGGAGGTCGCGGTGGGGAGCACGATCACCGTGCAGTCACCGTTCGAGAAGCGCGACTTCGAGTCCCCCACGCTGAAGCGGCGCTTCGATCGGATCTGGTTCGGCACGCTGGAGGCCGCCAAGGGCAGTCCCAAGGCCACCGAGCGTCCCGCTGCGCTGGTTCCGCCTCCGCCGGGGGGCCTGGCGATCGCAGACCTCCACTCGCGCGCCGAGAGCCTCGCAGGCCAGACGGTCACGGTTCGCGGCATGGTCACCAAGTTCAACGAGGCGATCCTCGATCGGAACTGGCTGCACGTCTCCGATGGCTCGGGCGAGGGCCGTGACGACCTCACGGTCACCACCGACGGCAAGGCCAACGTGGGCGACACGATCACGGTCACCGGCACCGTGGCCGTCAAGCAGGACTTCGGCTTCGGCTACCAGTACGACCTGCTCCTCGAGAAGGCCACGCTCGCACCCTGAGCGGCCTCGCGCGGCCGGTCACCAGCCGATGGCGCGGCTCGCCCGGTCGAACTGCGGCGTGACCGCCAGCTTCGTCTCCTGGAGCATGTAGCGGAACAGCGTGGTGTTGAGCCCGCGCGCGATCATGCTGCCGAACTCCTTGACGTAGTGAGGCCGGAAGAACACCCGGTTCATGGCCCACGTCCGCGCCGCTTCGAGCTCCTCGCGCCGGCGGATCCAAGGCAGGCGCACCCACGGGTACTCGGTCATATGTGGGGACCACTCGCCCACGAGCGTGCCGTCGGCCTTGGCCTCGTGATAGACCGGCGTATCGGGATAGGGGAGCAGCACGTCGATGGTGAGGGTCGTTGGCCGCGTCTTCAGGATGAAGTCTACGGTGGTGCGTAGAGTGTCCGGCGTCTCTCCAGGGTAGCCCAGCACATACCCGGTATGACAGCGCACGCCGTGGCGACGGACGATCTCGATGCCCCGCGCACACTCCTCCACGCGGGTCTTCTTGTTCATTCGGTCGAGGATGCCCTGGTCCGCGCTCTCCACCCCAAAGCCGATCTGCACGGCCCCCGCGCGCTTGGCGAGGGAGACGAAAGCGTCGGTGATCTCCGGGGCGCGCGCCTTGAAGGCAAAGCGTATCGGCAGCTTCTCGGCGATGAGGAGCTCGAAGACGCGCTCTGCGCGGGCCCGGTTGGCCGTGAACAGGATGTCGTTGAACTCCACGAACGACACCTTGAGCTTCTCGTACTGGAACGTGAGCTCCTCGAGGATGTTCTCGGGAGAGCGCATACGGTAACGCTTTACGGTGTTATAACAGAAGCCGCAGGAGAACGGGCATCCTCGGCTGGTGACGATGCCGCCGACCGGGCGCTCGGCCTCGAGCAGCGCGTAGTACTCGTTCCGATCGTAGGAGCCCTGGACCAGGTGGTGGGCGGGGAACGGCAGCGCGTCGAGGTCGGCCACCACGGGCCGCGCGTCGTTCGTGACGATGCCCTCCGAGTCCCGATACGTGACCCCGAGACAGCCCCGGAGGCCCTCGCCCCGATCGAGCCGAGCGGCGATCTCCTGGAGGGTCCACTCGCCCTCGCCTCTCACGATCGCGTTCACCTCGGGGAACTGCTCGAGGCACTGGATGGGGATCGGGGAAGCTCCCGGGCCGCCCATGATCACGGTCGCAGAGGGGTTCGCCTCTCGGCACAGCGTGGACAGCCAGAGGCACTGCGCCGCGATCTCGGAGAAGTACGGGAAGGCGTACACGTCCGCCCGCGCCGTGGAGATGGCCTGCGCCACCGCGGCGTCGCCCAGCTGCGTCGCGTTCATGTCCAGCACGCTGACCTGATGGCCGTCGCGCTCGAGCACGGCACCCAAATACAGGAGGTTGAGCGGCGCGTAGCTCTTCTGCTGGATCTTCGGGTAGTCGGTCGCCCGAGGGTTGATGAGCAGCACCGAGATGGGCACGAGACCTCCTGGCACGTTCCGGCGAACCGCGGAGCGTACGGCTCAGAGCTTACCCGATTTGCGACCCCCGTGTTCCCCGGCGGCTGGACGGGGAACCCACCTGGACGTCAACGAGGCGCCGCGCCAGAGCTCGCCCTGAGGGACGTCCGGTGCATGGTCGTCACTTGACGCTGGTCCCACCGTCACCATACGGTTCTTCGAGTAGTTCCTATCTCGGTCGTGACGACGCGTCCCCGTTCAGCGGACGCAATCGCTGCTCGAGTCGCTGCCCGTGGGGGGCCGGAGAAACGCATGGGCTGCGTGAAGCTCGATTCGCCTGAGCAAGTTCGTTCCGAGCGGCACCCAGCCGGGGCGCCCTCACCCAGGGACGCCAGACCCAACTCCAAAGCGCGGTGGTTCGCAGTGGCAGCGGCGCTCGTGTGCGCGCTGGGAACGGCGGACCTCGCGTCGGCGCAGCTCCCCGCCAACGTCGACGTACACCCGGGCGCGTTGCCGACCGAGCACAAGCGCCTCGTCGTGCGGCTTCGGGGCGACGGGATCGTTCAGCGGGTCAAGACCGGCATCACCGTGAGCCAGCCGGGTGCTCTCCTGGCCCCGCTGGATACGGCGGACGGACCGTACTACCTGTTCGCACACGGAAAGAACGCAGGCGCGAAGATCTCGATCTCGCTGCCCACCGGGGCCAAGGAGGTCGCCTTCCTAAGGCCGGAGAACGCCACGGATCCCCTATCGGCGATAGACACCGAGAACGGCATGACGGTCGCGTTCTGGTACCGGTTCCCCGCCGCGGTCAACCCGGTGGCCGGGACGAATCCGCTGGTCGTGTTCACGGACCCGTTCCCGAACCCGACGGCGCGCCAGTTCGCGCTGGTCCTGGTGGACGGTCGGCCCACGATTCATGTGACGGACGTCGAAGACAGCCTGGCGTTGAGCACGCTCACGTCCACCAAGGACACGGCCGGGCTGGGCACCGTGGCGGACGGGAAGTGGCACCACATCGCCCTTCGGCTCGCGCGGCCGGGATGCACCGAGGCGTCGTGCCCGAACCAGGAGCTGGTGCTCACCACGTTATGGGTCGACGAGGAGGTGCGAGAAGAGCGCTACCTGAAGCTCTCGTTGGACAAGCGCATCCTCAACATCGGGGAGATGGCCGTTCACACGTCGGCGTTCGAGCAGGCGCGCTACACGCTGAAGAGCGGCGCCGAGCAGAACAACCTGGCCACGGTGGGCGGGGCGAAGGTCCTCAACACCGTCGCGAACATCAAGGACCTCGTGGTGTACGACGCTGCGCTCGCCAGGGACCAGGTGGCCCGCCACGCGAACAGCATGCGGCTCGGGCTGCGATGGCAGCTGCCAAACGTGGATCCCCGCCGGCACGGCTTCTGGAAGTCCCCCACGAACGAGAAGGCCCTGGACACTGCGCGTCCGCCCCTCAGTGAGTTCGGCGAGATGGCGGGATCCGTCGGCGCGATCGGGATCGTCGGGGCGCCGGGCACCGGGGCAGGCGAGCAGAGCGTGGGGTGGTTGAACCCCTTGCGGCACCTGAAGGACTACACGCTCGCGTTCTGGGTGGACCTCGCGTCCAGCGACCACACCTTGCTCAGCTGGGCCCACTTCAGCACCACGGTGCTCGGGGCTCAGGACTGGACACTTGCCCGGGTCGGGAAGTCCCTCGTGCTCACGTGCCTCGGCAACAACGCCACGGTCGAGGTCCCTCTCTCGTCGCCGCTGCCGGGACCGGAGCTCATCACGGTCACGTTCAGCCCCACCGGTGATCTCCAGCTCGGTTACAACCTCTTCTTCTCCCCACTGCTGCCGTGCGCCGTGGTCTCGGAGGGGGCCCCGAAGGTCTTCGAGGCGGAGCAGAGCGCCTCCCTGCTCTGGTCGGCGCCCCTCAACCCCGCGACCGGCGCGGGTCGTCTTCGCTGGATGGTGCTGCTGGACCGGTTTCGGAGCCCGCCCGAGGTCGCGGAGCTGGCGAGCCCTGGCGCGTCGCTCTCGTTCCCCGGGTCCGTGGCGCCGTTCAACGAGTCGGGGAGCCTGGACGTCGAAGACACGGCGCAGCTAATTCCCCTCGAGCTCATCGGCGCGACGCCCGCCGGGCCGTACACGAACGGCCTGTGGACCTCGGGCCACGAAATGGCGGGGCGAATGCGCGCCGTCGGCGCTGTGGTAGACCTCCCCGAAGACGCACCGCCACACCTGCTCGCCGGTCTCGACGTCCTCGACGCGGACCCTCCGCTCGAGACGTTCGGGGACCACTCCGCCGCTGCCAGCCTGACGGTCTCTCAGTGGCTCTTCGACCCGTCCAAGACCACGATCCCCCTGGTCTCGCGCATCGACGGGGACGGCGTGAACGGGGACGCCCAGCCCCCCTTCAACGTGGACTTCGCGGTCCGCCTCGTGAAGTGTGACGGCTCGCTCTGCAGCCTCGAGATCGAGACGCGCGGAGCGTCGCCCAACGTGCCGAACCAGATCTGGTCAGTGGACTACCGCTTCAGAGTAGACACCGGGAACCCCGTGCGCATCGGCGTCTCGTGGCCCTTTACCAAGCCGCTGCTCAACCCCGCCTATTGCACCCCGGCCGGCGAGCTGTTGGGCAAGCCCGTGGCGCGCCGAGAGCCCCTGGTCGCAATCAATGGGCTTATCCTGAACCGGGAGACCAGCTGCGAGACCAACCATATCCGCGCCAGCGGATGGGGTTACGCCGGGCCGATCGCGGGCGACAGCTGGGCGTTCGGCGATCCCGACGGGGGCGGCGCTGCGAACAACGGCTTGTACCTCCTCTCTTCCCTCCGGGCTTACGGCCGCCCGGTAGACGACATCGCGTTCGATGGGGCCCGTGCCTCCGACCCGGTCCCGTACTCGGCGTTCTCCAAAGAGAGCCCCGTGTCCCTCGCCGACCGATGCGAGGCCGAGGGCCGAACCCTCAAGACGCTCGGCGACACGAGCTTCTGCGGGGACTGCGCGCCCGGGAGTATCGCCTTGGGCGGTATTCCGGGCACGGACACGCACATGGAATGCAGCCGGCGCGCCCGGGTCGGCGAGCGCTGCGCGCGAGACAGCGACTGCGCCAGCGGCCCTTGCCTCGCCAGCTCGGATGCCACGATTCCGGGCGGGTTCTGCGGCGTGTCGAACCCAACGGACGGCGCCAACTGGTGCCAGGTGGTCTTGGGCCGAAAGTACGCTGCCGCGACGCAAGGATGCGGCGACTGCCTCCCCTATCACTATCCCGAAGGCTTCCCCGAGAGCCAGATGACCGCCACGCCAGTGGACCCGGGGAGCCCCGAGATCGCCTGCACCTGGCGGCCACGCAAGCGGGCACTCGAGACCTGTTCCGAAAACTGGGAGTGCGACTCGGGACGCTGCATCGCGGGCTTCGACGACGGCGCTATCGAGCAGGTGAGCGTCTCGCGGTCGACGCAGTCGATCATGGTGTACGACACGAGCCCCTCGAGCTGCTGCACTCTCGACTCGAGGTACGCCTGCGGCCACGTGAGCGGCGTCCGGATCACCAACACGGCGATCACCTACAGCTCGAAGAAGTCCAACCGCTGCGCCGCCCGGACCCAGGCGGAGTGTACGGCGGAGCCGGTGAGCCGGAAGGTCGCGGCCACGGTCGTAGGCTACCTGCCCAGCTTCTCGCAGGTGGACGCGTACCAGTGCGGCACGCCGAACTCCCACGCGCCGAGCGCGGGCGCGAACGGCTGCATGCCGAACTACACGCCTCAGAACCTCGTCCTGGACGGCGCCGGCTGCCAGAAGCTGATGGAGGTAACGGACGACGAGACGTTCCCTTGCAACACGAAGTGTGGTGGCTTCTTGGACCTCGAGTGTCGGGAGAACGGCGGGGGCGGTAAGACCAGCAACCGATACAACCTCGCCTGGAGCACCACCCTCACGCTCGCCCAGCTGAAGGAGCTGCTCGGCGCGCCAAAGAACTCGGATGGGTCGTACACCTATCGGCCCAACCCCGACTACGCTTGGCTGCTGAAGCAGGGTGCCGGACCGCTCCTCATCGCCTATCTCGGGGCGGACCCGGCGGAGAAGCAGAAGCTCGAGGCGGAATACGGGCAGTTCCTCCCGCTCGCGAACTGCGCCACGGGCTGGCCAACCGCGGCGCCGGCCGACTCTGTGTACGTGAACGGGACCAACCTGCCGACCTGCCTCCCAGAGCGGCAGGCTGACGGCGCGCCGTGCCCGCCCGCTAACGTGAGCTCGATGAGCACCGACGCATGGTGCTACTCGAACTACTGCTCGCGCGAAGACAAGACCTGCCGGCGCGGTGACAACCCGCTCCAGGAGTTCGGAGGGAACGGCGGCAAGAAGGGCGACAAGGGCAAGGCGGGCGTCAGCTTCGGCCTCGTGCGCCTGGACGACCTCGTCGTGAACGGCACCCCGAGCAGCGGCGGGGCACAGAAGGCAAACATCGCCGGGCAGATGGGTCAGAGCTACGTGGCGTTCATGCTCGGTCAGCCCGTCTCGCTCCCGGGCTCCGGCGGCAGCCTCCTCACGACCGACGTCGACTTCGACAAGACCCAGGACGCCGCCGGGTGCTCCAAGAACACCGCGCGCGCCGTGCTGCTTGGCATGGACATCCCGCTGCCCAAGGCGAACGCCGCCGTCCAGACCGGCTTCAGCACGCCATTCGGCGGGTGCACCGCGGTCACGGGCCTCGCAAACTGCGACGAAGCCCAGGCGGAGTGCAGCTTCTCCCCCGAGGAGGGCCTGGAGTCGCTGCTCGACAGCTTCTTGTCGAAGGCCGCGGTCGGCTTCTGTCTGCCCATAGCCACGAAGCAGGGAGTGAACATCCTCGAGCAGTTCGAGCTCAGGAAGAGCTTCAAGGAGTTCCTGGTCCCGGTTGTCGTGACGGTGGGCCCCACCTTCGATATGTGCGTGTCCTTCGCGTTCGCCTTGGACGCCGAAGAGGGCATGCCTCAGTTCGAGGTGAAGCCCAGCGTGGGCGTGGGCGTCGAGGCCAAGGCCGGAGTCGGCGACGGTGAGACGGGGGCCTACGAGGTCTCGGCAGGCGTACGGATCGCGCTGACCATCGTGGACATGGCGTTCCCGGCCACCTTCGGGCTGCGGCTCGAGGAGATCACGGAGTGTGCGGTCCCCCCCTGCACGGGGCTCTCGCACCTCGACGTGGTGATCAAGCTGGGGATGGAGCTGACGCTGCTCAGCGGCGAGATGGGCGTCTATGCGGCGCTGACCCTCGGGCTCCTCTCGTTCGAGTGGACGTTCAACTTCTTCGAGTGGACGGGCATCAAGCTGTCGTTCGACCTCGCCGAGATCCCAGTCTTCGAGACCATCCTCGACTTCGCGAAGAAGAGGGACCCGACCCGTAGCAGCCCCGGGCGGACGCAATGCGACCCCACCACCGACTTCTACTGTACGGTCCAATGAGAAGGAGCCCAGAGGGACCTATGAGCATCTCCGGCAACTCCTCCTTCGCCCGTCGCGCCGCGCTTTTGGGGAGCGTCGTGTTCCTGGCCGTCGCGGTGTGGTGGCTGCGCCTCGACCTCCGGGTCGAAGCGGAAAACCCCGCGGCTCTCGGCGCAGCGGCTGCCTCGGCCCCACGGCCGCGCGAAGCACCGCCGCACGCTGCGGTCCCGGCCGCGACTCACCTGAGCGTCCGCGAGGCGCTCCTTGCCTCCTACGCGCTCACCGTAGAGACGCGTATGCCGGCGGACAGCGCGCGCCCCACGCTGGCAATCGCGGGCACCGTCGACTTCGGACGGGACCTGACGCGTGGACCCGATCTCGCGGGCGACGCGTGGGTCGTGGGGCGGATCCGAGACCTCTCGGTCACGGGCACGCCGGACCTCGTTACTCGGTTCGGAGTCGGCGCCAACCCCGCTCGTGAGGTGCATCGCTTCGCGGCGGAGGTGGACGAGGCTGGGGAGATCACGCAGCTGCGGTTCGACAAGGCCATGCCATTCGGCCTCCGGAATACGCTCGCGACGGCGCTGTACGGCCTTGCGGTCGCCCGCGACGGTGCCGACGCGCAGGACCGCTGGAGTCGTATCGAGGCGGACGGCAATGGCGGCTCGCGGCTCGTGTCTTACGCGAAGACCGAGGCGACCGTGTCGAAGTCCTGGGAGTACGGGACCACGGTTCACGCGCCGGACGCACCGCCCGGCCGTGGGGAGACGCGGCTAACGTACGACTCGCACGGCCTGCAGGCCGCTACGTGCCGCTACACGCGCAAGGTCGGCTTCGGGACCCGCGGGCTGGGGGAAACCTCGGTGGCCGGCCTAGTGACCCTGGCGCGAGCCACTCCAGCGGGGGACGCCGAGGACTGGGTCGAGAGCGTCGACCCCACGGAGCTCGTACCGCCCGACAAGGAGGAGCTGCCGGCCCCGTCTCCACCCGCGGCACCCCTGGCCGACTCGATCGATGGCTTCCTCGACCTCGCGAGCTCGGCCCATCATGGGCGCCGCTTCAACGAGCGCGTCGCGGTCGTCCGCTCGTTCGCCGAGTGGCTGGCGGCGGATGACGCCCGAGTCGTTGAGCTCGCCGCCCGCCTCGGCGCGGGTGAGAGCGACCCCGACCGGCTCCGCGTCCTGTCGGAGGCCCTCTCGCTGGCGGGGACAGGGGCGGCTCAAGACGTCCACGCCGCCGCGATCGCCAACCCGGCCACGCCGGCTGACGTGCGTTTCTCGCTGACGGTTGCGGTCACGTTCCACGAACAGCCGGGCGAGGCGCTGGTGGCGGCGCTGCTGCAGCAGCTCGAGCTCCCTGAGAGCCCGCTTCGCCTGCCGGCCGCGCTGGCGCTTGCGGCGCAAGCCAACCTCCAGACCGATCGTTTCCCGCCGCTGGCGGCGCAGCTCTCAGCGCTGATCCTGGAGCGCGCGGTGGCGGCGCTTCAGCCACCCGAGGGGGCGGCGCCGGTCGCGGTGGAAGAACAGCGGCTGTGGCTGCGTGCGCTGGGCAACCGAGGCGGCAAGGACATCTGGTCGATCGTCCAGCCGTACCTCAAGGCCCAGGACGGCGACTCGCGCTGGTTCGCGATCGAGGCGCTGCGCTTCGTCCGCATGCCTGCGGCGCGCCAGGCGCTCGCGGCGGCCATGCTGGCCGAGCCTTACGCCCGGAATCGACGGGCCGCGGTGGAGACGGCGATGTACCACCCTCAGCAGGCCATGCAGGGCCCTGTCCTCAAGGCTCTGAAGGACGACCCGCACGGCAGCGTCCGGCTCGGCGCCGCCTACGCGGTCGCCGCCTGGTCGGTGGTTACCCCTGCGCTCCAGACGGCGCTCGACGAGGCCGTCGCGCGCGAGGTGAACCCACAGGTGAAGGAGATCCTCACGGGTCTCGCGGAGAAGTACGACGTGGAGCCCTCTTCCGCCGACGTGCTGGAGGCCCAGCCATGAAGCGGTGGATCGCTCTCGCCCTCCTCGCCACGCTGTCGGCGTGCGGCTCCACTGAAGAACCGGGCACCGCGCCCGCCGACACTGCAACCGGCGACGTGGACGGCTCGTCGGACGGCACCGATACCGATACGTCGTCGCCCGACGTGCCGGACGTCCCCTCGGGCGACGACGTCGAGGAGCCGGACATCCCGGATGTCCCCAACGACGACACCGGCGAGCCCCCGGACTCGGGCCCTGGTGAGCCCGACACCGCCGATACGGCCGCCCCCGACTCCGTCGAGGCAGACTCGGCAGACCCGAAAGACACGCCGGCGGCCGACGACACGCCGGGCCCGGAGGACATCGCGGTCCCCGACGTCGCCGAGCCGGAGGACGTCCCCGTGGAAGAGGACGCTGGGCCAGTTGAGGACACCCAGATCGAAGAGGACACCAGCGTCGAGATCGACGTCTGCGCCACCACCTGCGCGCCGCACAACGCGTGCGGCGACGACGGGTGCGGCGGCACGTGCGGCTCCTGCGAGTCGCCCCGTACGTGCGAGCTCGGGATCTGTGTGCTGGGCGGCTGCACGCCGGACTGCGTCGGCAAGGAGTGCGGCGACAACGGGTGCCTCGGAACTTGCGGCGAGTGCTCAGGAGGCTCCGTCTGCAGCGCAAAAGGTCAATGCGAGGCGCCGTGTATCCCGGACTGCGTGGGCAGGGTCTGCGGCGACGACGGCTGCGGGGGCTCCTGCGGCGATTGCAGCGAAGACTCTCAATGCAACAGCGGCGGGTGGTGCACCCCCAACACGTGGACGTGCGCCCCGCTCGGCTACGCCGCCGCGGACTACTGCGACTGCGGCTGCGGCGCCGCCGACCCGGACTGCGGGCTCGCGTTCACCGCCCTGGTCGGGTGTGATGCCGATGAGGTGTGCAACGCAGGACTCTGCGAGGACTTCGTCCCGTCGAGCTGGACATGCAACCCGATCGACTACGGCAACAACGGGCCGTGCGACTGCGGCTGCGGCGCCCCTGACCTCGACTGCAAGAACCCAGCGGCCCCGATTCGAGGCTGCGACGGCCAGCAGTTCTGCAGCGAGGAGGGCACCTGTGAGGTCTGTGTCCCGACGTGTGAGGGCAAGGAGTGCGGCGGCGACGGCTGCGGCGGCAACTGCACGACCTGCAGCCAGCACGAAGACCCCGAGAAGCACGGCCACGCTTGCGTGAACTTCACGTGCGTACCCGGTTGCGCCGAAGCGCCCGTAGCCTGCCTCACCGCGGAGTGCGGCGACGACGGCTGCGGCGGCTCGTGCGGCGAGTGCGGTCCGCTCGAGACCTGCGACAGCGGGCACTGCGAACCCCAGGCGGGGGCTTCGTGCGCGGGCTTCTGCAAGGGCATCGCGCCTTCGGGTTGTTCGTGCACGGTCGGCTGCGAGCTCGATGGCAGCTGCTGCCCGGACTTCGAGGCGCTGTGCATGTGCACCCCGAACTGCGCCTCGGCGAACGCCTGTGGGCCCGATGGCTGCGGCGGCTCGTGCGGGACGTGTACGAAGCCGTCCGCCCCGCACTGCGGCGAGGGCGGCGTGTGCGGCGCGACCTGCGCGCCCCAGTGCGACGGGAAGGTGTGCGGCGGCGACGGCTGCGGTGGCAAGTGCGGCACCTGCGGCGGCGCCGCCACCTGCAATGCCTTCGGCAAGTGCGTCCCGCCAACCTGGACGTGCTTCGAGTGGTACTACGGCGAAGGGGAGGCCTGCGACTGCGCGTGCGGCGCGTCCGACCCGGACTGCGCAGTGTACGCCCTCACGTTCGGATGCCCCAGCGGCGCCAGCTGCGGCCCCTCGGGGCTCTGCGACGTGGCGCAATGCAACACTCGCGCAGACTGCAAGCTACCGCGGTGGTGCGTGGGGAGTTACCCGACCGGCACTGGCCTCCTGAAGGGCGTATGCCAGGTCCCGAACCCGCTCGGCCAGGCGGCAGGGGCCTCGTGCAACGTGGACGAGGACTGCGCCACCCTAATCTGCGCCGGTGGTCTATGCCGAAACCCGTGCGGGTGGGACTTCGACTGCCAGAGCGGCGAGCGCTGCCTCGGCCTCCCCATCGGCGATCCGCTGACCGGGCAGACGCGGGGCATCGTGGCCGTCTGCGACAGCGCGTACGGCAGCGGCACGGCGTGCTCCTCGTCGGCCAGCTGCGGGAACGAGCAGTGCCTGGTCACGGTGGACCCGACCACGCTCAAGGCTTCGCACCGATGCGGCGCCACGCCTGCCGGCGCGGAGGGCGCCTTCTGCTTCGGCTTCGACTGCGCGCCGGGCCTCGTCTGTCACAACGAGGTGTGCTCACGCCCCTGCCCCAGTGGCACGGTGGACTGCCCCGACGACCAGTGGTGTGAGCCCGGCGTTCTCCATGGAGGACTCTCCACCTCGGCGAGTGACGACGTGACCGTCCCGGTGTGCACCACGCCCTAGGCGAGTGGGGCGACGCTGCGGCCACGCGTGACTGCGGATCGCTGCGCGGCGGCGCTCGTCAGATGTCTGTGCTGCGGGAGACGTTCAGCGGGTCGAGGTAGACGTACGGCTGCTCGAGCCGCGAGTTCCGCAGCTGGATGGAGTCGGAGATCGCCACCAGCTTGCGCCGGAACGCCCCAATGACGTCGTCGGCCTCGAAGCAGAGCTCGGGCCGAAAGGCCGGCGCGTCTCCGGAGTGCAGGATCGAGTGAACCGTGGGTCGGCTGAGCACCCACACCATGCCCATCTGAGCAAGCGACGTGTCGATGTCCGGAAAGGCCTTCCACAGCTGTGCTTCGGTGAGGGCGGCGGCCTGCTCTTCGGTCTCCGGAACGGGGGCGGCCACCTCCCCCGGCCCGCCGGGGATCCAGCCGTAAGCATCGAACTGCCCGTTGTTCACGGCGGCGTGCTGCGGGCCGGCGCGGAAGATGATCTCGGCCGCCAGCGCGAAGGCGTCGTCGCAGGTGGAGAGCGCCGCCGGAAAGCCGGGGATGTTCCCACCCTCCGGGGAGCCGACCTCGGCCACGAACCGCTGCAACTCGTAGTCGTTGCGCACGTCGTCGTGAGACTTGTACCAAAGCCGGAGAATGCGCCGCGTGTACTCCGAGATCGCCTCGTGAAGACGCAACGCGTCGTCGCGGTAGTAGTACCCGGAGAGCACCGACTCGTCGCAGACACCTCGCTCCGCCAGGTCCCGATGCAGCGTCCGCTCGGGGTAACGCCAGGTCGCCATGTGCATGCGACCTGCGTTCATCGCGCCGGCCACGCCCGCTGCCACCGTGGTGTCGATGGTGCCGCCGGGCGCCAGGAGGCCACCGAGGGCCAGCTTGTTGATCGCCAGATTGAAGTCGAAGTGCGGTTCGATCAGCTGGCGAAACGGGTGGTCCGGGTGCAGCTGTCGGAGCGCCGCCAGCGCGATCGCCCCGGTGACGAGGTGCGTCTCGACGAGGTGGTACGGCGCCTCGTGGACGTGCGTGTCTGCCGCCTGAAAGTGCGCCCGCGCGAGGAGCCACGCCGCCGGCGGGCTGAGCGGGCTGAACACGAGGTTGGCCGCGGGCACCCCTTCCGGGCGGAGCTGCATGGCCAACGGACGAAGCGCCTCGTAGCCGTCCACCCAGAAGAGGCACCGCGGCGCGGCCAGCGTGATGCCCTGCTGAACGACGTGCTTCTGGATACGCGGATCGGCCATGTGCCGGTAGTCGACCTCGAAGAGGCGCCCGGCGGCGTGCAGCTCGGCCAGGGACTTCGGCGGCTTGCCATCCGGGAGGCGGGGAAGGACCCCATCGGCCACGCGGAAGAGCTCGGTCTGCTCGAGCTCGCGCACGCGACGGATAGCCATCGGATTCACACCGGACAGCCGCTGGCGACCGAACTCCAGGTCGTCGCGCCACGACGCCACCCGCGAGGGGTCGCCCTTCATGAGTCGATAGAGAGCTCGGTACCCCTTCTCCGCGCGCAGCGGGAACAACCGCGCAAGGAGACGGGCCTTGACCTCGACCAGCCAGGTCCAGACGCGCTGCCCGCCCACGAGGGACAGGTGCGATAGCGGGAAGTCGAGCTCCTTCGGCAGCGTGTCGAAGCTGCTCGGGAGGCGCCGGAAGTTCCCGGTCTCTGCCTCGCCGCCCAGGTCGTCGGCCTTGAACACCAGGCGCCGACGCTGCAGCTCGATGGTCGCTTCGCGGGCCCGGCGCCGATCCTCGGACACATGCTGGGGCAGCTGAAAGCTCGAGGCGTTCATCGGTCCTCCGTCCGGCGCCGGGGCACCCCGAAGCTCGAATGAACCCAACGGCGCAGGCGCTGGATCCGTCCCACCACACGCCGCTCCGAGTCAGCCAACGAGCGCACATCCCACGGGCCAGCCGATGACGGGATCCCGAGGCTGGGCGGGTGGTTCTCTGGATCGAGGCACAGCAGCTCGGTGGCCTCGTCGGTGAGCGGGCGCTCGAGACGCAGGAGCCCGATGGAGTGCCAAGGATGGTCGGTCTCGTTCCAGTCGATCGAGGCGTCGAACCACTCGAGGGTGTCGCCCGGAGCGGGGCGATGGGACTGCACCTCCAGCCGCACCTGCAGCGGCTCACCGCCCTCGAGGCGCCGGCGCAGCTCGCGCCGAAGGTAGTCGGGGGCGCGGTTGTCGCCCGCCGCGCGCTTCCTCGCGGCGAGCTCGTCCGTGTGTGTGAGGAGGCCGGTCTCCTGAACGGTGGGGTCCTGAGGCACAAGTCGGAAGCGCACGAGGCTCCTCTTGCCGTGCGGGGTGACCCAGAATCGAACGGACTGCGTGTAGTAGCGCAGCTCGCTGAAGCAGTGGGGGGCCCGGCGGAGCCCGGCTATCGCGGCCTCCCGCATACGGCGGGCGCGCTCCTCCGATGGCGGCCGCAACCAGCGCACCAGGCGACTCGACGACGCGAAGAGCTCAGCCACGTTGGGCCACGGCGCGAATGACCCGGTCACGAAGTTGAAGTCCAGCGACCTCCCGACTCGAGGCTTGATGCGCACAGACGCTCCGCGTACGTCGGTGCTCGCGTCGTCGACCGAGGAGAGATTGGAGTAGCGCACCGTGAGCTCGTGGATCTCGTCTGGCCGAAACAGGTCGTGAGCGGGCATCTCCGAAGGCAACCCGGTGAACGTCCCCTCGACCCCGACGCCGGCGGTGTGTATGGGCCGACGTCCACCCTTGAGGAGCGTGGTCAGGGCCAACGCGGGCCCGGCGAACAGGTCTGTGACCGTCCAGCCGTCGGGTCCCTGGCCCACGTCGCGCGTGAAGTAGTCGGCGCTCTTCCGCGCGAAGCGCTGGTTGGCGACGAGGAGCACCACCAGCGACAGCCCGAAACCCCATCCGGTGGCCGCCGCCATGATGTCCTCGTTGTAGATGAGGAGCAGCGTGAGCAGAGTGGTGGCGTAGAGGATGGTGAAGATGCCGGCGACCAGTCGCCACACCCACTCGCGCGAGACGCGCATGGCGTAGAACGAGGCGAACGCGAGGCCGTTGAGGTACGGCGGCATCGACTCGAGCTGGTCCACGAGGAGGTCGAAAGCGGTGAAGCTGATGACGCCCGACTCCGGGCGAAGACCCAGCGGAATGCACGCCAGGAGGTCGTCGCTCAGGGGCTGGGCCGCCGAGGCGAATGTGGCGCTTCGCAGCCACTCCACGACCTCCCAGGGGGCGTGCGGGAGGTAGACGATGAAGGCCCCCAAAAACAACATCACCGAGCCCTGGGCCAACCACAGCATGAAGAGCTGAGGAGGCCTGGTGTTCGCCGTCCCGCTCAGGCTTCGCTGGCTCCGGGCGTGCCGAGGCATCAGCGCAAACACCGCGTTGACTAGCGCGAAGGCCCCCATGACCTGATGCAACAGGAACTCGTGCCTCGTATGCATCGCGGCGCTCTCGGCGTCGATCCACGCGACGCCTGCCGATGTCCCCAGCCAAAGCGCGAAGACCCCGGCCAGCAGGACGCGAGCCTGCTCGTCGAGGCGCATCGCCGCGTGGATCGAGAACATCGCCAGCGTGAGGGCCAGCGGGGACAAGAGGCGCAGTGTGGCGACCAGGGCCTCCGCGTGAGCGTGAAGCGCGGGCGTGTTGCGCATCTCATGGATTGAGACCGTGTGGAAGAACCCGTAGGTCTCCGCCGGGAAGAACAAATAGACAAACGACAGAAAGAGAAACAGGGTCGCCTGGGCGAGCCAGACGATGGTCATCGCGCGGCTCACTGTGGCCGAGACCCCCCTTCCGTGCCGCCTGCTGAGCCGGCGCTGCCGGGGCCTTCGGAGCCGCCCGACCCGCCAACGGCGGGGAGCGGCTTCGGGATGCCGAACAGCTTGTAAGCGAGGATACGGGCGGCCTTTGCCGGCGACGACTTGTTCCGCATGTAGACGACGGAGTTGTAATCAGACGCCGACCAAGAAGGGAGGTTACCGAGCGATGGCGGGGTGTTCTTCAAGGCGAAGCGCATGAGCTGGTTTTCTTCGTAGGTGAGGCACTCCGTGAGCTCTACGACACCCAGATCGACGTACGGGTACTTCTCTTCGTCCCAAGTCTTGTTGCAATTGAACACCTCGGGATCTTCGCTCGCTACGGGGTCCGCTGCGCCAGCCACCGCCGGTTCGCGGAGCTGAATCTGCAGCTTGTAGCGAATCGGAGTGCGGTTGAGCCGCTCCCGAAACTCGTCCTTCAGGTAGTTGGACGACCGCGTCTCCCCGGGTCGGCGATCCTCCGACCAGAAAGGCGCGTACTGAGCGGTGGAGGGGATACTCTCCACCACGCCCGTCTCGGGTCCGTCGTTCTCCGGCAAGAGCCGATACATCGCGTACCTGAGCTTGCCATCTGTGCCGACGAATCTCTGCGCTACTTGGGAGTGGTACCGCATTCCGGAGAAAGACTCCGGGTTGTCGCGGATGCCGTCGAGCGCCGCGACGAGGCCCCGCGGATACTTTCTGTAGAACTTTACGAAGTCACACGGGATTCCGTCGACGCGGCTCTTGCTCAGGAAGAACTCGGCGAAGTTCGCCGCGCTCCAGAACAACGAGATACGACCGGTGTTGAACTCGAGATCGAGCGGGGACTCCCAGGACGCGTCCGCGAGCTTCAGAGACGCGGCGCGCACCTGGATCACCGTGTCGTCGTCGTAGGAGACCGAGGAGTGGCGGACCCGACAGGGCCACTCCGTCCCGGGCTTGAAGAAAGGGTGCTGCGGGATATCGAGCTTGGCGTTGAGGCGGAGGCGACCTCGCGCGCTGACCCCGTTGTTGTGTGACATTCGTTTGCGCAACGCTAGCGATGACGCAAGCACCAGGAACCAAGCCCAAGCCGCTGAGAGAAGCCAGAGCTTGAAACGCCCCCACAATCGACTCATGAGATCGCTCCCTCCTAGAAACACAGCGCCTCTCGTGGAGACGCTCCATGACGCCGACCGGCCGGACTCGGCACCTAGCCCACCGATACGACCGTCCGCCTCGACACCTGCCCTACTCGCGCGCCGGGCCTGTCACAGACCGGCTCTGCCGCCAACCCATCGCGGTCGCCGAACCACCCTAGCTTGTTCGGGCCATCACGCCAAGCGGTGGCTAGGTACGACGCGACGGGCCGCTACATACCAGCGATCAAGTCATAGGGGTCTTAGCCGGTGCTTGCTCTCCCATCGGACCCCATGCGATGGTGAGGGTTAGGGAAAGGGGGCCCAATGGAGACGGTGCTGCACTTCGACGCGATTCTGGACGCGGAGATCTTTCGCGGAAGGCGCTCTGTGGTCCATCGCGGCCACTACCGCACAGGAGAGCGGATCGTCGTCAAGCTGCTCCGTGAGGCAAGGCCTTCCCCAAGGCGCGTGGCCTGGGCTCGGCGGGAGTACGAGCTGATCCGAAGCCTGGCACACATCGAAGGTGTGGTCAGGCCGATGGGCTTCGGAATGATCGGCGAGGCGGTTGGGCTCGTTACGGAGGACATCGGCGGCGCCTCCCTGGCCGAGCTCACGAAGAACAGTCGCCTACCGCTCGAGGAGATCTTGAGACTCTCGGTTCGCGCGGCAACGACCCTCGACGGCATCCACAAGGCCGGAGTAATACATAAAGACATAAACCCATCTAACATTGTCTATAACCGTGGCACAGGCCAAATGCGCATCATCGACTTCGGGATCGCCACCTCCCTTCCGGAGGAGGATGTCCCGCTCGACGACGCCCGGGCAGCCGAGGGCACCCTGGCCTATGTCTCCCCCGAGCAGACCGGTCGCATGAACCGCCGCGTGGACCAACGGACCGACCTCTATGCGATGGGCGTCACGCTGTACCAGCTGGTCACCGGCCGACTTCCTTTCCAGGCCACTGACCCGCTGGAGCTGATGCACGCCCACCTGGCTCGGGTCCCGGCGCCGCCCCACGAGGTCGACGCGTCGGTGCCCGCGGGGCTCAGCGCGGTCATCGTTCGCCTGCTCGCGAAGGACGCCGACCACCGATACAGCTCGGCTGGGAGCCTGGCCGCCGACCTGCAGACGGCCGCGGACCTTCTTCGCGACAAGGGTACGATCCCGCCCTTCCCGCTCGACCATGTGCGCCGAGGCGCCAAGCTGCGGCTCCCTCAGCGCTTGATCGGCCGAGACGCGGACCTCGCCGTAGTCGTAAGGGCCTTCGACGCTGCAGCCGCGGGGCCGATGCAGGTCTTGTGGGTCGGCGGATACTCCGGCGTCGGCAAGTCTGCGCTGGTGCAAGAGATGCACCGCCCCATCACCGAGCGGCGAGGCCTCTGGGGCAGCGGCAAGTTCGATCAGTATCAGCGGAGCGTGGCCTTCTCCGCCCTGGCACAGGCGTTTCGGGAGGTGGTCCGCCAGCTCCTCGGCAACACGAACGCGGCCGCGTGGGGACAGCGACTGCGCGAAGCCCTGGGCCCGAACGGTCGCCTTGTCGTGGAGCTCGTGCCCGAGCTCGGGCACCTCATCGGTCCCACGCCCGAGGTGCCGGCGTTGCCCCCAGCAGAGGCTCAGCGCCGCGCGGAGCACACGCTCGGGCGCTTCGTCGGAGCGCTCGCCGACGAGAAGCACCCGCTGGTGCTGTTCATCGACGACCTTCAGTGGATCGATCCGGCCTCGCTCGCGCTGCTCGAGGCGCTGCTCGTGCGCTCGACCACGCGCCACCTTCTCTTCGTGGGCGCCTACCGGGACAATGAGGTGCCCGCTGGACACCCGCTCGCCCTCCTGATCGGACAGTTGGACGGCGCACGACAAGTCGCGGTGAGTCGGGTCGAGCTGAAGCCGCTCACGCTCCCAGACGTCGAGATCTTCGTGAACGAGTCGCTCGACGCCCCAGCCCAGAAGGCGCGTGCGCTCGCCGCTCTGGTGGCCGCGAAGACGCAGGGCAACCCCTTCTTCATGCGGGAGTTCATGAAGGCCCTCGTGAGCGAGGGTCTCCTCACCTCCACCGACGCAGGCTGGAAGTGGAACGTCGACCACATCAGCAAGATGGGCATCACCGACAACGTCGTCGAGCTCATGGCGGGCAAGCTGCTGGGCCTGCCGCAGACGACGCGCGACGTCCTTCGGGTCGCCGGCGCCCTTGGCGCAGAGTTCGACCTCGCTGGTCTGGCGCTCACCATCGACCTCTCCGCCCGGGACGCGTGGATGGCGCTCTGGCCAGCGATGTCGTCAGGCGCGATCGTCGCGCTGGACGAGGCCTGGAAGCTCGTGGGTCTGGAGGTGGAGGGGCTCGCAGAGACGTTGGAGGTCCGGTTCCGCTTCTCTCACGATCGGGTCCAGCAAGCGGCCTACACGCTCACCCCCGAGACAGAGCTCCCCCGGCTGCACGCACGGATCGGCGAGAGGCTACTCGCGGGCCTGGGCACCGGAGAGAGCCTCGGCTCCGAACTCTTCCGCGCGATCGGCCACCTCAATCTGGGTCGCGCCGCCACCAGCCTCTCAGCGGTCGAGCTCGCCCGGCTCGAGCTCACGGCGGCACGGCGCGCCAAGGGAGCCGCAGGCTTTGCCGCGGCGCGCGACTACGCGCTCGTAGGGCTCGAGCTCCTCGGGCAGGCGCCCTTCGTGCACGATCACGGCCTGGCGTTGGCGCTCGTGGAGATCGCCACGGAGACCGCGTACCAGACGGGCGACTTCCCGTTGATGGAGCGGATGTTCGCGATCGGGGTCGAAAACGCCCGAAGCGCGCTGGACGCGGCGTGGCTCCACGAGATCCGCATCGAGAGCTTCAACGCGAGCGGGCGCCCGCTGGACGCCCTGCTTCACGCGCTGGAGACGTTGGAGGCCCTCGGCGTCTCGTGCCCGAGAGAGCCGGGCATGGCGGAGGTGGGGGCCGAGCTCGCCGCGGCCGCTGAAGCCCTGGCAGGGCGCAGCCACGACGCGCTCGCCGCGATGCCAGACATCGAGGACCCCGCTACGCGGACGGCGGTCGCGCTGATCTGCAAGGTCTACTCGTCGGCCTACGTCGCTTCTCCGTTCGTCTTCCTGGTGCTCACTCTGCGGCAGGTGCGCCTGGTCATGACCCACGGCAACTGCGCCGTGTCTCCGCTCGCCTACGCCGTCTATGGCCTCATCCTGGCCGGCGTCGTGGGCGATGTCCGCGCCGGGTATGCGTTCGGCCAGCTCAGCGACCGACTGCTCACGCGACCGGACGTTGCCCGCTATCGCGCTCAGGCCCTGCACCTGTTCTCCTGCCACACCCGATTCTGGAGCGAACATCTGCGACGCTCGGCCGACGGCGAGCGGGAAGCGTGGCGGGTTGGGCTGGAGACGGGCGAGCTCGAGTTCGGCTGCTACGGTGGGCACGTCGCTTCGAAGTACGCCTTCTTCTATGGCGAGTCCCTCACCACGCTGCTCCCCGAGATCGCGCAATACACCGAGGCCATGGGGCGTCTGAAGAACGCCCTCGCCCTGTCGTCGCACGTCTCGTGGCATCAGGCCGCCCGGAACCTGGTCGAGAGTTCGGCGGAGCCGTGGCGCCTCGCCGGGCCGGTCCTGGACGTAGCGTCGGCCAGGCCCGTCTGGGAGGCCGCCGGAAACCGCATGGCGCTCTCGAACGCGCTCACGGCCCGCCTGTTCCTGTCCGTGGTCTTCGAGCGCTGGGAGGAGGCCAGCCAGCTGGCTGACGAAGGGGCCACGGTACTGGACTCGGTCCTCAGCCAGTTCAACCAGCCGCTCCACCACTTCCTCTCCGGGCTCGCCCGACTCGGGGCTGTGGGCGCGGGCCAGGCATCGCTGGAGCTCCTCGCGAAGGTCGACGAAGATCTCGCGAAGCTCCGCACGTGGGCGGACGCCGCTCCCGTGAACTTCGCCCAGAAGGTCGCGCTCTTGGACGCCGAGCGCGCACGCGTCACGGGCGATGACGCAGCCGCCACCAAGGCCTACGACATCGCCGCCGAGCTGGCAGAGGCGAACGGCTTCGTCACCGACGAGGCGCTCGCGTGCGAGGCCGCCGCGCGTCATCACGCCGCTGCGGGCCGGCGTCGACAAGCCCGACACGCGCTCCGGGACGCCCACGAGTCGTATGTCCTTTGGGGGGCCACCACGAAGGTCAGCTGGCTCGAGGCGGCGCACGCCGAGCTCGCCCCGTTGCTCCCGGGAGACGAGATCGCCGCCACCACCACCACCAGCACCACCGGCTGGCGTGCGCGGGGCAGCCTCGACCTCGCGTCAGTCCTCAAGGCGTCCCAAGCGATCTCGTCCGAGGTGGTGCTCCCTCAGCTCCTGAAGCGCCTCGTGGCCACGCTCATGGAGAACGCTGGCGCCGATCGGGTCGTCATCCTCTTGGAGCGCGGGGGCGATCTGGCCATAGAGGCCACCGCCGAAGGGGACGCGGAGGCGCTCACGCTCGACGGTCGGCTGATCGGTCCAGACGCGGACGTGGCCGTCTCTGTAGTGAACTACGTGGCGCGCACAGGGGAAGCGCTGGTGCTCGACGATGCCGCCAAGTCCCCGGAGTTCGGACGCGATCCCTGGTTCGAGAGGGGGTCGGCCCGCTCCGTCCTCTGCCAGGCGCTCTTCTCGTCTGGGCGCCTGCGGGGCGTCGTGTATCTCGAGAATCGCTCCGCTCCCGGCGTCTTCGACAAGAACCGTACGGAGCTGGTCGGCTTGCTCGCCAGTCAGATCGCCACGTCGGTGGACCATGCTCGCCTGTATGCGAACCTCGAGGAGCGCGTTGCCGAACGCACCGCGCGGCTCGAAGCCAGGAACACTTTCATACGGAAAGTGTTCGGTCGCTATATGTCCGACGACATCGTCGACGCGGTCCTAGAGTCCGAGCAGGCGCTGGACCTCGGAGGAGAGCGCCGCACAGTGACTGTGCTGTTCGCCGACATTCGGGGCTTTACCACGCTCTGCGAGCGACTGAACGCCGAGCAGGTCGTCCAGCTGCTGAACCTCTATCTCAGCGCCGTGACCGCCGTGGTGCGCCGCTGGCACGGGACTTTGGACAACATCATCGCGGACGGCGTCCTCGTGCTCTTCGGCGCGCCCTTCATGCGCGAAGACGACCCCGAGCGCGCCGTGGCCTGCGCGGTGGACCTGCAGCAAGCGATCCTCGAGGTCAACGAGAGGACCGCGGCGCTGGATCTGCCCGCCATCGAGGTGGGGATCGGTGTACACACCGGCGAGGTGATCGTGGGCAACATCGGCTCGGCGGAGCGCGCGAAGTACTCCGTGATCGGCAGCACGGTGAACCTAGCGGCGCGTATCGAGGCCACCACGCCCGGCGGCCAGATCTCCATCACCGACGCCACACGCGCCGCCATCCGCGTGCCTGTGGAGCTCGCGGGAGAACGGTCGTTTCTGCCGAAGGGCTTTGGCGAAGAGGTCACCGTTTACTCCATACGAGGCATCGGCGGGCGCTTCGGCCGGGCGCTCGATTGAACCTACCGGCCGTCGCCGCACGGTGACGCAGGCGGGGGGCGGCAAGCTCGAAACGGGCGGAAACAGGCCCTCGGGCTCGCAGCACCCTGGGCCTTTCGTTACACTCCCCCCGATGTTTGGCGCCACCCTCGCTGTCTCGCTCCTCGTCTCCGGAACCGCCCTGGCGCAGGTGTACGAGTTTACCGGCGCCACAGACGGCTGGAGCGCCGGAGCGTGCGGCGCGTTGTCGAACACCACGGGCAGCTCGGCGCAGCTCACGGTCACCTGTCTCGCACCGTCGATCTTGTCACCCACGCTGTCGCTCGACGCTGCGGCGAATCGTGTGCTCACGGTGGCCGTGTCCTCCGACGTCACACAGACCGTGGACCTGCGCTTCACCGCCGCCGGCGTGGAACACCGCGTGCGCAGGGCGTTCACCATCGAGGGCCACACGCTCACTCGCGCGCACCGCGTCAACCTCGCCGCGATCGCAGCGTGGAGCGGCACGGTGACGCGGGTGGTGCTGGAGCTCCCGGACGCGGACAAGGGCGTGCTGCAGTTCGACCGAATCGCGTTCGACGGCGTTCCTTGGCGCCGCGGCTTCTCGTTCGAACGAGCGGGCGACCTCGAGGGCTGGCGAGGGAGCGACACGATCTCGGGGCTCACGGTGAGCGGCGGTGCGATCTCGGGCACGGCCAACCTCATCTCGTCCACGAAGCCCCGGCTCGAAGCCCCCGCGTGGTTCCTGGTGGAGTCGCGCGACGCCCGAACGCTGTCGATGCGCTACAAGGCCACGTCGCCCAACCCAACGCAGTCACTGCGAGTTTGGTGGGGCACGGAGTCAGCGCCCACCCTCAACGTCTCGCGGTCCACCGCCGTGGCGATCACCGCCGACGGCACGTGGCGCACGGTTCACCTCGAGCTGTACGCCCACGCCAAGTGGCGCGACCGCGTCGTGGCGTTCTGGGTGCAGCCCTTCGACACCGCTGAGAACGGCGCCACGTTCGCTTTCGACGACATCGCCTTCGAGCACGCGATCGACGTCACGACGCCTGCATCCGCCGCGGGCTTCACGGCCACCGGTATCGACGGCCTGCGCGTCTCGGACGGCGCGCTCCGCGGGGTGATCACCGCCGCCAGCACCGCCAGCATCACGATTCCCACGGTGGCCTCGGCCGGCCTCTACAATCGGCTCGTCGTGGCCGGCACCTTCGACGCCGGTCTCCCCTGCACCTTCGCGGCGGCCTTCCGCGTCAGCGGCGGCGCCTTCACCACGCTCGGCGCCACGCCGAACTGCGAGGGCCAACGCTTCGTCGCCGTGCTGGACGTGGGCTCCAACGGGGCGTGGACCGGCAAGATCGACGCGCTTCGCATCGACCTACCCGGGAGCGCGTCGGGGCGGCGCTCGTTCGCCCTCGATCGCATCTCGCTGCAACACGGCGCCGCGTCGCCCGAGCTCGCCAGCGTCACAGTGTCGTCACCGCTCACGGTCGGGGAGTCGGTCGTGGTCCGGGCGGTGGTCGAGAACCGAGGTACCGAGGCGCTCACAGGCGCCAAGGTCGTGATCGGCGGCACTCCCGAGGTGTTGCCGACCCTCGCGCCTTTCACGTCCGCCACGGTCACCCGCACCCTCGGCACCCAGACCAGCTGCGGCGCCACGGACTACGCCTCGATCACGGTCACAGGGCAGTTCACCGGCTCCCCGGGCGCGTGGACGCAGAGCATCAGCGTCTCGCCGCGCTGGCTCGACGCCGCGCCGTCGCTGCCCTCTGCAGTGCCACCCGCTGGCGCCGCCGCCACCTCCCAAGTGTTGGACCGGGTGGTGCTGCTGGAGAACGACCGGGTGCGCTTCGTGTTGCTCCAAGACCCCTGCCTCGGGGGGTACGGCCGGCTTCAGCTCTACGGAGCCTTGGGTGGCGCGTGGGTCAAAGTCGCCGACAAGGTGGGTCTTGGCCGCGTTGTGGTCGAGGAGGCGGGCGTGGTCACGGCGCTGGAGCTCACGGCGATCACGCCCACGCCCCTGGGGACGGTGGGCAACACCTCCGCCGTGGAAGGAGACGCCTCCATCACCACGGAGCTGGGCACCGAGTGGAGCTTCGGATGGACGTTCACGCTGGCTACGGGTCAGACCTCCGTGCACGCCAAGCTCGTGGCGCGGCCCAGCAAAGCCTCTGGCCTCCGCGTCCTGGCCATGGGGCTCGATCTGCCCGGCTCGGGCGACGCCCTCCTCGGCGGTGTGGACTTCACCAGCGGGGAGCCGTCGGGCGGTAGCCGCGCCATCGTGGGCGAAGACGCAACTCGGAGGACCGTCGATCCCGCCCTGGTCACGTTGCCGGCGATGGCGGTGCAGGGCGCGCTCACCGCCGGCGTGGCCTGGCTGCCCGGACAGACGTGGTTGACCGGGAAGATCGGGGTGGCGCCGTCGTTCCTCTCAGCGGTCGGCGGACCCCACCGGTTCGAGGTGTTGGTTCCGCCCCCGCCACAGGGGGTCACCAACGGCGGGACCGTCGCACCGGCCACGACACCCGTTGGGGCGGCGCAGGACGTGGCGGTCGAGGCGCGCTTCTTCGTGCGGTCCGAGCCCCTCGCCGAGGCCGCCTTGAAGGGCTTCTGGGAGGCCTTCGGCACGCCCACCGCGGTGGCGCCCGATAGCAACACCGCGCTCCTGCGCGTTCGGACGGCGCTCGCGTCGGCGTATGTCTCGGGCTCCGGATGGGTCACGCGCACCGGCGCCGTCCCCCGCGCCTTCGGCGACGTCGCGGTCGCGGCGGCGCTGATCGCCGACCAGGCATCGGATCCCACGCTCTCTGCGCACGTAGGGGCAGCGAGCGCGCTCCCGGCCAGCGCGGACTGGGTGCTGGGCTCGGACCACCCGGGCCTCGAGGCGCCGTGGCGGCTCGGCGGCTTCGACTCACTCGTGCCCGCTTGGGCCGCGATCCAGGGCGCCCTCGCGGCCTCGCCCGGCCTCCTCGATGGCACGGACGGCACCGCGGGGCTGGCCCTGCGAACCGCTCGCCTCGCCCGCTTCGCTCGCCTGACGGGTTATGCCGCGGCCGAGACCCTCGCGAAGCAACGCCTCGGGGAGCTCCTCGCGGCGAAGCGCCCTCGTGGCGGACTCCTGGCGGATGGTGTCCCCGCGTTGGCTCCCGACGTGGCGGCGTTGTCGGACGCGGTGATCGCGCACGTCGAGGGCTTCCTGCTCACCGCCGACGAGGCGCACCGCACCCGCGCCCGCGAGCACGTCTACTCAGCGATGACCTTCGTGTCGCCCAGCGACGCGCCAGGCGTGTCATCGGGCCGCGGAGCCTACGCTGTGGTCAGCGCGCTGGGCGGGCGACAGTGGACAGACAGCCTGTTCGGGAAGACCTCGGCGGTTCAGGGAGGGCGCCTCGCGCTGGCGCTGTTGGCCTTCTCCCGGGTGGACAACACGCAGAACTGGACGTCCTTCGCCAACGAGCTGCGCAACTCCGTCTATCGCCGCCTCAACCCCATCGACGGGTCCCCGGCCGCGGGCTGGGTCGCCGAGAGCTGGGACCTCCGGGCCGACGTCGCGGCCGGCGTCGACGTCCTGCCGGCGCTCGCCGCTCGGGTCACCGCGGAAGGCCAGGGCGCGCTGGTCTCCTCCGTGGACGTCTCCACCCTCGCCGGGCTCTCCGTGCGGCTGGCGGTGGGGGGCACCATCGGGTCGCCGAAGTTCAACGCCGTGACCTATGCGGTGTCGGCCCAGATCACACCGCCCACCCCCACGCGTCCGTTCTTCGTCAGCGCCGGTAACCTCCCCGCTGCGCCCGACTTCGTTCGCGCGGGGGGCGCCACGCTCAACGCCACCAGCGACCTCGACACCGCGGCGAGCGGGTGGCAGTACTTCGCGGACCTCCAGCTCGTGGCGATCAAGGTCGCGCCCAGCGCCGCCTCGGTCCTGGTGGAGCTCGGCTACCCAATCCCAGACAAGGACAAAGACGGCTATCCCGCCAACGTCGACTGCGACGACGCCCTCGGCAGTATCCACCCGGGGGCGCTCGAGACCTGCAACGCTCGCGACGACGACTGCGACGGCGACACAGACGACCCGGACGCCACGGGGATGCAACGATGCGGTATCGGCGGCTGCGATCACGAGGAGCCGAAGTGTCTGCTCGGCGTCCAGGTGCCCTGCGACGCGCTGGCAGGGAAGGCCGACGAGTCGTGCAACGGGATCGACGACGACTGCGACTCCTTCACGGACGAGCAAGTGGGGCTGATCGCGTGCGGCGTGGGTGCCTGCAAACACTTCATCGACGCGTGCGGCGGCTGTGACCCGTTCAAGGGCAAGGACGACGAGTCGTGCAATGGGATCGACGACGACTGTGACGGGGAGACGGACGAGACACCGGGGACGGTGCTCTGCGGAGTTGGCGCCTGCGAGCGGCTGATCAGCATCTGCGCGACGTGCGAGCCCGACGTCGGAGCCATGGAAGAGGTCTGCAACCTCGCCGATGACGACTGCGACGGCCAGACGGACGAGGACCTCCCCACGGTCCCGTGCGGCACCGGCGCGTGCCAGCACCAGATCCCTCAGTGCGGGAGCTGCGACCCGCGCGCCGGCCAGAAGCCGGAGACTTGCAACCTGGTCGACGACGACTGCGATGGCGAGACCGACGAAGGGACGCCTACCATCACGTGCGGCGAGGGGGTTTGCGCACGACCGATCCCGGCGTGCCAGGAGTGCGCCCCGCTGACGGGCTCATCGCTGGAGGTGTGCAACGGCCAGGACGATGACTGCAACGGCGCCACCGACGACGCGGCGGGCGTGAAGCCCTGTGGCACAGGGGCCTGCTATCGGGAGATCCCCAAGTGCGAGGCGTGTGACGGCTCGCTGGGCAAGAGCGACGAGGTCTGTGACGGCTTCGACAACGACTGCGACGGGCAGACCGACGAGCTCACGGGACAAGCCATCTGCGGCCTGGGCAACTGTGCGCACCCCGTCAACGGGTGCAGTGAGTGCGACCCGGGCGAAGGAGCCGTGGCCGAGACCTGCAACAACCAGGACGACGACTGTGATGGGGCCACCGACGAGCCCGACGATCTCGGCGTGTTCAGCTGTGGGCACGGAGTGTGTGAGAGAGAGCTGCCGCTGTGCTCAGCGGGGGCCGCCACGTCGTGCGACGCCACCCTTGGCGCGGGCTCGGAGCTCTGCAACGGCCAGGACGACGACTGTGACGGCGTCACCGATGAGGACGTGGTGGAGTGGACCTGCGGGACTGGCGCGTGCGCCCAGGTGATCGCCGGTTGCGACGATCCGTCGGTCTGTAAGCCTCTGGCTGGCGCGAAACCGGAGACCTGCAACGGCAAAGACGACGACTGCGACGGCGAGACAGACGAGGAGCTCGGCTACATCACATGTGGAGAGCTCATCGGTTGCCCTCAGGCCCTCCCGAAGTGCATCGGCGGCGCGCCGGTGCAGTGCAACCCCAACGGCCTCGCACCCGAGATCTGTGACGGGGCGGACAACGACTGCGACGGGATCACCGACGAGAACCAGCCCGTCGTCTCCTGCGGCGTGGGGATCTGCTCCAAGACCCTGCCGGGGTGCATCGGCGGCGTGCCCACCCACTGCGACCCCCTCGAGGGAGCCGGGAGCGAAGACTGCAACTTCGTGGACGACGACTGCGACGGTCAGACCGACGAGTCCTCACCCGAGCTCAGCTGCGGGGAGGGGATCTGCGCGGTCACGATCTCGGGTTGCCTCAACGGCTTCCCGAAGCCGTGTGTGCCCAACGACATCGGCAAGCCCGACGTTTGTAATCTCCTGGACGACGACTGCGACGGCGAGACCGATGAGGGCCAGGGCAGCATCACGTGCGGCACCGGCGAGTGCCGGAGAGAAGTAAACCTCTGCGTCGACGGGGTCACCCAGAGCTGCGACGAGCAGACGGGACAAGCGCCCGAGCTGTGCAACGAGCTCGACGACGACTGCGACGGAGAGACCGACGAGGAGCTCGGGACAGTCCCCTGCGGCCTCGGGGAGTGCGCCCGCGAGCTGGCCGCCTGCATCGAAGGGGCCCCGCCGGCGTGTGACGCGTTCGCGGGCCTCACGCCTGAGATCTGCGACGGCAAAGACAACGACTGTGACGGAGAACCCGACGACTCCCTGGGAGACCTGAACTGCCCGAAGCCGGAGGGGGTGGTCAAGATCCCGGCCTGCATCGGCGGGGTCCCGTCCACCTGCGACACCGAGCTCCCCACCGATGGCACCGACGCCACCGACGCCACCGACGGAGCCGACGGAGCCGACGGAGCGGTTGGTCCCCGAGGGGCGCCGGCCGGGGACGGCTGCGGGACCGGAGGACGGGGACACCCCGGCCTGCTCCTCGTCGCGCTCCTCTGCCTCGCGCCGCGCAGGAGGCGTGCGTGCTGATCGTCGGGACCGCCGGACATATCGACCACGGGAAGACCTCGCTGGTCGGTGCGCTCACGGGTATCTCCACGGACCGACTGAAGGAGGAGCAGGCGCGGGGGATCTCCATCGAGCTGGGCTTCGCCTACATTGATCTCGCGGGCACGCGGTGCGGCATCGTCGACGTGCCGGGCCATGAGCGGTTCATCCGCCAGATGATCGCCGGCGCCACCGGGATCGATCTCGTCATGCTGGTGGTGGCCGCTGACGAAGGCGTCATGCAGCAGACGCGTGAGCACCTCGACGTGTGTCGGCTCCTGGGCATCACGCGGGGCTTCGTGGTGCTGACCAAGACAGACCTCGTGGACGCCGACTGGATGGAGCTCGTGGAGAGCGACATCGCCACGTTCGTGCGCGGCACCTTCCTCGAGGGCGCCCCAATCGTTCGGTCGGCCGCGGCCGCCGGCGGCGTCGCCACTGCTGGAGGAGTCGCCGCGGTCCGTGCCGAGCTGGAGCGTCAGGCCGCGCTGTCGCTGGAGGCGGGGCGCGCCGCGCGGGCCGAGCTCCCGTTCCGGCTTCCGGTCGACCGCGTGTTCACGCTTCGCGGCTTCGGCACCGTGGTCACCGGTACCGTGGCGTCCGGTCGGGTCGCGGCGGGCGACAACGCCGTGTTGCTGCCTGGGGGACGCGCCGCGAAGATCCGGGGGATCGAGTCGCACGGACGCAGCGTGGACGTCGCGCACTCGGGGATGCGTGCGGCGTTGAACCTGCCCGGGCTCGACAAGGACCAGGTCGAGCGTGGGGAGGTGGTGGCCCACGCGGGTGCCCTGGCAAGCTCACACCTCCTGGACGTGGACCTCGAGATCCTGGGCCACATCGGCAAGTTCGTGGAGAACCAGGCAAAGGCGCTGGTCCACGTGGGCACAGCGCAGGTCACAGGCACCGTGATCCTGCTCGACGCCGAGGTCGCCGAGCCCGGCGAGACCCGACCGGCCCAGCTTCGCCTCGACCGGCCCGTGGTGGCTCTCGGGGGCGATCGGGTGGTCCTGCGAGGCTTCGAGCAGTTCGAGCACTACGGCACCACGTTCGCCGGCGGGCGGGTCCTGCACCCCACGCCGATGAAGCACCGGGCGAACGACGCCTCCGTGTTGGAGGCGCTGGCGTGCTTGCGGTCTGGCGCCGGCGCCGCGGCGGTCGCCCTCCGGGTCGCGGGCGTCGACGGTCTCTCCGTGGACGCCGTCGCGCAGGTGCTGGGCGTGCCGCGCGGCGCGGCGGACGACGCGCTGTCATCGCTGATCGGCGCGGGCCAGGCGTTCGAGGTGGTTCTGGACGGACAGCGCCGAGTCATCGACGGACCCGCGTTCGAGGGCCTGCTCCAGCGAGCCCTGGATCGCCTGGCCGCGTATCACGTCGCCTGGCCGCACCGGCTCGGGATGCCCCGGGCGGAGCTGAGGACTCAGGTTCGCGCAGACCTCTCGCCGAAGGTCTTCACAGAGCTGCTGCTCGTGCTGGAACGGCGCAACGCGGTGGCGGCAGACACGGGCTCACGGGCGCGGCTCTCTACGTTCCGGCCCACGCTCGGTCCGGTGCTCGAGCGCGCGCGGGCGGCGGTGCTCGAGCGCCTCGATCTCACGGGATACTCCACCCCGTCCGACGAGGAGCTCGTGGCGGACACTCCGGGTGTTGGGGCGGCTGACGTCAAAGAGGTGCTCGACCTCCTCATCGACGAGGGCCTGGTGGTGAAGCTCGAGGGCAACCTCCTCTTCCACCGTCGTCACCTGGATCGCCTCGTGGTGGAGGTCACGGCGTGGATCCGGGAGCGGGGCGAGCTGAGCACGCCCGAGCTGAAGGAGCTCACCCAGGCTTCCCGGAAATACACGGTGCCGCTGGGCGAGTGGCTCGACGCGACGCGCGTTACGGCGCGCTTCGGGGACGTCCGGCGGCTTCGGGGGACTGCATGAGCTCGTCCCGACAGGCGCTCCAGGCCCTATACGGGGTCTTTCACGAGGCGGTAACGCGAGGCGAGCTGCGCGTGGTCGCCCTCGAGGGTCTCCCGCGTGAGCCGGGCCTTGCCCTTACGCGAGAGCTCGCGCAGCTGCTCCAAGGCGCGGGTAGACGCCTGGCGGTGGTCGAAGCTGACCTCGACCGCCAGAACCCAGTGGTAGCCGCCATTCGGCGACGCTTCGCGCTGGGCGAGGGGGACGCGCGCGAGCTGCTGAGGCGCGGCCTCACGGGCCTCGTCACCCCCGCGCGTGTGGATGACGCCGTGCGCCTGCTCGCGGGGCTCGTGGGCGCCGTCCGCGACGACGCGGGCGCCCAGATCCCGGGGCTGGAGCCCGCCGTGGTCGGGAGCGAGCGCTTCCAGTCGCGGGCGGTCAAGACAGCGCTCAATCTCCTGCGCTACGACCTCTCACGTACGCCACACCTCTTCGTCGTGCCGGCCAGTCCCTCAGCTCGGGTAGGACTGGACGTCACGACCCAGCTGCTGGCGGAGCTCCGCGACCGCCCGGGCGTCCTCGTGGTCATCGGCGCCGCGCCTGACCTCGGCACATCTGCGTCCGTGGTGCGGGTGGACGCAGCGCCACCGCGGCCTCTGGCGCCGGAGACACCGCCGCCCATGGCGCCAGAGACACCGCCCAAGCCCCAGCGGCCGCCAACGGTGCCGGTGATCGCCGCGGTGACCGTGGCGGCGCCGTCCCAAACCCCGGCCGCCGCCCCACCTGCCATCGAGCAGCCCACGGTCGTGGCGACGGCCCCGATGGCAGTAGCTACGCAGGGTGCGGCGGAGACCTGGGCACGCGCCCACTTGGGCACCGCCGCGCCACCGGGAGCGGTGTACCGCGCCGCGGCGGACTGGCTGGCCACCCACGACAAGGCCGCGATGGAAGAGCGCGCACGGCACCTCGAGCTCGGAGACCGCCCAGAGGCCGCGGCCGAGTGCCTCCTCGAGCTGGAACACCGGCTAGACCGCGAGACGGCGACGCGCGCCCTGGCGCTGGTCCCCCGCGGCCACTTCACCCTGGGTGGACGCGTCGCTCGTGCGGTGGCCCGGATCGCGGTCGACTACGAGGACGGCGCGCTCCTGGGGGCCGCCATCGAGTGGCTCGACATGGCACCGCTGAGCGTTCTGGCGGCTCGCTACGTGGGCCGCGGAGCGCCGCTCGGCTGGTGGCTCCGCTCCAAGGAGGCCACCACAGACTCCGCCGCCGGCAACACGGACAGTCTGGAGGACACCCTCTGGTGGGTGGCGGCCCGTATGGGCGACGCGGACCCCGCTGCCCTCGAGGCCTCAGTCGCGCGCGTAGAGAACGCCCTCCGTGGGGCCCGGAGCCGCGTCAACGACCACCTTGTCGGGCGGCTCGTCAGCGCGCTCGCCGAGCTGCGCTCGGCCGAGGGTCGCCTCGAGCCCGCAGCCGGCCTCTTCGAAGAGGCCATCGCGCTGCTCGACTCCGGGTCTTCGGCCTCCGCGGCGGCGTGGCTGGGCTTGCACGCAGTGCGACGCGCTCGCGGCGAGGCGCAGGCCGCCGACGAGGCCCTTGCGCGGGCGCTGGAGTCAGCGCCGGCCGACCACCCGGTTACGGCTCGGGCCACGCTCGCAGAGGTGGGCCAGCTCGTGCTGTTGAACCGTGTGGCCGAGGCCGAGCGCCGCCTGGAGGCCAGCCCTGAGCTTCCGGCCGTGGCCACCGAGCGCCTGATCACGCGCGCCGCCCTCGAACGACGCCACGAGCTGGCGGCAGAGGCCGTGACGCGAGCCCGCGTCACCGGCCACCCGTCCTCGCTTGCGGGCGCCCTGCTCGTGAGCGCACGGACGCGCACGGTCTCTTTGTTCACCTCCGGTGGGGCCTCGGGCCACGACGCCGCCTTGGCGGAGCTGAGGGAGGCGGCGTCTCTCCTCACCGGCTGCGGCCGCCGGCGTGAGCTGCTGGAGGTCCTGGATGCGCTCTCGGCGTGCGCCCTAGAGGCCGGGGTCACCGGAGAGGCACGCGAGACCGCAGTGCGGGCCGAGGCCCTTCGGGCGCAGCTCGTGCCGCAGCGCGACAGGGCCCTCCGCGAGGCGCGGACCATCCGCCGAGAGTACGTGACGTCGCCGATCGCGGCCCAGGACGTCACCAACATCTTGGCCCAGTTGAAGGGTCCAGCACGGAAGTCGCGCGTGGATCTCTGACGTGGGCGGGCGCGCCCCGAGCCCCGCCTCTGCCCCAGGGCTCCGCTTCGGAATCCCCGTGACCGAAGCGCTCGAGCTGGTGAGGTCGGCGCCGCTACCCGGCATCTCCGAGGCCTTCGCAACGCGCGCGTTGACTCGTCTGGCCCGCGGGGCAGACGCGCGCTGGCGAGTCGACGGCGAGCTGGGGTGTGCGGCGGGCGTGGTCATCGACACCTGCGCGTCGCGCGACGATGTGGCTGATCTCCTCACGCTCGGGGGCCACCCGGAGCGGCTCTCTGCCCGCGAGGTGACCCTGCTCATCCGCGGCGCAGAATCCGTGGTAGCCGGGGGGCGCCGCGGGGCCTTGGAGGTGGCGCTGACGCCACGGGTCGCCGCCAGCTGGGGGCCCGTGCTCCAAGGCGAGGGATACGTCGGTGAGTACACCATTCATGCCATGGAGCGGCCCGGGACGCTCGAACAGCCGCGTCCGCTCCCGCCGGGCCTGCGGTGGGAGCCCGCGACGGTGGCGAGAGCGGCGGCGTATCACCGCGTGGCGTCAGAGACCTTGCTGGAGGTCCCCGGCTCGATGGTCGTCGAGCTCGAAGAGTTCATCCTCGCGTTGCAGGCGCCAGAGCGACCGGCCCTGCTGCTCATGAGGGACGAGGAGGTCTTGGGGTTTGTGCGCGTCACGCGCGGCGCCGCCGTGGCGGAGCTCAGCGCTCTGGGGCTCGTCCGCCACGCCCGGGGCCGCGGCCTCGGGGATGCGCTGGTGGAGGCCGGCGTGGCGCTGGCCACCGACCCGATGGGCACAGTGGCCGGGGGTCACCACCCGTCGACACCGCCGGAGCGCATCCGGCTCGACGTAGTGGCTTCGAACCAGAGCGCCACACGGCTCTACCTGCGCCACGGCTTCGTGGTGGTCGCAGAGACGCCAGTGGTGCGGAAGGCGCTCCCGCGCCTGACCCGCTAGCCATAGGTGGAGCGACAGACCGTCGTACAGTTGTTTTCTGCCGGGAAGGGCGTATGCACCAAAATCGCGTTTGTGGGCCCGAGCGGTTCACAATCCACCCACGGACGTGAGTCCCATCGGGCGAACACCCGGAGATGTCCTTGAGCGAAGCGCCTCCCCCCCACCACGAGGTCCCCTACCCAGGGGGAGCCTATCCGGAGACCCACCCGTCTCACCTCTACACGCTGGGGCGACTGCTCGGCCTCGACACGGCGCACCCTCGCCAGTGCAGATATCTGGAGCTCGGGTGCGGTAACGGCTCGAACCTCTGGTCCATGGCAGAGCTCTGGCCGGAGGCCGAATTCGCGGGGATGGACCTGTCGGCGCGCCAAATCGCCCATGGACGGGAGGTGGCGGAGGCGGCAGAGCTCACCAACCTCTCACTCGTGCACGCCGACATCCTCGACTACGAACCCGAGGGCGACTTCGACTACATCGTCGCGCACGGCGTATATGCGTGGGTGCCCGGGGCGGTGCAGGAGCGAATCCTCGCGCTCGTCGCCAAGTGCCTGCGACCCAACGGCATCGCGTACGTGAGCTACAACGCGCTGCCCGGTTGCGTCTTCCGAAAGATCAACCGCGATCTCGCCCACTTCCACGCGGCGGCGATCCACAATCCCTGGGACCGGATGAAGCAGGCTCGGGCCATCGTCGAGTTCGTGTCCGAATCCGTGCCGGAGTCGTCAGCGATGTACCGCGGAGTCATGGCCGGGGAAACGGAGCGGCTTCGCAGCGTCACCGACGACTACCTGCTCCACGACGACTTCGCCGAGTTCAACACCCCCCTCTACTTCCACGAGGTCGTGAACCAGGCGGCCAAGCACGGGCTCAGCTACCTCGGCGATGCGGCGTTCGAAGACACGCAGTACGTCAATGTCTCGGAGACGGTGAAAGAGCGCCTCCGCCCCGCGGGGCGGCTTCGGTACGAGCAGTACCTCGACTTCATCACCGGGCGCGCTTTCCGGAAGACGCTCCTGGTACACGCGCACCACGATCCGAGCGGCGGGGTGGTCAAGAGCGTGGTGGAGTCCACCTCGTTGCGGACGCGGCTGAAGCCCGCCTCCGAAGCTCCCGACCTTCGGTCGACGAGCCCCGAGAAGTTCAACGCCCCAACGGGCTTGGTCCTGTCGATGACGGCGCCGGTGGCCAAAGCCGCGCTCGTCCTCCTCGCGGCTCGCGGGGCAGGGCCCACGCCGTTCTCCGTGCTCGTTGACCTGGCCCGGGCGGCCGCGGGCTCGCTGGCGCCGCGTAGCGAAGACGCGGCCGAGCTAGCTGACCTGCTGATGGATCTCTATGGCGGCGGGGCGATTGAGCTGGTCGGTCCCCATCCCGCGGTGGCCACTCGAGTCGGAGCACGCCCACGGGCCCCCCGCGTGGCGCGCCACCTGACGCGGCTCGGCCCCGGAACCGTGAACCTGCTCCACGAGAACATCAGGATCGACGAGATGTTCAATCGGGCCGTGCTGTCGCTGGTCGACGGAGAGAACGACCTCCACACGATCGCGGAGATCCTGCGCCCCGCGGTGGTCGCGGGCGCCCTCCGCTTCCCTGCGGACCAGACGACTCTGGAGGCGGCGGTGCAGAACGCGCTCGCGATGCTCTGCGGCAACGGACTGCTGCACGCCGAAGAGGGCTGAGCTCGCTGCTCCGCTGGTGCGCGTGTGCCCCCCTGGGGTGGGCGGAAAGCTCCCCGGCCCGGTTCACCTCCGCGCTCGCGCGCTCGGTTGAATGTTGGGCCCGGGGCAGCAGAGCTCCCCGGCCCGGTTCACCTCCGCGCTCGCGCGCTCCGGTGAAAAATTCGAAGGAAGAACACCGCAATGTGGCAGGTTCTGAGCCCGTGACCCGCTTACTCGTACCGCTCGTGTCGTGTCTCGTCGCGGGCGCCACCGCGGCGTGGGCGGTGCGCAACCACCCGGTCTTCCCGCTCTTCTCCAACGGGGGGAGCGCGCCGGTGGATGTGGGCCCGCTGCCCCGCGGGCTCGAGGCGATCGACGCCGAGAGCTGTGGCAAGTGCCACGCCGAGATCGCAGCGGAGTGGCGCGGCTCGCTGCACGCGAAGGCGTGGGTCGACCCCGTGTTCCAGGACGCGTACGCGGTCGAGCCCCTGGCGGAGTGCCGGAACTGCCATGCGCCCGAGAACGGCGGCGAAGAGCCGACAGGGCGCGCCGCTGCCGAGGGCGTTTCGTGCGCTACCTGCCACGTGCGTGGCGGGCAGGTGCTGGCGGGTTCGGGTCATGCGCGGGGCGTACACGGCGGGAGCGCTGGGAGTCCGACCGCAGGGCCTCGCCAGGCGCCACACGCTGTCTTCGCGACCCGAGCGCTCGACTCGAGCCAGATGTGCGCCGGGTGCCACCAGTTCAACTTCCTCGGCTTCGTGACGAAAAGCAGCGGGGGCCACCACGTGGAGACCGACGAGGTCCAGCAAGACACCTGGGGCGAGTGGTCGAGGAGCCGGTCCGCGACCGCGCGGGAGACGTGCCAGGACTGCCACATGCCGTGGAAGCAGTCGGCCAACGGCGGCCGCCAGTACCGCAGCCACGCGTTCCCCGGCGGATTCGACGAGGCGCTGGTGCGCGAGGCGGTCACCGCGGAGGTGACGGCGCGCGAGGTGGCTGAGGGCGTAGAGGTGGCCGTGACCTTCCACCCGGGTCGAATAGGCCACGCGTTCCCCACAGGCGACCTGTTTCGGCGCGCCGAGCTGAAGGCGTGGCTGGAGGGCTCCGAGGAACCCCCCGTCGTGTTCCCGCTGGCCCGCACGTTTCGCGACCGCATCGAAGACTGCGTCCCCGATCCCCAAGGGGGACCGTGCAAGCCACTGCCCGAGGGCCAGGTGCTGCGTGTGCGCCGCCAGAGCGTGGACACGCGCGTGCCCCCACCGGGCAGCGGCCCGCCGGCAGTTCGCCGCGCCACGATTCGCCTCCCGGCAGCTGCGGACGCTCCCCGCGGAATCAGCCGGATCAGATGGACGTTCGACTACCTGCTCATGCCCACCCCCGGCGCCGCATCGGCCGGCGGGAAGCCTGTACACTCGGTCCACATCGCCGGCGGTGAGCTCGTCGCTACCCCCGCCGCACCCCGATCGCCAGAGAGGTCATCCCCATGAAGCTGCGCAGCCTGGTCCTCGCCTCACTTCTCTCCGCTCCCGCGTTCGCGGCGCCGCCTGTGCCCGAGCTGCCGGAGACTCCGGCGGGCCTGCAGAAGAAGGTCGCCGCTATGCGGAAGCAGGTAGCGAAGGTGTCTTCGCACTGCGAAGACACTGGCGAGCGCAACCCCGGGGAGTGGGACGAGCGTTGCCCGAGCTGGCTGGCGCGGATCAAGAAGGGGGGAGAAGCGGCGGACTGGGCCATCTACTCCGAGATCCTCGGTGAGGGCGGCGAGCCCAACTTGCTCTGGACGGCCAGCAACACGCGAGACAGCCTGTTCGATGGCCTGATCGCGCGCGGGAGCAAGACCTCAGTCATCGCGCTCGTGAGGGCGGTCCACCGCGTCGCGGAGTCGGGCGAAGAGGGCGCACTCGACCACTACCTCACCGTGCTGGGCCAGATCACTGGTAACGAGCCGGTCCCGAATCGGCTGTCGCTGCCGCTGGACCAGGGGGGACTGGAGAAAATCGCGGCCGGCTGGATGACCTGGTGGGCCGAGAACGGGACGCGCTCGGTGGCGGAGTGGCGCGCGGCCGGGCTCGCGATCGCCAAGGAGCGCGCCAGCTCCGAGTCGTGGGGAGAGCGCTGGGCAGCCGCGGAGCGTTTGGTCGAGGCCGACGGCGACAAGGCGCTGGCCCGCAAGGTCGTGACCGGGGCGCTCGAGTCCGCGGCGCTCGCCGCCGAGTATCACTGGCGCTTCCGGACCCTCGGCTACCAGGTCGGGATGAACCAGGCAGACATAGACGCCGCGCTGGCAGTGCGCCGCACCGCCCTGATCGCCCTCGGGGACGAGGACGCCAAGGAAGAGCAGCAGCAGATCGAAGCCAAGGCCGCGGCGTCGCGCCTGGTCTCGCAGTGCCAGGAGGCGTTCTACGCGTTGCGGCTCGAGGAGGGCCGGGACGCCTGCGCGAAAGCCGCGGAGCTCGACGAGCAGAACGTGCTGGCACGAATCGGCCTCGGCTGGGCGGAGCTCGAGCTGGGCAACACGGACGCAGCCAGCCAGGCCACCGACACCGCCATGGAGCTGGTGTACGAGGGTGCGGACGACATCTACGAGAAGGTCAACCAGCTACGCGCGGCGGTCCTGACCGTGCAGGGCGAACACGAGGAGGCCCTCACCGTGCTGAGGGGCCAGACTCCGTCGCAGGAGATGCGCTCGCGCCTCGCGTTGCTCGAGGGACGCGCCGCCCCCGCCACCTGGGTGGCCTACGTGGCTCCGCGGTACTTCTGTTGGAAGGGCAAGGGCGACGAGGCCGCCAACGGGTATCTGCTGCGCCGCGGCTTCGTGAAGCCCGAGTCATTCACCACCGGCTTCGCGACCTTGCCCTCCGAGCGCCGCCGGGCGCTCGAAGAGAACGCGAAGGGCGACTGCCCGTGGAAGGCCGTGGTGTCCGAGGTTCGGTAGGGTGCCGTTGCTGAGTGGGGCCTAGGCCCACCAGCCGGCGCGAGGCGGCCGCGGGTTGGACCGCGGCCGCCGCCCGGGGATAGCCCCGGGGCAGGCGCCAGCCGATGTCAGCGCCCGCGGGACTCAGCCCTTGAGAGCCTGCGACACACGGCCCACGAGCTTCGCGTTGGGCTTCAGCGTCTTGGCGCCCTCGGACCAGTTGGCCGGGCAGACCTCGTCGCCGTGCGCCGCGACGTACTGGAACGCCTTCACCTTGCGGACCAGCTCTTCCATGTTGCGGCCGACGTTGTTGACGTTGACCTCGGCGCCGACGAGGACGCCCGACGGGTTGATGATGAACGTCCCGCGGAAGTCGAGGCCGTTCGCCTCGTTGTAGACGCCGAAGAGGCGCGAGACCTTCCCCGTGGGGTCGGCCGCCATGCTGTACTTCACGGCGGCGAGCTCGCCCTCCTCGCGCTGCCAGGCGAGGTGCGTGAACTTGGTGTCGGTGCTCACCGACAGGACCGACACGCCCATGGCCTCGAGCGCGGCGTGCTGACCGGCCAGAGCCGCGAACTCGGTGGCGCAGACGAACGTGAAGTCGGCCGGGTAGAACATGAGCACCGCCCACTTCCCGGCGGCGGTGTTGTCGGCGAGCGAGAAGGAGCCGAAATCACCGGCCTTCGGCTCGTACGTCTCCATCGTGAAGTTATCGACCTTCTGACCGACTTGGATGCTCATGGTTCTCTCCGTGGTGCTCGTGTGCGGGCGCGATCTGGGTTCGAGTCTGGGGCCCTCCCCACTCTCCCCGGGCAAAGCTCGCCAACGCGGGCTTCTAGCAGGGTCGGGCTGGGCTGCCGGCCGTAATCGGACCTGACCAGTCCGACTTGGGCGCCGAAGCCTAAACGGCGGTCTCGCGTTGTCAACGGGCGGAGAAAGCGGAGCACTCGAGGGAGCCCGACCCCCTTGATCTCTTGGAGGATTTGTCCGGATGCCGCTGGGGCCCTGAGCTTGTTCCGTGATCAGCGAGCGCGGGCCTCGGACACCCAGTCGCGGACCTCTTCCCGCTGGTCCAGCCAGTCGAGGTAGAGCCGGTCTTGGCCGCGTTCCGGTAGCTCACCGGACGCGATGGTGTCCTCGAGGAGGCGCTTCAGCCGACCCACCGTACGGGAGGGCGCCAGCGAGTAATGCGACATGATCGCGTCGCCGATCCCCTTGGAGAGCGGCGGCAAGCGGGCGTCCTCGGCCTCGATCTGGGCGATCCGCGCCTCGAGCTCGCGCATCTGGCGCTCGAGGCGCTGGATCGTGGCCTCGCGCTTCGTGGTGAAGTCGGCCTTCGAGAACGCGATGAGGTCCGGGAGGTGTCCCTGCGTCTCGCGGATGAGTCGGCGAACCGCGCTGTCGGTCCAGTCGTCCTGGTAGAGGTTGACCCGGCTGTGGGTCTCGATCACGTACGCCACGCGCTCGGTCAGCTCGGCGTCGAGCCCTACCCGGTGCGCGATCGACTCGAAGAGCAGCGCGCCGTGCTCCTCGTGCCGGAAGAAGTGGACCTTGCCCTCCCGGTTCACCGAGCGCGTCCAGACCTTCCCGATGTCGTGACACAACGCGGCCCAGCGCACGACCAGCCGCGCCTCGGCCTTCTGGGTGACCAGCTTCGTGTGTTCCCAGATGTCCTTGTGGTGCACCGCGCACGACTTGTCGAAGCCGACGAGCCCCGCCACCTCAGGCATGAGGAAGGGGATCACCCGCGTCTCCCAGGCGGCCTGGAGGGCGCGCTCGACGTGAGCGCCCAACAAGAGCCCGTTCAGCTCCTCGCCCCAGCGCTGGCGACGGTCGCGGGTGTCGAGGATGTTGCCGGCGTCGCGCGCGGCGAAGCGCCGCACGTCGCCTACTGGCCAGGCGCCGGTCTCCGAGACCAGCCGCGGCAGCTCCAGGAGCCGCAGGGGATCTTCGCGGAAGGCGCGGTCCGGCGAGTCTACGGTCCTGAGCACACCCGCGGCGAGGTGCGCCACGCCGCCCAGGGGATCGACCCGCTCGCCGTCGCCGTCGACCGCGAACGCATCCACCGTGAAGCCGCGCGTGCGGAGCCACGCGTCGATCCCCTCGGGGACAGCGCTCACGCTCCAAGGTCCGGCGGCAGGGTCGAGACCCCGCACCACCGCCAGCGCCGCGTCGAGCGCTTCTGTCGGTGCGTCTGTCGCCCGCTCCTGGCGGTGAGCGACCGCGCCGGTGACCGCCGCGCGAGCGCTGGCGCCGACCCACCACACCCGGTACCCCTGGCCGCGCAGGATGGCGGCGAGGGCGTCGTTGTTCATCATGGTCAGGCCGTCGCTTCTAGGACTTCCGTGAGGGTCTCGAGCGCCGCTCGCATGTGTGCTCGCTGAGCGATCAGCGGCGGGAGGAAACGAAGTGAGGTGTCGTTGAGCTTGTTGACGAGGAGCCCACGCTCGAGACACGCCAAGGTGATCTCCTGAGCCACCGGCTTGTTGAGGCCGAGGCCCAGGATGAAGCCGCGGCCCCTGGCGCCGCTGACGACTGGGAAGCGCTTCAGACCGTCGAGCGCCTCGAGGAACCACGCCCCTTGCCGGCGGACGTGATCGCAGAGCCCGTCTTGCTCGATCACGTCCATGACCGCGAGCGCCGCCCGGCACCCCACGGCGTTGCCGCCGAAGGTGGACCCGTGCGCGCCGGGCTCGAAGCCGCGGGCGGCCTCCTCGGTGGAGATCATCGCGCCGATCGGGAAGCCGGCGCCCAGCGACTTCGCGAGCGTGATCACGTCGGGCACCACACCCTCCTGCTCGAAGGCGAAGAAGGTGCCCGTGCGCCCGATGCCGACCTGTACCTCGTCCAAGATGAGGAGCGCGCCCCGCTCTCGGCACAAGCGTGCGACGTCGGCGAGGAAGCCGGGCGCGGGCAGGATGATCCCCCCCTCCGCCTGAATGGGCTCCAAGATGACGGCGCAGGTGTTCTGGTCCACGAGGCGCGAGACCGACTCGAGATCGTTGAACGCCGCGTAGCTGAAGCCCGGCACGAGGGGCGTGTAGCCCTCGTGGTACTTCGGCTGGCCGGTGGCGGCCAATGCGAACATGGTGCGCCCGTGGAAGCTCTGGGTGAACGAGACCACGTTGGAGCGGTCCGGCTGGCCCAAGGTCTTGGTGGCGTAACGGCGGACCAGCTTGAGCGCCGCCTCCGTGGCCTCGGTGCCGCTGTTGCACAGGTACACGAGGCCGGGCTTGCCGGCCGCCGCTTCGTACCGCGCCGCCAGCGCCTCGGAGATCCGCACCTGGGGCTCGTTGAAGTACAGGTTGGACACGTGCATGAGCTGACGCACCTGTCGCTGGACGGCGTCGACCACCCTCGGGTGGCTGTGGCCGAGGCCGTTCACCGCGATGCCACCGACGAAGTCGAGGTACCGCTTGCCGGCCTTGTCCCAGACGTACATGCCCTCACCGCGCACGAAGACGACGGGCGCTTGGCGGAAGTTCTTGGACATCGTTCGGCGCCCGACCGCCACCAGCTCTTCCTGGGTCCGGCCGTCGGCGTCGAGGTCATCGATCTGGTCGTAGCTCACAGTTACTCACCGGTGCCCGGGGAAGGGTGGGGATGGCCCCCAAAGGCCCCTCTCAGGCTGCTTCGAGAGGCCGCGCCGACGCATGGCTTACCGTGGGCCTGCCCACACGTCGAGGAGTTTCGTGGTCCGGGCCGAGCGCTCCGCCGACTAACTGCCCGTGATCACGGAGCGCGTGAGTCGCCACTCAACAGCAGGGCTTGTCGCGCCCGGCCCCTCGTTTGGAGTACGCTCACGCCATGCGCCTTCTCGCTGCCGTCCCCCTCGCGCTCGCTCTCGGCTGCCCCGCATCGGAGGCCGTGCTCGCTTACCCCGACGCCGGCCTCGGCCGCCTCGACATCGTGCTCCCCGGCCCCAACGTGCCGCTGGATGACTTCGGCCAGCCGATCCCCCAGGGTGACACGGCCACGGAGCCGGACGCCGGCGTCGAATGCGAGGTGCCACTCGACTGTCCCAACGAGCCCGCAGAGTGCGAGTTGCTGCGCTGCACGCTGGGTAAGTGTGTGGTGGAGCCGGCCGTGGATGGCACGTGTGACGACGGCGACGCCTGCACGGTCACCACCTGCGTCGAAGGGGCCTGCACGGTCACCGGGGAGGTGACGTGCCCGGACGACAACAACGCCTGCACCGCGGAGACCTGCCGAAAGGACACCGGCTGCTCCACCCTGGACCTCACGGGCGAGATCCATGTGTGCGACGACGGCAACGAGTGCACCACCAACGACCACTGCACCAATGGTGTGTGCTCGGGCTCGGCCTCGTGCGCCGTTGGCACGGCAGACAACCCGGCAAAGAGCTGCCTCGCGATCCACCAGGCGGACGCGGCAAAGCCCAGCGGCGTGTACTACGTCAAGGCGGGCACCACCGCGGTCGCGGTCTTCTGCGACATGACGACGAACGGCGGCGGCTGGACGCGAGTGGGCGTGGTGGACGCCACCCAGCCGCTCTGCAACCTCACCGCGGGGCTCGGCACCGCGGCCGCCGTCTCCGCCGGCACCGGCACGGCCTTCCTACCCGCGGCGACGGTTGCGCAGATGGCCGGTGAGAAGGGGGAGGTCATGGGTCAGGCCTCGCAAGGAGGCACCGCGTTCACGATGGTCTTCTCCACGGTGCAGTGGGCTGACGTCGCGAGCGGGAAGACCAACTCGTCGAACGGCGGCACGGCGGGCCTCAAGGTGTCCGTCAATGGGGCCGCAGCCGAGGCGATCTCAGACATCCCGAAGGCCTTCCAGGGTCCAGCGCTGCTCGGGGGCAAGCGCCCGAACGGGAAGTACACGTTGATCTTCGGCGTGGGCTCCCAGAAGACCGGGGCGTTCGTGCAGGACGCGGCGTGCGCGGCGCTCCCGACGGAGCGCGGCATCTGGGGCGGCGATAGCTTCGCGGGGTTCGCCAAGTGGGGGATCGTCGGCAGCGTGTACGTGCGTTGAGGGGGTTCTGGGCGCGCGCCGTCCTCCTGGGCGCCGTCCTTTCGAGCGCCGGCGCCTGCTCCACCGAGACCCCCCCCCCGAGGTCTGCGCGTGGTTCGAGCGCTGCGGTGCCACGTGCCCTTCGTGCGACGACGGCGACCCGTGCACCCTAGACGCCTGCATCCGCGGACAGTGTACGGTCCTCGAGACCTCGGACGCGTGCCGGTGCACACCCACCTGCCCTCCCGTCGAGGGTCTGCGGCACATCCAGACGCTGCGGCACGGCGACGGGGGGCTCACGGGTCTCGAGACCATCCGGGCGCTGGCTTCGAGCGAAGACGCGGCTCACCTCTACGTCGCCGCGAGCGGCCTGTCGCTGGTTCGCGACGGGGGCGTCGCCGCGCACTGGGAGCCCAAGGCGCTGGGGCTCGAGGACACACCCACGTGCCTCGCCATCACGGGTGACCTGCTCGTGGCCGGCGCGTCGCAGCGAACGCAGGTCTTGCAGCGAGACCCCGAAGGCCTCCTCACGCCGCGCGGCTCTTTGGGTCACAGGGCCGCTGGCCTCGCGGCGGCGGGGACACGGGTCGTCGCGTTGGACGGGCGCCGGGCCTTCGTGGTGGACGTGTCCCAGCCAGACGCTCCCGCCTTGGTCGCCGCGCGCGAGGGCCCGGATCTCGCCGACGCCCGCGCCGTGGTGGTCGTCGGGCGGCGCGCGGTGGTCGCCGGCTTCCAGGCGAACGCCGTTGTGGCCCTGGATCTCGACACCCCGGACCTGGCGCTCGTCGGTCGTGTCGAAGGCGCCCCCGGCCTCACGCGGCCGGACGCGTTGGCCGTGCTGGACGACCAGCACGTCGCGGTCGCCGGTTTCTGCGACAACGCGATCGCCGTGGTGGGCGTGGGCCCGGACGGCTTGACCTGGCTCACGGCCTGGGAGCCGAGCGGGCTCTTCCTGGAGACCGGGCCGGCCAGCGAGTGCCCCACGGGCGAGGCCCCCGACGCCTTCATCCACCCGGGCGCTCTCGCAGCCAACGGGGAGCACCTCCTGGTGATGACTGGGGCTCGGCGGTACTTCGCTGCGGAGTGGCTGCGGTGGGACGGCGTCTCGCTGGTGCCGGAGGGGCCCGTGGTCGAGCAACCGCCCACCTTCGATGGCAGCGGCATGGACTACATCACCGACCCCACGCCGGCCCCGGTGCCGTTCGACCCGATGAAGCTGAGGGGGCTGGTCAGCGCCACCGCCGCAGGCACCCACGTCGCTGCGGCCAGCGCGATCTCCAACGCGCTGGCGCCGCTCACTCCGGAGGACACCGGGGACTTCTTGCAGCGCGGTCAAGGCGGCGCAGGCGGGCTCACGTGCGTCGCGGGCCTGGCGTTGTCCCCGGACGGCACCGAGCTGTTCACGGCGTCGCGGTGCGTCCCGGAGGTGGGGCACCTCCAAGTCGACGGCGCGCGGGGCACCCTGGCGCCCCTGCCGACGGTGCCTCTACCGAACGCGGGACCGTACGACCTCGTAGCGGCCGTGGCGGCGCCCAACGCCAACACGCTCGTCGTAGTGTCGGCCTCGCCCACGGCGGAGGCAGGTGGCGCGGTGACGGTGTTCGCGCGTCAGGGGGCGGAGCCGTTCGCCATGGAAGCCGCGTTGACCCTGCCTGGCTGCGACGGGAAGCGAGCTTTCCCCGTGGGGCTCCTGACGCTGGGTGCAGACCTCTATGTGGCTGACTTCCAGAGGGAGGGCAGCTCCTGTGTCCATCACGTGCGCCGCGGCCCGGCGGGCTTGGAGCTGGAGGCTGGCGTAACCAGCCCGGACATCGCCGGCATCGAGTCGTTCGATGCCACCGCGGACGGCCGCCACGTGTACGCCGCGTGTTACGTGGCGGAGGGCGTCACGGCGTATACACGGGAGCCCGAGACGGGCGCCCTGACTCTGCTGAGCCGCTTCGTGCGATCCGACACGCGGGGCGCCGAGTTCGTGGCGCTGTCGCCTGACGAGCGTCAGCTCTATGTGACCAGCCCGGTCGAGTCGACCCTGGTGGTTTACGACCGCGATTCGGCGGGAATCCTGACCTGGCTCCAGACGCTGGACGCGAACGCCGCGCCAATGCGAGACGCAGCGGGCCTCACGGTGCTGCCAGGGGGAGAGCAGGTCCTCGTGTCGGCGCGCGCCTCCGACGCCCTGTTGGCGTTCGACCGGGGGCTCGACGGCCGCCTCGAGCTCTCTCAGGCGGTGGAGGGGCTGTTCGACTGGCCCAACGCGGTGGTGGCGGCGCCGGACGGGCGTCACGTGTACGTCGCGGCGGTGAAGTCCAGCGGCGTCACAGTGCTACGGCGCGGCGGCGATGGCTGCGGCGGGGAGTGCCCCTAGAAGCCGGACGACCGCTCCCCACCGGAGCCCCCATCTCCCCGCGATCCCAGGGGGACGGTGGGCCGTGATCCCAACGGGGCGCAGCGCGTCGCGGCTGTTGACGCCTTCATGGCGATCCGTTAGGACTTCGCGCGCTGAATGGTCGTTCATTCAGGTGCAGGAGCCCCTCCCGTGGCGCAGCGCAACAAGGCCCCCGACAAGCGCGACCGCATCCTCCAGGCTGCCGTGCGCGTCTTTGCGCAAAAGGGCTTCTACGTCGCGCGCGTGGCCGACGTCGCGCGCGAGGCCGGCGTCGCCGACGGCACGATCTACCTCTACTTCGAGAGCAAGGAGGCCCTGCTGCAGGGTCTCTTCGAAGAGAGCATGGACCGCATCCTCGACATGATGCGCGAGCTCGGCGGCGAGGGTCTGCCTCCCGCGGAGCGCCTCCTGCAGTTCTTCGAGCGTTATGCCCAGTTCACGGAGGAGGAGCCCGAGCTGGCCGAGGTGCTCACCGTGCAGCTGCGCGAGTCGGGCAAGCTCATGAAGCAGATCGCCACGAAGCGCTTTGGCGAGTTCCTGCACCTGCTCATCGGGCTCATCGAGGACGGCCAGCGTACGGGCGCCTTCCGCCAGGACCTGAGCGCACGAACGGTGGCTCGTGCCATGTTCGGGGCGCTGGACGAGCTGTCGCTCTCCTGGGTCATGTCTGACGCGCGCTGGCGCCTCAAGGACTCGTGTCGCGAGCTCCTCGACGTGTTCCTGCGCGGCATGAGCGCGTCGGCAGAAGCCGCGAGACTCGAGGGGCTCACACCGGGCCCCGTATCGGATACCTCCGCGCGCACGGTGCGCGCGGAACGACCTCAGAGCGCGCAGGGTCCCACCCCGGCGAAGACGGAGCACTGACGTGAAGATTCTGGTCACGACGAAGCGGGTCAGCGACCCGGGCGCGAAGATCAAGCTGAAGCCGGACGGCTCCGGCGTCGTTGAAGACGGCGTCGACATGAAGCCCAACCCGTTCTGCGAGAACGCGATCGAGGCGGCGATTCAGCTCCAGGAGAAGCACGGCGGCGAGGTCGTCGTGGTCACGGTCGGCGGCGCGGACGCAGAGCAGACGCTGCGCGCGGCGCTCGCCATGGGCGCGGATCGCGGGATCCGGATCGAGGGCAGCGACACGGCGCTAGACGGCGACCTCGTCGCGCGCGCGCTCGCCAAGCTGGTCGAGAAGGAGCAGCCCGACCTCTTCCTGCTCGGGAAGCAGGCGGTCGACGGCGACTCGAACCAGGTGGGTCAGCTGCTCGCCGAGTACCTGGGCTGGCCCCAGGCCACGTTCGCGTCAGCCATCGAGCTCACGGCCGGCGGCAAGTCCGCCAAGGTGGCGCGCGAAGTGGATGGCGGGATCGAGACCCTGGAGTTCGACCTCCCGGGCGTGATCACTGCCGACCTTCGCCTGAACGAGCCGCGGTTCGCCTCGCTCCCCAACATCATGAAGGCGAAGCGCAAGACGATCGACACCACGACGTTGGCGGCCCTGGGCGTCGACTCGACGCTCAAAGTGCGCACGCTCGGCCTGGAGGCCCCTCCGGGTCGCCAGTCGGGCAAGAAGGTGGCCGACGTGGCGGAGCTGGTCGCGAAGCTCCGCTCCGAAGCCAAGGTCCTCTGATCGATCTCGAGCCACCGGAGAGTTCCCATGAGCATCCTCGTCGTCGCTGAACAGTCCAATGGCCAGGTGAAGAAGGCTACGTACGCCGCCCTCACCGCCGCCCGCGAGATCGCCGGAGCCACCGGCCTTCCCCTCCACCTCCTCGCCCTGGGCGCGGGCGCTGCAAACGCAGCGGCCGAGCTCGCCGGATACGGGGCGGCCTCCGTGGTTCACGCGGATGACGCCGCCCTCGCCGGGGGCCTCGCCGCCCCCTGGGGCGCGGCGATCGCCGCCGTCGCCCGCGAGCTGGGCGCAACCTGGGTCGCGATCCCGTCCACCACCACCGGCAAGGACGTGCTGCCCCGCGCCGCCGTCCGTCTCGGCGCCGGCGTCGCCTCCGACATCGTGGCCATCAAGGCCGCCGGGGGGTCGGTGGGGCTCGTACGCCCGATGTTCGCGGGGAACGTCCTCGCCACCGTGGCGATCGACACGCCCGTGAAGGCGGTCACCGTGCGCACCGCGGCGTTCGCCACGGCTGCGCCCACCGGCGGCAGCAGCCCCGTCAGCGCGTCTGCCGGCGCCGCCGAGGCAGCACGCGGCGCGGCCGGGAAGGCCCGCTTCGTCAGCTTCGCAGCGTCCGGTGGCGATCGCCCCGAGCTCACCGAGGCCGACGTGGTGGTCGCGGGCGGCCGCGGACTCAAGAGCGCCGAGAACTTCAAGCAGGTCATGGAGCCGCTGGCCGACTCGCTGCGCGCGGCGATCGGCGCCTCTCGCGCCGCTGTAGACTCCGGGTACGCGCCCAACGACTACCAGGTGGGCCAGAC